>Ga0123342_1000006_pt1 | contig 177598 bp, 65 predicted proteins | sample Turbeawhitnodule_FD_89960 | JGI IMG/M metagenome (GOLD analysis project Ga0123342, IMG submission 89960) | Root nodule microbial communities of legume samples collected from Mexico - Turtle bean Mexico white nodule | ecosystem: Host-associated > Plants > Roots > Nodule | place: Mexico: Nepantla... | reverse complement strand
TTTCATATTTTTTTATATAATAATAATATATATTTTTTTTTTAAAAAAAAATAATTATAAAAAAAATATATATATATATATATATATATATATATATATATATATATATATATATATATATATATATATAACTCAGTAAATTTAATATAATTAATATTCTCAATAAATTGATGATAAAAAATAAATTAATAATGAATGCAATTGCAAGTGGTTGTATGTTTCTTTTGTGTAAAAAATGTTCCTATACTTCTTCTAATATATCTATTGTTTTAAAATTAAAAATATATTTTGTGAAACAAATTTTTAAATTTGACTACATTCACAAGCTTAATTGTTGTAAATAATATCATTTATAATGTCAGTATTATAAAAAATACATATAAGTATATAATTATAATACTATTATAATTAAATTGTAAAATAACTATAAAGTTACTAAGTATAAATTTTGTAAAATAAAGAAAAAATTTCTAATTTTTATTTTATTTGATGATCTCTCGTTAAAAGAGATTTTCATATTCTTGAAATAATTATTAAATATACATATTAATAAAGAAAAGGGAGAATTACATTATTAATACACGTTAATATAAAATAAAACATTAAAATTAAGATGAGACTAAGCCCATCATTACCAGAAATTACATTATAAAATTATATTTTCCTTTAATAACCCAATTTGATCCAAAAATTATGAAACGTGGTCCCTTTAGCTTCTGAATAATATTTTAAAGAAATCTTGAAAATATAATCTGTCAAATCCAACAAGACTCATAACTTATCATATTAACATATTTAAAGATCAAATTGGAAAATAATTAAATTTAAACACTTTCATAATAGTCTATTGTAATAGCTTTCTACACATGGAGAAACTACCATGCCAGTTTATCCTTCATACAATTGGACACTGAGAAAATTATGAATAGATGTTGGACTGATTCTTCCGACACCTCCATGTATTCTTCTCACACCACCACCATAAATTTTTGGTATTTCAAAAATATCTCTAAAATTCTGGATTAATTAAATTTTTTTTTCTAAATTCGTAATTAGCTTCCAGATTATATAATTCATAAATCTTTTATTTTTCAAGTATTTTTTCACATGAAAAAGTCTTTTTTTAATATAATATTAACTTTTAAATTATGTAATACACAAATTTTTTTCAAATACGTGTTCAAATTACATAATCCAGAAGCTTCAAACTATCAGATTATATAATCCAAAATACCATTTTTTTCAAACTATCAGATTATATAATCCAAAATACCATTTTTTTCAAATATCTTCTGGAAGTTATTTTTAAATTCAACAAATTCAAGATTAACTTCCAAATTATGTAATTTATGAGATGACACAAAAATGATAAAAATGTATTTTCATATTTTGTGACAGAAGAAGGTGCAGGAAGAAACAGTGTAGATGTTGAAATTCCAGTCAAGAGTTCATATTTTCAATGATCTTATGAGCGTCTTAGGCGAATGAAAAATGCAGTCCCCTGTAGAATATGTACAAAAAACTCAACTTTTAAGATTACATTGACAACACGAATGAAAGAGTATCTATAATCCCAGAAGGCCCAAATCCCAACACTGTTAGAAGGTAGGACATGTATAAATTTATGAAAAACTGGAACCAAATTAATCGGAAACACTCTTTACAAAATGTTTTCCTATCAAGGGGATACAACCTCACTCCAATCTAAAGAGACCCAACAATTTCCTGAAATACATTATTACACTTGTGGATGACCACTAATTTGTGGCCACCCTGTCATCTTTTCCCTCTAAGGACCATTTGAAGGCCTGAATACAGTGTAACCATTGACACCATTCACACTGCTTCCCATGTTTGGGTAATCTTGATAGTATGAGTAACTATTCTCTGTGTTTCTCATGCCTAGATAAGATAGATCAGAACCAGCAACCTGCCACCGGTTTGGAGTCAGCCCATCTACCTTGCCATTTCCATATGATGACTGTGTACTTGCCTGTGGAAGATATTCCGGCCGAACATCGAAATGCTGCCGCCCGGATGAGCTATACCCTTGTTGAAACCTGGCATCCTGATAACTTCGTGATCTCTCAAACCTACAAGAACTGGCGGATGATCCCAAATCATCATTTGTACCCAAGTCTCCAGGAAATGTGAACTGACGATTTAGCAACTGTGGTCCATCATTGAGGGAGGGGAAAACTGAACTTGCCCTGGCTGCCTTCCCCATACCATGCTCCTCATCAAGAAGATCATTTATGATATCAAGGTGTGGAAACTCATCCACCAAACCACCTTGGTTCTGGCGCCGGGATGTGCTAGCAGGGAACTCACTCGATACATTGCCCAATGATCTACTGTCTATTGGCTTGTACAAGTCTAGGTTTTGAACATCACTAAGTCGGGAAGGTGGTTCATAGTGTAAGTTTCTGCTGGCTTCCCTATGAGAACTATCAATCCAATTTGGTCCGTTTTGTAAAACATCCCGACTAATCATACCAAAGGGTCCAGATTGGGAAGCATTGGAATCCAATTTGTCAGAGATCCGCGATAAAAATAGTGGTGATGAAACCAATGGTGGTTGTGAATAGCCAGGAGATGGGTTTACTCCTGAACTAGAGTTGGAGTGAGGGAGACTGGCAGCAGTTGAGACTGCAGGATTCCCCATCATTGCATTTCTGTAGGACTGAGGAACATAGCTATGAGTAGCAGGCGAGGGATCAGGACCCAATCTACCAGTTGCACTCACAGAGCGTGCAAGTAATGGAGCAGTTTGAACCACTGAGACAACGGTGGCAGTGGGCCTGGGACCTCCAGGAACTAGTGGAGCACTGGAAGGCCTTGACATCATAGCGACTTGTGCCATGGACCTTTCGGTTAATCTTGGCGGTGAAGTTTTCTGGATCTCTGCTTTTGGACCAGTTGTTACTTGCGATACAGAAGCTAAAGATGAAGACACCTCTTTATCAGTCGGCTGTGAGGCACTAAAAGATGTTTTCCTGACATGGACGGGATCTCCCATAACTCTAGTTTGGTTTTCCAACTTCATTTGAACAGGTAAGTTTCGTGGAGGACTACTAGATGAGGATGGCACTGCTAATTTCTTCTCTTTTTGTAGGCTTTCATTGTTAACAGTTCTTTCTATGATAGCTTGGTCTTTGATGATTTGTTTATTTTGTAGCGAAGGTGTATCCTCTTCCTATCAAACAGAACAGCGAAATATATAAAAATCAAATCAATCATCAGTTTTACTACCATTTCAAATCTAATATCTCATACACTTCAAGAAAATAAAGTCCAGATTTGTCATATATATACAATGAGGTCCATTTTAGGACGAGGTTAAAGCAGCACATGTCAAATAGTGAAAGGTGCGGAAAGCCTAGAAAGTGCAAAAGTATAAGATTACAGGTTCAGAGTACAACACTTCCCATGTACTGAAAATGCATGATATTGAAGCTCTCAGCATATCTATATTTGTATATATTCAAGTCTGAATCAGAAGTACAAAAGATAGGATAGAGAGGCGTACTCCTAGGACCCTATCGATCTGACAGGTACAGCAAAAACCGCTTTTATAAAAATTAAACATAAGACAACAATAAACTTTCTAACAATTACAAAGCCGATAATCTTGACATCTACATAGCTAAGAGGTATGACAGCAGAATGGAAGGATTTTAAAAAAAATGTTGTAGTTCAGATATGCAGATCAACCTTTTAAACAAGATATATAATAAAGCATCACCTACTGGTTTTCAGCCTAACAAATTTTTAGAGTATTATTATTATAAAGCATATCTTGCTTCATGCATACATATTTTTCTTTCTCATTTCTGTTAGTGGATTGGGGCCAGTCAATTTGCTAGCCCACTGATATTATCTGCACCTAGAAGTAAGGCAATGCTTACAGTAATCATCATTTTAACAAACAATAATACAGTTACAACTAAGTAACGGAAATTTTGAGTTTTCTAATAAGGTATAGAGAGCAAGATTCAATCCTAAATGCCATTTTCGGGAACCCTATCTTTGTGATTCTACTTCAATCTTTTCCCACCTCTGTTGACTCTTCAAAAGCGGCTCCATCAAATGCTTGAGCCACGTTTGCATACTCAATTTCTCCAAACCTTTGCAACTCAAACTAATGCCATGTTGTCAACAAGTAGAATCATCACTAAAGCCCATCGGTTACAACATCTTCTGGTAAACCTAGATATTCCACCAAGGTTTGTTATAGTAGAAGATCGTAATGTTGATTGTGTTTTAAAGTGTTCCAATCATGGGAGAAATAGAACCGATTACTACTGTCCTAGCTCCAATTTTCTATCTCCTATGAGATGTTACCTCATGTTATCAGTTGCATGTTAGACACAAGTTAGTGTTGGATGATGTCTAAAGTATTGGACCCAGACTACCCTTGGATGATGTTTAAGAAACCTTGGACAAAACTCTGGTAATGAGTTTTGATAATAACAATACATAAGCAAGTTTTGGAGGAAAAACATTTTTACTGGAGTCCAAAGTGAACATTGAAAAACACAAAAAGATCTTATCACGTAGTAAATTTAACATAGTAATATAAAAGATTTCTCATGTAAATATATTTAACCATTCTGATTTCGAACACTGCATATTGCTATATTTGTTGTTACTTATTTTATCTACAATCAAAGCAAGGTAGCATATCATTCCAAAGTCAGACTATCATAAGAACATATCCTACAAGAGCTCTGGACATCCTCGTAGTAGAAAAGAGAAGCATGAAAGAGCAAAGAGTCATTCGTAAAAGGAGCAAAGTAAACAAAGCTAGAAAAGATGGCTTGCGCTGACAAAAAGCATCTCAAAGCAAGAGAAAGCTTGTCTCATCAAGAACAGACTTTAAATGCGTCATGACAACTACAACTACCAACATAATAACACTCTGATTCAGCAGCTGGATTCAGAAATTTTTCTTAAGGAGTTAGGTGATTTGAATTATTTTCTAGAGACTGATGTTTGTTGTCTATCTGATGGCTCTATTTATCTTTACCAAATCCAAGTACATTCTGGACATTCTTCAAGACTAATATCTTAGGCCAAGCCTAATTCCTCAGCAATGGTAGGTGGTTGCAAGCTTACCAAAGATGCTTCTTACTGCATGTCCGTTGTAGGCTCACTTCAGTAAGCTACCATTTCATGCTCAAAATTTAACATTATAAATAGTCAGTCATATCTTCCCCGTCCCCAAGATAATTGGGCTGCAGTAAAGCACAAATTGTGCCATTTGAAAGGCACCATAACATTAGCGTGCACCTTCTAACTGGGTTGTGGACCCCAATTGTCACAGCAGATCGAGGTCTAGAGCCCATGTGTTTTCTCCCCCAAGATTGTCTCTTGATGATCTAAAGAGCAATCGGTTGTAGCCTTTCAAGCCAGTTTTGTAAGATTGAATTAGGTCTACACTCACTTCCTTCCTAATATCAACTTTGGATCCAATCCTTGTTAACTAAACATCATGTTTTTCAAATATTATCCACTGGATAAGCTGTTCATCCAGTTTATCCAATAACTAGATCTATAGCTAGTCAGGTCACCTCCTCTAATCAGTTATGCACTTGACTAGGTGTTGTCACCAAACTCAGTTATAACCAAATAAAATCAATGACTGGGTGACCTGCTCGAAGTTGAAATCCAACAGGTGACATGTCATACTTCATAAGCTAGTCTGAGACACCACAAGGAAGTTGGCACCCATGCACATGTGTGAGTCACCATGTAAGGAAGTAGCAACAGCTTACTGTAGGAGTTTAGAGAGTTTGAAATTTGAGAAAAAAGTGAACACTTGCACCTATTGGGTTTTTTATCTTGGACCATGGGGGTAAGCTTAAAAGAAATTAACAACTACACCACAACCTACTTTTTGAATTATGTGATAAATTAAATTTATATATAATAACATTAGTATAAAGTTACACATATACATATTTAATAAATATTCGTGTGGTTCAACTATTGGCCCAATACCTTGATCTAGTCTGTCGATTCTGACAACATGAGTTATGTTATACCAACCCCTCGTGCCCTGGCTCACAATCCAGTACTCCAAGCTCAAACCAAGCATCTTCAGTTAGAATTTTTTTGTTAGAGAAAAGGTTCTGGCTTAAGCACCTTTCCATGTTCCAAGTTCCTTCTTTAGAGCAGCGTGTTGATATTCTTACAAAACCTCTTGCTACCTCTAGGTTCTGTTTACTTCTGTCCAAACTCAACTTGGGTGACTGTTCTGCTTTTCACCCAACCTAAGCTTGCGGGGTTATTAGAGTACAAGTAATAGAGAACATCACTTGCTTCTTTGTTAGTGGATTCTGTTTGCTGGCCCACTGTTAGTACCTTCCACCTATAAGTAAGTGATGCTTACCTATTGTAACCATCCTTTTAAAAATCAATAGCGCAGTTACAATTCTGTTACAGAAAATTTCAGTTTCTATTACAATACAAATGAATTTTATTTTCATTTCCAGAACACAAAGAAATAAGATAAAACAAGGTATTCGGAAATTCTCATTTTCAAAACTAATATGTCTTGTAAAATCATTATCAATTAGCAAAACACTCCAGGTTGACCATTATGGTAAAAAAGAAACATGAACAAGTTATAGGCAATCTATAAAGGGGATGTATAAAGTAACCACAGTAACTTATGAAAGGATAAGCTTATGGTAATAATACCACCTTTCTGACAACATGTTGATCAAGCCACTTTAATCGATCCTGCAAAGAGATAACCGCACCCTCAGACTCAGATTCACCTAACTTACGACTTCCAGATTCATTAACATCAACAGCATCCCCAGTAGAACCAGACGGCTGACTGTCTACTTCATTTGACCAACTGCCCACATTACATGATGTTTTTACTTGGTTCTTGCCTCTACAGATAAGCAGTGCCAAATCAAATTAACACACAACTCAAATCACTAATATTCATCTACCTGAAAGAAACACTACACTATATACTTACCTGCTAGGAAACTTTTGGACTTCGTAATTTGAACAAGAGTTCCCCTTGTAGTGGTCATTCATCACCACTGATGGTAATGAATCAGTAGAACATGTTGAAGAACTGTCATCCATTACTGAACTGCTTCTTTTCTCAGCCATTCCATTTTGTACAGATGAAATACTACCTATACCATTGCTACTAGCCTCAGTTGGAGGATGAACTTCCGATGCATCAGTATCCCAATTTACAGGACTCACATCTCTGTCTTCAGAATCAGGCTGAAGCACTTCACCAACCCCATCCACAGAATCAGACACATCAGAAACAATTTCCAGGGTATCAAGCTTTTCATCAAGAGTTTCTACTTCCTCCATGTTAGAATGCTTTTTTTCATCAGCAGCAATGTTTTGCTGCTCGTCATGTAGTGCCACAGCCGGTCTATCCTCTCTAACTTTGTCCTTTCCTTTTCGATTGTTCCGTTTCTGTTTAGCCTGCAGCGACCACAAAGGATTTTGTCAACAGTTAAAAAGAAAATACAACTATTCACCAGTCACATACATATAACATCCTTTTAATCCCACAAATAACAGCCATGCCAAAGTAAAAGGAACATCAAGGGAGAATTATAGTTTATAAATTCCTGGCAAAATATTTTCAAATTATATTTAAGTAGCCTAAAGAATGCTTTAGCTTGCTGTTACGAAGCAATTTAGGCAAATATGGAAGGATGGAAAAGAAAATAAAGGGTCTTACATGTACATGAAACATAAATATAGGCAAACAATGTATTCATGATCTCATTATAAATAAAAAGGACAAAAGCTTGCGGTTTTTATATACAAATGTTCTAGCCATAGCAGTTATATGAGAAATTAAATGGTTTCTCCAATATAAGATAAAATAGTCATACTACCTTATTTTTTTCATGCATGTTCTGCAGTAACTAATAAGAAAGGTTTAATCTTGAATCTAAAGTTTTAACACCTAAATATCGAAAATTGAATATCAAGACAACCACAGAATCAATAGCATCTGTGTAATCAACTTTAGGACATGAAAAATCCATTGATAATGCAGATTAGATGAGTAATACACAGACCTGTTTTTTCTTTGACTTCTTTTCCCTCTCATTTCCACGTTTTGCTTTCTGCTCACTTTCAGCTAGCCAGGCTGCCTCTTCTTCACGAATAAGTTCTTCTTGTCTCTTTAGAGCAATAGCTTCTTGGTAGGAAACCTCAATTTTATTGCTGCACCCATAAAATAAATAATCAGGATAACCTAATCCATTTGAATCCTACAAATAATCAATGAATACATACAAAAAACCACATAAAATCCAGGTCACTAGTGGATAAATAACAAGCACCGACTCACTTCTTCATAGAAAATGATATTGCACTACATTGGCATGGATAAACTTCCATGGACCACAAAGTTAACTGCAAAGTGCCGGAGACTGCTGGCTATCAAGCCAGCCATCCATCATTCCCTATTGTTTCACATGATACTATTATTAAGTCAAATTCTATCTGTCCCATGGTTGCAGACTTATATATCACAGATTCTGAACCATGTATAGCAGAGAAGGAATAGTATAAAATTCAAAGATAACCTCCAGAATGTGATGCCATGCACTGGAAGCAAGGTGAGTAGACAAGTACAAAATTCCTTATTGCTCATCCACTGTTAAATAACCCATTTAACAGAACTTTTGCAAAGGAAACCTTCTTCGTGCTACTGTAGATTGCACATTTTGAAATTTGAATACACAACGAATCCATAATTGTGTATAAGCATTGAGAAATACTCTGAAAGAGAAGTTTGTGGAATTCTGAAATAAAGGCTAAAAAGAAGTTCACGAAGTCCATAGGATTGCCTAGGTAACTTCATGGTGTGGTGTCTAAAAGCAAACATGAGCCATACCAACTTGCCAAGTTAGAACAGAAAATTCCCCGAAACTGTCATTATATTAAACCCTCATCCCTCTAAAATATAAAAAACCAACACTGAATTTTTTAAATAGTAAAAGAAAGTACAACCTTCAAACATGAAATATAACATATTGGTGTGAATTAAAAGAAATCTTATTCCTAAATATCATTGCTAACAAACAACCAGAAATTCAGAAGATAATCTGCAAATGACAAGTTAACCTAAGAAAACTAAAAGAATTCAGAAATAACATATACTACCTGAATATATGGGCAAGGACAAATATTTCCAAAGTCCTGCGACCTAATTCAGTGAGACGCCTTTCATCACGCTCAATAGAATCTTTATTGAAATCCTCCCCAGAGTTTCCATCCTGCCCAAAAACAGTGAACCAGGTTTCTTAGCAACCAAAAGAATTTTGAAACTTTCAAGATAATGTGTTATATATATATAACGATTCTCAGGTTAGTCAAAATACCACTTTATGCGTGTAATATATATCCAAAACTATAACTAGGCTAAAACTTGTTTTATTTTTAATTTTTAACTATAATTTGAAAGAAAAGAAAATCTAGCAAAATATAGAACACTAGTCCATCCCAATATGATATAAATTACAAAAAGTGGTTTCCTAAGAAAATAGCAACACAACAACCCAAGATGTTTCCCACTTGGTGGCGCCAACTAAATGGAACTCTTAGAAAGTGGGTTTAGGCCAAACTTACCCCAACAAAACTGACTTATAAGATGATGTTTGCATCAACTTATACTATAATTAGGTTGTGTCTCTAATTGATGTGGGATTTGCAACACCCCTCATGCCAAGAACTGGATATCTTGAGTGTGAGACTATATGTTTGTGGATAACTCGATAGTGGCAGAATATGCTCAACTAATCTCGTTAGGTTATGATACTATTTAATGAAGTGAACTTAGACCTAACTCAATCCTACAAAATTGGCTTATAAGATGAGGTTTGCAACCACTTACATATAATAATTTGGTTATATCTATAGTCAATGTGAATCTCCAACAAGAACAAATGACAAATATCTCCAAATATTTAGTTCTCTTTGTTTTATATGTGTAAAGAAGTCGGATGACAAGGGAGAGCCAAGAGTGTTTCTTCGATACCATTCAAAAGGAACATACATATTGTACAACCTTATCAGCAAAAGGATAATGTTGAGCAAAGATGTTGTCAATGACAGTAAAGGTTACTATAATTATGCACTTCTCTATGTGATTAAATAGTCTTGAAGTTTGAGTTGAAGAAAAAAAAATTATTATAATTAGAATTTCACTTTGAAGTAATATACTGAAAAAACAACTTTATAAAATCCATTTATTTGAATGCAAAAGTCGTATTAATATACTTTGTTAAGTAACTTTTTATAGTTAAACATGGTGTACTAAGAAGTTTTCCTGTGCATTTCACAGTCATTACTATATATATGTTTGTGTGCACTCATATATATACATATTAATTTAATTAAAATGTATTACTTATATAAACAATTATATTATACAATTTAAAGTTAAGAATGATATGTATACAATGAGGATAACAAATATGAGAATATACTCAGCCAGTATGAGAATATAGATTAAAGTTGTTACCCACGTGCTATACCGATGATATAGTAAATATAGGGAATCATGCTTCTAAAATTTACAAAGAAAAATCTCACTTATTCAATCACTTTCAAACTTTATGCACTGGATATTCTAATGGAAACAGGTATGACTACTAATAGTCTTGTGGATATAAATCTCAAGTTGATGGCTACTCGATGAGAACCATAATCAAATACAAAGTGATACAGAAGGCTAGTTGGGAAACTCGTTTCCCTCAAAATTACAAAATCTGATGGTTTTTTTGTGGTCATGGTTGTTGGTCAGTCTGTACAGATCCACATAATGATCATTGGAATCCAATAATTTGTATCCTTAGATGTATCAAAAAAGTCCTACAAGGATTGTTGCATGAGGATAAGGGGGATGCCTAGATTTTCTGGTATTATAAGATTGATTGAGCAAGATCCCTATAGACAGTGTTATGCTACAGAATATTGTGTATCAATTGGAGAAAAAAATTATTCACTTTTTGGAAGAACAAGAAAAGAAGTGGAGTTGCTCAATCAAGTGTAGATGCAGAATAGAGTTCTCATCTGTTTATGAATTAGTGAGGATTAAACAAATTTTCACGTAGTGAAAATCTGTAAATGAGGGTTTATTGTGATAATCAAACAACTCTTCACATTGCCTCTACTACAGTGTTCCATGGAAGAACCAAACATATAGAGAATGACTGTCATTTTGTTTACGGGGAAGTTGTTGTCTATAGAAATTACTACAAACTTTCTCAAATTGAATGATCAAATTGTAGATATACTGACCAAATCTTATGAGCAAACTGTGAATTCAATATGTTCCAAGCTTGGTGCTTACAACTTATATGCTGTGGCTTGAAGAGAAGTGTTAGATTATATTAAATTTTCTGTTGCATTTAGTTGACTTAGTCCATGCTCTGAAGTTGTTTTGTTGTATCTGACATAGACTTTTAAGTTTCTCCTCTATAAAAATCCACTCTCTCTCTGTAATCACACACACACACACACATATAAACCTGAGTAGTAAACAACCTTTCCTAAATAATCAAAAACCTCAAGTTTACCAACCCATTATATTACTCACCTTTGTTCGATTTTGAGGACCCTTTTCATCTTTTGGAGGCAAAGGTTCTATAGCTGCTCTTTCAAGTAGCAGTAGAACATCATCCACCAGTACAAACATATCTTTCTCGGCCCGGACAATTGGTGCTGGCATTTCTTCAGCATCCAACAATTTTACCCTACCTTTCTTGCACTTAGTCTGACCTTCAAGAGCCCTCAACCCACTATACAAGGAGTCCATTACTAAAGTAGATGTTACTTCTTTTTCTATAAAGAAGTGTTTCACAACTACTTTCAAAATTACATTTGTCTTCTCCCTAGACATGCGGCGCCTAGAAGTTTGATCAATTTCCCGCCAAAAAGTACAGAAGCTGCGGATAAGCAAAGTACCAATTAGATCTACCAATAAAATCATACACCATAAATAGAAGTGGTAATGAATATAGATACAGCATACTACATATATATGTCCCAATTAAATATGTATGATGATAGATTAAACTTGTTATAGGTTATACTATGCACGACAAACTTCATATTTCATGTGCATTAAAACTACACAGATGTCTACAATACAGCATATACCATTATCACATCAACCAGAATAAACTAAGTACAGATCGTCATTTCTTTTCTTCCCAATATGCCTAACATTTTCTACACTCAGGATTAAAGGAAAACTAAATTAAGAATTGATACTTAAACAACATGAACTTTCTATACTACACTTAGAAGCAAGATAAAAATTACAGCATATATAATCAAACCATTTAGAGTATACATACAAGTCAAAAGGGTGATGTTATTGATGAGTACAAAATACCTTGACCACCTAGCTTTATCCTCTATCAACTTCCCAAGCTTGCTTCTTCTTTCCTCCACAAAACGCCGGCAAATTTGTTCTACATTTGTCAAATATACCCTAACAAGTTCTCTCCTATACTGACAATCAAGGCAACGAAAAGGCCTGTCAGCTTTCTCCCTGCACATAATAATAGAACTGGTTACATACATCTCAAACAAAAGCTCCAAGACAAAATGGATTATTTAAAAACTCAAAATAACAGTACCAATCTTGCAGCAGTACAAATTTGAAAAGGGTAAAAGCAAACTAAAACTAAATTTGTTTTAAAACCAGAAGACAGGGCAGCCTCACAGCATGACTCAACCAAAAAACTCAATTAGCCAATGTAGTTTGTACTTCTCTTGCCTTTTACCTTGTGCAGAATAATTCATAGGCATAGTGTCACATATTATTCTTTATTGGCCCATTTGGATAATACATTATCAGAGACCTTTTTGCCCAATTTTTTAAGCTTATTTTCTCCTTTTTAACAAGAAATATATTCCATAGACTGCGATATACACACAGTACACCCTGTACAATTTAGGAATGGGATTTAATCATTTAACATTCGTCATTATTACAAAGCCAAAAATAAGATGTCAATTTAACTACTTTCTAACTGCTGTAAATAGCAGATTATTAGGATAAAAAAATATTGCCAATATCTCCTCTCCATAGTAATTAGAAAAAATATCTTCAGAATCTTCCTATTTATTTCAGCGTATTTCTGTTTCCTCTTTTTAAAGGTTTTTGTTATAACATATAGAGATGATGAGAATGTAATTGGTGTGATCCATATCAATAAAATAATTCTTTAGTTTCCAAGTCTAACCATAAGAATAAAATAATTATTTTTTATGTCTATTGATGCTTCAAACATATGTAAGAAAAAATCTTCAAGATGATAGACAATGTTGTCGAGGAAGTTGGGGAAGAAAAGAATGTGATCTAAACTGTAACTAATAATGCCACAAATTACAAGGCAATTAGAGAATTGTTAATGCAAAAGAGACCAAATTTATATTCCACACCTTGTGCAGCCCATTGCATTAAATTAATGTTGAGAGATTTTGGGAAGAAAAAATCACAACCTACACCTATTCAAGAACTAGTCCTATTTCCTTGTTACATAAATTTACTAAAGGGAGATATTTGATAAGACCAATTAATACTTGTTTTGCCACTTCTTATTTGACTTTGGGATGCTTAATGAAAATAAAGAAGATGTTCACATCCAAGGAGTGGCAATCTAGTCAATTTGTAAAGAGTAGAAATGGAGGACTTGTAGAAAATTTGATATTGGATAAGGATTTTGGAAAAAATATTTTGAATTGCATGAGGATTGCTATTCCCCTAATTAAGGTGTTGTGCAAGGTGTATTCAAATGAGAAACCAGCAATGGATTTATTTATGAAGAAATGGATATTGCTAAAGCGAAGATACAAAGTCTCTAATTGCATAGGTCATTGCATGTTGCATGCCACTACCTTAATCCTATGTTGCACTATAATACTGAATCTAAAGTCTATTATGAAGTGAAGCATGGAATGTATGATTGTTTAGATAGGTTGGTGGGAAACATTGATGAGATCAATAAGATTTATGCTCAAATTGAGAGTTTCAAAAGCAAATCTGGATTTTCTGGCAATCTAATAGTTAAATTTGCACTCAACCAAAACTCTGGCACAATGGTGGAAATCGTGTGGTGGTGAACATTCAGAATTACAAAGGTTTGCTATTAGAATATTAGTTCATCTGGTTGTAAGTAATTGGAGTGCTTTTGAGAGGGGTAAGAATTTAAATTTATGAAATTGATTTTATAATTATTTACCTATACAGGCTAGTATGATGCGTTGAATAATTTTATAATTATTTCGGTCCACAGCAAGAAAAGAAATCCATGAACAATGTTGTGTTTGTGATGGCTAATTCAAGATTGAACAAAGAAGGATGTTAGAACAAATAAATGACAGTAACACTTATGATCTTGATTCTGATGATGAATGAACTGCGGAGGGGAATGAAGCAAATTCAACTTTGGATGCTTCAAATGAAGATGTATGAGTTAAAATGGTGTTGCTACTAACCTATGGATGACTAGAGGTTCTAGAAATTGCTGATAATGATGAAGGTCGTGGAGGAGATGGCATTAATGAAAATGAAGATCATGTGGAGGAGGATGACTCTCCTGCTTTTAATATGAAAGATCTCCTTGGATAGTTTGTTTGTATTAAGTATCTATTAATATAATCTATTTCTTGTGTAATTTTATGAATTGTGAACCTATTTTTAGTTGTGTTATGCATTGAATCTTATATTATGAGTTATTTATATTGTCTGTATTATTTTTAATGCATGAACAGGCTATGAATATATTTTTCCGTATATTCATAACTCTTATGAGTCGAGTTACAACATTTACCCCACTTTTGATCCATGAGTTTGACAACATTGTCTTAGGATCATTTTAGCAAAAGGAAACTGCCATATAAGATTCAAAAACAAACATTCTTGAAGTATAATATCAGCCACAACGTCAAAAAAAGCGGCTGCCTGCAACAAACTCAGCAAACATTTGCTGCTGCACAATTCAGCAACATATACTGCCAAGAAAAAAAAGTGGTTTGCTTCATAAAACAGCAGGAGCACACACCACAAATCAGTAGCACAAACAGGGGACCACCACCCCCAAACTGATAAAGCAAGAAAGCAGATCGCTGGATGACCACTACCGCATTTAGCTGCTAAAGCAGCTATTAACAACTGAGAATTACATTACAGAACATTCATATATTCTCCCAAGTAACAAAGTGAATATGCATAAAATCATATTAACAACCACTTAAACAGCATACAAAATGGTAGAGCATATCAGTAAGATTAAAAACAGAAAAAAATTACTAAATAAAATACCTAATAACTTGAACTTGAGCTTTTATTATCAGATTGTCAGATGCATCAACAAAGCCATCATACACTTTTGAGAGCTCCATAAACTTTTTCCATCCCCAGTCATGCTCCTTCTTCCAAAATCGGTGTAATGTATCTAGAATACTCAAGTAAAAATAACTCAAACACTACTAAAGAAATTGTAAAGTCCAATAATGAAGCCAATTATTTACCAACAGACCAGAATATTTTGATTTCTTTGGATCTTTATTGACCACAGCTATTGTAAATTGCGCAAAATGACTCCATCCTGTATTACCCAAAAAGAGGAGGGGAGAACCAAAGACAGGTCATGTACTATGGAACCAAGAGTAGATAGTGAGACTAACTATAATTAATGCATCTGAAAATTTCAGGAATCAAACCTGGAAGAAGTTTGTCATGATTAGCAACACAAAGAAACAGAGAGAGATGATTGCAGACATCACAACCTTGTGGATAAATTAAAATATACCTGCAACATACCACATCATGATTAGACAAAACCTCAACTAATATGTACTGCATATTTCAAGTCATAAGGACTGTCTCGGCAAACCATATGCACCTGTTCTATGATAATGTTCTACTCCTGATATACTTCACAACTTTCAAAAATAAAAAAATATATATTTTTCCTTGTTTGAGAAGTCAAACTCTCGTACAGTCATATTTTTTTGGTACATGTCTTAAAATTGCAGAGTACCTGAAAGAAACGTAACCCCAAAACCAATATTTATTTCCCCCTTAATAGTGAATTTTAGAGATAAATTCAAAAAATAAATTTTTCAAGACTCAGAGTTCATAATAAACTTGACACTATGATTGAATGAAGTCATAATGGTCAATTAGGCTGCAATAACTGTGTGAGAAAATGTTATTAACCAAAATACAGTTAAATGAGGGATGGAGAGAGAAACATCATCTTGGACCACACCTTTGTCATGAAATAACGAGCTTCAGAATAAACAAAGACATAAAGATGCAAATTAAAATTATACAGAAAAACAGAGAAAGTTAAACACTAAAGCACACCAAAATCAAGGCAAGGCAGGAAAGTTTATCCCAAGTCACATACCACTTGTAGCTGCCAACCTCGAAAGGACTACTGCGAAGTTCCCTTCTGGTAATCTGAGAAAACTTTTCAATCTTCCATGTATATCTTCCAAACAATTCTGAAGGTTTTGGTCCTGATAAAGAGTAAAACAAATTAGATTTTGAACAACTGTTAGTGGAAATTTTGTATTTAAATGATTACAAGTCCACCTTCATCGTCCTCATCAGTGTCCCAATAAGGAGGTGAAGTCGATGGGGTTCCATTCTCCACCTGCTCGGAAGATCGCCATTCAGCCACTGCTTCCCCAGCAGATTGACCATGCTGCCCACTAAAAGTTCCCTCTGCAGACTTTGCCACTCCAGATTCCTCACTCGTAACCCCAGCCATTCCCTGATCAACTACTGCTTCGCTAACACTACTCTTACAACACCTGCCATGCCATATATGAAATCACACGGACAAAGTGCCAAAATGAGCCCCCTTAAACCCGACATTACATTATAACATTGAAAACCGTTCACACAATTTTAGACACAACTAAACTACTGAAACATTCAGTACTCCTTATTAACTACATCACAGGAAATTCTATAATATATACAATTATAATGATTGAAAAAAAGGGCAAATTTTCGGGAGACAAATTATTATTTCCACACACAGAAAAAGAAGATTGAGAAGCGGCAATGCATTGTCATGGAAAATTGAAGATAATACAGAACGAATTCAAACAGCAAGTAGTTCAACAATTAAAACACATCTAACCAACTACATAACAAAGGGTTGATTCCTTACCCCCATTTCTCAAAATCCAACATACAAGATAACCCCGAAAAAAACCCTCCAATGTCATTAAAACCCAAAAACCCACCTCAGAAAAAAAATAATAAAAGAAATAAACCATGGATAAAACCCTAATATAAAGATTTAATAATAACAGAAATTAAACCCCGTGACAATCAAATAAACTGGAACAAGAAGGGAATCAAAACTAGCAGGCAGCAAGTTTAGAAAAATGGAGTTGGTTGACCCAAATTGCATGAAACCCACAACGGAAAATTTGTGACAAAATCAACGCCGAAAAAAGACCGAGATCTTGGGCAACGATTCCCGTACAAAACATGTACTGAAATCGAAGAAAATGACGAAGATGAACAGGGAAAAAACAGCGCAATAAAAAAAAATCAACAGGAAGTAGGGAAATTGAAAAACGACGTCGGATCCCAATTAGGGCACACGCACCTGGAATCGAAGGAGCAGACAAGACCAATAACTGAGATTTTAGAGAGAGAAGGGCGAAGAGAGAGAAAGAGCGTGAAAGAAAGAAGAGCAAGAACACACAGAAGGCAAAGGCATAACCCAAAATCGAAAATTAGTACCTTTTGTTGTCTTTATTTTGTTCTTATTATTATTAATTTTATTTTTTATATAGTTATCATATTCTTGTTATCTATACTATCATGTAATAAGAATATACAATTTCATGGGAAAAAAAACATTTTTTAATTAGATAACTATATCATTTAATAAATACAACATAATTTATTTATTTACTAGAAAAAAACATATATTTCTGTAGGTGTAAATTTTATATACAATTTCATTCTTTTACAAATAATTAATTAAAATAACATTACTTCATAATAATATATATGTATATAATTTTATAAAAATATTATTAAAAACATACAGTTATCTTTTAAAATAAATATTATTTTATTATTGTATTATAAAGAAATTTTATTCTATTAAATAAATTCTTTTTTATTCATCGAAGAATAAAATTGTCTATATTTTTAATGGAAAAAAATGTGAATACACACTAAGTGCATGTATTTTGTTGTGTGTTTGATCTGGATGTGTGTTTACATTTTCATTATATTATTATTATATTAAAATATATATGAATATTTAATTACAAAATAATAATACAATTTAAATATGTATATACATATATATTAATTAATTCTGAAAAAAATAGTATTACAAATTTATATAGTCATTATTTTTTATAAGTGGAGTTATTTAAATATTTTAAAATAACAAATTATTTTTTTTAAAAAAAGGAAGTTATGAAATGATATATAATATTTATATAATATAATATTATATATGTACTAGTATGGGACGACCGAGACCCTGCGGACTGCCTGGCTGATCGACACAATTAACTATTAACGCTCAAACCAAGGTTAGTGAAGTTAAACCACCGTTAAGAATTAGGTAATGCAACCATAGGTGTGATTCATTTCATTAATCAGACCCAAACGAGATAAGCACATTAAAATAATATAAATAACACACATTCTAAGGAACAAGTTACGTTATTATTACGGTACACACGTCCGAGTGTCGAACACACTCTTTACTGACTTAAGCGTCGGAGTGCCTTCTGTAGGTACCTCCCCATTTGGCATTCACCCGAGACTAAGAGCGGAAGGAGTAGCGTGAAGACCGGAAGGATCACAGTGAAACCCTAGCGACGTGCCCGAATAAAGAAGACAAAGACTTCAATAGTTTTATGAGTCTCATCTCCTTAGCATGAACAATATAAAATAAAAATGCATACTCCCACACATGTATATGCTCACATGTCTTTATCTTTTTCTTATGATAACATAAAGTAAAAAATAAAATAAATTATTTTCATACTTATCAAACTAAAGAATATTATTAAATTTATAAAAAAAATCATAAAAAGTTAAAAAATAAATCATTTTTATAATTTTATTACACTGGTTTTATTTTATTGTAGATAGTTAAGTAAACATATAGAAAACATAAAAGGTAAAATAATAAAATAAAATTTTCATGTATGGTTTCCCATGTCTTGGATCACTTGAGTAAGTTATGTTATATATGATTGAAATTGTTCTTTAAACGATTGAATTGAATGATGTACATGATTTTAAAACCGTTCTTTAGACTTATATGTCAACCTACGATCATCATCGTTCCATGGTATTATGAGTCACTCTAAAATGGATGATGGATAAATTAAGTGAAACAGTTTTTTAAAAAATGTGATGAATAATGTGAATCGACCTCTTAAAGACTTCATTCAATATCAATTATATTTAAAAAAAATAACAACTCACTAGTACTAAAATTTGAGGATTCATAACTTATCTCTTAAATTTATATTTTTGTTTTTACTTTTATACAACAACAAAAATATTCACTCCAACATTATCTATAAAAGATGCAAATGTTGAAAGGAAAAGAAGAAAAAGGTTGAAGAACTAACTTATTTACCCATAATTGATAAAAGTAAGATTATTAATAAATTGTGTACATAATCGTAAAGAGAATTATTATTTTATTAATAGTTATAGATTATCAATTTTTTATTTTCTGGTTTCTTCTTATTATTGATAATTTTGTTTTTATGTATGTTTTAGGAATCTTTGTATTCTAAGAAATTGGAAAGCCACTAAGGAAAGTTCTTAATGAGAATTTTTTTACCGAAGTTTAAATTAGCTTTATATGATTAATTATGTTGAGTTTATTTTATTACAATGTTAGTTAAAAGTTAAAAATGACTCTTAATTAATTAATTTATTCATTTTATACAGTAAATAAATAAATAAAATGATAATATAAATAATAAAATTAAAAAAAATTATTATTTTTCCTACTTTGTTGTCTTATTTTTCCTTCACAAGACAGTTCATGAAGGAGATTTTTGTGATAATTGGTAAGGAAAAAAACAAAGATTGTGTTGGTTTTAAAAAATTCTAACTGTATTTTGTTTGAATTGTTGTTTATACAAAAACAAGTTGGAAATCTTGGTTAATTTTATTATTATTTTTTATTTATATATTTTTAAATACATTTATTTGTAAAAATATTTGTTAATTGATTAATTAATATTTTTAATTGAATAAAATAAAATAAATATGATCTTTTACGTATTAAAATATTTTATTATAATTAATTAATAATAAAACTTAATTTATAAATGTTAATGATTTAAGTTACTTATATAATATAAATAAAATAATTTGTTAAACTAATTCTTATTTTGATTGTTTTTTTAAATGATTTTGTCTTTAACCCACTTTTTTGAGATTAAGTGAGATAGAATAATGTGGACCATCAACTTAAAAATATTAACTTAATCCTCCAAAATTTTGACAAGTCTAAATAACTAACAACATTAAAAGTTATTATAAGAACTATAACAAAAATTAATTTAAATATTTTTTAAAATTATATAATTTCAAATTCTACTAAAAAAAATAAGATTTTGAAAATTTTCATGATCTCAAATTTATTTATTTATTTATATTTTTTTTCAACTCCATTTTAATTAAGATATTATCAGTTTAGTTAAGATTAAGACAATGTTGAATTAATCAAGGTTTATCACAATCTTAATATTTTTTTATAAATGTGGAAATGATTTTAGTATTAATGTTAGGTAAAAATTATTTTGTGACAAATACTATTTAGAGTTTCCTTAGTCACTATTTATAGTGGTTTTTATTAATAACAAACACGTTATTTATAAATTTATGTGGAAGGTTATTTTCATATTATGCGATTTGGTGATTTCAACCTATATTAATTAGAGTTACTTTTCCAAAAAATGTAAGTTGAGTTATTTATAATCAATGTTAATTAGAATTTTTCTAATATTTTTAACTTTTTAAATTTGTACGGGATTGTACGAGTTTGTACGGATTTTTAGTGGTAGATTTTTTTCTTTCTCTCATTTTTTTTGGTTTGGGAGACCTGAGAAATTGATTCATATTATATAGGTATGTATAAGGTCGAACCACCTTAAGTGATTTCCGTTATTCAATCTTTATTGCTGATATTTTTTTATTTATTTTTTAACTTTTTAGTTGATGTTTATATGAGTTTTTATTTACAATATTGGTAGGGATTTTTTTATAAATAATTCTTATTTTTTTATATTAACCTGAATTTTCCCACAATTGAAGAGATTTTTTTTTGGATGTAAAGAAAAAAAAAATGACTATGTATCATGATTATTTGTTTTATTACTGTAATTATTAGTTTCTTTAACAACTACATTAATATTATTCTTTGTCCATATTTTTTTTTTAATTTTTTATTAAAAAAAACTTCTATCAACATTAATTAGGGTTGTTTTTTATTAATGTTAGGTGAAAGATTTTTTCAGCACCTACATTATAAATAGAAGTCACAAAATAAAAAAAATCAAACCAATAATGTAATAATAACTATGATCAATGCATGTTTAAATAATTGTTATTTACATTAATGAAAAAGAATAAAAAGTTTTGTCAATATTCATTAAAAAAATATCCTAATAACTTTGATTGAATAATAACATAACAAAAAAATCACTAGTATTAATATTTTTTAATTATTAACGATTATTTAATATTTAAATTCAATAAATTTAAATTATTTTATCTGTATACTTTAAAAAAAATTATAGTTTAAAATAAAATCAACTCAAATATAATGTCCTAAAACTTATTTTAAACAGTTATGAGAAAGGTTTAAGTTCTACCTAAATGAATCTAAGGTGCATAATTTTTTAATCACTTATCAATGCTTTACACTTTATAAACAACTAATTTGATAGCTTTCTCCTTAACAAAAAAATTATTTCACATTATAACTTTAGAATATATACAAGAAAGAAAAATAAAATAAACAAAGAAAGTGAGAGAAAGAAAGTAATACATTCTTTTAATTCTTACCATTTTAAAATGTTGCTATATTAATTAGTGTCTCAAACTATAAAATATTAAAAAAAAGTCTCTAGAAATTAAATATGTATTTAAACTTAACTATATGTCATAGTCTTTGTGAACTTTTTTAATTTTATAAATTAAAAGTAACAGATAAAAATTATATCACTTTTAGGTAACTTTTTTTCTCGTATTAACATGTTAGTGTGAACTAAAGTGAAAAGTGATATACTGAATATCGTATTAAGCTACAAATAAAAATTTAGAGGTCATGTAAACAAACTTTTATAAATTAATTTATATATAAACTAATTTTCACTTATAAAAGATATTTTATTTTTTTGTTTGATTTTTCTTTTCTAGAAATGCTTATTTATTGAGAATTTTGTTTAACAGAATTGAGTCAAATTTTACTAAATAATTTGAGAGTGATTGTTACATAAATAAACATGCATAGCTAAAAATTGTGTAACAGAATGCACTCATGCATCAGCTTCATTAATGATGTGAACCATTTTGGTTTTAAGAAAAAGTTGTTGTATGATGTTTGGAAAACACTGTTACTGTTCTTTTGTTATGCACATTATTAAGTTGAAGAACAGCATTTTAATTAGTGTCCTTTTTGAAAGAAGCCATTTTAGTTAGCACTAAAGTTAGAAAAGAAAATACATTTTTTTCCTTTCAGCTAATTGATTAATTACAAACACAAATTCTGAGAGCAGTATGTGTAGGCCTACTTAATATATGCAACATCAAAAACTAAGCTAAGAAACTGCCATTTTTTTCCTTCTCTCTTTATCTCCCAAAAAAACAATAAAAGAATATTTTGTTGTACTTATAATACAATTCATCAAATATTCTGCATTAGTGTCTTTGTGTGTTTCAATGCCTAATGATGAAAGCAAAGCATTGCTTTCTTCACCCTTGTGTGCTTCCAAATATGCAATCCTTCTCTCTTTTCTTGTCACAAGCAAGAATTATAGAGCAAGAGATGCATCATTGTCAATGCTATCTTTGTGCTAAACTTCAGCAAGAGATACAACAGTTTTGGCTTCACCTTCTCTTTGCTAACTGAAATGTCCTCTTCAAGAAAAGATTTGCAGATCTGTCATTTCTATGGCACAACACCCTCAATATTGTGTTTGGATCTGATCTATTCCACCTTCCTGTGGTAGGTGGCATAGGCAATTTGTGTCCATTTCCCATGACTCCAATCCCACTTGTTTCACATGTAGCAATGCTGAAATCGTCCATCAGCTGTTCGGTGTATTGCCCCATCAGTGCAATGACACCTTTCACAACTGCAGCCTCTTTCTCCACCAAGTTTTCTGCTATTAGTCCCTCCCCACTAGTGCAGAAAACCCTGTTCAAGCTCTCAAAGTCGTCTTGGATCATCACATGTTCAGACCTGTTGAACACCCTTGAGCTTCCACCTGCAAGCAAAACCATGAGGAATGCATCAAAGGAGGCCTTCATCACTTCTCTCATTGCAAGTGCTTGAGCTCTGTCTGTCACAAGTGTAGTCATCAATGTGATGTTTTGCTTGAGAATCCTCAATGCTGGCTGAATGCGTGAATTGGCTACATCACCAAGATAGAGGCCACCATAAAAGGCTGAATTGGAATCTAGGAATATGAGGCGATATGCTGCAACTTCTGAGACATGTTGACATGCTGCTGGGATGGAGGAATTGATTATTTCAAAATAGGGACCACTGTGTTTGCGGTTTGGGGAAGGGATCACACCAGGAGTATGAGAGAGTGATTTCTCAATGACATTGATGTGAGAGAGGAGGTAGTGTAAGGTATTGAGACGAACATAGAGGCGTTGTGTGCCACGACTGGTTGATGGTCTAGGATGATGACCTTCACTTATGTGATCTATATCTGAGGAATTAGCACCACAAGGACTAGCTTTCCTCCACAACTTGATGAACTTTGAGTCTCTGTTGCATCTTGTCAAAGGGGGAAGTGAAGGAATATAGCTCTGCTTTGTACCTGAAACATATTGGATTGCTCACCATTTTGCATTGGTAAATTGCAATTCTTGCATCAACATAGTGATTATTAATCAAAAGCTAAAAATGCATTAAAATTTATAGTAAAGTTCTTATTGATGCTTGTGTTTGTGCTATCTTAACTATTTTGATTGGTTAGGCCTATAAGTGATAAGTATTGCAGTCTTGCAAGAATTGTTTACTTCCATGTGCAAATAAACAATCCCAGTTGCACCAAGTAAAATAGAAATCTCCAGTTTAATAGTTTTCATGTGTATTATTTATTCTCTAGAGAGAACGACTTTGATTGTTTTTGCATTGGCACAATACTTACCACATGGTTCTGTTAAAAGTTTGGTATTGGGTTACGTTCAAGGTGGCTTCAACTGTTTTCTCTTATTCTGACTGATGTTTTAACCTTTTGGTTTGTATGAGGATGGTTAAATGATGTGTTAGGTTGTTGGTTGGTTTCTTTGGTGAGTTTTGGGTGTTTGCAAGTATTTGGTTTTTAGTAAAGGTAGGGTGAGACTAAGTGTTTTTTTTTTCCGGTTTGTATAAGGGTTGAATCAATTGTGAAGTGGTTCACATTTATTTATTTTTTCTTGTTGATAAAAAAAACAATACTTACCACATGTTGTGACAAACATCATGTAGTCCTGGAATAGGCTTTCTAATCCATCTGCAAGTTCTTGAACTATATCTTCTGTTATTCCTATTGGAATTTTAAAGAATTGTTCCACAGCTGTCTTAGCACATTTCAACAGTTCTACGACTGATGGTGCATGGGGCTCTGATTTGGATTTTGGATTCCATGTCTACAGTGAAAGAGAGAGGAAATTAAAAATTCATTCTCAGATCTACTATAAATAACAAATATTCTTAATTGTATCCTTCCTTTTAATCTTTGATGGAAAGAAACCCAAAACTTACTTCAGTTTCTTTTGCTCTTTGCAAACAATCTCTTGCACTGCTCAACGCTTCATTTATCCATTTTCTCAGGAGGTTCAATATGATTGAATCAACTTCATACGGAACCATCTCTCTCATAACTGTTTTAGCATTATCCTCACCACAGTCCTCAACCACCAGTTGGAGCAGAACCTTTTCTACCTTCTCAGCCCTTTGCAACACCTCCACGGTCTCACGAGTCAGAGAGGTCACATCACCTAAATATTGTCTCAGCACATGCCCGTAGCAGCTATGCAACATCATTCCTGCAACTGCTCCTGCTGCTGGGTGCCATTTTTGTAGCATTGGAGTAAAATTCTCTCTTTCTTTCATTGCCAAATCTTCTATCTCCTGAGCTAGATGAAGTAGAATATCACCGAACTCTCCCTTTATTTCCATTTCAATAGCCTTGGCATTCACCTCCTCAATTACCTGCATTCATAAAAATGACTAAATGTACACACACATGCACTAATCTAACATACCAAGGTGTAATGAGAAGATAAGTTTAGAAACAAACCTTTTCAAATGAACTTTTTATGGTAGATCTAATGTAATAGTCAACCCTATCCCCAGATGAGTCCACTATGGTTATATCTCCTTTCTTTCCCCCTCCCACATCATCAGATAATGTGAGATCTTCACCTAGAATCTGTGAGACTAACAACACCACAGGAAGAACATTTTCTAATTGGCAAATATTTCCTCTCTGGAAATACTCATGATAATTAACCAATCTCTTCTCAGCCCAGCCCAAGATTGAACTCAACACTGATGTCAATAACTTCACATAGAATGATTCCTTTTCCCTTTTAGCATCAACGGCAACCTCAGACAACATGGCATGTGTGGCACAGAGAAGGTCAGGTTCTATCTGCCCAGTTACCACATACTGTTGAAACAACACCCAAGTGAAGCACACATTGTGAACAGCCCTAGTGATTCCCAAGATGGACCATGTCTTCTTCATCAACTCAAGGAGCTCATCAACCTCATCAAGGACTAATGTGTCATCCCTATTGTCAAAAATGGCTTGAAGAAGAGAAGTGTACAAGTGAATGTTGAAAGGGAATCCATCAGCCCAGTGACAAATATCAGTGGGGGTACCATTGGAACTTCTCCATGCCAAGGAAACTACTGAGTTGGAAAGGGTCCTCAAAGTGTCAGAGTTCTTACCAGTGTCTATAGGTTTTGACTCACCACTTCGAATGACGTCCCTAAGGCGCAGGGCAAAGGTGGTGGCCTTTTCTATAGGGATTGATGGGTGTAGGAGAAGTCCTGCTTCAAGGACTCTGAGCTGTCTCTTTTGCCACATGTGATACTCAATGGAATCACTAAATTCAGAGGGTTTTAGGTGCCTCAGAAGTTCCAAGGGAAGAATGATAGTTTCTGCTCTTCTTCCTGCCTGCAATGTTGCAACATTTTGAGAAAGTTAGACCAAACCAGTGCTTTAAATATGTTTATGGTTATAGTTAGTAATAATCTATCCAACAAAAAAGTTCAATGTATCAAAAGTTTTTTTTTTTTCATACTCTACTCATTATTATAAGCTATGTCTTCATTTTGTTCCTCACTAAACCTCAGGATCTGAATGAAAAATTTCAAGCAGATAAACTTGAGAGCAAGTTTGAAACTAAGAGTAACTTTTAGTTAGCCTGTTCTGTTTCAAATTATTGGTTGTTATTATCAATTCAATGAAATGAAATGGAATCACACTAATTAAGTCCAAAATGTGCAAAATGGAAGCAACAAAACCAATGTAGATAGACATGTAATCCTTTTCCTTTTTTTCTTTTTGTTTGAGGATAATAACAAATGAGAAAAGTTTTGTTAAGACCATCTATGGTAAATGACTAACATTTAACAAACACTTATAATAATATTTTGAAGTGAAAAATAAAATAAAAATAAATAAATAAAATATTAATTTATTGAAGTGTGAATTACATGTTTGTACGATTGTTCAACATATCAACATCCATAACAAATTAACTTGAATGTCTAAACACTAGACATTCTCAATATATTTTTAAAAGTAATTCGGCTTCACAAGTTTAGTTAATTATTTTATATGAACTATGCCATTCTGACCAATAATTTGTTTGATTGTCACACACAGAGACAAACATATAGATATAAATATAACCTTTGTCCTCTTTTCTAACAAAATTGCATGTGTTAGTAATACATGAAATGTAAAATTACCCTCTTTTGAGATGTTCTACACCCTGCATATTGCTTGTTAATAATGAACCCGAAAATATACAATATAACCAAAACAAAATATGGTCACAAAATTACAACAAATCACAGAAATCATAATAATGAAGTTGAATCAAAAGGTAAGCAAAAATCATGTCCAAAAAGAGAAAACAAGTTAATTCATATATCTAACCTTCTTCTTTCTTCTCACCTTTCAAAGTCACCATATAATAATTTCAACACAAAACATAAAAGCACAACCAAAACGATTTCAAATAATAATTACTAAACTAGCAACATATTACGTGCACGCATGCAATCATGCATATGCTTTGTAATGTAATGCATCTGAATTGTTAATTTAGTTTTCAAAAACATCACAATATTAAGGGAGGTTTGCTGTCATAGAAATAAAATTATTTTTAAAGGTGGTGTGATAAATCACTCTAAAGTTTTTTCTTTAGCTCAACTAAAAACTTGGCTGGTGTCTTAATCCATTGGTATATATTTTTTCGATTTAGTTTGTTGGTTAGTTATTTGTTTATGGGTTGTTATTGTAGGAGTGTTCTCTTGTTCGAATGTATGGATGTTTTCTGGTTGTTATTTTTGTGTGTTGTTGGTTTTGATCTGGATTTACCCTTTCTTTGGTGTTTGCTTTAGATTTTTCGGTTTAAGTAGCTTTTCGTGATGTTCTGAAATTAGTTGTTAGGTGCTAGTTTCTTTATGTGTTTTGGTTTTTTCGACATGTCTGTCGAAGTGTTCTGTATAAAAGTTGGAATTGATCCCTATTTATCGATTTTTTCTGCTGATAAAAAAACCTATGCATATGCTTATTACATACTTGGCCAACAAGGGTCCTGCTCATGGTTTTCCTTAACCGATTATCGTTGTGCTCAGTCACTTTCATCTGTTGCCTCATGATCTCTGCAGAAGTCATCGGCCGCCGCGGCCTAAACGGTGGCGTGGTGTTATGAAAAGGGCTGCCTCCCCCTTTCGGCGACGACGACCCGCCACTGCCACCAGACACCATTCTCCTTGATGGTGACCTCTTCAACATCTTCAACCCCAGGGCCCGCTTCACCTTGCTCGTCGGCGACATCACCACATTCGGTGACTTCGCCTCGTTTTCCTGGTTATTCAGGTAAAAGGAGTGCACTTGCCGGCTCCCAAATCCCGGCGAGGACCGGCAAGCGGTGAAAAAGATTTCATAAGCACATTCCCTGATATCATCTTGGCTCAGTCTTTCGAGTTTTTCCAACGGTGAGATCAGATTGGTCTCACCGTCGTAAAGAATCGGAAGACTGTTGTGACATCGGTGATGAGAATAACTGGAATCTTTCCGATGTTGTGTAGCAAAAGGCAAAGGGCCTGAATATGATTCTCGGCGGGTTTGCAGACCCATGAGGAGAAGATGGGAGGTGGGTCGCAAACCTAACGGTGAATGGTGGCGGCGACCAGAAGAAAGACTATATATATATTTGTTCTGTCAAAAATGGGTGGAGAGAAGGAATTGGTTTTATTTGTGTTAAATGAGGTAATGAGAGAGAGAGTGCATGAATATTAATGCTATGGTGTTGGTTTCGGTTACGTTGATGACAACACTTTTGTGCATGGATGGTGCATGGGAGAGAGAGAGAAAGAGATGAGTGATTCTGGTTTTGCCCACGTTGTCATCTCCGAAGAATACGAGAAACAAACGAAAGGTTGTCTACTACCCAAAATAGAAAAAGACTCATGCATGCATGCATTTTTCTCGGAACCATTCTCTTTTTTCACTTTTTTCTACAATGTTTTGTTGCCACATGCAAGTCTTGATTAGCATAACTAAATCACAGGGTGGTTTTTACCAATTTTTTATTTTTGAAAAAACCTTAAGGACAACTCTATTTCTTTATCTAAAATTTTAGTTTTTATATAAAACGACCAAAATATATTTTCTTCATATTATCAATCAAGAATCACAGGTTGTTAAAGTATCGTTCATGTTCTGTGTTCTTCTGTCTATAAGTGCTGTCACATGAGCCATCACCTTCTGGTTTTTGTTCAGAGAGATGTAGTTAGTTAGTTTTGAGATAATAGGTGGACTTTCAATTTGATTTTGTTTAATGTTTAACAGATTCATCATGTTACCCTGTCATTGTGATGAATAATGGATATACATGGTTCTTCTTTTTACTATATTTTACATAAGTAAAATTATTCTCCAAAGGGATTGGATACAGAGAATTATTGAGACTCTTACACTCTTTTCTATGTCAGTCGTATATATAACACTTCATTTTCTCTTCAAAAAAGTTCATTCCTTCCGTCTACTCGTAACCAATACTCGAACGACGTTACCTGTAGAAAACATTATTAACGCTCAAATCAGTTTTAATATTCGACGTTCGGTTATGGTTACATGCTTTTTTAGAATCTTTGCTATTTATATTATTTTAATGGACATTTTTTACTAAGCCAAATTAGAAAGTTTGGATCATGTTTAGAAATACATTATCTATCTCTTAATCATTAATTAGTTTTCCTAATTCTGCTTTAACTGGATTAATCCACTTATGCCTTAAAAAATAACTTTTTATTATATTTTATTATTTTAACTTAAAATACAATATATGTTATTACATTATTAAAACCGTGTATATTTTATTTTAAGGGCCTCCAACTATCCTTTTTCATCATATGATTATATATATATATAAATATAATTAGTTTTTTTTTAAAATAAATTACTTGACACTATAATTAAAATTATCAATTCAACATTAATTACAAACTAAATATTGTAGCATAGAGATGGATCACAACAATAATAAAGAATCATAATATTAGTATACAAGTTTTTATAACTGATGTCATAATATTTAAGAAAATAATAAATGTTATGATAATCTTTTCATATATATATAATATCCTTTGAGTTTGACCTTTTTCTTTAATCTTTCTCATGAATTTTTGGGAGAGACATATCAATATCTTGTTCAATCAACTTAATCGACCAATTATTAATTACTGTTTATGATGGAGAATTTCTATTTCAACATACTAAATATCTTCAATGAATGTTTCATTGGTGAACGATGACAAACAAATTTTGTGGGCTCTTTGGAGGTGGTATCTCACACCTTGATATGTTATAATAATTTGTCCTTTTAACATAAATTTGAAATTCTAAAGTTAATATTTTCCTTCACATAGTGAAGTTATCTTAATTACAATTAGATTGTGATAAGTATGTCATAAGCCACAACTTATACTCCAACCAAATTAAGTAACCTTCATGTATAATTAGTAGATTTGGTGGATTAAATAAGTATTATTTATATACGAAAATAGATGATGAAAAACCTAGAGTACAAAATAGTGGGTTGTCATTCAATTTTGCTAGTTCTAAAGATAAAAGTCTCACTATAACATCCATGATTTATTTCAAATAGAAAATAGATTATGTGATATTTAGAGTGTCAATGTTATGTGGATGTGTGCTTTAGGATTTACTTTGTTGGATCTAAAGGTGTGTTATAAGGATAAATATTTTATTATAGCATATCACAAATATTTTATATATGTAATGACAAATTGTCTGTGGTCTTTGATAAGAATAAATTTGTTAAGTAGAAGTTTGAAGATTTAAGAAAAAAAAGTTGAGGTTGTTTGTATTTGAGTATGTTAAAGTGAATATGTTGAAATTTTTTTTGAAATAAGTGAATGATGTGATAATTATAAGAGTATTTTAAATTAGTTTTAACCGTGTAAATTGTAAGATTACAAATTTATCTTTATATATAAAAAATGAATAAATAATTATTAATTTTGTGCATATTTTAGTTAATTAAAATAATTTAAAGTTTCATTTATAAATAAAAGAAAAAATAAGATCAAATTCAAAAAAATAATTAAATATAATTTTAATTTTAAGTATAATTTTATTATTTACCATTTTATTAATTTAAATTAATTTTGTTACTTAAGTTAATTTATTTAAATAATTTTAATATTATTTCTGATTCTTTAAATTATGTTATATATATATATATATTTATATACAATGGCATGTGCATAGCAGTGGTTGGTCGATGCATAGAAGACAACCTCGTGAAGAATCCAATGAAGAAAAGGAAGGCTAGGACGATAACTTCACCTGTGTGACATGATTTTCCCTTTCTCACTCTATCCTTTCTCTTCATTCTTGAGATGATCCTCCAACCCCTCACCCGCATGTAACACTTGAAACAAACGGGAGTAACATCCATACATCCTTCGGCGACAACAGTGCTACCCCCTAAAGCAAAAGCAAACACACGGTTAATTATTGGATGTTTCTTCCTGCACCTTCATAGCTTCTCCAGGCATCGTCATAAATTTTATAATTCCAAAAATACCCTTATTGCAGAAAGTTAAAATGTTTGAAGGTTTGGTTATGAAGATGTTTTTTTGTAATCTGTAATGTAAATTCATATTCCAAATTATATAATTCAGAACGTGGTTTTTTAAAAAAGACATCATGAATTACTTAAATCGAAAGTTAATTTATGTTAAATCCTAAAGTCTTTCCTAAATCTAGAACATACTTGTGTAAAACTCACATCGAGTTACATAATTTAAAAATCTTTTTTAAATTCAAAATGTATTTAAGAAAAAGACCACGGTGAAATCATTGACAAACCAGTGCAAAAATCAACATTTTTCACCAATGCAGTATCACTATACCACAAACAGCCTAAAGAACCACCAAAAAAAACCTTGAAAGAGCACAAATGGGGTGATGGGGTCTTGGGGTTGCCGCAGGGAAAAAGAAGAAAAGAAGGAAGAAGGTGAAATGTGTAGGATTTAGGGATTTTTTTAATTTTTTTACTGAAGAGCCAAAACGTATTTTCACATAAAGAATGGGGTGCCAAAAAACGTATGGAGGTGCAGAAAGAAGTAACGTTAATTATTTTAGCCAATATGAAACATTAGTTAACGTTGTTCGATATAATATAGTCAAATTCCTCGGCTTCAATGTTCTCTTTTCATTAGGGTGCTCTACAATGGGATGTTTTAAGACTTGTTTTGGTTTATCCAAGAAAACAAAGCGTCCAAAGAGATTCTACAGAGTTATAGCTGAAGACCAAGTAAACCCGAAACCCCTTCTAGAAGATTTTCATTGGATCATGTGTCTTCCATGTTTTGTGATCTTATTTGGTGGACTGTTTTTTCCTACATCTCCATACCTTCTTCTCTCACCTCCATAAGTTTTCAAATTTCCAAAAATGCCCCTTTATAATATTCCGAATTACGTAATCCGGAAGTCATTTTTCAAATTTGTAATTAGCTACCGAATTACATAATTCAGAAGTCATTTTTCAGATGCATGATTATTCTCCGGATTACATAATCCGGAAGTCTTATTTAACTTCTGAATTATGTAATCCGGAAGTCTTTTTTCAAATGAGTTTCTGAATTACATAATCCAGAAATTACTCTATGGGGGTGACACAAGAAGGACAAAAATGTATTTTCATGTTGTGTATAAAGGTGGCAGAAGAAGATATCAAGGTGCAGGAAGAAACAGTCTATTTCGTGTCATTCAAGAACAATGAAGCTTATATTCCAGTTTGTTTATCAATTTAAGCAATTGGGATTCTCTTTCATCTTGCAGAAGTATGGAATTCATGAAACTAACTCTAAACTCTTCTATCACTGTGAACCATGCCATCACAGAGAATCCATTGTCCCATTTAATGAGTATATGGTAATAAATTAATTGTTTTTGAGTTTTGATAGAGGTGGGGAAAAGTGTAATGAGCATACTAGTGGAAAAAATAGGAAGAAAGTAAGGTTTAACTTGAAAGTAAAGATATATCGGCCAAACCTCACTGAATATCAAAATTTTGGATAATGAGAGATAAAAAAGTGGCACACTTACGGTGAAGCAGAAGGGTCTGCAGCTTTGACAGTGACATATCCTTCTAATTATAGATATTACAACTACAAAGAAGACTGTGATCACAAGGATGATATAACATATGAGGAGTCTGACACAATGACAACAAGAACAACAATGAATTTGATGATGATGGTAGTGAAGGGAATAAAGAGTTTGAAGCATGTGTTAGAACACAAGACAGAAAGAGTTGCTTAAGCTGTATTCCTTGGTGGCAGAAGAAAGAATAAAGAGTCAGTTGCCACTTGCTCCCACTGAAGCTTACTTGAAATCATATTTATGTGGACAAAACAGAAACAAGTGCATGTCTTCTGTAATGTGCCCTGTAGAGAAGCTGACTCAGTGGAAAGCAATCAAAGCAAAAGTTACATTATGTAATAAGCAAAGGAGAAAGGACATTAGTGACTAATTTAGGATTTATTCATTAAGAAACATTTTATTGGTATAATAAGTTTCCATTTAGTCTGTTCTTAGAATTATTAAAAAATAAATATAGTTTATCTATGTATCGGTTTTGTTAACACAAGGGTTTCGATTTAGTCCCCTCATATATATTTTTTTTGTATTTTTTTTTATAATATTTTTTTCATGTGATGACAAATGATTGTTGTTACTTAATGTGTTCACCTAGCTCAGATGTGAAGTTGCAGAATAATGTCTAACATGAAAGTTTTTATAAAGAAAAAAAAGGAGGAAGGACATTGTTCCACCAGAGCCAAAGAAAACTATACCCTTAGCCTCAGAAACAAGCTTCGATTTCTCACCCTTCAGTTTATTCCTTCAACAAGTTGGTAAGAGCCAATTGGGATGACTGAGTAGTGTTTGTATGTCTAATTCTTATCCTGTGTTTTGCTGTCAATAGTTATGTATAAATAAAATGGAGAAGGTTCTGTCTATGTTTATGTACTCATGTTGGACCTAACATAAAAGAAAGTAAATCTAATAAAAGATCAATTAATTTTTCAGTTTTACAAAAAATTTAAGACTTGATCTTCCCCATGATAACTTCCGATTGATAAAATTCAACTTCCATAGAAGATATATTGTCAAAGTCATACACGTGTAAGAGTTGATTCACATAAATAGAACTGAATATAAGCTATTCTAATTTCTACAGCCAAATCATGAAAATTTGTTCCATACATTGAGGAACAAAAACAAAAAACAGAAGGAAATACTTAATAAAGGTGCCTCCTCTTCAACTAAAAAATGGTGATTAAAGAAATTTAGTGCAGAGCTATCACCACTGCCCAAATCACATTTCTATCATGTGTACTTGATCTACATCCGAGAACTCACCCCAAAGTCCATCTATGAAATCATCTCAAAACCCAGTGAAGGTGAAGTGGATACACTAGGTAGAAATGTGAAGCTGCTTGTGTAGGTTTATTGGACTGTTGGTCCCACCTTAAAACACAGATCAAACATGCTCAGTTGTCAAGTTTTGGTCAAAGTAAGGGCTGGCAAGCCACAGTAATGCCCCCTGATCCAGCAGAGTTTGAGACAATTATCAAGATGGTTTCTACATTATTGTACAGATGCAAGAATCCGAATCCTCATCTTCTGAATCACTGACATCACTGCATACAGAATGGGAGACCAAATGGGAAAGAATTCTTGTATTATCTAAATAAATGATCCACATAAGTCTGATTGTCATACTCAGTTACATTTTGTTAAATTGTAGTTGTTTTGCATGTGCATTGAACTTTTATCCCAAATAGAGAGAAAATATGGAAACATCTTTACTTTTTTTCTTCTTACTGTTTTCCTCCTTTGCCTTTCTTTTGGTGAAATTAAACTAGGGAGTTTAAAGAAAGTTTTAGTACACTTTAACACATCCTTAACTCCACCAGCACAGGAACCACTCCTACAAATCTAAATGAGTTTCAGCAGATCAAGAAAACAGACAATATGAGACAAGTATAATTTTTCTAAAATGGAGAACAGTTGCTCACTTCCAGCAATATGGCTTCTATATGATATAATTCTGTTCGCATGTAGCAATACAAATCCTTAAAACTATCTATTTCCAATATTAATTTTTTCTATTTTTCACAGGGTTTCTATGTCACAAGCTCTATCCCTGCAATTTATATTTTCTGTAGGTGTCACTATAAGTTTACCCTCGTCAACAGATGCAGTCATGTTTGTAACCTATCCTATATAAATAGGAACATAATAACAAATGATATGGATACAAGACTTATACTTCAATATTAATTTTGTCTTTTCTTTCTTATTCTGGTCTTTATTGACTTTTATTTTACATTATGTCTCTTTAATTAAACCTAGAATAAGTGTGCTGCTTGTATATATTCAGACTCTTTGCTTTGCTTTGATCCAAGTAAGGAAAAGAAAATAGAAGAAATATTCCTTCTCATATCCTTTGATTTATCTCAGTTCTTTATTTATAATACTTAAGATAAGTGTTCCCCCCTAAAATTGTTTCTTGAGTCTCACTAAGAAAATACAATAACCAATAAATCCCCCGTCAATACAGCATAGGCTATTCTTAAGAATCCTTTTCAACTTCTTCATGAGTGAGAGAAAAATGAAATTCCACCTAAGAACTCACATAAATCTGTATTTCTCTTCATTTTTTCCAGTCTGTGTAAAAAATAAAACACCTTCATCACCAAAACTAGCCTGCATGTTTGCTACTTTTTCTCCCTCTTTTTAGCCCATCATTTCCATTCCTATCTGGAACAAAAGGTTTCTAAATTAACCTAATTATTGGCAGCAACTTACATTGACAGTTTCCATGTAGTACAATTAAAAGCATCGCCAATTATCAAAGATTAAAAATTTAGCAAACTGGAGTTTAGGTCCTTGAAAGATTGTGCACCCATTGATTTATCCGTCCAAAGATCATCTATATCAGTTAACAACAATGTTTTTGCACGCGTTAATGCTCAGGTGATAAACAAGATTAAAAGGCCCCTGCATGTATTTCTATTGGTAAGATCAAACACTTGTAGGGATCAGGAATGTGATAAGACGGGCTATGGCATATCAAATTCCATGCAAATCCTAAAAGCTGTGGGTTTAATTAAAACTCAAACATCACTTAGCTTGTATTTTACAAGTCTGCACACAAAGTTGTAAGTCTAAGAAAATAAATCCTTCATAGTTTAAACTATAATTTAATGTTCTTTAATCCTTTTCACTTTGCTATATCTGCTATGTAAGTGGTACATTTTTCCAGTACTGTCATGAGATAAGAGACTTGTAAGTCAATAGGAGAGGGTAGCCCTAAAGGGAGGACAAAATATAATGCACTTTAATGAATAATAGTTAGTCAATGAGGGTGACACAGAGTGAAACAACTGAAGTGCCCTCCAAATTTCAATCCTCTTGGGTATATGTCAAACAAAACACTACCTAAAAGTACCATTTACAGATTCTCACAAACATACTTATAAAATAAACTGCCCCACAGTAAGTCCTAAGAAAACTCAGCAGCAGAAAGTAGGAGGATTTCAAATTTATTACGTTAAATCAGACTAAGATCTGATGTCAAATGTACACATGCCAACCTATAAGAGAGTAACCAATAGTTCTAAAGATCCAAAGACAACATAAACACATGAATCAAGTTGAAATTGATTTTTCTTCTTTTAACAAAAAAAGCAGTAAAGATCAAGAGTCAAGACTAAAAATTGTTTTCTATAAAACAAGGTAAACCCAATAATTAAGTTGAAATTGACTTGTTCTTTTCGTTTATGGTGATAGAAGACAAAACAAAAAGATCTCAAGTTCCAAATTCATATCTTGAAAGTTTCAGCCGTGACAGAAGGTCCAAAAGTCCAACACCAAAACAGCGAAATGAGAAGAAAAAGGGGACCAGAAATGTCTAAATTAGAGGAATGTACTGGTTCAAAGAACCTCTAACGAAGCAACAAAACCAAGCAGCCATTAATTATCACCACTACACAAATATTCTGCTAGTATTATAAACATAAAATATAATCAGTTTCACATTTCTACTCCAACTTGACCTTCTGACAGAGACTTCCAAGTTTAATTACCTTATGCTGATCCAAATACTCCTAAAATAATCATCATAATGAATGAAGTAATATAATCATCATAAACTCCTCCGTACGACCAAATCAAGAGTAATGAACAAGAAAATGACAGACACCAAGTTTCCACAGCTACCCTAAACAACGATAATTTAGCAAAAACTCACCAAATGCCCCAAATTTAGAAAAACAGAAAAAAACCCATGTTAACAACTTCTTTCCTCTTCTCACAGCAACACAAAACTGAACCAGTCAATTAGTGCGCAATAAATGTTCCAGTTATGAACAATAGAACATCCAAATCATAAAATTGGAAACAGGTTACTACAAGAAAACAAATCTAGCACAACATAACAATTCCTGAATTCAGAGCAAGCAACCTAAATTCACCAAGATTTATCGAATTGATAAAAAAAAATGTACCTGGGCTCATATTCCAACACCTCAGCAAGTTTGTTTCCATTCCTATCATTCCATTGCACTTTCCGGCGAGTCTTGTCACTGTTTCTGGACATGCCACCTCTCCGAGGAGGCAACAAAGAATTGGAATCACTCTCATCATCTCCGTTGACATGATCTTCAACCTTTTCACTCCCCAAAGTAGAAGCCACCACCACAGGTTTGTGTTTATCCATGATGCAACCATTAACATCCTTGGAATCCATATCCACCAACAACCACACACACAACACAAACAAAAAAGCAAAATTTCAACCCAGAAAAAATTTAGAACAATGTGAAGACTTGGAAGAGACCCATTTGACTAAAAAATATGTTCCAACATCGAAATCTGAAAAAGATAAAAACTTTGAATTGCAGGAACAAGTCTAAGAGAGGTCAACGCGTTCTCCACAAGGGGGATGCAGAGAGATCAATGGAAAAAACAGAGAAGAGTAAGAGTGAATTGTTAGAAGAGAATCTGAGTGTCAGGAATAAATATTTATTTCTCGAGAAATTGAGGGGAAAAAATTCTCGTTGCAAAGTACAACCCATCATCGGATTTATTTTTATATATTTATTTATAAAATGGGAGAAAAATTCCAACACGTAAGAACTAGAGAAAATAATAAAAATTAAAGAAATTGTCAAGTAATAATAGCTTCTTCTTTCTCCGGATCTATGTAAGCACACAAGGACACTTCTTTATCAAAAATATATATAATTTCTAAAATATAGAATACGAATATATTATATAATTATAAATTATATAAATTAATAATAAAAATTTATATGTATTAAATATGTTTTTAGTTTTTTTGAAAAAAAATGTTTTTCTGTTTATTAATGATTCAAAAAGAATTTGTTTTTTTTATAATCCTAATAAAAATTTATATAATAAATTTAAGTTTTTAAAAAATTAATATATTTTTTATTTTTAAAATTGTGTTAGACTCGTACTATAATTGTTAAGTCCAATAAATATTTTTTAAATTTAATATTTCAACGATATATGTCTTATAATTATCGGTATCTGATACGTGTGTCCGACACGAACATATTACTTAAGAAAAGTGTTCGATTTTCATAGCTTTCAATTTTTTCACAAACAAAACCTATTTTCCAGAAAAATTGCAAAAACCAAACCCTTTACTAAATATTTATACAAAGTGATTTTTTTTTATGAATTCTAAAGATATATAAAATTAATAATTTTAAACTTATTATTATTAAAAAAAGTATAGTATTTAAAATGTTTTTTGTTTAATCTTTATTAAAGTAACTGATTAAAAAGAGTCTTTTTGAACCTATATTCTTTGTTATGTAGAGTTTAGTTTTTTTATTTCATCTTGTAATACTCGTCTCAATAAATGTAGTAGAATCATTTTGTAATTTGTGTCTAGTTAAGTTGGTCATTACTAATTAGCTTTTTTCTATGTTTTAAGATAATATATTTTTTGCACTTTGATTTGTTTCATGTAATATTTGTGTCACTAAATATAATGTTATTATTTATGTACAATGAAGAAGCTTTATGACTAGAGAATTGAATACCAAGTTTATTTTAATTTTTTAAATAATATTTAATGAATCAAAATATAATTTTATTTATATTAAAAATCATCTATATTTTAGATATTCTTTTTTTAAGAAGAAAACAATTTAAAAGTTAAAAATTAAAACATTTTTATAGATATATTTTTATAGTTTGTTTCATATTAATTTTAAAATGGTTATTATTTACATAAATAAATAGAATAAAATAAATTTTGAATTTCTAATATATAGTCCATTTTTTTTTTAGTAATCACTAAATTTTTTATTTAAATTGGATATTTAATAAATTACAATTTTTTTATTAAGTTCCTTAAACAAATATTTTTTTATATTTTGTTCTTACTGTAAGACCCTACATTAGTTCAATAGAGATGTTTTTAAAAATAAAGTTAAAATTCTAATTTATATTGAGTATGTAAATTAAAATTTTAGCTATTTCGTTATTTATTTATAAATTTCACAATCTTTTAAAAATATTTTCTTATAAATTCTCTCTAACTGTTTTTAAATTTTTTGGTGTTGATTTTTTTTTTTCTTTTCAAAATGTGATTAAAATGGTGTTATGATGCTGTGCCTCTCACATCAATGGTCATTTTCAAGTACCCCAATCACATGAACCTTAATAATAAAACCAATCCATTGAACATGGACTCAAAGATCCTTATAGCATTAAAACAGAAATTTTTTGTCACATTTTTTTTTTCCACCCTCAAGAAGAAGCTAGAATAATCATCTCCACCTTTCATTATAATGTAACTTTTACATTAAATGATAAATAAATAATGTTGGGATATCCACATTTATTTGGATTTAGTAAATATATAAATATTAATAATATTTATTTGAAATAAATCTTGAAGTAATAAATGAATTTTCAGCATTATAATTATAATATCTATGTTATAATACAATCCAGACTGAAAATGTAAAGATAAAAGCCAACAAGAACTCGTAGATATAATACAATTCAGACTGAAAATGTAAAGATAAAAGTCGACAAAAACGCATTTCAATAGTTTTTTAGTTAGAAGTATATAAGAAATCTCAAATTTAAACTTATTAAGGAGTACTTTAAGTAAATATATATTCAATCATAAACATATGAGAAGTAGGAGTAGAACTTTTTAGATCAAAACATTGACATGAGTTAATTAATTTGTTCATGAATCATGAAAGATAAAATTCCAATAGGTGGGAAGGAGTGAAGCAGAAGGGAAAGTTACAGAAAGAAAGGATGAGAAAAGGAAGCAACCAATGTTGAGTGGAAGAGAGTGTGTGACTATATATGTGAATTTGCTTCAAAGCTTACCAAACATGATTGCAACACTCAACTTACATTTTACTCAAACCTCATCACATCCAAAAACTCTTGAGCCTCTCAAATTCTATATCACTTCAACACAAGTCAAGAGAATAGAATAGAAGAGAAGAGAAGAGAGTTATATGAGAATGGCATGCATAGATAGAACATCTCCAGCACTGAACCAAATACTGCTCAAACTTTACTGGTAAGAACAGCTTTTGTAAATTTCCTAGGCCTTATCTTATATTCTTCAAATCTTTCATAGTATATGCAGAACATGGTTTAGTTGTCTGTGTGTGTATGTGTCTGTTTTTTGTTATTTTCTTTTCTTTGGTTAGTTTTTCTTGAGGAGAAAGTTACAAAAAGATAAAAGTATGAGGTAAATTCATCACAAAAATGGTTATATAATGAATTAATTCATTAATGTTTATGCATTTACATTAAGATTTGTTATCATATAACATGGAAGATTAGTGTAAAAGATTGAACTAAATGTGAGTTAAAATCTCATGTTAAATAAAATTTGACAAAAACATTAAAATATATATATAAAAAACTCACCAACTTTTTTTCTTAAAATTTTAAGTTGAATGTGTAAACTTATCAAAGACTGAGGAATTTATATACATTAACTTTCTTTGTCTTTACTTCAACTTCTTTTATATTTATAATTTCTTGATATCACATTTTTAGAGCAATTTTTTTGTCTTTCTGAAATGTGTTTTTGTCTTTCCAAATAATTCCATTAAACATATTTGTTGTTACAAGTAGGTAGATAGGTGTGAGATATATAATTTGTTGTTTAGGGTTTATTAATATAGATGTTTCTGCAAAAAGAATGAAAAACAGGTCTCATCATACTCTGTAGAAAAGAAGAAAAAAAATCTTTGTTTAAACATCACGTGTTACAAAAAATTTGATGTGATTTTGGCAGACATAAAATGCATATTCCTGGTAAGAAAAGCTTGGTGGTGTCTGCTGAAAATCTCATTGATTTGAAGAGGTTTAAAAAATCATCACCTTTGCTTTTGAAGTTTTGTATACATTTGGTTGGAGTTTACTTTCAAAACCAATTATTACTTTTCATCAAATATTCAATTTGTTCCTAAAAGTATCAAAATTTTCCCATTTAATGTCTTATGGCGCAAAGAGAAATAGTTCTTGATTCCATATAACTCTTTCATGAAAAAGTCCTTGTGTAAATGCATAAACATAAATTGAAGTAAATGTGCACAAATCATGATAATCTAGTTGCTTAAGTATGTGATAACCCTCATTAAGAAAAATAGAATTTTAAGTGCTTCTCAATGACATGGCAGTGCTGAGAAGCCCTTGGAGATTGATCATCACTTGTATGAATTTGGGTCAGTGGAGTACCATATTCAGGTAAAACTCTTACCTCAACAAGGTGCATTGTGCACAAATCTTTAGATTTTTTAAGGATTTTAGATTTAAGTTTAAACAAACTTTATAGGTAACATTGATTATTTGTGCTATGCTTACAGTCTCAAGCCTCTAATCCCCAACTAGCCTACTTGTCAATATCAATGCCACCTCTTTGCCATGGAGTCCTGCCAAATGAACTTTCTTCTAAGACCATTGAAATGGTTAAGGGTCTATGTCCTAATGTTGTGGAGATTATAGAGCCTGCCAAAGAAGGATACCAGCTTACTCTGAAGCTTGACCTTAATCAGATTCCAAGAAACAAAGGTTTGTTTCCCTTACCAACTTGCAACATGGTTGTCACATTCAACTTATAACAACCAGAGTGATTACAAACATTTTATTAGTGTAATCAGTGTGAGCAATGAAAATAATGGTATTGCATGGTAGAAAAGTAGATGAATTAATGGCTACCTAGTTTTCCTTCAATTCAAGAATAAAGTTGTGAATTTAAAGTTAATGTTCCTCACACAATTTTTCAGGAAAGACTAAAGAGGAGAAAGGAAACTTCAGAATATCATATCAGCATTTGCTATGCAAACTAAATGCACACCTTGTGACATTATGAATACTCAAGCAAAATATATTTATTAAATTCGAAAAAGAATTGTAGCAGTCCAAGCAAATCTAATGAAAAAATAAGTACAAATATGTTCAGAAAATTAAATATCTATATAAAAAAGAAACACATATGAACATTGTAGGCAGTTTTTCAGTAAATAGACTCGGATAATCTAACTTCAGATTTCAACCTGTGTGATGATACCAAATTCTTGTTCCAGACTATGATAAGATCATTAGGGAAATATCATCAGTACATTCAGTAATTCTGAGTTCACAGCTGAAAGAAATGTTATGGAACGTGAATTCTGATGATGCACTTCAGGGGATGTACAAACCCATCAAACTAGTCTACCATCCAAGAGAACCTTTCTTTCTTATAAGACAGGTAATTCTTCAGTAACTTAATTTTTTAACCTGTCAAGTCAAATGCAACAAAAAAACAAGAAAACAAAGTATAAAAAGACCTTCCAAATAAAATGAACAAGATTACTATAATATATGGAATGATATTCAAAGGATTATGAGAACCATGGTTACAATAAACTAGGTGAGGTATGTCAAGAAGTTGAGAATAAATCTAACATATTATCATTACTTGCTTATTCTCACCAATTTATCGTTCAAATATCAACACTATAATAGAACACATGAAACCTCTCTGCATAAGGGTTGAGACACCGCTGAAATGTCTCATTTTATTTTATTTATTCTTTGTTGATAAAAAAAACACATGAAACCTCTCTTCCTCCATATTTTTCTCAGATTATAAAATAACTACCTTCCAAATTTAGTTATATTCCAGATGAAACAGAAATTCACAACCAAGTAGCAAAAGACAACTCATTACCAACTTCATGGTCTGTAAAAGATATTTGTATGCTAAAGCTTTTCCAAATTGATCAACTAATACTTGCTACATGCAGCCACAAAGAATCATAGCAGTATTCCCAATTCGTTTCAAGGAAAAGTCAGATGTGACTATTGCCACAGCTTTCTTTCAGGTTTGTAGCTGATAAAGTGAAACCAAGTAATTTATTTTCAACAACTCAATGTGCTCCGAACGTATTTATTTACTATGCAATGACAGGAGCTTGTGGACGTGGGAAGTTCAGATAAATGGGCCAAGGCACCACCCTGCAACTGGTCAGCCATTCCTCCACCAGAGTTAAGAGGAGAAGCTTTTGAGGATTTGAGTACCAATGGAGGGTTTTTCACTTTTGGTATAATTTTATCATTCAGTAACTATGACATTAACTACTTTCTTACAAACCACAAACTGATAACACACAGTTTTGAAAATTTTAAACTCTAATTTCAAGCAAGATATCAACAAAAGAATTGTTGAGTAAGTCGGATCCAAGGCATGTGAGACTGAAAACCTTTTTTATGTTTAATAGATATCTCTTCTCGTCACGTTGAAGGCAATAGGCTAGACAAAACTGTCTGGAGTCTATTAAATTTCAGTGCCTATGTTAGATATCATGTAAAGGTAACATCAACATGACAACATTATTATTTCTTCTTGAAGTCTACTTAGTAAATCCCTTGATATTCCAAGTTTTGAAGGTCTTGTGTACTGCAGAGCACCAAAGGTTTTATTCAAAGAAGGATGAGGAAGCGTTTGGAAAGTTTAGTTGAGGTACAGAAACACTTAATTTGAAGCATTAAGTTCATTGTCTGAACAAAGATATTCTATTGACAGCATTAAGACTCAAGACATATAATAAGACCCAAATGGGACCCATTGTATGCTTAAAGTACCTACCTAAAGGCACTTCCTGCATAAAAAAATACACATTCACCATAAATAACTAAATCTAGTTACAGAAATGTTGATAGTTTTGTCTTTCATGCAGGTACTGCACCAAACAAACTCAGAAGAAAATGAACAAACCAAACAACATAAAGGTCTACCTTCTGCTAACACATTTCAATATTGACAATATAATTCACAAATTAAGCAGACAAACTAAACCATAAACTTGTTTTAGAATTAAAAGTATTGCTTAATGGCTATACTGGTGATTTTTTGTTAATGCCAGACAACATAACACACACATGTTCATAGATATGAATGAAAACAATATAAAGTAAAAAATTTAAGAAAGTTGACTGATAGCATCCCAGCATGCCAATTGTTCATTCACAATTGATTTTCAATGTGCAGTACATAGGTACACAAAGAAACTAGTGAGATCAACAAAATATGTCATCCTCAAACAAAGATGGCGAACCTTTGGAAGAAAAATAAAGAGGATTGGGTTCCGACTTAAAATTCACGGATTTACACGATTTCGTCAACGATGGTTGAGGTTCCCACAATTTTCAACAGGATATACAAAAATAGATTAGAACTTGGTGTATTTTATGTTATATATGGAGTTCATAACGATGGTCCAAGAAAATAAATACTTCACTGCCTATTTTATCACGCCTAACTATAAAATTTATATGGATTTCAACTACTTGATTGTAAACAAAAAGAAGCATATTCATTGGTGTAGACATCTACCAAATTTGTAATGTTGCAAGTGTAATGTCTATGCATAGCAATCAAAATGAAGTTTTATACTGAAATGTTTTGCACAACGAGTATAATCCCTTCAAGAGGAGTTCCATTCCTTCTAATGTTTGTTTCATTTAAATATTCAAATAGAGAAGTGTAAGATTGAAAAGTGAATGATAACAACAGGTCTCGTATCTCAATTTAATTACTTCACAGTGTTGTTAAATAACTGTTATAGAGCTGCCATAAGGCTATAACCTAGTGTTTTTCAAACCCTCCACCGTAAGCAACTTGTAAAGGGAGACCCGCTATGGCACTGTAATGGCATGTTTATATGGCATAATTTTGCCCCTCTGCCATTTGCTATTGATAACCTTGCATTGAATCCATTAATTCTGACCACGATCATTTTTTCTACATCCATTGCCTGATGTAATATAATTATTAATTATTACTACAAGAACACAAGAACTAAACACTTGGTCTTGGGTAACTTCCAAGATACTCTCGCTTTTCTTATTCTGACTGGTGTCTTTATCTTCTGGTTTGTATGAATTTGATTTAGTGTTGGGTTTGAGTTGTTGGTTTCTCTTTGTTGTTGGTTGATGTTGTCTGTTGCTGTTGGTAGGTTTTTATTTCTCTTACGAAGATGTTTTGAAAGTTCTTTTCGATTTGTATGAGGGTTAAACCACCCTTAAAATGGTTCACATTTATTTATTCTTTCTTGCTAATAGAAAAAAAAAAACAAGAAAACAACTCACTGACAAAAGTTTTAATCTAAAGTCGTTGACAATCAGGAGTCATGTGGTTAAAAAAAAATGTTTCTAAACAATTGAACACGATTATCTTCACACATAATAAACTAATAAGTGCAATCACACGTATCAAACTACGAACGCTCAAACTATTAATATGGTTCCCTATTGCATATTTTTAGCTTTGCAAATGGAATTCAGGTCACAACAAGCAGGATTTAAATGCATTCTCTTCAACAAAAGAGAAAACCAATACAAATCAATAAGACCTTAACTTTAATCCAAATGTCATTACTTTCATAGACTGTAACAGTAATTTGTAAACATTTATAGTTCAAAATACCATGACAGGAAACGTTGCTATGAATCAATTCAGCACAAAAAACAAATCAAAGGTAGGCAATCACAACCTATCTACCTGGTAGGTGAAAAACCAATGATTCACAATGCAAACTTTCCTTTCTGTTATTCTACCAAAGCCATTAACATTTCACTCCATCTCCAGATCCGGAAGAGCCCGCGTCCGAAAGCTCGCGGATTCAATCTCAGACAGCAAAGGGCCCCTTGCCTCCCCACTCAAACTCCTGTTACCTGCAACCACCCCAAATGCCCCAACAGCCAAAACCACCACCCCAATAGCATGCACAGTGAACAAAAAATTCATCAAAGCCACACCTCTCAAACTATCCTCATCAAGATCACAATGCACATCAACAGTATCCTTTAGGGGCTCTGAAAAGTTCATCTTTCCGCACCCCTTCAGCCCAAAAAAATCAGTGTACAAAGAAAACCCCACCTGCAACAACCAAGTGCCCTTAAACACCAATCCACAAGACAACAAAAACTCGGCAAAAAAGGCCGAAGGCTTAGCCGCCAAGCAAATACAAGCACCAGCACACACCAGTGTCAACCCTCCCAAAAAACCATACACAGAACCAGCAAGACCTGACACCCCTTTTCCCATCACAAAATACTCCAGCAAGAAAACAACCCCACCGGACAAAAAAACAAAACTTTCATCGACCAACGACGTTCCCCCCACGTGTTCACGTACTATGATCAAAATGGTCAAGAGCCAGAAGGCCAAAATGGCGAGGGATTGTTGGAAGAGGGAGAATTTGTAAGTGGGGTGACCGGAAAACGAGAAGAAGAGGAAAAACTCGGAGAAAGAGAAGATGGGAAGGGCGATGAGGAGAGCGTAGAGATCAAAGGTCTTCCATTTTGGGTCAGAGAAGTACCAGAGCTTGGAGCGGAAGTGAGAAGGGTTGTGAAGGTAAAGGGAAGTAGAAGAGAGTAACCGGCGAATGCCAACGGGGAAGAAGAGCACGAAACCACACAGATGAGTCGCCAACGATGCCATCTGTACTCTAGTTATGTTTGTTAAGGTTGTTGTTTCCTGTGTTCTTTCCTTCTCTTTGGTTTTTACTGAATCAAAACACACAAAATTATTGCAAATTCACCTTCAAGAATCACAATTTGGTCCTTCTGACACTGTTTGCAATCCAAAACATTTAATTAAACAAATTTTATTTATGGATTTAATAGCTTATTTGCATCTCTGTTGTTTCTATTAATTTGTGTTTTATTTAATGATTTAAATCCATTGTCCTTATGTAAATATACATTAAAAGAATTCAATATATCTTTGCAGGGTATAGATATATGTAACACATACACTAATATAACTCGGAGAAAAGATCCGTATAATTTTTAAAATATAAGTTATAAAAATACTGATCTATATATTATATAATTAAGAATTATATAAATTAATAATAAAAATTTATATATATATATATATATATATATAAATATGTTTCAATTTTTGTTTGTAAGAGAAAGATGTTACTCATACCTAATTCAAAAGGATTTGATATGATAATCATAATAAAAATTTATATAATAAATTTAAATTTTTAAAAAATTAATATATTTTTTAAATTGTGTTAAAGTTGTACTAAAATTGTAAAAAATCTAACATTATATGTTTTATAAATGTTATACGAGTATCCATGTCCAATACATATTACATATCTCCGGACACATTATTTAAAAAACATGTTTGAATCTAATTTACAACACACTTTAAAAAGTAAATTATGAAAATTGTTTTATAAGACGTATTTATACCGGTAGAGACTTAAAACAGAGCATCATATCGTATATTCAACTTTAATACAATCATATTCTATAATTATGTTTTAAAGAAACAGATAGTAGATAGTTAACTTATAATAACTAATGGTTAATTTAAAACACATTAATTTATCATTAAGTTATATATTATATAATATTTAACAATTTACACTCTTATGTATCTTAAAAGCATAAAGTAACTTTCTTCAATGTGATTTATTTTATAGCAAAGTAACATAAGGATTTATAATTATACATATATTGTTTATATATGGTGTCCCCAATTTTAGAAATTCTGAACTCTTTGCTCTCATGTGTTTCCATAGTTATTAATTTTTGTATTTACTACCTAATTTTCTTTTCTTTTTTTCAATTCATTTGATATTTTTTATGTTTTATTCAGACGAACTACGTATGATTTTATTTAGAATATATATTTGTATGCATATAGTCGTTGTTATTAGTATTAATTATTCATTTTTATTCGTTAAAATATTTTTGTAGACCTGTCATTGAATTTATTAAACTTTTCTCTTCATGAGGGTCAATATATGAGATTAAATAATAGCCAAGTCTATCATTAAAATAGAAACATGTATTTAAGACATTGAAAAGTAATGTAATTCAACAAAACAATCTTTTTGAATAAATTTAAAACAAACTTCTAATCTTTATTTACAATTTTATTTTCTATTTATATTAAAATATTTTGGGTCTTACAATAAGCTTCTCTACATATATCTAATTTTTTATTATAAATTTATGTTCTTTCTTTTGTTTTTAGAAACTATTTTAAACTATACCCAGTTATGTACCCAAAGCAACAACAGGTACCAAAAACTCTAACCCCTTAAATTAAAGTATGATTTTTTTTTAGATTTCTATTTTATATAATGGACAGATGCCTTAAAAATATTTAGAAATTGAAGAAAAATAGTGAAAATGTCTATATTTTAGCAGATAACTTCCTAAAATACAATATCGTAACCACTATAGAATAAATATATACCATCAATTAAGAATTCATTTGCTATAAATTAAAAAAAAAAATTAATGATATGAATGATTTTTAATATTATAAATATGATAATTAACCTTAATAATCTAATCTCAACGAATTTGGTAGGAGAACATTAATATTATATATAAAAATAAAGAGTGATTTTAAAGACATACTATCTACCTTAATTATTGACTATGAATGAAAAAAAAAAGTAGTTTTAAAGATGAATATATGTTTATTTCGATATGTTTTTAATAATTTCACATAATTAAAGACTCGAGATGTTAAGTTAAATGCATGTTCGTCTTTTAATTTTCAAAAATATCTTATAAAAACAAAAACAGTAATAAAATTGTTAATTTTAAAATAGAGAATATCTCTAACACATTAAATAATCCGTATTCAAAATCTATATAGCAGAGACACTGATACGGACACGAAGATACGTATAATCTCTAAAATGTAGAACCCAGGAACACGGGGACACCGATCTATATATTATATAATTATGAACTATATAAATTGACAACAAATATTTATCTGTACAACTATGTTACAGATTATTTTTTGGAGTAGAATGTTGTTCATGACTAGTTCAAAATGATTTGTTTCTTATTTTTATAATCATAATAAAAATTTATACAATAAGTTTGGGTTTTTAAAAAATTAATATATTTTTCTTTTTTAAAATTATGTTAGAATCGTATTAGAATTTTAAGAAATCCAACAAATACTTTTTGAATTTGACATTTCATGAATACGTATCATACAAATGTCATACGAGTGTTAGTATCCAATACAAGTATCCAACACCGCCAATATTTAAGAAAAGTATCTGAGTTTCATAGCTCAAAATTATAACATAAATTAAACATATTTTTTTTTCTGTAATCTCATTTATAAAATTTGACATAAATAAATCGCTTTACTGCATAAATAGATATAATTTGGACGGTTAGTGTAAAATAGTTGAATCCTTGTGTGATGAAGAGAAGGCCTCAAAATTCTTGAGGTTGAAAACGATGACATGTTTCATCGCTGCCATTTCGCCACCTAATTAGGGTTGGTAACCAATCCACCATCAATGACTCATCTATTTTTATTTCATCAATAAAAATAAATTCAAATAATTTTCAATATATTTTGAATTTTTACTTTATTTGATTTTTTAAATGTTTCCCAGACTAATTTGTTAGCAAATTAATAACAAAATCAATACCTGTAATTATTTATTCTGTCCAATCACTACAAGAAAATCATAAAATAGAAATTAATTTTAAAGATAAAAAATAATTAATTGATATAGTGATTAAATTAAAGACTATTTTAATTTTTTTTTAATTTTTAAATTAATTTTTATTATTGTTAAATAAATTTTAAATTGGTATCTAATTAGCTATTAAGATTTTAACTATCAATTATTTATTTAAATAAGTATATAATTATAATACATAATACATCTACTAAAAATAGTTATTTAGTATTATTATATATTTTACCACATATATCTACTTGTCAAACTCGCATAATTCTGCCGGCATTATAATTAGACTATGCTGAAAAATATGAACAAAATGCAATTTTACTAGGTTTATTCAATTTTTTGAAGTTCTAGAATCTCTACACTTTTTCTTCTGCTCACACGTTTTCCAAACCATATATCAAGAATATTTTGTAACAAAAATAATATTGGAATATTTTTATCAATTATTAATATAAAATTATTAAATAAAAAATAATTTTAGATAAAAAAAATTATTAATTTATATAGTGGATAAATTAGATACTATTTTAGAGACTAAAAAAATTATCGATATTTAAATTAGTTTATATTATAATAAATAATTTATAAATTGATATCTAATTAACTATCTAAATTTTAGCAACCAATTATTTATATTTTAAAGTTAGTAAGTAAAATCTTGATATCTAATTAAATACCAATTTAAAAATTATTTATTATTAATAGAAACTAATCCAGATATCAATACTTTTTTTTCTTTATAATAGTATTTAATTTTGTCAATATAACAATTAATTATTTTTTGTCTTTAAAATTAATTTTTATTAAATGATTTTTTTTAATGAATATGCTTTTGATAGGAAAATTTATATGCCAATAACTTTATAGAAAACCTGTTCTACACATTTGCTAATAATTTTCCATACAATTTAAACAACGTTTTACATTTTCTTGTTCTTATCTAACAAAAAATGTAAACTTTTGTAATAATTTTGAATCTTTAATCATATAACAATTTGTATAAAAATTAGATTCTATAAGCACCATTTTGTTAATGAAGAACATGTTGAGATCCGAAGCATTTGTTTTTGTTCACTTAAAAAATTGTGATTGATGAAGAGATGACCCTAGAAAATACGTGTTATCCAGTAGAAATTGAGATGTAGATCTTCTCCAAGTAGCTTGGTACCATGAAGTTGAGTCATATTTGAGTTGTGGAATTTCATAATTAAGCACAAAAAAACTAAAAAGCAAAACCACCAATATGTGTGGCTCCAAATGCTTGGATGTTGTGAATCACACTACACTCCAATTTCAAACCACTGGTTCTCCAATTTACACACACATATCCCTTCCTTTACAAGCACAATATAAGCCATGAGAACCATCTATCTCAAGCTCCAACAAGAGGCTAAAAAGAAACCACAAAAACCACAGTGAGAGAGGGAAGAAAGCATAAACAAATGGCTACTTCACTTTCTGCAACTGGGTGTGTTGGTTCTTCCTTCTATGGAAGTTGGGGCACTTCGATTGTTGGTGAGGACTACACCTTGTTGGCCAAGTCAGTGACATCACAGGTTCGCATGGGGAGGGGAAAGCCAGTGAGATTGCAGCCAATGATGAAGAATGTGAATGAAGGGAAAGGTATCTTTGCACCTCTTGTGGTCATCACTCGAAACATAGTTGGCAAGAAGCGTTTCAACCAGCTTAGAGGCAAAGCAATTGCTCTACACTCCCAGGTCAAATTCAATGTTCCTGTCAAGAGTTGGTGTTTTCTGTGATCACCCTTTTGCTTAATTTCATGATTTTGTTTGTGGGGTGGGTGAAATTTGAACCTAGTACCATGTTTCATATTGTGAAATTCAATGTTCCTGTCAAGAGTTGGTGTTTTCTGTGATCACCCTTTTGCTTAACTTGATGATTTTGTTTGTGGGGTGGGGCAAATTTGAACCTTGGACCATGTTTCATGTTGTGTCTTGAATTCTTGTTCATCGGGTTTGGTGTGCTGTTTGTGTGCTTTGTCTTTGTTTCCAAGCATTAGAACAAGTAGAATCTGTAAAAGGGTGATCGATTTGAAGCAAAAAAACTTAGATGCAGTATACTATTATAGTGTTGTTTTCAGTCGTAGTTCAGAGTTTTGTTCTGATAATCAAATATCATCTCTTTTTATTGAAGTAAAACTTTGAATCTGATTGGAAAACAAGAAGAGATGAATTTGGATCCATCACACACACTCACACCTTAACTGTCCTTTTTGTTCATCTGGTTTGAAATTTGTTGAAAAAAGAAATGAGTTCATGGAAAATGGCTATACTTTTTATCTTGTATTCTAGTCCACACATCAAACACTGATATGTTGATATGTTAAGGGGCTCTAACTTCTAAGACAAAAGGTGGAGCAATTAGAAAACCATAATTTTGTTAATCATAATTGCCATTTGTCCTACAAATTACCCCACAAAGAAAGGCATTCAAGATTTGATTCGTGGGAAAAGAAAAAGATATTGAGAATTTTGGTGCAGCATGTTGTTGGCTATTATTTTTGTACTAGTAATATATTTTTTTAATGGGCAATCAAAAAATTGAATAAAAGGGTGTTATAATCCTTTTACGAGAAAGATACCAAATAATTTCTCTAAGAATCCTATAACGAATGTCACTCTGCTTAGACAAGTGTTTGGGACAGATGTTCAACCTCTCAAACCATATAAAAAAATCAACGATTTGCTACTATGTTAATACAAGTAGTTGGTCATTGAGTCCAATATGAGAAAGAGAAAGACATCTTTGGAACCTTGTTTTTTAACCATAAAAAATTTCGCTACTTACCACTTTTGCTTGATTAAACATTATTCCATTTCTATGTTTCCAAATGCACCAAATGATAGAAAATCCACACTTATTTCCACAACTTATTACCTTCTCTAAGTACAATGAAACATTGATGAAAGCATGAAACATGTTCTTTCTTTCTTTTGCTGAACTTTTACATTTTGAAATGTTAGGTAATCACGGAATTTTGCAAATCAATAGGAGCAGATGGAAAACAGAGACAAGGGTTGATCAGGTTGGCGAAGAAGAATGGAGAATGGCTTGGGTTTCTTGCATGATAGATTAGAGAAATGTTGATCATATTTTGTAATTACCATGTGAGAAAGTAACAAGTTTGAACTTGATGGTTTTCAATTGACAGAAGAATGTAAACTAGGAACAAATCTCTCTCTAGTTGTTACTTTTCATTCTCAAGTACTGTTCTCTTACTTTGTCCTCTAGATACATCAAATATTATAAAATCAGAGGTCATCTACATATCAACGGTGATACAATGAACAAACCAATGTTCTTATACAGCATATTTTTCACAATTTTTCTGCTGCTTTTTTTGTGAACCAATTAGTAAAAAGTTTGTTCAGTTTCAACTTTGATTATCCTAAATGCTCATATCATTTTCCCAAACTATGTGCTTAGATGCTGCTGGATATGTTGTTGATCAGATTCTACTACACCTTTTCTTTCCAACTATTATTATATACCTTGATTCAGATGTATTGCATTTTAAACCAGATTGAGATGTTAATGATTAATGGGCTTATATCATGATGAATAGTTTTTCTATTTATCATGGTTTGATATTAGCCTACATTATTAAAAAATTATTAAATAAAAAATAATTTTAAATATTAAAAATGATAAATTGTTATTAAGAAATAGATTTTAAGTCTAATTCAATCTTATAAAATCGATTTATAAGATGAGATTTGCATTAATTTATGTATTATAAAAAATTCTAATATATAGATTCTTGTAGAGCTTTAAGAGTAATGTAACAACCAAAATAAACTTTATTATCAAAATGGTTCTAATATATAGATTCTTGTAATGCTTTAAGAGTAATGTAATAACCAAAATAAACTTTATTATCAAAATGGTTATTTAAACAAAGTGCTAAATTAGGAAACAATGCTTCTTCTAAAGACAACTTACAGTGTAAGAAAATTATCAAATTATAATTAATTTTAGAGACCAAAATAATTAATTATTAATATTTGATTAAATTAGAAATAATTTAAAAAATTAAAAAATTATTAATATTTAAAATAGTTATTATTATTAATAAAAAATTATAAAGTAAATTTTAAATTGATACCGAGATTTTAACTACTAATATTTTAATCTAAAATATTAGTAGTTAAGATATTGGTAACTAATATCAATTAAAAAATTATTTCATAAATTTTTATTAATAATAAAAATCATTTTAGATACAAATAATTTTTTAATCTTTAAAATAGTATTTAATTTAGTCAATATAATAAATAACTATTTTTTATCTCTAAATTTGATTACTCTTTAATAAATTTAATTTTTTTTTAGTGTCATATGTAACTCCTTAAATGTTTTTTTTTAAGTTGTTCTTTCGCTATAATTGAGGTTTCAATTTTACCTTTTTAACCAGTACTAATTTTTATTGTAAAAGTATTAGATAAATTAAATTAAAGAGGTAAAACTTCACTTTTAATCGAAAATATCACAAAAACACGTAAAGAATTACATTTAAGTTTTGTCTATTACGTAATTAGTGCATGGTTTCTTACATAACACTAGTGCCTTGAGAATTTCTTACTTGACCTAATACTTTGAGCATTTTTAGCAAAAGTATAAATAAATATTCTTCAAAAGTATTAAGAGTTATCTTTCTAATTAAAAAAAACATAAATATTCTCAGTAAATATCAAGATATATTAATTTATTAAATTAAAAGCATAAATAATCTGAGTTATAAAAAAAAATACAAATGCTCTCATAAAGTTTTGAGTTATCCATCTAGTATTAAAATTAAAAAGTATAAATATTTTAGGTATGCATTTAAAGTTATGCATGAAGTTAAATGAAAAAACATAGATACTCTTAATAGTTGTGCATTAAGTTATAGAGAAAATGTAAAAACTCTTAGAAAACATTAAAAATTATGCATGAGTTATAGAAAAAATAAAGATGCTACTAAAAAACATTAAGAATTACGTGTGAAGTTATAAAAAAAAAAACTGAAATGTTCTTAAAAAGCATTAAGAATTACGTGTAGAGTTACAGATATACATAAATCAGAAATTAAATGTTCAAGGTTGTGATAATAAGTTCTCACATTAAAATTGAAAACTCGATTTTTAATGATGAAACTCGTTAAAAGAGTTACATTAATGCAAAACTTTTATTATTTTATTCGATAAATTCTCAGTGTTATCTTATCTTTTAGTTTCTAAAATTAACCAAAATTTAGTTAATATTAATATATCTTTTAATTATTTACAAGAAATGTTACTAAACTTGCTTAATTTTAAAAAACTAGAAAACCCAATCCAAGATTAAAATTACACGTTCACAACACTACAAGGATAAAAAAATGAATTTAAGCTTCTCAATTGTTGTTACTATTATTACTCCTATTGTATAAAGAAAATCCTCATAATTAAAATTTGTTATAATCAATTTGAGACCAACTATGTCGAATGACTGTGATCTAATAAGTTATTATCGAGATATTAAAATAGTTAAACATTATTCAACTATATTATAATATAAATCAAATGAAAATTTGCCGTGACATTTCAAAAAACTTTTTAAATTACTAACTCACGGAAAATCTATTTACAAATTCCAAAGCATACTGCAAGAGAAAAATTAGAGTAATCCATAAATTTAATTTCTTTCAATCTAAATTCCAATCACAAAACTAATAGGAAAATATTTAACATTGCTACTTTAGTCGTTTAATATTTAAACATTAAATAGAGTAATTTAGTGACCAAAATATATGAAAAATCAAGCTACAACTTTGGAATACAATTTTTTTTTTCTTCATAGTTAAAGAAAAGAAGAAGACTCCCAATTTCTCCCTGTTGTGTTTATAAAGTTATCTCCCTTAACTTCTCCCTGTCTCATCATCATTCCATAATGTTTCAAATATTTCAACTTCCACAGCAAACAGTACTCAACTTGTTCAAGCTTTGAGTTCATCTTAATTTTAGCCAGGGTTATACATTCAACAGAAAAATAAAGGTTTACTTCATTATAATTGTACAAGCAACACATCAAACCCATCCTAAACTGGACTCCACATATTCAGAATGTGACAAAAAAAAATTACAAATGAATTCTGCAGAAAAATTTGATAGACCATTTCAAAAATGAGAGTATAATAGTATCAGCACCCAAAGTGGGGTGAGTGAACAAAAGTAAAACTAACCCCTTCACCAAAGAAATAGCATGGTCTAGTACACATGACACAGGATGAAGGTATCAGTACTACAGCCTTCCGGCATAAGTGCAAGAAGATGCTCCTCCAGCACTGTTTATACGGTGTATCGACCCTTTGTTGCTCCTTTGGTTCTAGAATCATCCTGTAACAACTAGAGATGTAAGAATCATAGATATTTATGAATTGCAATAGGCAGTCAAAATTTATGAGCACAGGTTTTACATGAAAGTTGTATGTTATCTTGTCGTTAACATCAATGATTTCCTTCCATTTCCTTCCAATGCTCATCTGCAAAAATAAAGTCAACGACAAAATGGCTCACTTCAAATGTCATGCTGAGCATTGAATGAGTCAAAAAAATATAGATGACTTTTTTGGTAAGGAATGCTGCACTTGCTTAGAATAGCACAATTACAGTTCTGGATCTTAGACTGAAAGATTTACACAATCCAGATTTTTTCATTCAGTATAACCTAACTAAACCTTACAAAACCAACTCATAATGTGAGGTTAGCACCTACATATCTTATAATTTGACCATATATCTAGAGACGTGGGATCTCCAACCATCACCACATGGAAAACACTGAAAAAAGCTATTATCAACATCTAAAATCTACTTCATCATTACCTTATAAATCTTCCTAAAGTAAAGTATTCCAAAAACATAACCAAAGGAATGTGAATAGATACATGTGATATCCCACAACATATTCCATATCAACATTAAAAACACAGCAAAACATTCAACAAAAAATGGATATCTTGATACAACACAAAAAGAAACATCCTTCGCTTCTGTCACTTGAATCTTGAAAATCACCCAAACAACCAAAAAAAGAGAGCAAAACACAATTTGAGTTAAGAATAAAGGAGGCTCAGATTCGCCTTTTCTCAGACAGGAGAGGGAATGGCATGTGCACAGGCTGCGTCAACAGCATCTGTGCAAGAACCAGAAGGTAAATTTCACACAGATACGAAGTCACCTAGCCAGGACACAGCTCTTCACTCATATCTGGTCTAACTGCTAAAAACATCATCATTGCCTCGTTATAGCCAGAAGAGAAGAAGAAGAAGAGGAACCTGAATCCAAAAAGAAACAGAAAGAAAGATGGTTGCATGTGTGTATGCGGAAAGCTGTTTGGTAAATTCAATTATAATGATCATTGGCTTACACAGCAACTTAGAGAGGGCAACAGCTATCCAGACAACCTTCTCTCAAAGAGCGGAAGCCTCATACTTAAACTAATGACTAATGAGCGCAACCCTAGTAGCAGGGTTTCAGAAAAAAGGCTCAGATTCATCATTACACAGGAAAAAGACAGAAGAGAGGAGCCTCACCCTGGCTGCATCATCAGCATTTGTATAAAAAGGCCACGCTTGTCTTGTCAAACAGACACTGAATTACCTTGCCAGGACTCGAGCTCTTACTAATGTCCATTTTCTGATCTAAATGACGAAAACAACATCACTGCCTCCCTTCTGACCATTATCAACAGAGAGTGAGTCAAACATAATCTTGCACTGGGTTCTATAACTGATGATGCAACTTCACATGAAATAACTGGGACAAAAAACTGGTATGCAATCAAGGCTCACAAAATGCCCAAAAAGCAGACGTATGAAATGGATAACTGTATTAAGAGAATTGATGAAGTCGTGAAAAGCTCCAGACATACAAGGATGGAATTCTGAATGGAGGGCTGGAGGCATTGGGGAGGGTGGTGAAAAATCGAAGTCAGTTCCAAGAGGGACTACATGAAGATCGGAAGCAAGATTCTGGCAATCAGATTCATGCATGGATAGGCCTGCTATGGGTGGAAAGACGTTGGTGTCTGGAATGCCTATAAAAAGGTTCAATGACAGGAGACCCTAAGCGGGGCTGACACAAGGGAAGATGATGGAGGGAAGTCCAAGGCAAATATGCAAGTATGCAACCTGAACCTGGGAAAGGGAGCAAATGCAGGAAGATTGAAATACTCATCTTCGAAGGATAAGATGTTTTTGTGCATAAGGAAATTTGAGAGTTATTTTCGATTTAGAGGAACAGGAAAAGACAGGCATTGGTGGAGACTTTCAAAGGAGATGCATTGCCATGGTCTCAATGGTGAGAAACTTGCCATTCAAATCAAAGTTGGGAAGAATTCAAGACTACCCCAATTGAGAATGTTCAACTAGTGTTGATGGGGTGATCATTTAGAATCTCTTTTAACCCTGAAACAAGCAGAGAGTGCGTGAATTAATCACCCCATTTAAAAGGCTAACAGGAGTGATGAAGGGGGTTGATGAGCAGTACTTTTTGGAATATATTCCAACCAAAGGGTTGTGAGAGGAGATTATAGCATGCATCTTTGAGAAGAAAAACATAGCAGTGGCCAAAAAGCTCGTAGTTATAGAGGGAAAGGACATAAAACTAAAAGGGGATGAAAATGGAAATTCAACTTCCCAAACCTTATAGTTATAAGTCAACAAAGGGGGCAGCTCTGCATTTAACATGATGTAAGAAAGAAACCAGATTGACTGGCGCTAAAGTGCAAGAAAAAGTCAAAGGACGGAGTATCTTTTATGTAACAAGAAATACGGTCCTGGCCATGTTTGTATTTTGTTAAAACAAGCAATTAAATGTTTTGATATCGGAGTGGTGAAGGGGAAGAAAACCAGTAGAGAAAAGGTATGGCAACAAACAGAGAATCAGATAAAAATCCAGTTATGGATTGATACAATTGTAGGGTTGACAACATGAAAGTCTCTAAAGTTCTGTGCAGCATGGTAGTATTGATCAATTGCAGGGAAATTTACAATTTCATCTCTACTGAATTGGGGTCAGGGCAAAAGTTACAGTTAAAATTCCGGTAATTGCTGGATACAATTGTAGGGTTGACAGCTTGAAAGTCTCTAAAGTTCTATACAGCATGGTAGTATTGATCTATTCCAGGGAAATTTACAATGTCATATCCACTGAATTGGTGCCAAGGCTCAAGTTACAGTTGACAGAAACTCCTCCATAATCGGTTGTGGTAGGAAGTGATACAAAAAAGTTACAGCACATTGTAATTCAGCAGAGCCTGTTATCTTGTACAAGGGCAGAAAACATAGTCCTCGGGTAAAAAATGGTTGATTGGGATGGGAGCGATGAAAGCTAATTTTGATGATTTGGCATTGAAATTGAAGGTGGATGGAGAGACCACGGTGCTTAAGGCAGAACATATTTAATAAAAACCTACGCATCCATGAAACTCATTAAGGGAGCATGACAGAATCAAGGACAGAAATTCCTTTTATAGCTAAATCAAATTATTGATCGAGCTCTGACAGAGATTGAAGTGGCAGCATCTTGAACCTTTATCCCAAAAAAGATGACCTGTTCTAAGACAGTGAAAGCTTTGTAGATAGGACCAAATTGATTGATAACTTGAACATAAGAAGAGAAAGTATAAAATCCAATCATAACTTCTATTGATGTTTCAAGGCCTTTGTTATCCTGATTCTACAACAGGAAATCACAAGTAGAAAAGATAACAGAACATAAACATAAGTTGCAATTGCAACTTGCAAGTATCGTACAAAAGATAAAAGATAATAACAAACCTGGGCAGCCTCGTTCGCAGCTGTCTTTGTCCACAATGAAAGTTTGTCCTGCCACTGGCGCACACTAGCAACCACACCGCATATGTCCTCAGCATCCTCAAATTGCTCCCCAATCAACGCCATCAGCTATTCAGAAGAACAATCACAAATAAACACCAGATTTCCCCATATTACTTAAACCCAAAAACAAAACCAATTGGCGAAAAAATAAAATAAAAATTTACAGTTTCAAGCCACATGTTATCAAGGTTAGCCTTCCTGCCGATGTTGCTAGTGACAGTCCACTTTCCTCCATTGGCACACTCAGGATCTTCCCACTTAGGTTCAACCCCAGTCTTGAACAAGTGAAAATCAGCGTTGTTTTGCAACTTGCTAGGCTTAAATATCTGATCATACAAACTACACCAACATTTTCCACATCAAAGTCATTTCTCCCAATAGCTTACCACAAACCATAAATCACCAACATTCAACTCATTCTTCAAATGATAATAATACCAATGATTAAATATGTTTTTAGTCCTTGTAAATTTTCTTCGTTTTTCATTCCTCCAAAATTTTAAATCACCATATAGATAAATGACATATATTGCAGGCATTTTAAGAAAATTAGAGCTGTTACATAATACTAAAGATCAAATGCAGTGATTTTCAAGTTTAGAGGAATGAAAAAACAAAGAAAATATTTTAAAGTGACTAAAATCAAAACTTACTCATTTGATGGGAACTAGAAACATAACTAAGCTTGATAACAATCACAGATATAAAAGCCACAAATCTTCATGTTAGCAACAAAAATCATAACATTTACGGGTTTCTCTCCTAAGATCCGTAAAAATCCTTTTTTTATTAATCAAATGCCTTAATCAATCCCACAATAAGAATCCATGAAACATAAGACTGCAGATTGCATGCTCAGATTCCATTCTTCTAATATAAAATAAAAACATAAGATTCCATGAAAAAATAAAAAAATAAAATGAAAATTAGGGAAAAGTAAAACGGAGAAGGAAGAGAAAAAATATACCACCAGAACTCTTCAACAGTGTCGAAAGTGTAGACCTTGCGAAGAGAGGTTCCCCAAGCAGCGCCCTGTTTGGGTTTGGATTGATTGTCGCACCAAAACGTCCATTTACGCTCCAGCTTGTGTTTCAGCCCTGCCTCCACCACCGGCGCCGGCGCCGCCGCAACAACTTCTTCGTCTGTTGCCATTTTTCTCTATCTTTCTCTCTCGGCGACGCTAAAAGGAGTGATGTTGTGCTTTAGGGCTTTTTATGCGTTTGCACCGACCTAATAAATTATATGAGGTTTTTTTAAAAAAAAATTATGATTATAAAATTGATAAGAGAAAAAAACATATATATTAAAATGAAATTATTGTATTTATTATTAAATCGGAGGCTCTGAGTTATAAACACAAATATAAATTAAAAGATATAACTCAAACAACCTAAAAATAAATATAATTTAAATGATAAAACTCAAATATCTCAAAAGTCACTTTGTATTTGAGATTATTAATCATAAAAGATAGAAAGTAAATATTTTATTATAATACTTATAAAGAAGTTTGATTAAGTTTTAAATACATTATACGTATAGATAGATATTTTAATTAACTCTTTATTAAAAATTATTAGGTATTTTTTAAAAATATAATTGAATATTATGTTGTTTGATTTTTCACATCAATACAAGATACGATAGTTATTTTGAAAAAAAAAAAGTATTAAGATTAAAAAACAGAATTAACAGTTACATCGTTCTATTAACAAAAACATTAAATAACATGATACTTATACCATTTTAAACATTTTATAAAAACAAAAATATTTAATAAAAAATTAATTAAAAATACTCAAATTAACAATAATTTAAAACTTAATTAAATCTGAAGTTAAGAATGCGTTTCATTAGAATGTTGCTATATGGGGTTTACATTCTGTTTTTTTTTAATTAAAAATATGTTTAGACAAATAAAATTCATATTTAAAAATGATAATTCGCTGAATGAAACTAATAAAAAATTGTCTTCGTAAGAGCCACAGCTATGTAATTGGTGAGGAAAAAAAGATAATAGTTTTGTGATTTAGTTGATAACTATTAGGTTTAAAGCAAATTTCAATCATTAAAATGAGTTATATGTAATTTGATCATATTTAAATATAATATTATATCTTATTTGAATTTTTCCAAATTTATTGTATGGTTATTTTACTTTTATTGTATTTTAATATTTTTAAGTATGATATTTATTAAATTTAATACATCATAATTTTGGATTATTTATTAAAGTAAAATTATTAGAAATATAATTTAATATTATAAAATCAATAAAAAAAAGTTTTGCATCTGTATTTAGTGTAGGATCTAATACTTTAATAATAATAAATAATTATTCTATAAGTGAAGTGTTGCATATTTATTTATTATTAATAATAAAAAAAACAAGTATTTTTTGAAATAAAATATTATATTATAATAAAGCAATAGGTTTTTTAAGTATGAAGTGGACATGAAATATGTAAATTGACTTTTATTCATTGTGGATCTCTTAGGATCATTGTTTGCAACATATTACTGTTTGAGTAAAAGTTGAAAATTATGAAGAAAGAATGGAAAAATATTAGGCAACATAGTACATTGGATTTGGGAGTTTAAATGTCCTTTTAGGGCTTGGAATCCCTTCAATGCTGCTGTATTGGTTCCCAACAATGCCCCAAATGCGATAACCATCATTTACTATTTGCTTCCTCACATCAGATTTATACTTTTTCACTGATACCAATTCACTTGCAGGATCTCTGCACACAAACAACAATGAAAGAAAAAGATAAACATTTAGCCAAAATATGAGGACTATTAGAAAGAAAAGTAATGGTAGGATTAATGTTATTTCGATACTTTGTAATAGATAGAATATTTGTAAATATTTGTAATAGATAGTATATTGGTACTTCAGCTTGATGCCAAAGACTTTGTTTAGTTGTTGGATGTATGTCCTTGATTGAGGGTGTGACCTTTTTGGTGGGGTGATGTAACTGTATTTGTTGGATTTTTATATTTTGTCTGGGATTTTATCTTGATATGTAGTGCAATGTTTGTCGGATCCTTAGTTGATAGGGTGCTAAAAAACTTGCTTTTGAGGTTTTGTATAAGGGTTGGGACACCCCTGAAATGTCTCATTTTATTTTATTTATTCATTGCTGATAAAAAAAGATAGAATATTTGTTTTAAGTACAGTGGAAAAAATAGATTTATGGTTTTTTATATTTTTTTGAATGGAATGCATGTGCTTGTAAGCTTTCTAACTTATGTTTTATTCGTATAGAGTATTTTCATTAGTATAATAAGTTTTCATTTAATTTTTTCTTAAACTTTTTTATTAATAGATATAAATTAGGTATTGATTTTGTTAATATATGTGTTTTATCAAGTTTTTCATATTACTTTGTATTTTTTTTTTTAATAATAATTTCTTCATAAGAGATAATTATTATTATTTAGATCGTCAATCTAATTGATATGTCGAAATTTTTTTAAAAATAATAAAAAAATAGTGGTAGGGTAATGGACTCACCTGAAGATAATTTTAGTCCAACCATAATAACCAACTTTGACAAGGTTGTCTATTGTGGTTGATCTGAGATACTCCTTCCTTGAAGTAACCAAAAGGATTTGCACACCTCTGGTTTTAAGTTCATTATAAAGCTTCAATGAGTGATCAAGAGCAGGTGCATTACCCATTTTCATCCATTCCTCCAGAGATGTCACATTCACTTTCCTTCCCCTGTTGTCAAACACATCCATAATCTTTCACAATGATCATGAACAAGCAATTTGAACAATTTGTTTGGATTCACAATAAATGATATCAGTTGAAAGAGCATTTCACTTGATTTTAAGTAAGTGTTCACATGTTAACTCAAATAAAAATGGTTAATTTCTTTCTAGAAGTACTTTCATATATGCAGTAATAAAAGTACTTTCATATGACAGATGATTTCATCTGACATATGATTGTTGTTACTTAAGTTGTTAACTTAGTTGAATTATGTGATAGATGATTTTATGTGACAGATGATTGTTGTTACTTGTTAACTTAGTTGAATTGTGTGATAATTGTCATCAAAGTTTCTATAAAAGAAAAAGTAGATGGAGAGTGAAATTTGGAGTTACCCATATAGATTATCCTTGAAGTAAGAAACAGTTGAAAGCAAAGTATCATCAATGTCAAAAATCCAAGCATCAAGTCCATCTTTCTTGAGATTACAGCTTGTGCTGAGATAAACCAAGCACTCTTCAGTTGCTCTCTGTGAGTCCACATTGTACTGTGTGGAAGTGACATATTTCCCAATGTACTCAATGCACTCTTCAGGCACAACTTGGAACTCCCTAATGTTGTGCAGCTCCACATTCATCCTCCAACTCTCACAGTAGTTCTTCAAGCTGATCTTCAATCCATCATGTGTCTGCAGCTTCAGTATGCTCCAATCAGAAGCCCCTGCTAGAGGAACCAAAAGGCATGTCAAAACCAAACACCAACAAAGTGCTTTCCCCATTTTCTCTTCCTTAGCAGAAACTCTGACTAACCATGCCCTTATGTATGCAGATTTCAATGGTATTGTGACCAAGTCACATGGGTCTGATTCAATGTGGTTGGCACAAAAGCTGAGCTGCATCAATTCACATGCCATAGCTGGCAGAATACCAAAACTAAAGAAAATGTCAAATCTGAATAAGGAAATGTTTGTGTATTTCTTTTGAAAGTCAGAAACTTTTTTGTAAAAGACAAAAATATAGTGGAATATCTGTTGAATACAGACACTGGAAGAATAAGCCTATGACATGTATAGTTTTTTATTATTAGTACATATAAATTAGTCATCTTTAATTATTTTAGAAAACAAGTGTATATAATTATTTTAGCAGTATAAAGTATTAAAAACTCATTCTTTTTCAGGTCAAGAATTTCCAACTCATACGTTTGATTAAATATTTATGAATGATCCGATAGTGATCTAATAGTAGATGACTTGATAATAGATCTGATAAAACCAACAAATTTTCGGTGGAATCAATTTTGAATGACTCTGTTACCATATTAAGAAATTTAACTCAATCTTATAAGGTGAGGTTTGAATCCACATTAGATATTTTGGACATAAAACTAACAAATATATATTACTGAAAATGTAAAACTATTTTATAATTTTTATATTGTGATTTAATTATGAGTTCAGAAGAATGAAAGACCAATAGATAGATTTTCCTCTCAGATGTATATAATGTAAATATTAAGGTAAAACTTCATCTTTCATGCATATTTAGTCTCTTAAAACTTTGGCTGAATTATTATTATTATTTTTTTTTTATCAGCACTTTGACTAAATTATAAATTTAGTCTTTGGAATTTCTGATATATTTTTTTCAAATTTAATTTCTTAAATTTAGAAAAAATAGTTCCTAAACATAAATTTTAAGAAATAAATAACTTTAAAAAACTGTTCAAATTTCTTAAAGATAGTGTTTAGAGACTAAAATTATATATTTCTAAAATATTAAGAATTTTTTTTAAAATTTAAGAATCTGTAACAAAAATTATCTTCAAACTACAGGAACTAAAAACGTAATTAAACTTAACACTACAAGAAAATCATGAAATATAAACAAATTTGTAGAAACTAAAATAATTAGTTGTCATAGTAACTAAATTAAAGATATTTTATAAACTAAAAAAAAAATTGTTTCTAAATTAATATCAATTTAAAAACTATTTAACCTAATTTAGAAACCTGTTTTATTTTTTAAAATATCTTTAATTTAGCTACTTTTACTAAATATCCATTATCAATTATGAAGTTACATAATAAGTCCACAAATAATTATAATTTGATAGAAAGTATTTTTAATAATTATTATAAATTGACAATCGTAATTAGAAGTTCGGGAATTTAAAATATTTTTTTTTTCATTTCAAAATTATAATTCTGATTTTCAGAATAATTTAATATGTTCGTTTACGACATCTTATCATATATTAAAATAATTTAAGATATTGTTAAAATGCCACTTTTTCTGTAATTCATACACAAATCTGCTCTCGAGATAGTATAATTGTTAAACAACTCATATTTTATAACATTTTATTTACATTTTATTTTGTTTCAAATTAAAATATTTATTCGTTTTTTAATCAAAGCAATAAAATGATTATTATTTGCAACCCAACCATGTCTATAAATAGGGATGGCAAAGCGGGCCAGCCCGCCCCGCATTGGCCCGCTCCGCGCTTGGCCCGCAAAAATGTGGGACGGGTTGGCCCGCCCCATAAAGTTATTGCGGGCTAGAATTTCCGACCCGCCCCGCATAAGAGCTGGCCCGCGGGTTTGCGGGCCAGCCCGCGTTCTTTTTTTTTTAAAATTAAATATATATTTTTTTTTTACATTTTGTTCTTAAAAAATTGTCAAATTAAACCTATATATTTGTTATTATCAAACTTATTTCTTTTTCTTCCTTTTCAAATATAGTCAAACATCAAAACATTAAACATTAAGATAAATATCAAATATCATTATTCTTCCACTACCAAAACATTAAAAATACCTAATTCCAAAACATTAAACATAAATATTATTGACATTCTTCCATTTCAATAACATTGGATGCCACCTTAGAAGAACTTTCATCCATTTTTTCATAATTATAATCTTCCCCATCATCTGCATATATTAAAACAATGACAATTTGGGAGCAGCAACTGAGCCCTTGTGAGATGTGAGCGTGATTGTGTTGTGTTTCTTTCTTTAAAATTTTGTGAAAACCTAATTATGTTGCCCTGCTGTTACTAAGTGCCAATTTTTTTTTTCTTGCGGGTTTGCGGGCTAGCCCGCCCCGCCCCGCTACTGGCCCGCGCGGGTTGCGGACTAATGCGGGGCGGACTAATGCGGGTTAGCGGGTTGAAAAGGTCAGCCCGCCCCGCGTTTTTTACATGCGGGCCGCGGGCCGGCCCGCACGGCCCGGCCCGCCCCGCTTTGCCATCCCTATCTATAAAGCATATTTATTTTTAAAAAATTATTCATACCATGTAAATTTCCTCCAATAAACAAAATTAAGATATTATATCCTAAAATACGAAACTCAGAAAATACATTTGTGTTATAAATAATTTTCTGCAACAGTAAATTTATTATAAATTGTTGGGTTGGTTGGTTGCTACTACTGCTTTTAGATGTTATTTAATAATATAAAAATTATTATAATAAGATAGCTATAATAATAAATTAATTAGGGGATGATGCATATGAATGTTGTCTTTCATCATGCTCACACGTTTATGTTATACAATCTTACATAAAAAATCACATAATAAATATAAATTTATCATATTAAAGTTTTTAAACTTTACAAAATAATTAATGACACTCATAAATGTTATAATATCATGTTTAATGTGAAAAATAATTGAATAGTGTTATTCTTTATAATAATACACGTGCTGAGAATGAAATTATTTTATTTTTGTTTTCATCGTGATAATTCCTTTTCCTCCTACTACATTATAAAAATATTTTTTTTAATTATTATTGTACTTTCTAAAACTTATTCTCCGAATAAACAAATATTTTAGGTTATGCGGTGTGTAACGGTATTTGAAAAAATAATATTTTAAAATGATAAATGATTGAGTGCATTCATCTTGTTCTAAAGTGTAAAATATATTATTTGATATTAATTTTTAATTATTTTGTTTATAAATTGCCCTAATAAAACTTATGATTACGATGTTAGTAAAGTATGTGAAAGTATGATCTGATAATTTGATGATGATTTTTTATTAATTATCTGTTTTTTTATTAGTAAAATATGTGAAAGTATTTCATGTAATCTGTTTTTTTTTTATTAATTATTTTAGTATAATCAAAATGTAAAGTGAGAAACAACTTATAAGATGATATTGAATAATTAATTGATTAGGTTCAGACATTTACTTATATGAGGTTAAAACTATTGTGTTTAAATAAGATCATAAAATAATTGATTATGATAAAGAATAATTAATTATGTGAGAAATTTTTTAGAATTATGTATATAATTTTTATATTTAATAACTGATTATTTTGTGTAAATATGATTTTGATATAAATCATATAATTAATTAAAATAAAATACAATTAATTATTTCAATTTATTTTTAAAAATACAATATTTTGTCAATAATTGATTAAGTCAGGTTATAATCTATTAAAATAGTCTTTAAATGTATTTTGGATTGATGAAAAAAAAAAGGATTATAATTAATAATAATCTATTATTATGTTTAGTTATTTAAAATTCTTTTTAGAAGGAAATTTTCCTTTTCAAATATATAATTTTTATGTTTTTCAAATTAGATTAAGAGAGTTTTATGGTGATCAATAAATCTTTTCTAATAGTAATTTTAATAGTAATTTTATAAGATTGAATTGTTTTTGGAAAAAATATTGCTAAAGATCCATTAAAAAAGGTTGATTATGTTACAATTTTTATTTTTTTTACAAATGTTTGAAATATAGTTTATTTGTTATTAAGTTGTAATTTGAAATTGAAATTTGTGTGTATAAGATATTTCAAACATTTTTAATGGGTAATGTTTTCTCTTAATCTAGTTACATATGTATTTTTTTTTAATTTAATATTTTAAGATTGTAGTGAAACATTGAAGTCAAATTGTGTAATGTAATTGAATGTAGTTTTAGGAATCCAACAATCATACAAATTAATGTGTTGTTGATTTGTTTACTTTACTTATAAATTAAATTTAACGGTATTTACAAAATTGTACACGTGTGGATGTCGGGGTCTAAGTAACGTTGATCCACTTGATACACAATTAGTTGTCGTGTTGTTAATCTCTTAGTTCTTCAAACTTCTTTCTCTCTCACACGTTTCGTCGGTCGGCGGAGTACCTACGATTGCACTATGACGTTCAAGTCAGTGTTAGTGAATAATCTAGTCTCTTAGGATATAAAAAACGTACATTTTTCCCCTTTCAGAAGTCCCTTATATAGGTTGACTTGGGCCTCTTCCTACGTGGGCTAAATAGTTGGTTGCCATGATATGTGCCATGGCTAGGGTAGTTTCTTCCTACACCCCTACATTTTTCTTCCTGCACCCCCACAAAGTTGCGCAAAGACAAAACTGTCCTTATATAAAACTGTACATATATATATATATATATTTGTATTCTGGATTAAGAAATCCTGTAAATTTTCAGATTGACGCTTCTGGTAAAATTTTGGATTGGCACATCCGGTAATCTTCTGGATTGGTGTTTTCAGTAGTACATGAATGACAGTGTTAATCTAAAATAAAAAAATGCAAAACATCCATAATTGAAAAAACCATTATGGATCCGCCAATCCATAATTCAAAATATGCATTCCGTAATTGAAAAAAATCATTCCGGATCTACCAATCCGTAATAGAAATTAGGCTTCCAGATTCAACTATCCAGAAATCAACAATTTATACAAACTTTGCTTCCAGAACACCCCCTCATCCAGAATGCAACATGATTCGCTTCTGGATTGATGAATCCATAGCACACTCCCAGATCCCGAATTCAAATAACAGGTGAAGGTCAGTTTCAAAATTTACAAAATTGTGGGGGTGCAGGAAGAAAAATGTAGTAGTGCAGGAAGAAATTGCCCATAACATCGTGCATAGTGGTTCCGATATTACATGTTTCAACGTGTTTTTGACTTGTTTAATACTAAATAATAAGTGTATTTGCCACGTATTTATTATTTGACATTATTTGTTCGCTCGGTACACAGATTACTGCAATTAAAATAATTTTATTATCAACAATTTTGAGCAGTTTTTGTTTAAATTTGTATAATTTTTTTTCTGATGATTTCCCTCTTTGTTATTTATTTGTAGTCACGGGTAAATTATCCCTTTACCATATCAATTATAACATATATTCAATCTATTATTGAAAATAATAAAATTTTATTTAAAAATAACGAAAATAAATTTAAATAAAAAATAGTGTTTTTCAGAATCTTTTATTGAAAATATTTTGAATTTGAATTTTTAAACATATTTTAAATTTATAGAATAAAGATAATTCTAAAATTAAAAAAAAATATAAAGTGCAGGTTAAAATTGATACAGTGGAAAATTTTCTGACGGAACGCAACTCCCACCAAAAACCCTAACTAAACCCCGCTCCTTATAAATATTGCCCCAAAAGAAAACCCTAATTCCATTTCTTATTACCTCAGCTCAACACAATGGCAGAGTCAGGTTTGATTTTGTTCCCTCTTCCATTCTCTCACTCTCTGAATATGCAGCGCGCAATAGTTTAACAAAAAAAAGCAGAGGAAATGAAACTATTTTTGCTTTTGGGGTATTCTATTCTGTGTTTTACTTGTTTCCAAAGCGTGAAATGAAGTTTTTGCTATAATGTTGTTCTCTCAACATTGTAGAGTTAGTGGGTTTGCAATAACAATTACAGTGACATTTAATAATTCTGTTTAGTTATTTTCAAAAACAGAATTAGATATAGGTTTTGTTGCATGTTTGTGTTGGGAATAATGAGAAGTTCTCAAGTCTTCTGCATGGAGATTTGATTCCGGTGCTGTTGATGATCCTATTGTTATCCTCCTTCAATGCCAAATATCACTTGTTTTTAAGAACTTGTTTTTTTTTCTTGCTGAGATGGGAGGATTCAAATGTTGCTGGTTGAGCAGCGCATATTCTATTATTCATGAGGATATCATAGCTTGATGTATATTTAACCAGCTAGATCAATGTATGCTATCGAATATATCGAGTTGGATCTCTCATGGTATCTTACTTTTCGCTATTCGGTACATTGTTTCTTTCTTTTCAATTTTTTTTTTTCTGCTTTATCATCAGGAATGATCTGTTCTGTTCATATTTATTATTGAAAGGTAACTGAACACAGTTTGGTTTTAGAAAAAAATACTGGTAATGTAGTGTGGAGATTTTATTTTTGAGGTTTCGCTGCACCTCTTAAGACCAGTTATCATTATACTATACCATACCCTTACCGAGTCCTTACTTTTGTTTATCATCCCTGTCAAGGTTTGGGCTTTTTCTACTTTTCTTCTATTTTGCGATTTTTATTATGAAATTTCTGTTCATTTGGGAAAATGGAATGTCTGAAGAGATACAATTTGTAACGAAAGGTTTTGATAATACTGATTAGTTTTGTGGTCTTCATCTCTTTTATCTTTTTAAGTTTTTAGTTCTTTTAGGTAGTTTCTGTCTCCAGACATTAGTCAGGTATTCTCCTCAAAATATTATGGTTGATACAGTTACGAGTCTGGAAAATTAACGTGTCCATCATCGTTACAGATGTGATGGTTTTCTCGTGCTCACATCTGCTCCATTGGGGCTCTACACATTAGAGGCCTGAATTCTAAGTACTTCTGTTACTCTATATTATTATACAAAAACAAAACAAATTGTTTTCCTAGGATTTTGTTAGTTTGCATTTTCTTTACGAACTAAAATGTTTTGATTTTTTTGAAATCCTATATGCTTAGTTCATATGTTCCTATTTCCCTATGTAAGTCATACTTTACTCATTTGGATTACTGTCTCCAGACATTAGTAAGGTATACTGCTCAACAAACTATGGTTGATACAGTTACAGGTCTGGGATATTAACCGAGTCCATCGTTACGGATGTGATGATCTTTTTGTCGTACTCACATCTGCTCCATTGGGGCTCTACAAGTATAGTGTCCATATACCTCCTCGCTTTTAATGCTATCCAATAATAATTTGGTTGGATGTTATTAACCTACAATTTCTATATGACTGAATGTTTTAGCTTTGCTTTGATGGGGTTTATGAAAGTTCAAAATGTAAGGGAAATAGAACTAATTCAATTCTTGTCTCTGTTAGTTTTTTTATGTTTGATTTTTATGTTTGATGTGAAGCTATAATTTTAGTTTAAAAACAAAATCAGAATAAATAGAACCTGTAAGAACTGGTTCTACAATTGGCAGCCATGTCGCAAGCTCCAATGGTAGAAACCCATAATTACAACTTATTTCTAAGAACCCTGGTTAGAACCGCCATTGGTCTGGGATGAGATTTTGGAGAGTCAATTTTCTGAGGAGGCATGGCTCTGGTTTGTCTTTGCAAGCCTGGGCTCATGACATTTTCATCAATTCTCTTAATGCAGTTATCCATTTCTTGCCTTTTCTTTTTGTGCATTTTTGAGCCTTGAATTGCATACCAGTTTTTGTTCCCGTTATTTTCAAGTGAAGTTGCATCCTCAGTTATAGAACCCAGTGGAAGATTATGTTTGACTCACTTTCTGTTTGTTCTGGACAATGGTCAGAAGGGAGGCAGTGATGTTGTTTTCATCATTTAGATCAGAAAATGGACATTAGTAAGAGCTTGAGTCCTGGCAAGGTAATTCAGTGTCTGTTTGAGAAGACAAGCATGACCTTTTTATACAAATGCTGATGATGCAGCCAGGGTGAGCTCCTCCCATCTGTCTCTTTCCTCTGTAAAGATGAATCTGAGCCTTTTTTCTGAAACCCTGGAATTAGGGTTGTACTCATTAGTCATTAGTTTAAGTATGAGGCTCCGCTCTTTGAGAGAAGGTTGTCTTGATAGCTGTTGCCCTCTCTAAGTTGCTGTGTAAGCCAATGATCATTATAATTGAATTTACCAAACAGCTCTCCATATACACACAACACACAAACATCTCTTTCTTTCTGCTTCTTTTTGGATTCAGGTTCTTTTTCTTCTTCTTCTGGCTATAACGAGGCAATGATTATGTTTTCAGCAATTAGACCAGATATGAGCGAAGAGCTGTGTCCTGGCTAGGTGACTCGGTATCTGTGTGGAATTTACCTTCTGGTTCTTGCACAGATGCTGTTGACGCAGCCTGTGCACTAGCCATTCCCTCTCCTGTCTGAGAAAAGGCGAATCTGAGCCTCCTTTATTCTCAACTCAAAATGTGTTTTGCTCTTTTTTTTTTGTTTGGGTGATTTTTAAAGCATATAAGGTTTCTTATAAAAATTTTAACTTTTTGACACAATTATAAATTTGTGTTTTCCTTAAACTCCGTTCCTTGTTCACCCATGTGGCCGATGCTTGTATGCATATTTCTTGGCTGTGATTTTCTGATTGCACTTAAACTAGTGACTTCCTCTGGCTTCCAATGTTTCTGCATTTGTATGAGTTGGAAGTGACATGTGGCTGGAAAGTGTCCTTTTTGAGCATTGATACTTCCACCCTTTTCTTATCCAGAAACGATCCATGGAACTTGTTACCCAGCTATTTGGTTCTGTAACAAAATAAAACGTAAAAAGAAAGATAATTGGTGAAGAATCAGTATGTGTCATGGCAGCTACCGGATGCAATATATTGGTTTATTACAACTGAGACGAGGTTCTAATAATGAAACAACTGATTCTTCACTAGAAACAGGTGTAATCAAAATCCTTTTTTCCATTTTCCCCCAGTAGTTAGTCTAATGTGATGCAACCCCATTTTTTCTGGGATGTTAAATATATGAAAATTAACTTGCGGTTTGGTCAAATTGGATGATTCATGAGGAAGTTCAGTGAACTTAGTTCTGTATGAACTACCTAGCTCTCTAAGTTTTTCTCCATCAATGTGTATCTAATTCAAATTGATTCTCTTTCGCAGATAATGCAGGTGCCATTGTCAATTCGCAGGGAGAAATGAGAGGAAAGAAGGCATTTCTCAAAACTTTTTATTCTGCATAATTTGTATTTGACTTTTAATAATTATTTTTTCAATGAAGTTTCTTCAGTTGTCTGCAGAACTTGCTTGCTAATTTTTTGGTTTTAAACTCTTCTGCAGTCTTGAAAATGATATGTTTTGTTTTAAAAACTGAGATTGTCGTTTAATTTTTTTCTGTACCAATTATGAAAATAAATTTGTTATATAAATTGAAATAATAAAAACATGAAAGCAAATTTATGAAAAAACACTTAAATGAATATATATTAAGAACGATTATGTCCCAAGAACCTTAACAGGATGATGATATACAAAAGTAACCACCAGGTTAGGGTAAAGTTGGGGATAGTACTGATGTAGCTGGTCATGGGAGGTATAGAGAAACCTTTGAAAACAAATTCTCTACACTACAACACCAGCAAGAGCTTCTTAGATTAAATGCTCCATAATAATTATAGCACTATGCATCAAGGTGAAGTTAATAGAAAAATAAAAAAGGAGGATGTTGGTGGCATACTGAAGCATCTTGAGAAATATCAAAACATGCATGCAATAATAATGGTAAATCATCTAAACAAAAATATGAATATAAATCTTGGTGTCAAGGAAAATCTACAAGTATAGTTAAAAGTACTTTGAATCTTAAAACATACCATTAATGAGCTTCTAGAATCAAAATCACCTAAACTTGTGCAGAAAAAAAATCTCAATGAAGGAAACTATGCTCCTGATGATCAAATGCAGTTTTCTTGCTCTAGATGAAAGTGTAAGCAATTAATTCATTTTATTTACTTTTTTGAGATGCATGAGTGGTGTTGACGTGGCCTCATAGTGAGAAGCCAACGCAGCAGCATGCACTGCTTGAGACAGAAGCTGTATTCCACCCAATTTGAATATTTTTTAAAAATTATATAAGATTATTTAGAAATTAAAATATAAATTCAAAGAGAATTTTATAATTATATTATAAATATTACTACAAATAATATTTTTTTAAAATTAAGTAAGTTGAATAATAAAATATAAGTTTACAAAAATTAATTTTAAAAAGTTAATTTTGTCAGTGTAAATAAAGAGCATAACTCTTTTTCTCATGAAAACGAAAAATTAAAATAATTTTATATTTCTTTTGTGCCTAGTTTCCTGGCTGCCACTGTTAAGTGCTTTTTTAATAAATTTGTTTTCATATTTTATCATTTCCATTTATATAATAATTTATCTCTATAATTAGTACCTTCTGAAAAAAATGTTATCTAATATATATAGATGGTGATATATTAACACCATCAATAATAAAACATACACTTAACATACTAATAGATTAACATTTTAATAATTTTTATTTTAATTTTTAATTTAAAATATCATTATATTATTATTATTATTATAAGGAATTGTGAAGTGTATGTTTTTTCTTATTTGTGGTGTCAAGAACAAGTTTTCCAATTAGTACTTATTGGCAAATGCATGTACTCAAAACATGCAAAGTTGTTAAAAAGAACAACACATGAGAATATAAGTCATCCCATCTTATCCTTTATTAACTGATTCACCACCTTTTTCTTTAGATTCAACAGAGCAAGGTTTGAAAAGGTTTGAAGCATGTTTTCTCTACCAAAACTTGCTATCTCATTCTAGGGAGAGGCACTAAAAACTACTACTAATTTGACCAACCTATCTCCTTCAAGCCACTAAATGGAGAGATAACAGATGAAGGAAATCTCTTATGGTATCTCCAAATGTAAAGCTTTTGTTCATATTACAAAGTATGAACAAGCAAAGCTTGATTGGAAGAGGAATAAATGCATATACCTTGGTTCACCATGAGATCAACTTGGTTTCAGACTATGAGCATCATGCAAACAAGAAAGTTGTTCGAACCATAAATTTGGTGTTCTTTGAGGATCAAACAATCAAAGATGATTATATGGTAAAGTATGATAACCAACATATCATCCATATAGTCAAGAACTCCATGTTCCATTCACGCTCAAAACATATTGACATCATTATCATTGGATACAACAAGTTTCTTATCAGAAAAAAATTTCAATTAAAGATAGAGAAAATCATACAAATGTTGATTGGTTTGATATGATGACTAAGACTATACTAAATAAGAAATCAAGGTGCTTTTCCTTTCCTCCTTCCATTGATGAAACGTTTCTTGTCAAAGAGTCACACTTTGTCATGAAGAGTCAAAAGTCACATCTCTTCATGAATGAAGGGCATTTTATCTCAACAGATAATAATCTGACAGAAGTGAAATTCTTCAAGAGACTATTTGTATTCCAACTTTCATAATAGAGATCTTTTACTTGGTGTTATTCTTCTTCTCTCCTCTTATTATTTTGCTTTCTCGTAGTGCTTATTTTGCATTCACAGAGGAGGGAATTTGTGTTTATTCCAAACACGTATCTTTTAATCAATCATCTGCACAATATTATTCTATGCTGTCTCTTTTTCTGATTGAATTCTGTAATGTGTATGATCACATTATTTTGATGTTGACGTGTATTTTTTGTCAAAGTTTCTCATCTCAAATTTCTACAGTCTGAAGCAATGTAATAATTTATGAATGACATGGTGCACATAATAAAAATGGTGATGTAATCACTGGACCGAATGGTCGAGAGGTATTCAGTATATTAAAAACTAAAATATAATAATTAAATAATAGAATAGGAAAATCTGTGTTAAAGCTTAATAAATAAATAAAACATTTAAAGTATATTTAATAATTATAAAATATAAAGAGTAAAAGTCCAATTAAGTCAAAAAGTGAGTGTTATAAAAAAGTGATATGCTTAAGAGGACTTTATCATCGAAGTCTTTTGCGAGTACACCCCACCCACCTGAAAATTAATTCTGAATCTAGAAGTCTGAGAGTTGAACTTGATCAAGCAAGACAAGTGAGAGTCCATATCCCACAACTGAAAACCAGTTCAAATCCAAACCAGTGGATCTTGTAACCGAAAGTCCAAAATAATAATGAGATACCGAGAAGAGGAGAAGAGTTAATTGTAATTACAGTTGAAAATAAGTTATTTTTTTACCCGTCTGAGTTTACTCATTTGGTTATTCTTTCTGCTGTCGATTCTTTATTACCTTTTTTATTTCTTGTTAACATGGTTATCAGAATCAGTCTTGCTATCTCCTTTTCCCATTTGGTCAACTGAACAAGTAGAAGTTAGGTAACAATGGCAGTGTTAATCACATGCTAGAGAGATCATAATCATAGTATTCTAAATGCAATGTGGACCAGCTTGGTCAAACACTTTTCAGAAAATTGGAACTACCATATTTGGCTAACAGAAATTGAAAAGCACAACATTTCCAATGCGCTTTAACTGCTATCTTTAAATAATTATTCATCACATTATGGACTAATTACAATATCTTCTTGTCAACAAATATAACAAATCCAAACACAATACTAGGATTTGCCAAATTTTCTCCATCAAAAAGCTTTTACATTCCACCCTTTCAGCAAAAAGAATAGGGGAAAAAATATGGTTACAAGAATTGAGTAAAAAGGAGAAAGAGAACTAGTTCTCCTAACAGGGTTACCTACTTAACTATGACAAACAACAATCATAAACAATGGAGTGAAAACCCGATTCATGTGTTCACCTAAATGTTCTCATCAACTGCTGATATGCACACCTAGTTAGAGGATCATTCTTCTAAATAACCTTAACTTTTCTTTTATTCTGTTATCACAATTCCTGTGCATCATTTAGGCTGAAGAGTAGGACTCTGCCTGTGAATAATGGCCACCGCTACTGAGAAAGACTGTAGTGCAGACAAGGGTGATTGAAAATGAATAAAATATAAACCATCATGAATATTAACCATCCTCAAGGAGGGGCTGAAATTGCTTGAATCCTGAAATCAGAGGGTAATATGGTCATCTCATTGCATAGAAAAATAGTTGCCATTTGTTAACCAAACACAGACAGTACATATAAGATTATAGATGAATGCAATCAACTCTTATACATGACTTTGATCTTATAAGGAAAAAAACAACTGTAGAACTTGGCAGATGGTTTTTGACCACAAAGGAATTATTACATTGTAGTTTTGGTGACCATAAATTGAGTAATGAACATGGTGATTTCCCTACCTATACATTCTCTACCAATTTTTGTTGAGAAACACAAACCAAAAAAATGAAATACATACATGGCAAAACCAAATTCTTATAGTTTCCAACTAACACTTTCAATTAGCTGAGATGTGAAATTTTATAGTGATACCTAACAGAACTTTTATAAAAAAAAACAAAACTAACACTTTCACTTCAAAGAGTATGGGGAAAGCTAACCACAATAATATAGATCATTAACATACCTGAGTAACTAATTCAATAGATTTGCACTCTCCTTGCATATCTACATGAGATAGAAGATCCTCATTGCTAGATTTTCTCTGAAGTACTGTTAGTGGACATCCCTCATCCCAACCACCACAGTCACAGCACCCCCCAGATTTCCATCTGTCTATGAGACTAGATGGACCACTGTGTCTGGTTCTAGGTCCACCATGAAGGCCTGCTGGAATGATAATGCTTGTGCTAGTTAAGGAAGCCCCACAATTTCGATCACAACTTTCAGAAGGAAATGTAGTTTGATTCACACCAGATTTGTTGAGAAATTTCAAACCCCAGCCTCCCACTTTGTCCAAACTATTAGAGGGAAGATGGTCTTTGACCACAATGGCAGCCAACTCAAAATTTGGTGGAACATTGGATTCTAATAAATTGGTCTCATCTAGACCACATGATTGTTGATCCAATGCACAACTTTCTCTTACGGTTTTTGATCTGCTGAACCTTGAGAGTGTTCTGTGTATAGGTGATGGACTAGTTCTTAGCAGCCTTGATGCTTTCTTAGTGGTGCCCTTGTTCTTTATGTTAGAATGGCTTGAATTGAACATGTCTTTGTCATAAATTTTACCATCACCAAATAGTATAAACCTTGTTTCCATCACTCTAAAATTTTCAGGGCAGAGGGTGAGACAGGTTGATACATTCATCTTACCAACAAGATGCAAATCACTGTCAGGAATCTGGTGGCCCTTTTGGCTTTCCTTGTTCAAGTGAAACAGATACACATAGTCCAAATCCTCATCATGTGTTGTGTCTACCTTGATCAAGTTGGCTACATAGACCTTCTTCTGATCATCTACAGAAAAAACAAAATGAGGAACACCTTGCTTCCAAGTGCACTGGAGCATTCCTTGAGACACATTAGAAGCAGCCGAAGACATCCAATCAAAACAATCAGAGTTAGTCTTGGAAGTACTTCTTTTATGAACTGAAATGGAGCCATACTTATGACTTTGCACCACTGGTGTTTCCATTCTTAGTCTATGAGAAGTGATACTAAAACCACTTGGAGAATCCACAGAATCATAGCATATCATACTTTTAGCATCAGTGAAGTTCATGTTGTTCAAATTGTGGTTTCTTTCTGAAGAACTAAGCTGCTGAAGTAAAGGACTATTCAATATATTGATCATACTCTTAGTCCCCATTACTGTGCCTAAAGTCCAATTCTCTGCAGCATCAGTACCATCAACTAAATTCTCCGTCATGGAAGCTACATGATGTGCTAAGACTAACTCATCAGAAGCACCACTTTCTGTTCCACCAATAAATTCAACTCTACTCAAACTTTCTGGTGAAGTCCACAAGTTTTTGGTTTCTAAGGATGCGCTCACTGGTTTTTTGTTGTGTTGAGAAGCTTTCAATGCACTATTTTGCACAGATTCCAGACAGCGACGAAGATACATCTCATCTGCACTTGCCAGAAGCTTTGGAATCTTATAGTGTCCATGAACAAGTAGAAAGAATAAATGCTTTGGGAAAACACTATTCTGTGATTGGATAGTGTTTGCAGACATGGCTTGGTGAGAAATTCCTCTTTTAGCCAACTTTTTTGACTCAGATGCTTCATATGATGAATCCCTTTTACCTTGGCCCCTTTTTTGAACCCAACTCAGTGTATTTTTCATCTTCTTCCTCTATCACACCGCAGTATCCTAGTGGCAGAATAACCCTTTTTTGCCCTAATCTTCCTTCAACTATAAACTAAGCATTATAAGAATAGCATCCTGAAAAAGGAGGAAAAGAACTAAATGAAAAGGTAGCAGAACAAAAAGAAAAGTGTGCAAAACAAAAAATTCAAAAAAGAACTGTTTTTGCTTCCATGGTTGACTATAGGACTCTAATTAAATATATCAACAAATCATGGCAGCATGGCACACCAAACTTTCTTACATTTAAAAACAAAATATAAAAGAAAAGAAACAAGGAATATACGCAGTTCATATGCATGCACATGGTCAAGACAAAGGCAAAGAATTTGCAGAGTAAGTTGCACATTCATGTTGCATAAAATATTTAAGAAAACTTGTAATGGTGCCAAACCCAGACAAATGTACTTCAACAGTTAATTTAATCGATTGTTGTTATACTAAAACAACACCAATAATCTGTCATTTTGCTCCGTTAAAGCCAGAAAAGGAAGGTCAATCAACATTATAAAACAGATATAAAATCATTTCAACCTCAACCGAGAGATAGCATCACTTGGAATAATCACTACATTCGAGTTATTGAATATTTTAGAGTTCATTACTCTCTCACGGTTTTATTTTTAAAAGGCATCAGTAAATTATAAGAGAAAAATATCAGTATTAAGAGAACAAAAATGAAACAAAAGGAAAGTGTACAATCAGCAAACAAAGACATTCAACAATATAAAGATGAAAAAAAAAACTAGAACTACATATCAAAGACCAACTTTATATACCATATAAGAAGAACCAACCTGAATCAAAAGCACAGAAACCAGCAACAAACTGAAGAGAGGGAACTGATTTTCATACACCAACACTCAAAATGGAATGAGGAGTGCTGATGAACCAACCCAGTTGAGAAATAGTGGATGGAGGGGAGAGAGATTGTGAAGAAGACCAAGTAAACAAATGGTGGGAAAGTGGGAAACAAAAGATCAACACAGAAACAACAGATGTGATGATTATAATATAATTTATGGATTTTATGCAATAGTTTTGTAATCTTTCAAAAATATGTATACATAAACAAATGTAACTGTATTGAAAATTGACATTGGACATAATTGTAGGTGGAGTTAAGGGACAAAGAGGAAAAAAAAAAAACTAACTAAACTAAGTAACCAACCGAGTTAAGGTAGTGGCATAACATAATGGAGGTACGAACATGGGTTTGGTAAGCCACGTTTGTTGGTTGAAAAATTGTACACTTCTGAGTCTTGATTTGAGGAGGGAATGGAGGGAGAGAGTGCACACACACTCCTCAAAATCAGGGTTCTTTGGTGGGACCAATTTCTCTGTAACCATTCCCACATAGGATAAAGAAATTCAGGGAAAACCAGAGGTACTGTACATGGTTACATTATCTTTACTTACATCTATCACTTTATGTAAATAAAATACAAGATAACACATAAAAGAATGTTATTGAAAAAATGTTTGATTAGTAAAAATATAACAGGTTTCTTATTGAGTAAGGGTGTTTCTTGCTTTTCTTCTTACTTAATGATGAATTGTTTCAGCTTTACAGGTACATACCAAGAAAACTTCAGTTCACTGAGTTTCTAGTTAACTAACAAATCATTCTAAGAATACTGTAAAATATGTTAACTTTAATAGTGATAACAAATAACTTTTAATTGATTTATCTATTAATTACTTCATAACTTATTTATTTATGACTAATTGTTTGAATGATTATGTGTGAATTTATAGTTGTTTCATGTTCCGATCTCAAATTCGATGATATAATATCACACTGGTCAATTATTATATTTGAAGTGTTGTCTGTTTTAAAATTCAGAATTCTGTTACGGTTTTATTCTTAAAAAATGTCTCTCGAAAGATTAAGGAACAAAATTATCAGGTTTAACTTCGACTCTTAAATCATATAGAACTATTGAGCGAAAGAATTTAAAAAATTTAGTTATATAAAATATATCTTTAGAAATCAACAAAAAATTAATTAAGTTTAAAAGTTAGTCTTAGTGGGCTTGAGAATGAACAGAGTCACTAAATTTAAAGTTCTATCTTAAGACTCAACATGCATTACACATTTTCAAGGTCAAAATTTTAAATTTAATTAGAAAATAAGACCATGTTGTGAAGATGAAAGTGAAGTTTGTGAGAGTTTAGTTGAATGAATGCATGAGCTGGTGAGCATGATTGGTACATGAGTCCACTAGAGGCCAAAGCAGGTGCCACTTGCAGACTTTCAGCCTTTAAACTGATAATTGTTTTTCCCCCAATTTAATGCATGTACATCATGATATTGAACTTGTTGTTTTCATGGCATGTGAAGGGTTAGGTTAAGTTGGCCATTTTTCAGATTCTGAGGAACATATATACCTTTGGGGAACCTATTGACCCAACTTTTGACCCCAGCAACAGTCTGCATAATTCTGCAGTTCCACTTCACACATTCTTATTCTTCTTCCCTTCTTGCTACTTCATTAATTGCAGAGCTCATAAATTTCAATCACAAATAGATTATGCAATTGTAGTATAATTATCTTAATTGTTTCTATTAGGGTGACTTTTTTTTAAGTTATACCTACCAACTACTTACTGAACAAAATATTATGAGTTATAAGATTAATAAATTTAAATTGTATTTAATCTCTTTTTATTTTATTTGTATTTTTTTTATATAAAAGATTTCAGGTTAGACATTACTATATAACCTGACATCTCAGTTAGATTAATACTCCATATAACAACAATCATATATCATCACATAATAAAAAAATATTATTAAAAAAAATTCAAAAAAATATGTTAGATTAAACAAAAGCTCATATATTAAAAAAACGATATATAGATAGTCTATATCTATTTATAAAGAATTATAAGAATAGATTAGATGAAAACATATTATAAAATGAAATGAGTTTCTATGAATAAATTCTAAATTAACTAATTCATTTTTAAATTGTAATTTTTTTTTTAAATTTGTCATTTTGATTGAATAAAAATTTTGTATATATTTTGTGAAATTTTAAATTAGTCTGACTTTACTTATTTTCTTAAAATGATATTTTCAATAAAATAGATAGTTGTGACACTAATATGGACAAAGCATTTAATGTTAGTACTTGAAGTGTGTTTTTTCCCCTAAGATAAAAGAGAGGAATAGAATAGGGATTAAGAGAAGGGTAAAAAGTTGAAAGTGTTGCATGTGAATCAAACTTCTCTATCTATAACTTCAAATAACTTTGGCTCTATTTCATTATTATTACACAAAAGGGGACAAATCAAGAACATGAAGTTGACTTATGAGAGACACTCACACCTCTAAGAATTGGATCCCTCCAACTAAATTATTTAATATAGTTGTTTAGGATATTTTTCAAGTTTCTCTTCTTTTTTTTTCACATGTATTTCCTCTAGTTTTTCATGGTTTTTTTTATGATACATATAGTCTAATATTAATTTTATTAAAAAATTAATTAATAAATTAAATCATTTATAAAAAGAATATAACTTTTTTAACATAATCCTTTTTAAAAATAATTTACAAGTTCTCTTATTTTCAAATTTAACTTTTCAACAAATTCTATTACTTTTTAACTTAGTTTTTCAACTAATTATTTTTTTCTATCAAATTAATTTGTATTTAATAATTTTCATCATTTTTCTTGTAATGCTTCAAAAGTCAATTTTATTTGCATTCAACTGTTCAACCTATGAGAATTAGTAAATTTATCAATCTCTTTTTAAGTTTTGCAATTTATCAATTTCTTGCAATGATTTGTTTTGTTTTGTTTCCCCTGTTACTCACAAAAACTCTGCATTCGATTTTTTTTTTCAACCTCCAACCATAGATGTTTTAGCTTAGCAACTTCTTATGTCCTCATTGCTTATATTAGTAAAAAGTTTTATGTGAAAAATATTGTTAAAAAAATATATTTCAAATAATAAAAATAAATAGAAAAAACGAATTATAGAACTAAGTTAGACACTCACCTTAACAACTTTAATATTAAATTTATTTTTTATGTAAATACTTGAATTAATCTGCTATTATAAAATTTAATAAAATTAATTTAGTAAATAACTATTATTCTATGCAACAATTGAGTAAAAGTTTTGGATTTGACAAAATTGACCCATTCAAAACAATTTCAACTCACCACACAACTGATGTGAACCCCACTTATCCTAATAGTATCATTCTCTTTTTTAATTTCTCACTTCACTTTCTCATCTATTCCATTTTATCACTTAAATCCACAAGACAGAGACGGAACCAGACAGATATTTTTTTTATTTTAAATTAATTTTAAAAAAATCAAATTTTATATTATATTATTTAAATATATAAATAATATATGAAAATTGTGAATTTAATTTTTTTATGAAATCTGTTTATAAATATGATTTTTTAAATATATATAATTTTTATTTTTATTCTATGAAAATCCAGTTTATGAACATGATTTTTAATTTGTTTTAAAAACTAAAACTTATTATTTGTAATTGAAAATTATATTGTAAAGTTGTATCGTAAAACGGAAATTTTCTATTCAAGGTCGACTTAAACCTGACTTATAAATTTTTGTAATTTTTTTTCTAAATATATCCATTTTATATACAATTTCAAAAAAAAATCACCACCTAAAAAATTACTGTGAACATATATTACAAACATTGAACATTAATCATAGTTTGTACATTATCCATCGATATAAAATTATTTAAGAAAAGTAATATATATATATATATATATAACATTCATTTATGATTTTTTTTTTTGAATAAGTTGAATTCAAGTTTAACGTTTGAATTAAATGGAATCTTATTGAAAAAAAATCGTAAGATAAAATCCTTCATTCTATACAAGAACAAGATAACTATACTTTTGAACGTATTCTAAAAGTTTGGATGAGAATTTTGAGAAATATTCTTAAAGTTTGTGAAATAGAAGTACAATTGTTTCCTTTCCATTTTCTTGAGAGTTGGCAAATGGCAAAAATTAATAAATTATAAATCACTCATCTTTGAGTTTTTTCACTAATAAAACTAACATATTAATAAATAATAAATAACATTTATTAATAAAAAATCAATCAATTTAAAGTATGACAGAAATTTATTTCATTAATTTAAGCTGTTTTTATGAAAAAATATTTATTATATAAGCTGAATGTTTGAGACATTAGTAGAAAGCTAATACAAATTTTGACTTAAATATAATTACATTTTTTTTTGTGATAAAAAAAATTTCGACCCCTTATTTTTTTTATTTGTTTCCAATTCAATAAATTGGATTAAATCGATTATTAAAAAATACAATTTCCAAATTTAAAATTAACATCATCTTTCAATTTAACCCCTCATTATAAAAAAAATAACTAGAGTGTGTAAAAAATAGTTAAGATGAGGTTCCTAAGTTAAAAATATGATAAAAGAAGCTACATTACATGATTACATGAGTGTTGGGAAGGGGAAACTGGGATTTTCCTGGTTAATTAATACAACTGTTACAACTTAAATGAAAAACACAATATCTGCAAAACTGTGTACAGTTTCTAATCTCTGTATGTTCCTACCTCACTTTATTTATTGTATACTTATTTGGACTCCAATTATTCAGTTTCCTCAAACCATCAAATGATGGAAAAGAGTCCTGCAAAATTAATCTACAGAAGCTAAATATAGATAAGCTTTCACTATTCAAACTATATTAGTTGATTCAAATCAAGGATTGGATGGAATAGTTGCATTTGAAAGAGTTCACTCCACTGATATGTGCAAAGATATCTGAGGAATCAACCATATCATCATCTTCTTTCACAGTTATCTGCAAGTACACAATGCAAGGAATATGGCATCAAGGACTTATGCTTTGAAAAGCCAAAAGTGATAGGAACTTTATTGTATTTTTCAAACTGTTTGTAAGAAGTCCTCTATGAACACTTGCAGGAAAGAAAATTGAAAACAAGTTTCTGCATAAACTAAACTTAAGCTATGAATTAGTTCATTGGTAAAAGTTGTTTTTTATTAACTTTTCTAAATACATACTTTTTAACTTATGCATAGTTTATGAAAAAATTGATTTTTGTTCCTTATGGACAAGTTTTCTCCAAACATGCCCTTAGGCTAGTTGTACAACAGAATCCAAGTAAATAAGAATGAGAATCTTGCCTCTTCCTCATCTTCTTCATGGTTGCTACTTCCTTGTCTATGGCCATCTCCAAAGTCATCATTCTTTGCAAACCTTCCTCTGACCCGGGGCCTGCTATCTGCCAAAGTTTTGCGGCAAGCATACTGTATTTTTTGAAAAGAAAAACTTGCATCATTAGTTGAATTTTGAAAATATGCACAAGACTTGGCTTGGTTTTTGACTTGATGCAATAATTGAAATTCATGTGACATGATATAAGATTTCAAATTTGTTCGTAAATGTTGGTATTAAGATATAGTACCTTGATTTTCTTGCTGAAGTTTCTTTCATTTCTCTTCTTCATGTATCTATGAATCTTTTCCTTCCTCTGCTCAACAGAAAGTTTTCCAACCTTCAAGGTAGAATCCTCCAAGTGTGAAATTTCTGGTGCCAAAGTTCCGGAGCCCCCAGCTGCAGATACCAGTTTCTGACTCTCAGTACCAAGTGCCTGATAGGAATTATAATCAAAGATCAATTTTTCTTCTTGTTTAACACAAAAAAGATGTTGGCCCACTCACTATTAAAAGATGCACATTAACTTTAAAGAGACTGTAGAAAGAGATATAACACAGTCACCCTTGAAAGGTCTTTCTATCCAATGATGCTGTTGCCTATTATCCTTTTTCTGTTTTTCTTTTGGCTGAAAGTGGTTGGTTATTCCTTCTTTCTAGGCCAAATTTATAATGTTTTTTTAATGCATGTGACTTTATAAGGGGACTCATATCTTATGCTACCTACTGTTTGATGGTCATGGAGCACCTATGAGTTTATAGTTCAGAGATTTGTGGACCATTAGCTTTCTTTCCCCAAAAGTCCATCTCTGACAAGGCCTTTTCTAGTTTGGAAAAAAAACTTCACTGCTGCAAGGTATAGTAGCCTTTGCAGCATTAACAAATTTCTTTGACCATTGTGCTTCCTTTTCCTTTTTTATGAACACATTGAACATTGGAACTGAAAATTTTCATTTAGTTTATTGACCTTTGACAGGAAGAATTGATAATATATGCACCGAGTATAAAGAGCTTTTCTATCATCATCGAATCAGAAGTTATTCCAATTTCTTGATTTTTATAATAACTATCTGAAAAGCATATCAATAATGATTTCTGATTGATTGATAATGTAAAAACTTTTATACTATGATAGAAACAGTTATAATTGATAAAATAGTTAGAACTGATAAGATAGTTACAATACTGAAAATCTAAAATATTATATGAGATCATTTTTATCATCTAATACCTATTAAATTCTAATTAGCTCGCAAGTTTCAAATACCTGAAGGTCTTGGGGGTTAAACACCCTCTGAATTGAATCTGTACAATATATTCCACCGTTTTCTCCCTGGTAGTCCAGTTCTTGTGTCTGCAGTTCAGACCCCAGTAGAATGTTGGCACCAAACAATCCAGAACTCTCTGCAGACAAGGCAGTGGTAAGGGAACCAGGAGGAGGCATGTAGGCTCCTATGCCAGGACCGAGATAAGAACAAGAGGGAGATGAAGGGTTGAGAGGCAAAAAAGAAGGGATGGAAGAGATGCAATCATCATCAAAAACTGATGCTAATGGAGCCCCAATAAGGGGTGCAACCACAGGATCAGTAGGGTAATGAGCAAGGCCCTTCAAAACTGAACCTGCTGCTGATAGCTGCACCTGTGGCTGAGCTGAAGAGAAATCAAACTGATCCTGCTGAGTTGTGATTGCAAGAAGTGGTGGAACAGCAAAAGATGGAGATGATGAGAAGTCTATGGAGGCTGATATGTCATTGTCAATTTCATCTTGAGAGTCAAAGAAGATGGACAGGTTATTGCTGTTTGTTGTGTTGTTGTTGATGTTGTTGTTGGTAGTGGTGCTGGCTGTGGTAGTACTAGATGAGGTGGTGACTATGTTGCTATTGCTATTGATATTGATCTTGTTGTCTACTACATCTAAAGGTGGAGATATGGTTGTGGCATATGAGGACTTCTCTTCATGGCAACAATTGGAGCTGGAGGTAACCTCAGAATTTTGCAGTGTGTCTGGGAAAAAATCAGGGTCACAAAGTTCGAAAATTCGAGCACTGATTGGGCTTGAAATCTCATCCTGCAGAGGGTGATGACATATAAGCATTGTGAACAACATGTTTACCAAAAAAACTAACAAACACAGTCTGAAAATAGTCCTAACAAAGCCTCTTCTTTATAAAACAAACTAGAAACGTGATTCTCTATAGTGTTTTATTTTTTCATTATGATGGGTTTGAAATCTGAATCCAATTCCTCTTTTTGTTGATAGACATGAGTCTGATCTGATCACTTAGAACAGAAGAAATTCAAAAGGCTAATATTCTCTGATCAATTGAAAATTTGGCTTGTAGATGTAGTGGCCATTCAAAAGTGAAAGACATGCCAAATGATATAATAGTATCCTTCTTTATCAAGAAGAAAACGAAATAAATCAAATGTGCAAAGGCCCCAACAGGGAATTCTACCTATGACTCTGGTTGGTTGCATAGTCTAGTCAGTTTTGTCCATATTTGGTAATAGACTGAAGAGAAATTTTCCAAAAGGGTTTGCATTGTTGGGCTATTTATTGGTGAAAGTGATGTGCATCTATGCCTTCATGTGACAGGTAGGAGCCAAGGCAAGCAATGTTAGTATGAAATACAAGTTATGTGAAACACAAAGAAGGAACCTCCTGCTATGTTATTTTTGTTCATTTAGTGGAATTTTGTTCTTCAATGGGAATTGAAAGCCACTTGAAGGGAACCCCATAATGCTATATATGCTATCCATGTGAATTTTTGTCACTAAGACCCTTCTCCCTATCTAACTCTAAAGAATATCAAAATTAGCAAAGCTTACACAACAAGCCCCCAAAGAGATATATATTCCACACGAACCGAAAGCTATATGTCTAAATGACTATCACGGAAATGTAACATCTTTTTTCAACTTCTCCCCTTGGAAAGTGACATTTAACATTTTGGTGGTAGGGTCATTCCATGATAATAATATCAAAAACAGCATGCACTCACTCTCACGGACTCTTAAATTCCTTCCTATTCTTCAGTCAATCAAATTACATTATGCTCTCCAACCATATAAATACAGCAAACAAAACTTTCCATCCCACAAATTGTGAGCATGGCTTTTTGGTTTTCCTATCATAGCTAATACCACTATGCAGCTTCCACTCACCCCAAGGAATATCACCAAATCAGGGAAACATTCTTCACATTTCTCAGAGGCTAATTAGGATCAAATTAATTAACATCCCAACAGACACACTAACAAACCATGATCTTCCATTCTTCATTCATCATTCATGAATGGAAACATTTAATTAATTCCTAGAGAACTTAGCTTCACATGGCTACAACATATGAGAAAGAGCACCCCAGATGAAAAACCATCAGATTTTTCGACACCTTATGACGTATTTGATTTCACATCTCATCTCAGATGTGGTTTTTACCAAGAAACTAATAGTTATAGGTTTCAAGCATCAATCTTTCACCTTATTTTATTTTATTTTATTTTTCTGGGGCCAGTGTCTCTTCCCTCCCAAGGTGTAAACAATCTTGGAGTGTAAAATCATCCCTTTTGACAGAAAAACAAAGCCATTTCAAAGAAACTTGTGTTGTTTCACACAATCACAAAAAACCCAGAAGAAATATTGCATTACACAAAGACATATACATATCTAGCTTAGTTCCAAAAGACATGCATTAAAACTAAATATATGATTATGTAACAAGCTTGAGGTGATTACAATGGGGAGTTGCTCATCTGGTGTTGGGGGTTGGATAACATCCTGCAACATGGTGATGATGAATCCTCTTTTGCACAGAAAAAGGAGGCAATGAAGGTGAACCTCAAATATGAAAAAGAAATCTATGTACACAGAGAGTTAGAAAGAAGTGAAATTTGGTGTGGTGAGAAACAGGTGTTGAAACAAGTCTTGTTGGTGACTAAAACCAATGCATACATGCATATATTTTTCTTGTATATAAGATAAAAAAATGCAAATTAGTTAAAGAGAAGACAACAAGGGGAAGAGAAAAAAGAAGTAGTAGAGAGAAAAGTTGTGTTGTGTTAGCTAAGATGATGGGGTGTATGAGGGTGTCAAAAACAGAGAAAGTTTGTTATGTGCATATATAGAGAGATGAGGTTGTACGTATAGCCGTCAAGCCTAGCGTCAACGCGAGAGTAACGTTTGGCCATTAAATCACTACTTTGGTGGGGTGTAGTGGAACTCAATTTTTGGAACATATATTATATATGGATTGTATGACCCGAATCACATGCTTATAAATTTTGGGTTTTCTACAATTACATCTTATCCTATGTCTCACTATGTTAATGTTAGAATGTGTCAAAACAATTTACCTACTTTAAAATGACACATCTTTGAAGTTTTTTTCATATTTGAACAAACTGTTGAAAAAAATATATCTGGGTACTGATATATTAACACACATTTCACATCAATATAGTGAAAAAACACACATTTCACATCATAATAAATTAATATTTTATTCATTTTTATTTTATTTTTTAATTTAAAAATATTATTATAAACAGTGTGATGTTTTTTCTTCATGGTGTCTAACAAAACTTTTCTCTAAATCTAACTTGTCTCCTTATTTGTTTCGAAGAATGTGATGTTAGAGTTACAAGCCGATGTGCCACAATGAATGGACAAACTCACCAAAATATATATGCATATAATTTACAACTCAATTGGAAATAAATATCAAAACTTAACCTTCTTTAAAATATTGTGTATAAAATCATGTGATGACTTCTTTAGCTCACTTAAGAGGAGATCATATGTACAACCATCACAACTCAACAATCTAGCACCACTAGATTCAACAATTTAAAACAATGAATGCATATGAGAAAAGTTTTGTTGACACAGTAAATATACATTTGACCTTGTTTATAATAATATAATAATATTTTAAAATAAAAAATAAAATAAAAATGAATAAAATATTAATTTATTAAGAAGTGAAGTGTATGTTTTTATTGTTGGGAGTGTTAATATATCAACACCTAATGCCATATACTTCACTCTATTGAAAAACCCAAGAAAAACAAACATCAAGGAGATATATAGCAATAGATCATGAGTCAAGTAGAGAAGAGGTCATGACATTATTTTATATTAAAAATGTTAAACTAATAGATTTGTGGATCTTTTTCATTTATATTGTTAGGATTCAATGTGTAATTAGTTTGAGTCCCGCATTGAGTAAGAATGACCAAGATGAGTAACATGTAAAAAAGAAGACCCACTTATTGATTGTCTTTAAGATTGTGGGTTGAATGTAATATTTTAGTCTCTTATATGGTTTATTCATGAATCATTAGTGTCAAATCTCATTTATGTTTCCTCTCACAAGGACCTAACATATATGTTGGAGCATCCACACTCTTGGATCCACCACCAACCCCATCATACTCTTTGAGTCAATCACCATGAACCATCGATTTTGATACTATAGTTGTAAAATCTAAAGGTGACAAACACTATGAAGATACTAACTAATAGGTTCAAAACTAATTATAAAATTGTGACATCCATAAAGATTGCAATCAATCGAAGAAGACTTGAATATCCCTTCTTGCAACAACATGGACCACTTGAATTTGAAAGCAAGAATGAGGGAGTCCATAATATTAGTACCTCCAATATTAAGTTGAGGGACCACTTTACTCCTTCAACTTATATGTCAACTCATGCATCATCAACTATGCATTATTTGTACAAATTGACGATTCTTCATAGAGGCTGATGTTTAAAGTTAACACATTCAACATTAACTAATGTCATTAACCAATGTTGAATGTCTAATTTTTTATTTTGTTTTAAATTGTTTGTAGGGGCAATACATGTGAAAAACAAAAAAAAAATCATATATATATATACATACACACATGTTGTTTTGCAGAACATTCATACCAACTTCTTGTCTATTATACTAAAAAAATGAACATTTCATTATATGATCATTATAATTACCTTAAGGAAGATTCATTGGATAGTCTTACACTGGCAAGTGTAGTGACCACCCAACATACTCCTTTAGAAAAAGGCATGATAATAAACTTGATCAAAAGAAAAAAAAAATAAGTATTAAATAATATTATATTTTTGTAAGGATAAGACTAAGATAGTTGAATGTGATATTATTGTTGTGATCATTTCTCAAGTGAATATGGTGACTAATGTAAGCAAGAGTAGTGTATTCTGGGCTACTTAACATGTATATGCAAATAAATAGGTGTTTACCTTGTATAGTTTTAAAGGGGTGATGAAAAACATGTGTAATTTGATGATTCTAAGAATACTCTAGTTTTAGAAAGGGAAAGTTTTTTCTTAAATTCATATCTAGGAAGACATTGACTTTAAGATATCTTGATTGGAACACACCTATTTAATTAATAAAAGAATTAAATTAAATTAAAAAGGTAAATAATTACTTAAAGTTTTTAAAAATATGAATAACCAAATTGAATTAAAATTGTAATTTAGCCTACTGTGATCTTTCTCATCTATTTAATTAATTTCCAACATTGAATATGACATGCTACTATACGTTTATTTTTATTTATTATATTTTTATTTCTTCGTACTATAATTAAGAGAGAACAATGTCTTTTTAATTTATGTTCAAAAATTCAGTTCACTTATTTATCGATGTTTTAACACTAAAAAGAATTATTAAATAAAGTTAATTTTAAAGATCAAAATTATTAGTTACTATTTAATTAAATTATAGACAATTTTATAAACTAAAAAAAATTATTAGTATCTAAATTAGTTTATATTATTAATAAAAAATTATAAAGTGATTTTTAAATTGACATCTAACACCAATATTTTAATTATTTACTTACTACTTTATATTTTAAATTAATTGTTTTTAATATTTTAAAGACTAATTTAGAATTTAAAATATTAGTACTTAAAATTTAAGTAATTAATTTATATATAAATTTAAAAATTATTTTATAAATTTTTATTAATAATAAAAATCACTTTAAATATGAATAATTTTTTAATTTCTAAATTAATATCTAATTTATTTAATATTAAATTATTTACTTTTAGTGTAAAAAATGAAGAAATTTTGTAATTCAGTCGAAGAACTCCAGGTGTACACTCTTAATTAGAAAAAGAGAGTGAAAATTAATATTTATGAACTGCATTATTAAAGAAAAAAAATTGGGATGGCTTTCACTTTCGTAATGCCAAAACTCCTTAAAAACAATCGTGTGACTAAAACTAAAATTCATTTGTGTTGAAGAAAAAGGAAATTTCAAAATATATAGTTTTCTTTATGTAGAGATAAAGCATTACACGATATTCGTTGGATTTAGTGGATACACATAAACTTCAAAGTATAGAATTTTTCTTCTTAGGAACATTTATAGCTTTCCGGATATACATTGCATAGATCTTAGCTTCTACTGCACATCACAATGATTTTTAGTTCCAGACAAAAAGTATCAAAAAAAATATTATTTATCTATCTAAATGTTTTTCTAAAAATAAATAATTTTATTTTTTCTTTAGTTTCGTCTTGCATGTTTGAAAGAGATATCTGTAAAAGATACTCTGACTTTCAAATTAGAAAAGATCAATTTTAGAGTTATATTTATGAGTTTAAAACAACATTACCTTTTATCGTGAGAGTTATACTGTTTTAATGAGTCTTACCCTGTCAGAATGATTAAATCAGATCCAATTAACATTTAATCTATAATGTGACGTGAATATTTTTTTTACCAAAAGTCACTAGGCTATTTTTTTTCATTCGAATTTCCGGTTTCATGATATCTCATATATATATATATATATATATATATATATATATATATATATATAACCAAAAATTTGTTAAAATTTTTTTTTTTTTTGTGCGCATGGCTTTGCTTTAAAAGCTATTAGAAAATGGGGAAATTTACAATAGGTGTTTGCATAATTTTTTTTTCCTTCTAAAATTAGAAGTTGTGTTTTAACTAATGACATCTAATTTTTTCTGCATTGTACTGAATACGTATTTAAGAAAATGAGTTTTAATATTTTTTATAAAAGATTGTGATTTTTTTCTTCTATTTTTTTTTTACTTTTGTTTTTTTTAATTATATACATGCACTTCTATTTTTTTTTATGTAATTAGTTATTTTGTCATAATATTTCTTTTGCACCAAAGATGAAGCTTTTCTAGTTCTAACCATGTTTAAATATTATAGCTTAGTTAGAAAATCTGAGAAATTTGCATGTAAACTTAGTATAAGTGGTGTGTCCAACTACACGGGAAAAAGAAGAGAGAGAGAATAAAGTGTTGAAACCTACCTTTTAAATTAAGGACCCGATATATCAAAATGAGTACCTTACAAAGAGTATTCTTTTCATTAGCTAATTACTATTTGGATATTTTCTTTATTATGTTCATACAATTAATATTTTTTTTAAAAATATTTAATAAATATAAATAAATGTTGAATATTTAACATCAACTAAAAATTATAACATTTCATAATATATAAAAAAGTGAAAATCTCATCTTATAAACTAATATAATAAAATTGAGTTAAGTTTAAAATTTATTTTTCTTAATAATCAAACAATGATAAAAATACAATATAAATATTATATCCATCATATTTCTAAATAAATTATTATTAAGTATGTAATTATAAAACATGTTTTTTTAGTAGTAACGTTGTTTATATGCTAAAAGATAGCAATATATACGAAGAGTGTTGAATATTTCACAATAAACATCTTCAAAATAAATGTACCCAAAAAAAATAAGAGATTTCCAAAATAGAATGAAAAAATGTTATCTAAAATAAACCTGTTTAAGAGTTGATAAGCTTTTAAATTTTGGTAGATTACAATTATGAAGTACTTTAAATTATGGAAGTTAATAATTAAGATGGAGTTTTTTTTTATATTTAAGTCTAATAAAAACTATGTTGAGAAAACAAACAAAAAGTGGAAGTCAAGGATTGATACACTTAAAACTTAAAAGTCATAATTATATATGTCCAAAAAACGTCAAAATTATTCGTATGGTATAATTCATTAATAAACTAATTAACTAGAAAAATAATATAAACAATGTATTAATCTAACGATTTAGTTAATCCATTAAATATCACCAGCCTATAATCTAACGATTTAGTTTTTGTTAATTGAAATTAAGTCGTAACCTAACTCTTAGTATGTAATTTTTTAATAGTGTACTTCTATTTTATGACATGGTCACCATAGAAAGATATTATCCATAGCATATTTTAATGTTAACTTCATTTAGCAGGAAAATAAATGGTTTAAATATTACTTTTGAGTATCTAAGAAGTTGATTTTAATTTTAATCAAACTTCACAAAATTAGCTTATATAATAAATGTGAAATATTCAACCCACGCCCCTCATGAAACTATTAGATGGTCCGATAGTGAGTCGATAAGATCAACAAATTATCGTTATGATAGATTTTAAATGATTCTGATATCATTTTTAAGAATTGAACTTTAAGTTTAATTCAATCTTATAAAACCTTATATAAACTAAACCTTATAAACTGAGATTTGCACTAACTTATTTACTATAAAATGTTGTTACATCGATTCGATGTGAGATATCCAATAATTAATTTATTCAACATTTCATCAAACTCCATTATTAGTAAAATAAAACAAACATAATTGTTTAAGAAAAAAAAAATAGTATACTCACTAACATAAAAAAAATCACATAATCTAAATTAAAAAAATAACATTTATGATAAATTTATTGTTTTTTTACAAGAATCGTCTTAAAAAATCAAATCATAAATTAACATTGATGATAAATTATTGATTCTTACAATAATTATCTTGCGAAGTGTGTCTATCATCATTTATAATTAATGACACTGCTAAATCTTCTACAATAATATTGCATAATAAATAAATATAAGTCATACAAGAGTGGTCTAACCCTTATACAAAACAAAAAAAGACTAACATTTTTATCTTCAAAAACAAAACAACAATCAAAACCCAAATATTTTGTCACAGCTACCTATTAAAAAACAACACCAACCAAGTCATCTACCATAGAGCAATAGCTATACTAATAACATCCATATTGCATATAACTAATGTTTTACATAAATTTCATCCATAATTCAGAAAAGATTCTCTACCCTATTATGCTAAAACATATCCTTTATCTTCTTGAGATCAAAATTCTTTAAAAGCAGCTAATTAGAATTAAAATGTGTTGTTGCACTTATTCTGCTTGCTTGATATCTTGGATGAAAATCACAGCTTGATTTAAAAGCTGTATCTGATGCACACATAAAATATCACATAAAGAGATGCTATACCAAAACCTGAGTTATTTTTTGGTAGAAAGTGTATCAATTAATATACATTTTGATTAGACTATATCAAATGTGGAATAACTTGCCATAACTCCAATTTGGCTTGTGAGAGGCTCATCAACTTAACTTTTTTCTATCATTCAAAACATTTTAATCAGAACATGGAACTCAAGACCGAATTTATCTAATCCAAATATCCCTATATCTTGATTTTTTTTAGATAAACCAAAAGATACTTTTATAGAGAAAGCACAACAAATTTCTTTGTATCCCTATTGTTGATTAATCACGTAGTAGATAAACATTGGTTAATTTGTTTAATAGAAGTTAATTAAATTCTTTAAATTTTAAAAAATAATTAAATGGGTGAAGTAATTAAAAAAAATATTTTAAAAAATTGAGAAACCAAATTCTTGAAATTATTCAGAGAGTCTCGTGTGGACTTCACCAATGAAAATCTCACGCACTGCAAAGGAATGATTAAGATTCCATTTTCAAATGTTGTCCTTCTGAAATTGTTTCATGGGTGTTGCAAACCTAGAAGGAATAAACGACATGTTGTTTGACTCAAATGTGGTAAAAGTTGCTCAACAGTGTAAAGTAATAAGAATCATCAGAGATTTTTCTTGAATACATCTAAACTGATTAATTAACGTGTAGATATGTACCAAAATAACTTTTATATATGCTAAAATATATTCACATACAAAAAAAATAGCTAAATAAATATTAAGGTAGAGCCAAATGATCGATAGAAAAAAAAATTAAAATAGAAATAATGTGCCAAAAAATTGGAATAAATGTGCTAAAAGAACAAAAAGAATGATGGGACTATTTTTTTTTATCAAACTATTAATATGATATAAGAAAAAATATTTTTAACATGAGTTATATTTAAAGTTTCTGACCATTTTAACCTCTATTAATATTTACAGTAATTTAAAAAAAAAAATCTTCTTAATATTATCATTAGTAATTTATTAGATTACATATATTATATGAGACGATATAAATATATATAAATAAATAAAATTTAAACAATATATCAAAATTCTCGTGTTTTTTTAAGGTGATTATTTTATCCTAAGAGTTTGTGAATTAAGGGAACTTTATTCCACTATTTAAACAAAACCATTTTGCAAGGGAGTTTAAACAAACGAAAAAGATGTCTATTCATGTCATGTCATAACCTTAAACAAATATTACTGCACTAAAAAATTAATGGATATATATATATATATATATAACTGAAATTTGACTGAATGATAATTTAGATAATCTTTTCCTATTTTGATCTTCTATTTTTTTCATATTTTTAAAAGTTGTAATTTTGGTTTAATTCTTAATTATATATACATATAACTTTTTGTTTTTATATTTTAGTGAATTTAAATAGTTTTTATATTAATTTAAATGAATATATGTCAGATGTAGTATTGAGTTGAATAAAAATAAAAAATAAAACAAATTTAGAATTTTCTAAAATACGAAAACTAAGTTTAAAAAAATGATGAGTTAGAAGTAGAAGAATTTGGTGATTAAAAATATACAAGTATTTGTAGTGAGTGATGGTGAAGAAATGAAGCATGGCTTTGCACATATGCTAGTGTTTGAGGATTGGTTGGTTGAGCACAAGGAGAAGTACAACATGTCTAATACCTTTTGGTTGTTTCAAAACATGGAATCTTGCAAAAATCATTCTCCAATGGAGGGAGGAATCAAAGGCAAAAAAACTAAAACAGTAAGAGAAAAAGATGAACACAATTTGGAATTTCCACTGAGGAAGGGAAGGGCTTCACCTTTTTGCCAAAAGGGGTAATTTGGAAGGTCTCTAGAAGGGAATTTACGTGGAGAAATATGAGAGTAGATGAACACCAATGCAACTTCTTTGGTTAGACAAATGCAGCATGCAATGTTGCAGGCACTGCCACGTGTCTAAAGAAGAGTGCTTGGTGTGGTGAAGATTGATTTAAGATGTTGATGCAAAGTTACCTATGAATATGCCTATCAGATAGGTTTAATTTGGTTTTCACATGCATGCTGCTTCATTGGTTCTTCTTTCATTTACCAACCCTAAAACAACCTTCAAAACATAACTGGTTGGACATGATCACAAACCTTTTTTCTTTCTAACCAAAATCTTAAGTGGTTTTCTTTTTCTGTATCACTTCGATTGATGTTTTGTAAGTGATGTTTTGTAAATGATGTTTTATACAGTATGTTGAATCATCAGTTAGTTGATGTTTCGGAATTTTTTCCTCTTAGTTCAATTAAAGGTTTTGTTGTGATCACATTCAAGACATTTTTATTTTTATTTTGATTGGTGTCTTGGTCGTTTGGTTTGTATGAGATTAGTTAATTGATAGTTTTATGCAGAGTTGATTTTTTGCTTTCTTGTTTACCATATATTTGTTATTTTTCGGATGGAGCTTTGTGTTGGGTGTGTTAGAGGGGTTAACTTTTCGTTGTATAAGAGTTTGATCATCACTAAGGTAGTTCACATTAGTTTATTTTTTCTTGCTGATGATTAAAAAAAATCGGTTGGTTTGAGTGTTAAAAAGTTTGGTTTGATATTTTTTATAAGGATTAGGACAACCCTAAATATCTCATTTTATTTTTTTTTATTTATAAAAAAATAATTTTCATTTATTTCTTTCAGATAATTCATTCACATTTCATTCTCACACAAGCATGTTACCTTGTTTCCTTTCTTTTTCCACTTTTACAATTATACGACTACGTACGCTGCTTTTACTTTACCTATATTTTTAAAAATAAAATAAAAAATATTAAAGTAGCTATATATATGTTTTTCAAATATACAAAATTCTTCCAATCAAATTTGTAAATATTTAGCACATGCAATATTGATTGATGTGTAATTTTTTTCTGAACAGTGCATAAACACTTGTACATGTTCAATATGGTTAGTTTCAGAAATTTAAATAGACTTAACTTAACTTAACTTTAATTTTTAGAGTAGGACTTAGGAATAACTTTAACAATATGAGCTATTTAAAGAATGTTATTTTGCTACAGGAGTTGGAATGTTTCTTTTAATATATTTTTTTTAATAACAACTAAACTATTCGGTATAATGTTATTAATGTGTGAACTCATATAAAAAAATCACCAAATAACAATTAATTTATTAATATTTAAAATATTTTTTATTATTAATTAAAATTTATAAATTACTTTATAAATAATACTTAATATTAACTATTAAGATTTTAATTACTAATTAATATCAAAATTTTAAATCAGTTTCTTTTAATTTTTTAAATATTCTAAACAGTTTATAATTAAAATCTTGGTAATTAATTAAATATAATTTAAAAACTATTTTATCAATAACATAAATTAATTTAAATACAAATGATTTTTTAGTTTATCAAAAGAATATTTTATTTAGACAATATAACAATTAATTATTTTTTGTTTTTTAAGATTTATTTTTATTTAATAATTTTCTAAGCTGAATGGAGTTAAATTCTATCACCATATTATTTGATATATTAATTAAAATCAGTTACTTTAAAAATTATCCGATTATATGTTTTAAGTTTGTGGTTTATAGTAAATTTTGTAACATTTTGAAATTATTTATTTTGACTATTGAAAAATCTGTATTATTTTTTAATCAGATTAAAAAATCAATCGGGTCATAACTAAACAAAAATAATTGGTTATTTTTAGAAATCTTATATATCCCAAGAAAAAAGTGGAATTCGATGGAGTTACTATAATTTGAATATCTTTATTATTGTGGTCTCATTTTAATTGAGATTTTTAAGGGGGAAATGTGCAAGATACTATTATGTTTCTATTTTCCTTGAAAAAAACAATGAAATTGACTACAAAATCAGCAAAATTCCTTGAAATAATAAGCTGAAATTAATGTTGTAATTTATATACTTAATTGTAGTTGGAAATTATACACATGCGACACGTGTCATAATAATTAAAAAAAGTTATTATATATGTGTTTCATCAATTTAGTCCCATCTATATATCAAACATATTCTGCATGTTGGCATCTTTAAGATTGAACAACAAGGATTTTATTTTGGTACCTGCATGCCATGATATTATATGTAGATCGAATTTTGGAATAAAATTAAGATATGGATAGATTAATTAGGTTTGAAAGTGTGTTTTGATTTGCAATGTGCTAACTATATAAAATCAATTTTGATGCTTCAAATCCAACATATTAAATATTTAGAAGAAAAAAAATAATTTTGTATATTTATTTTTTTATCAATAAAAAATAATAAATAAATATAGATAACTAAAAGGGTGACTCAACCCCTATACACAACAGAAAAAATAAATAATTTTGTATATGGTACCAGAGTTTGTATGACTAAGTGTTTAAATATGAGTTGTGAAATAAATAAATTATTAAGAAAGATTGAAGATCCCGCATCGATTAGATATGATGACATTTCATAATATATATATGTGAGTGCAAACCTTTACAAGTCAGTTTTATGAGACTGAGTTAGACTTAAAGTTTTCTTACTATGATATCAAAGTCATTTCAAGTCTATCCTAATGAGTATACATCGACTAAAGATTATTTTATTTCATAGTATATATGCAATTGCAAACCTCACCTTATAAATTTACTTCTTAATAATGATTTCTTTCAAAGACAAAATACTCATGCAAATTATCTATGTTTTAACTTTAAATTGTTCCATGATAAATCACATGTTAGATATACAAATAACCAATCTTGAACTTTCACTCAGTACCTACAAAATTTATAGCATTCAAAAGAACTCATGTAGCATAGAATATGACAGGCATGTTGGCACCAGTAATATATTTAGGAATATTTTCTGACACATGCATAATATATATGGTGATACCTTGTGTAGAAGCACATGGGAAACAAGAAATCATATCAAAGAAATTTTTCTAAAACATGCAAGTAATAATCTACACACTTTCCACGAGAATAAAGCATGAAGATGCAGTCAATAATGCTAAAGATCAAAATAACATCTAGAGTTTGATCAAAACAATTTTTGAAGATTTTTTTCTTATTTTATAAAAATTATCAATTATTTATAACAGTAGTTTAAATAATATCAAATTTGATCTCTTTAACATTTTCAAGTTGAAACATCAAATATAATTAAAATATTACTAATTCATCAAATTTTTCGACAGACGTTAGTCTTCCATTGAACCAAATAGACTGATTGATTATTCAGGTTGCATTCAAACTTACTTAAACAAACACTAAAAAGAAGGGTTATATCAATTTTACACGAACTTTGAGCTTTTTTATCCGTATAATTTCAATTCAACCTTTATCTAACATCATGGTGTACCAACTATATATATTAAAACAACATATTTTTTATAAGAAAAAGTATATCACAATAACACCAACAATATAAGGCACCCTAAAGCTATTTATTTTATTCTTTGGAAGTGTTTTAGAAAAACATTAAAATAGAAACCAATTTTAAAAATAAAAAATAATTAGTTGTTGTATTAATTAAATTAAATATTATTTTATAAATTAAAAAAATTATTAGTATCTAAATTAATTTCTATTATTATTAAATAGTTTCTAAATTGATATATTAATCAATATGACAACTAATTATTTTTTGTTTAAATTTTTTTCTATTAGTTGATTTTTTTAGTAGTGGATGCTTAAGATGTTCACGTCATCAATGAGGCTAAAGCTATGTAATACGCATTATGTTTTATTTGTCAGACGATGTAATAATGTACCATCTTTTTTATGTATAATAAGCAAAATATTTGTTAAGACAATACATGCAAAGTCTAAAGCTAACACAATACTTTATGATACTTTATGAATATCTTTATGTTTATTATACATTGCACAAAATATTTGTTTCCTTAATCTTTAGAAGGATTTGCAAAAGTTTATGTCACATCAATAGTGTTTTAGAAAATGAGTTAAAGTTGTTTCGTCTCAACAACTCCCTTAAATTGATCTATCAATCTTGGAAAAGACTTTTTTTCCTTATAAGGATTAATGTTTTACACAATTTTGACTAAAGACACCCTCACAAGTTCATCCAACTATCAGGTTATTGCTTCAAGAAGAATATAACATTTAATACATACACGAAGAATATTTAATACATCATCTAGTTTAATCCTACTCAAACACAACACAGTGATGATGTTCAAACAGGTAGAAATTGCTAAACAACAAAAAACAATGACTTTTTTCTTTAACACAAGTAAATCATCCCATGAACATAGTTTTACTCATACTTAATAACTTTAATCATAAATATATTGGATTAAAACAATGATAATGTGGAATTAGAGTTAACTTAGTCAACTCTAATAATATTTAATATTTTTTTAATAATATAAATATATAATTTTTAAAAAAATCATAATTTATACACAAATCGACATTAACTAAAAGAATGTAACTACTAAAACTAATTTCTTACAATCTTCGATAAGATTGGAATAAACCAAATTAATTGGTACAAGTGAGACATCAGAGTATATATATATATATATATATATATATATATATATATATATATATATATATATATATATAATAAATATTTTCATCTAATATTTATATAAATAAGGAATATTAGATCTATAAAGAATGTACACATAAATATAACAAATATTAAGAAGAAATGTACTTTTTCATATTCTTCTTTAGCTTTATTGAGTTTTTTTAATCAGTTGTAGTATTACTTTTTCTCGTATTTAGTACTATTATAGCAATTTACATAATGTTTATACACAATTCTGAAGTGATAATTTAAATAATTCACATCGTATAGTATGCAATATCAATCACGCATTATATTCTCATTCTAAATAACACAAAATAAATAATTCAATATTACATTTCAATAACCATGCATTAAAAAATATTAAATGGAATAGATATTATGGTTACTCCTTTTGCTAGTAGAAAATGTGAATATAGTTTTTTCTCTTGTAGAACATAAATACTTTAAATAATTTGTTTGGCTCCACATTATATAAAAGTCTATAAATTGTTTGTTAAATACCTTTTGGTATCAAGGCCATGTTCTTATTATATAAATAAGGAGACATAAATACTAAATAACACCTCACTACCACTTTTGTTATACTAATAAAACCCTTCAATCTCACAAACATACATAGGGGTGTTAAAAAGCAAACCAATCCAAACAAATTAACTGAAAATGATAACTAATTAAAATTGAAGATTTTTGGATTGATTTGAATTTTTTCTTGCTAATTTTGCTTCAATTCGTAGTTGATACTTAGAAACAATCCAAACGAAAATAAATTATTTACATATTATCGTATTATTCATCACTTAACCATATACTACAAATATACATGCAATATATGTAAGAGGAAAAACTAATATGTTTAATTTGGTTGGTGCTTATAAATGTGACAAAGAAATAACACAACATAAAACATGTTTAATGTATATATTATAAACCTTGATGGAGAAAGGGTTTTATAAGGTGTGTGAAAAAGTATATTTTAGGAATTGTCTAGTGTTTATGCCACATTGTATAAATATATATAATATAAAAATAAATATTTTATTTTTGTCCTTTTATCGATAAAAAATAAAAAAGTTGCTAATATGTGAAAATAAATTGTTTAATATTACATATACTATTAAAGAAAATAAAATTTTAATTATAATGGAATAGATAATAAAATCATTCACCTGTAATGTTAATATACTTCACACCTAACATCTAGCAATTAGGTTTAACTTATTTTTTTCCATAAACTTCTTTGGATTTTTTTTAGTGGCTAATAAATTTTTAGACATTAGCTTTGAAAATTTTATTTCTTAGCATTTTAGTATGTGTATTACAAAATTAACTTATGATGTGAACGTGACGTTGTTAATGGAATGGTTTATTATATACAAAATGATGATTCTTTCTTTTAGCACCCCATATTTTATTTCTGCACCCTCTATAAGAGAAATGTATAAATTGTTCATTAATTAACAAAAATTAAATTACAAATTTTAAAAAAGTATATTTATTATAAATTATAAAATATAAAATATATGTTTTTTTAAACGACTGGATAATTTGTAAAACGACTGGATAATTTGTAAAACGACTGGATCCGAACCGAAAAGCAGAAATGGTCTGGGTATATGGACCGGGCCGGGGCGGGCAGTGTCGTATCCAGTTGCAATAAAAGATACACGAAACAATGAGTCTCTCTCTCTGAATCATTTGCGGTGGTTCGCTTGGTTTGGGTCACTTCCGTTTCCCTCTCTCTATCACACACACACACTCCCACAGCTCCCAAAAACCCAAAACCCTAGCTCTCTCGCGTGCGTTCTCTCTATCTCTCGCTCCAACCATGAATTGCTCCAGTAACTTTCTCTTCTCTTCTGATTCCGATTCCACACTCACCCGCTCTCTCGCATTCTTTTTTCTTTTGTTTCGGTGAAATTGGTTCGGTTTTGCTGATCTGACTCTACGTCGTCGTTTTTTCTGTTTGCAGTCTCCGGCGAAGTTCCGGAAGAGCCTGTTGTCTCCAGGAACTCCGGTCTCCTCTTCGAGAAGCGTCTGATTGAACGACACATTTCGGTAACCCTTCTTTAGCTCCCTTCTTTTGTGTTCTTTACAAGCTTCTTTCTCTCTATGCATGCGTGTTCATTTTTTGTTCTTCAATTTACTGAAAAAAGATAAAAAGAAAGCTGGTCAAAGAGTAGCAATAAAGTGTTTGAATTGAGCAGTGAGAAAAGAGGAAGAAATGACACTTTTTATAAGTTAGTGAAGGCAAATTTGAACTAGTTTATAGGCGCTGTGACTAGATTTCAGATTCGTTTTTGTTTGAGTTTTTAACTTCTAATACTTCAAACCCCCTTTTGATAAAACGATTTTTTGAAGAAAAATACCCCCTCTCGTGTCAGAAACGGAGTTTGTGTTGGTAATTTGTAGGATAGGATTGTGAAAGATGTTATAATTTAAAATATTATTTTGTACTAGCTCTTCCCTATGACTTCTGATTTGGAAGATTTTCATGCATTGCAGCTTTTATTGATTGTTTGCTCTATTGTTTGTGTTTGTTTTTGTCTAATTGATAAAGAAGGGAAGTGATTCTATTTTTTAGTAACAAGTTACTTGATGAAAGGAGCTGAAGGGGCTTTTTATTGTGTCTGCTTTTGCTATGTGCTGGGTGTTGCGGTGGTATTTAATTTGATAATATGTTGTATTTATGTTCTCTGAGCCTGTATATAGGGTATATTATTGATTATGAGAGTTCATGCTTTAAAGTTTGCTAATGAAATACGTGTAGGATTATGGCAAGTGTCCAATTACTGGCGAACCACTTACTATGGATGACATTGTACCAATTAAGACAGGCAAGGTATGGTGGTAATGGTTTCAGTTGTATTCTTCTAGACTTAGCCCTCCACGTTACTGTTGTGCTTTACTTTCAAGAATTTACTTGCAGTGTACTGATCAAATCAGGATCATTTTTGCAGATAGTGAAGCCCAGACCTGTTCAGGCAGCTAGCATCCCTGGCATGCTTGGAATGTTCCAAAATGTATGGAATTTTGGCTATGAAGTATTCTTTATGATTTTTGGTATATTTTACTTGAAATAGTCTCCTGCATTTGTATTGGATTGTGAGTTAAGTGGTGGTTTCTGTTAGAAAGTTTTTTGTATAAATGTTTAGGCATGCTTAGACATGTATAGTCTTGTTTCTTTTGAAAGAAAAAATTTATATAGGCTTCCGTAAAGGATGATTTGGTTTGCCTAATTTCTAGGAATGGGATGGGTTGATGCTATCTAATTTTGCATTGGAGCAACAATTGCACACAGCAAGGCAAGAACTAAGTCATGCTCTGTATCAGGTAAGTGCAACAAAGTTATTAATGTAACAATTGTCCTTTTATAATTATGCTTTGCATTTCTCAGCCCTTGTGTTTACTATCTCCAAAACCTTCAGGTTTCTTGGTCTTTTAGATTCTTAATTTTCTGTTGCAAAATTATATTATTGTTTTAATATATTTTCCTTTACTTGAGTTGCGTATGTTTATATTTGTTTTAATCTGTAGCATGATGCTGCATGCCGAGTGATCGCTAGACTTAAAAAGGAACGAGATGAAGCTAGATCCTTGCTTGCGCAAGCAGAAAGGCAGTATCCTGTTTCTGCCCTAAATGCTCCACCTGCAAATGCCCCTGTTCTGAGCAATGGGAAAAGAGGTTTTGACGTTATAATATTTTCAAGTCTTTTTCTTCTATATATTTCAATTCTTCAGACTGCATTTTAGGCTGAGTTTGATGTAACTCTCATAAGCAGCTGCTTACTTCATTAATGTTATAGATGGAGTTGTTCAAAAGCTTACATTTGGCATTTTTAGGGACATTTTCCCCTAGTGGATATTAATTCTTTCTTTTTGTTGTTTTGATTGTTTATCTGAATTATCTTTTTTGCGTTTAGCTGCTGAGGATGAGGATCTGGCTCCTGGTGCAAAGAAAATTCATCCTGGAATATCTTCTACCATAATCTCTGAGCTAACTGATTGCAATGCTGCTCTCTCCCAGCAGAGAAAGAAGAGACAGGTATTCTTGGTGATAATACAAGTACATTACATTTTCATGTGTTTCCGAAGTTGTTACTACCTTCTGTTTTATATGTTGTGGGTTCAGTTGTGCTGTTTATCCTTTTTAACAAGTTGGATTTTATGCAACTTATATGCTTCGATTTGCATCATAAATTGTTGTTTATGTAAATTTTAACGATTGCACTTTTTTGTGCATGTATCTTGGGTTTGGTTTGTTTCAGATTCCTGCCACTTTGGCTCCTATTGATGCCATTGAGTCATATACCCAGATATCTAGTCACCCCTTTCACAAAACAAACAAACAGGGCATTATATCTCTTGATATCCTTTATTCTAAGGTATGGCTTTTAAACTTTATAGGTTAGAAACATGCAAGAAGGCTCTTTGATTTTTTTTTACCTTGAAAACTAATGGGTGCTAATCCAGGGATCATCCTATTTTCTGTTGACAGGACTTAATTGCAACTGGAGGTATTGATACAAATGCTGTTATTTTTGACCGACCTTCAGGACAGATTTTATCTACACTCAGTGGTCACTCCAAAAAGGTTTTATTTCAGTTGGAATTGCTAGAGTTATCTTTTCTTTAATTTCTTTTGCTGATTGTGGGTGCTTTTGGTAGGTGACCAGTGTAAAGTTTGTAGCCCAGGGTGAATCAGTCTTAACTGGGTCGTCAGATAAGGTAAAGGACGATCCTCTACTATTAATTGCTTTGAAGTTGGAATATTTTATTTGGGTTCTTTTTTGGATGAATAAATTCAACTAATTGTGGAAGCATTTGGATATAAGTTGTTTTTATCATCAAAGGGTAAATAGGTATGGGGTTAAACTGTTTCTCTACAAGGTTGTTGGCTGTTCTCATTAGCTATTCTGGATAGATTGTTGAAATAAGGTGTAAAAAACCTGATGGCGTATCATATGCTCTCCAAAACACTTATTATAGTCGATGTGTGATAAGTCCAAATTACCAAATGGGGCCTTGATAACCCTCTCTAATGCACGAATGTTCCATCCATGCATTGCTGCATTCATTGTTTTCTCCTCCAGATCCCTGAGCTTGATTTCTGTTTGAGAACTGTGATCCACATTCCACTCCATATTCTTCAGTCTCTTGCAATTTACTTCTGCATTTTGTTCTCATAATGAATATTCTTTTTACTTCTAATAATCACTTGACCAACAGAAAATGGTTTATTTGTAAATGTCAAATCAAAAGCACTTAGAATTTTAAAACATGTAATGGTCTACTAAGATTAATTCTTCAGGGGTAACATTTTTCCAATTTGATCGGAAGTTTCACATTAGGCTTCTGGTAATAAGCGTGTTGTCAGTAATGTGATTCTTTCAACTTAGTGTTATCAAAGTATGAATGCAAGTTAGGCAAGTGACGTTTTCTCTAATCCGTAAGTTGTTTCTACTTTGCATTTTCCAGTGCCCAATGTTTTTACTTTATATTGCAGACAGTTCGTCTGTGGCAAAGATCAGATGATGGTAACTATAACTGCAGGCACATCTTAAAAGATCATACAGCTGAGGTAAATAGAACTAATGCTTCCATATTATATCACAATTTGTTATAATTTTTGTATAACATCATTCCTATTTTGCTTTTGTGGTATTTATGTAGAAATAAGCTGGAATAATACCCTCCTATCTTTTGAAGATCTAAATTTCAGTTTTTTTATTATTAAAATTGAAGCAGGCCTACAATGGGCTTACTCATCATTAGTTTTAGGTAAACAATATGGTCAAGTGTTGGGGGGCACGGTGTTTTACTTTATTCTTTGAGTGGCTCAATTTTTTTATTGTAAACGCTTCCGGATCGGCATTATTAGATGCTTGTAAATAATTTAATCCTAATACCTCTTCAATGTTGTACTTGTTTAACATTATTTGGTGATAAGTTTGCTGGCATGGCATTCAATTTTAACCTTGGGCTGATGCCAAGGTCTATGCTGCATGATAGTAGTTTCAATAGATTTGGTAGAATGTAAGATTATCTATAGGATTGGACTATTTTTGTACACGAATCAATAACTTTCCATGTTTGATGGTATGGCTTAATATGAATTTTTTGCTGAATGGGAAATAAGGGAGTGTAAAATGTTGGAGTGCAAGATAGTAAAATTTTCAAAACACAACACCATCAGAACCAATTGAAAATGCCCTCAAATAGTTACCTTCTCTGAATGTTTTACTCCTAAAGATCACTAAACCTTAAACAAAACTCCTTCTGCTTAGAAACATAATAGAGATAAACCTTATTTAGTTTCCTACCCTCTGATGCTCTCTAATTCACCATTCTTGAAAGTCTCCGCAACTCATTCTGCTTGTACTTCCTATTTTGGTAGGATTTGTATTTTGGAAATTTCACCTTAGATATCTTCCCTTGCCCAGTTTGATTTGACCACATAAATATTCATAGGAGAGTCATTGGATATTTTGGATGTGTGTGGTGAGTGTTCCATTAATTTCGGTGGAAGCCATTTCCCATAATTTGTGCTTCATCTATATCACAAATAATAACGGTAGAATGTTCATTTTCAGCTTATTTATTCTTGTATCATCAATACTAAAAAACAAGCATAGGATACCAACTTTCCTGCAGATCTCATAAAAAATGCTATTCCCCCATTGATTTGTTGTAGAAAAATTTCAGTTGTTCCCTAGTAACCACATCCTTGCTAACCCTGGTAAGATGCTTGTGTACAAATTTTCCATCCTCTCAATTAATGGAGTTGGAATCTGAATTATCTTCAGATTCATCAGAGTCAAATCCATCCATTTTTGTATTTATCAAGTAAAATTAAGTCGTCCTCAGCTCTAAAATCACAATTTGAGTTGCTCATGTGAACAGCTATACCATTGTGTGTTTGAATATGTAGGAAATGTCTTGTAATGTTATTATTTTATTGTTGCCTTAAAATATCTCATTCTGTCTAAACTATGATTTGAATGTGGTATAAAAGCCTCTGACTGGCCAAGTGGTCTATAGAATTCTATCCTTGCTGTCCCCATTTCTCTAATAAAACATTTATGTGCATCCACCTTGAAAATAGTTTCTCTATTTTGTTGTGTTAAGTTCATAGAACTCGGTTTCCACCAAAACCGTTACTGGTGGTACTCATCTTTATGCATTTTGTCTGTTTCATTCTTGTTTTTCACTGATGGGCTATTTTTTTTTTCTTTTTTTCAAAGGATTAACCAATTTAGCCTTTTTTTCACTGATTGGCTTATCTTTTTGGTTGATAGGCTCCCTTTGTCTCTGACGGTAGATGTAATTTAGCCCTTGATTTTGTACCCAGTTGGAGTCTAGCTCTTTGCTGTCCTAGATTCAGTTTGGCCATTGTCTGGATTTGTTTCCATGTTTGGAAAGGATTGTTAGGAATCTATTACTAGTACTTATAGGGGCTAATGTATCGCTTGTGGGGCACCCTTCGCATCATATCATATTATATGCCCAAGAAAATATTAGTAACAATCTCTATCCTAACAATCATTCAGCTGTGTGAATCTCTGGACTGTTAGGTTTTGATATTGACTGCTTTATTGTAATGTGTATAATATTTGGCCATTTGTAATCTGATGTTCTCCAGTTTGAAACATAATATTCCAACAGACATAGTTAATTTTGCTTGTATAGAACCATGAAATTGCTAGCCTTTTTAAGATTTCTGTTTCTAAATGAGGCTTCTACCAAAACCTGCCAATTATACCAAGTGCAATGAGATGTGTCTATTTATCTATCTTCGAAAAGGGGGGAGCAGGTTTGAAAAAAGATCTTAGAGTGTCTAAGGTTGTGCCAGGAGCGTGATGAATCCCTTTAGCTTTGACTATCTTTTTGCTTCTTCTTGTTTATGCACTGCATGTGATGCACGAGTGATTTGCTTTTTCAAATTTTCAGGTCCAAGCTGTCACTGTCCATGCTACCAATAATTTTTTTGTGACTGCTTCACTTGATGGCTCTTGGTGCTTTTATGAACTTTCTTCGGGGACATGTTTGACTCAGGTTTGGTCTCTTCTTTTTTATGTATTACGGGTCATAAAGAAAGAACTATGCATGCACATGAACCTTCTTTTAGAAGGTACTTTTTTCTTGTCGGAATGTGAAAGCCATCTTAGTGCTTAGAAGAGGGGTCTGAAGAATGCAAATATTATTAAAATTTCTTTAAAAGTTATCCTTTTTAAGTAATATATTTTAACCTTTTATTCATTGTTATTGTACATAAGTTCTGAATCATACAATTCTGATATGGGGTTGTTTAGGTTTTCGACACTTCAGGTTCTTCTGAAGGGTACACATCTGCCGCTTTTCATCCTGATGGTCTCATCCTTGGAACTGGCACCACAGAATCTCTTGTTAAGATTTGGGATGTAAAAAGCCAGGTAAACAATTTTTCTTTTACTTTATTTGAAGTTAAATTTTAGTATTCATTGTATCTGTTTTGATACCTTCCTCAATTGGTTGTAGGCAAATGTTGCTAGGTTTGATGGACATGCTGGACCAGTAACTGCCATTTCTTTTTCTGAGAACGGATACTTCCTTGCGGTATGTGAGAAAATGTTAACTTGTAAAAGCATGATATGATTGTCTGTACTGTATTCTTATTGTACTCTTAAATTCGGCAGACTGCTGCTCATGATGGTGTTAAGCTTTGGGATCTTCGTAAATTGAAGAACTTCAGGAATTTTGCTCCTTATGATTCGGAAACACCAACAAACTCTGGTATTCATCTTTACTTGTTGATGGCCTTATGTATGTACTGGTAAAGTTATACCTATTTCAAAATGCCTACATCTAATTCTGTATCTTGCAGTGGAGTTCGACCACAGTGGATCCTACCTTGCAATTGCTGGCTCGGATATAAGGTGAAGAAAAATGTCTAGTACTTGATTTGGTGCCTTTCAGAACATTGCAGAAAAAATGTTTAACTCAAGCGTGTTAGTTTGTTAATCCCTTTCATTAGATTTAACATGAAATTGATTTCCAGTTCCTGTTAATTTATGCAGGATTTACCAAGTTGCAAATGTGAAATCTGAATGGAACTGTGTCAAAACCTTCCCTGATTTATCTGGAACAGGTTTTGTATCTTTCCCCCATTGTTTATTATTCCTTCAGGGTTTGAGGGTTTTGTGTTTCTTCAGTTACTAAGATGGCACTGGAACTTTTTCTTCCCAGGTAAGGCCACGTGTGTAAAATTTGGTGCAGACTCTAAATACATAGCTGTTGGATCAATGGACCGGAATCTTCGAATTTTTGGCTTGCCGGGGGAAGATGCTCCTACTGAGTCATAAAATGCCTTAGTTGTACAGGCCAAAATCTTGTTCTGGAGTGACTTTTGCTGCCATTTGGTGCTCTTGTCAAAATCATGAATTGGAGAAGTTAATGAAGGTAGTGGTTTCTTTGATTATTTGGTCTTTTGGTCCTCACATACAATGGTGTATGAGGGATGGAGCAAATGTACTTTCAGGCTTTCTGCAGCAACATTACTATGCCTTTGATCATGGCTGCTAACCTAAGTGACAGAAGCTGCAATATTTGCCTTATCATCAAAACCTCGAAGCTTATGTTGTCCGTAGATAATTTTGTAACGTAAACTGTTAAATTAGTGAGATAACTGATTTGTCGGCCATTTCTATCGGAAATTTATATGGTTGTAACTATTCTTATTCGGGGTGTTTTTGTTGATTTATTAGACATTATAAAAAAAAGGGCAATAGACATAAACTTCTACTAGATTAAGTTATGGAAAATCATGTCGATCAAAACTTTTTTTCTATGTCACGTCACTAATGTAAAAGATTGATAGACAAGCGATTGAACTAATGGGATGCCTGAAATGTATATTATTTGATGCCTGAAATTCAATTGCACCCAATTTAATTATTACTATCTGCCATTACTTGTTGATGGATGAGATAGATCACTGGGTTTATCGTGAACCATCTCTGTTTGCCAATATATTCATCTAAGTTCTGTAGTTTCTTAATACTAATTTCGTACTATGTTTTTTCAATTTTTATCAACAAAAGCTGTTGGAGATTATTTGTGATGGCGATAAATTTTCTCTCCATTTTCAGTATTTTCTTACATTTTTACAAAACCATTCATTAGATGTCTTTTTTCTTTTAAGTACTTTCAAAGAGGTTTGGAAAAATCTAATAAATCATCTTTTTTAACAGTTAAAAATATATTTTGAATTGCATATTATAATTATAATTCAATATTTAGAATGACATAACTTTCTATTATTCATTGCATCTTTCCTGGTCGGCTTTACGTGTGGATCATTTAGTGAAACATTTTTTCAGTCAAGAAAGCTACAACAGCTGACGGTGGTAGTGAAGGAGTGTTTAAGGAAGAGGTAGCGGTGGCACTAAGGGAGATTTTTAAGGAAGACGTAGTGAGGAAGAGTTTTAAGAGTATAATAATTGCGTTTTTTTTGTTTAAGATAAATGAGAGTTTGTTTGAGAGAAAATGATAGTTTCAATATGAAGTTAGTACTTAAGAAAATCACAAGTTGTAAACCATTAGTTAAGTAATACGCATGACATTTTAAGAGAGTTGGTGTGAAGAAAGGACACGATCATTTTATGAAGTTAGTACGTAAGAAAATAACAAGTTGCAAACCATTAGTTAAGTAATACGCATGACATTTTAAGAGAGTTGGTGTGAAGAAAGGACACCATCATTTTAGTAAATTACTTTGATTGTCAACATGTAAAGTATTTTAATGACATGCATAATAGATGTAGATAAAGTGGAGTTTAGTTTTAGAATAAAACAAAAAAATTTATTAATCATTATTTTCTTAATACTCCACTTAAGCTGTTAGATTGAAGCCCTTTGCCTGAGTGTCTCTTGAACGAATCCCGCCTCTTGATGATGGTGTGTAATAATAGGACATGGTATAGGCTGGTTTAGGAAGGCAAAAGTAGGTTTGTGGTGTCCACCCTCGACACTGTTGAGCAATAATAGGGACTACTTTGTAATGTGTCGAACGAACACTCCTAAAAATGATCACTGTATATTCTTGGACTCAATTTTGTTAATGTGACTGTTGCTTACTCTTTGGTTGAGAAGATAATAAAATTAATATCAAATGTTGTGGGAAATGGTGGTATATTCAAAGAAACTCCATTCACTCGGCCTTTAAATTCTGTTTTTTGATTTTAATGAAAAATGTAACAGTTGTAAATGGTTCTTCTGCTATAATTCAGTCCACCTGGTCTATAATTGTGACCGTGCTTCAAAATTGTAGGACTTGGACAAATGATAAAATAAAAAAGACTAAATTGATGTGATATGACACTATGAAATAGTTATGGATATTTGAGCACATATGATGAATCAAACCAGGCTTAAGAAAATTGCTGGAGATAAACATATGTATTATTTAGATGAAGAAGGTGATTCAAAGGAATTAAAGTTTTGTTGCCCAGAGCCAAAGTTACTACAGAAAAAAAATCCTTTGCCCATAACTCACCAATGATCAAAAGATATCCCACACTCTCTCCTTGTCATTCCCATTATAACTTAATTCTACCTCATCATTCATTCCCTGCCCCTTACTCCAAATTGTGGACTTGGTCAGCTGTTTTGTTGCTGGAATTTTTGGGCCTAAGTTAACATTTAAGGTTCAATCACAAACAGTCTTTTGTATACTATTGTCAATTGTAAAGTATATGGATACCATTTGGAAATTCAGATTTTATTTCTATTGTGATTTTGATTACTTGGTAATGTGATACTCGTCTTGAAACCAGGGTTGACACTGTTGGAAACATGTCTCTGTGATTAAGTTCTTGTTAATTGTGTATAATGCTTCTTCATCGCTATTTCTTTTAATATACTTTGTACTACATTCTTAAATATATACATTTCATCCCATTATAGTATGATTCTCTTCTATTAGGAAAGAAACATGCAAATTTAATTTATTTTCTATAGACAAATTGCAATGGTATAGATCATCTTAAGCTAATTTAGATAGTTGTTTCATCAATTTCCTGTTCCTTGATCTTGTACTAATTTGGATAGTTTTTGGTTCAAGATCTTTTAGGGTATATGCTTTACATTGAAGGTGAAGATGAACAAAGGTATATATCTTCAAGATAATTATGGGCAAAAAAACTCCTTTTTAGTGGAGCATTTGCATAATTTAATTCTATGTTCCAGACCCTTCTACTCTGTTTTTTGTTTGCTTTTTTCTACCTATGCTGTCTCAAATTACTATGAAGATCGAGGGATGTAATTACATTAAACAGAGAAATATGGTATGATGCGTTTACGTATCATAACCTTTAAAAAATACACAATACACCGACCCAAATCAACCTATAAACATCTCTGTAAATTTTTCAAAGGAGAAAACACATTAGTATAGTGCAATGCCAGAGCACAGCCTAAGTGTGGAAGGAGGAGCATAAACAACTATCACAAAATATCTTGTTTGGTTTATGGTCAGAATTATTTTAGTAAATTTTATGTTCATGAGAAGTTAAATATTGCATAACCCTAAATTTATATTTATACTCTTCCCTAATATTTGAATTTTCAGTATTATAGAAGATTCTATAAAGAGTATTGATATGTTTTTACCTAATATTATATAATTTTAAAAATTGCATTGATCAAATCATAATTACAAACTGATATATTTTAATGTATAATTGTTAAAATGATAAATTTTTTTCACAAATCTCACAAATTAAAACTATGCAAATTGGAACTTTAAATGTAATCTAATGATAACTTGGAAACAAAATTTCTGATGATACATCTGATTGATAAATTAGTAGAGAATAGAAATCACACCACAAAATTTGGTAATCTATATATGAATACATTGCTAGGTGTATGTAGTTGAAGAGAGATAGTGGGGTGTGCTTATTCTACTCATCTCAACAAAAAGCATCTCAACCTTGAATAAGGTAAGGAGAAGTGTATGTGAAACCCCACAGCTGCACATAGAAGAAATTGTGTGTAAATAGTAAATCATGGTTATGGTAATAGAAATAAGAAGTGGAGAAAAACAAGAAGAAAAGTCCCAATAAGGGGATAGTTAGATAGACAAATCAAACATCATTATATAATAAAAAACCAAAATTTCAAAGAAACCAATCAAGAGAAAGAGCTTTGAAAGGAATGCGTGTGCTGATAAGTTGACTAATTTAAGATTTATTCATAGAGAATCATTTCATTGGTATAATAGACTCTCAGCTAATCTGTTCTTAGAATTCTTTATGAATAGGTATAATCTACATATGTATCGTTTTTGTTAACATATGGGTTTTGGTCTAGTCCCCCATATTTTTGTATTTTATTTTATTTTTTATTTTTTTTAATAATATTTTTTTTCATGTGATGGGAGATGATTGTTGTTACTTGAGGTGTCAACCTAGCTGAGATGTCAAGTTGCATAGTGATACCTAACATGAAAATTTTTTATAAAAAAAAATCAAGAGAAAGGGCTTGTGTAACATTTTCTCTTTTTTTATGATAATTTTTTTCAGTTAAAAATTGAATTGTTTTGACTTTTTTTTATGTTTTGGTTAGGTAAATCAATTCAATTTTCTCAAATATAATTTTTTAATTTAGAGAAACTTGTTTAATTCAATTTTCAATATTTGTGTACAATAATTGCATTGAGATTAAAACCCATGACTTCATATATATTATCCAAAATCTTGTCACAAATTCAACCTAGCTAGTACATTGTATTTGTTCTTTACCTTTACATATTAAATTCAATGGGAATCATAGAGACAAATAATAAGTTAATTACATCAAATTTTTAAGTACACAAGCAAATTAAATTACAAAAAAAAAGAGATTTAAGCTACTAATTAACTTCTTAAATAAGCATTACCTCAACATTCTTCAATTCAAATTCTGAGGTGTGAGCCAAACACATGTTTCCAAATGTATCACATGGTCCACTGCTTCCAGTTAACCTTTCCAACCACAAGGATTCAATCAAACATAGACATCCGATTAGTGTTACTTAAAAAATTAATAAATTGGTTTAACAAAGTTTAAGTAACACACTATTGAAGTTCTTACAAATCTTCATCTAAGCATAAAGCAGGGCTGCCACCACCACCACCAAATGCAACCAAATCATACAAACATAAGTAATAGTAGCGATTGACACCTACAAAAAAGAAAAATATAAAAGGAATGAAACAACTTTTTCATGCTTAAAATAAAAGACTCAAATAGATATACCCTGCAAATCTGATAATTTACACATTTTAAGTCAGAAATAGTCTAAAATGAAGTTTGAATCTACTTACATAATATAAAATATTCTTATTTTTTTTTTTGTTAATAATGTGAACAACATAATTCATTAATATCTCTGAAATTTGAATTGTTTCAACATCTTCATATAAATAAAGGTATTTTGTTTATATACCATAGGATCTTCTACTCAAGACAATCTTGTTTAAGCTGCAAATATCCACAACATGTTGGGACTAACTCACCCAACAAACTGCTTTTCATACACAACATTCACACATAAAATGTATTTGTACATCAACCAATAAGAACCCTTACCAGTAGGTCGAAATAGCCTTGGTTCACCATTTACAGTTGTAAATACAAAAGCTTTGTTTGTCCCCTGTTACCACAACAAACAGAACAAAATTATATTTCAAGATGTGTAAAAATGTTTAAAGTTATCAAATCCTAAGATTAACTCGTAAACTCTTAGAAGTTTAAGAGTCTACCGTTTAGAGTCTACTGTAAGGTCACAAGTTATTAGTGGATAAATTTGTTCTTAGACCTTAAACTCCTAACATTAATTGAAAAGAGAACAAAAAATTTACAGACTTGATATTTTCTCTTTGCAGTAGGTTGCATGGGGCAATCTACCAGTCCACCAAACACAGCTCCTTGTGTATCTCCAGCAATCTAAATGTTTTGCAAAATAGATAGCAAATACAACAATAGAATAATACATTAGTCTGCAGTAAATCTCCAATGAACACCATAACAGAAGACAGACATTTTTTTGCTCATAAAAGGTTGACATACCAGCAAACCAGGACCAGAAAGTTTAGCACTGTTGCGAAGAAGTGTACGAAGTGATATGCCATGTTTCATGGTACTGTCCTTAATTCAAAGAGTAATGTTAAATCAATGTTGCTGGAGATTCCACCAACATTACAACACATCCACATTAATATACAATTACATCGATTCTTCAAAAGAACAGATTTTCAAGAAAAGACATAAAAATCCAATAACTAAACTCAATATTTGTGTAAGAACAAAAAGCTAAAAGAATTGAATGCAGAAACTAAAAAGTAGAAAGCAGAAAATTACCTGTAAAGTAGGACCCTCTGACACCCTTTTGTTGTATTAGGGAGGCAGGACTCAAAAAATTGATTCAAGTCATGAGAAATGAAAGTAGAATGATGAGTGAAATTGGGTAGAGGCTTGATGGGAGTTGTTGGAGAATGCTGCTGCTCATAGACTTCATCAAAAGCTTCAGAACTGCTTCTGCTCTTTCTAGAGGCCTCATCTTTTTCATCACTTTTATCATTCAATAAATCCTTTGTGTTACTCATGGGACTAGTAAAATTTTCGCAGTTACTCCCAACAGAAACTGATTTGTGATTGCTTGTCTTGGATCCAATAAAGCCAATCGAAGGAAAAATATAAGACCAATATGAAGACAAAGATTTACCCTTTTTAGAACAGGGGCTGGCCTACACAAATAAAAACCTTGTGTCAAATAATGTCGTAATTTTTCCACTTACAATTTTAAGAAATGAATATTAAGTATAATCCAATTTTATAAAACTAAATATTTAGGTTTTCATTTTTATTTATATAGAATAAAATATATTAATTTTTAGTCATATAAATTTACATATGAATTTGTTGAGTTAAATCACATGTTTAGACCACCTATTTTATAGTTCAATGTATGAGTTCTATATTTTAGATTTAAGATTTAAGATTTAGAATTTAGAATTTATGGTTTAAAAAATCAATAATTACTCTCTTTAAATATTTTGAAAATACTTTCCGTCAAATGTTAATTGTGATTGCTTTTTGCTTTTTATCAATGTTATTGGGGAATTTATTTTAGTTGATATCAGTAAAAAAAAGTTAGCCAAAAAATAACCCCAACCAACATATAATTCAAAAATAACCTGGACTAATATTAGAGAAAAGCCTTTGTCGACTTCAAATCAAAATTTTTGTTAAACATTGAAAAACAATCTTAATAGAAAAATATCACAGAATGATATTTTTAAATTATTAGTATTATTTAATATTAAAAGTTATGTTTAGTGATAATTAAAATGCTTTATTCAAATATTTTTTTTTAAAAGTAAATTTAAATTATCTTATTCAAGTAAAATATTTAAAAGATAAATAATTTTAATTAAACAAATAAAATTTAAGATATTTTATTTGTGTAAACTGTAACATTTTCAATACAAAATTATAAGAGTTACCATTTATCGTAGAGGACACTAAGAATGCATTTAAAGATTTTAAATCCAAGTTATTAATGTACAACACAAAACATTCTCTTTATTTACTTATAGCACTATTATTCAGTTGGAATTTTATTTTGATAATTTATTATAATATTCAATGTAATTTTTCTAGGATTAAATATATATTTGCATATATTGTAATAATGCGATTTTTTTTTCTAATCCAAATTTAGACTTCCTTTATATTTATAGTAAAAAACTATTAAAATAAATTATTATAGTTTTTTTACTTAACAAATAAATTTTTATTGTAAGCTAATGACGAAAATTAATTTAATGTGGAACTACATAAATAAAAAAACATATTTAATATTTTTTATTATGAAATGATATTTTTTTTATGGAGACACCAAATCTGAATCACCACAAGCTGAATTAAATCATGAAATAGGTATTGGGTATGTGAAAACAATGAAAATAACAGAAATTAATGCAGATTAGTAAAACTAGAAGGACCCTTCATTTTATTTTTTTTTGTAAAAGAAAAAAGAATGAAAAGAAGAAACAGAACCTGAGTGATGGAGGATTTGGGATATTCAGGAAATAAAGAAGAAATAGTGGGTATGAATTTCTCCTTCAAAGTATGCATTTTTGGTAGAGACAGAAACTCAAAGCAACTGCATTCAGAAATTATGTGAGTTTCAGTTATTCCATCAAGCTTTTGCCTCATTGCATCAAAATTGAAAATGGTGGCACTTCAAATATAATTAATTAGGGTCTAAAAAAAGTGATGATGGCATTCATAGTTTTATAGACACTCATTTGGTGTTTGATAGGTGAAATAAAAGGTAATTTCGGATTAGATTAACATCATTATTATCATTGTAAAAAGTTAATATTACCATGTTTACCACTTTTCTATGTTTATCTATTTTCATTGTCAAGTTAAAAAATTTATCACAAAAATAAAGTTATAAATTTATCACAAATTTGTTACAAACATTAATTGTTAAGTTTAACTCTAAATAAATTATTTTTAATTGTAAAAAAAAAAAAAGTGGTTTTAATTTTTAAAAGAGTATTTTGAGTTTTGTGACTCTTATGACCATTTGGATGAAAGAATATTTATGACTTTCCTACTCATCTTTTTCATTGTGAACTTAATAAATTTATCATTTATGAAGAGTATTTTGAGTTTTGTAATTACTTCTTATGATATATTTTTTTTATAAAAAGCTGTTAGTCATCATTATGCTATTTAACATCTCAGTTATGCTGACACCTCAAGTGACAACAATCATTTGTCGTCACATGAAAAAAAAAATATTATTAAAAAAAATACAAAAATATGGGGATCAGACCAAAACTCATATATTAACAATGTAGACTATACCTATTAATAAAGAATCCTAAGAACATACTAGATGGAAACCTATTATACCAGTGAAAAGATTCTCTATGAATAAATCATAAATTAGTCAACTTATCAGCACATGCATTCTCCTCATGAAAAATACGAGTAACCATAAACCTGATTTTTGCACAGTAATTAAGACAAGTATTTCATCAATTACGAAGCATCCCAGAAACATTTAACTACAAGAAAATCATGAAATAGAAACCAATTTTTAGAGACCAAAATAATTAGTTGCAATAGTAACTAAATTAGAGACCATTTTATAAACTAAATAAAAAATTGGTTTTTAAATTAGTTTCTATTATTGTTAAATAGTTTCTAAATTGGTATCTAATTAGCAACCAAGGTTTTAACTACCAATCATTTAGTTCCTAAATTTGGTATCTAAAACCTTAGTTGCTAATTAGATACCAATTTAGAAACTATTTAACAATAATAGAAACTAATTTAGAAATCAATTTTTTTTTAGTTTTTAAAATGGTTTCTAATTTAGTTGCTATTGCAACTAATTATTTTGGTATCTAAATATTGGTTTCTATTTCATGATTTTTTTGTAGTGTTTGTTCCTATCAATAAACGCAGCACAAACCAAGACAAAGTCATATTTCAGTCAGACATTAATAAAACCAAACTTTTGAGTTTCCTCCAAAGCATATATAACCATTATGACCATTTGGATGAGAAGAATATTTATGACTTTCATACTCATCTATTTTCATTGTGAACTTAATAAATTTATCATACACATGTAAAATTATTTATTTCTCTTGTCTATATCTTATATGTATTTTTAAAAGAGATGGAAACCTATATGTAAAAAAATTAATATTTCACATTAAAAAATAATCAATTAAGGTAAATAATATTTTTATACAAAAGTTTTAACAATTTTCCTTTTTAGTACTACAATAAAAAAAAATTGATTGGTTTCAACTATTTCAAATTTAGAATACTAATAAAAAAAAGTAATTTAAATATCAGTATATTCCACGAACCAAAACGTGATGTAATTAGAACGTTAAAATTTTATTCAATTTATTAAAAAAAATAATAATTTGTGTACTAAAAAAACAGCAATAATAAACATATATTGAATGATAAATAAATAATTGCAAACACCCTTTAATATTCCACATCAAACAATGCAGGCAGATAAAAGTTAACCAAATTTATCAAAACACAAATACAGAACATATAACGTATTCATTAAATTATTAATTACAATATTTATTAAATGAATATTTAATATTATTAATTATAATATTTATTAAATGAGTATTTGGTATTGTTAGTTTCGATGTTGATTAAACGAATATTTAGTATCTTCAATATTTATTAAATATAATATATTTATTAGATTTAATATATAAAATGTATAACATCCAAAAATATGTAGTTTTAAGTTGAATAAAATTATTCAACTACATATTTATATTATATAATCAAATAAATATATAACAGAACAAAAATAACGCTATATGGAAATCCGGCTCCTATAGAATTATTTCCTTATGTACTAAAACAAAATAATAATAAAATTATAAAACACTCACATATTTCAATTAAATTATTCAATTAATCATAAAAGAAATAATATCAATATATATGCACATATTTAATATATCAGAAGTAATATAATTCATTTTTTCCATAAAATCATAAATCATAAATTCTAAATTCTAATAATTAGTTTTTTATAATAGATTTATATTAAAACACTCTTAAATAAAATTAAAATAAAGATATAAGCAAACTTTAAAGTTAAAAATATACTTATTTCATATCAAAATTTGATCGATTGAAAGTGATCAAGATATAATAACTTTCTAAACGAGATCTAGTTAGAAAAAGAAAAACATAAAATTTCATAAATTTTAAAAAAATATAATTTTAAAAATAAATAATAAAATAGTTAAAAATCTAATTTATACTTTTAAAATATAACTTAAAATGTTAACATTTAGTATTTTTTTTTTCTATTCACTGATAAAAACATGTGGTTACAAAATGAAATTTATTTACTAATTATTTGCTGATAAAAAAAAAATTATTTAGAAAAATTTCATTAAAGTTTATGTATAAAATGTAAACGTTATATGTGTTTGTCTTGATATTAATAATATATTTAAAAATAAAAAGTAGAGAAAAGTTAAAATTAAGTACGTTGTAAGAAAAGTTTAAAAAATTAAGTATTATATTAATTAATATTATAATAATATTTGATATTATAGACACTATTGATAATGGTTTATAGGAGTGCTTTCAGTTTGATTTGACATTTTAGTCCAATCAAAAATAAAAATTAGGTGTATTCTTTTCGGTTTCAAAAAAATTGTTAAGTTTTTAATAAAAAATGTTAAATAAAGAGACTAGTCATTAATTTTTTTAAAAAAATTATTATCATATATCAATATTTTCAATTTCAAAGTAACTAAATAACTTATCTTTTTAAAAATAACGACTATGTAATTTTTTAATATTACTTTTACAAAACTATATATATATATATATATATATTAAATTGTAATTTTTAAAATTAGTTATTCGTACAAATAAAAAAATAAAAAATTATATTTTTTGTAATATAATAAAAATAAATTTATTTTAGCTAGTAAATATAATTTCAATGCAATTGAGATCTCTTAAAAAGATATCCATGAATGCTAATTATTATAGCTATATCATACAAAAAATTGAAGATCTTCAAACCATTGTTGTTGAAAACTTCAACATTTTTAAGTTTATTTTATTTTAAAGTAATCTTAAAATTGTGAAAAAGAAAAAAAAAATACTAAAAATAGAGTACCTTTTTATTCATATGTGGTATTTAAACTTCATCGCAATTTTATCTTTAAAATATATATATATATATATATATATATATATATATATTTACCTTTCTAATATATATATATTATGATATCAACATACGTTTATTAAATTTAATAAATATTCTTTATTCAATAAATGTTTTATATTTGTGTCTTCAACATGTAGAACTTACTAAATACTCAAAATATTATACCTATATGTTAGGTTGTGAGTACAAAACAATGTGTTTAACTTCAAGTTAAAATTTATGCATGATCCAAGTCCAATTAGCACATAAATGTTTTATTAAGCTTTCCATAGATTTAAATACTACCTTATACGCAATTTTGGAGTCTAAGTTATGAACTAAAAAAAAAGGAATAAGTTAAACATACTAAAACAAAAAATACATGATATTTGATTAGAACATTAAATAAAATTCAAACCAAATTTTTACGTTTGATTTGCACCAACATATGTAAATTCTGATTTCCAAATTCTAATTTTTTTTCTTTAATTATTGACTTTATCTTTTAAATCAAATTATAATTAAAAATGTTATTTAAAAAATATTAAATTTTAAGATTTCATGTGAGATACGAGCGGAATAAATGTATTTTTGCTAGTTTAGTTTGTAGTAATAGGTTTGATTTGTGAATTAAATTTCGTAGAGGAGCAAATTAAGATTTTCCTAACTTATAAATTGTTGAAGCAATGTCTAGAAAATACAGATATTAAGATTGGGAAAATTGATTTAATGATTTAAATTTATATTGAAAAAATTATATGTTGAAGATAAAAATATATGATATTTTCTATTAAATACTTATTAATGAACTAATGTTTTCATTAGTTTTGATTGTGTTATTTAAAGAATACACTATAAGAAAATTATTAAATAAAAATTAATTTTAGATAACAAAATAATTAGTTACTATATTGATTAAATTGTTATCTAACCATTAACTACCAAAGTTTTAACTAGTAACTACCTTATATTCTAAATTAATCTCTATTAGTTTTTTAATACCAATTTAGAAACCCTTTTAATACCGATCTCAACACTTAAAAACACTATTATGACTCAATTAGTTTAAGAAGGTAAATACTTAACTCGGTCCAAAATGATAATAGGCTCAGTGATGTGTTAAGAAGTTGGCCCAATGATGTGTTAAGGAGTCAGTCCAAACAACTGACAAAATATATTCAAAAGGAAGTAATGAATATAAAACAACTGAACTAGTTAGGCATATGTATTTATTCTAAATGAAAATAAACAGTAAGAGATAGTACTCTGTCTACACCCCTAAAATAAAGGAATATATTAATATAATATCTTTATGGTTGTTAACTCAAGGGAGGATCTACAAGTATTATAAAAGGGTCTCAAGACCCTAATAAAAAGGTAAGTGTCATTCCATACACTACTCACTATACTCATAATTATATACTCTTACTGACTTGATCATCAGAGTCTTGTCAACAGGTGGAGGTCCCGTCACTGTGAATTTCAAGCATCTCAAAGCAGCAGCAACAGAAAAGAAAAGTTGGCCTAGAATCCACCACCAAGACCCGATCCAGGTCAGCCGACAAGAACATAAATCACTTTAGATAATTTTTTACTCTCTAAAATAGTGTCTATTTTAGTTATATAGTAACTAATTATTTTTTCTCTCTAAATAGTATCTATTTTAGTTATATAGTAACTAATTATTTTTTATCTCTAAATTTGGTTGTTATTTAATGATTTTCTTTTAAAGATATTATTACAATGATGAAACTATATAGGTAGAAGAAAATTTAGAACTATGCTGAAGTTTTCAATTTTTTTTTGGTTTTAAGATCAATTATGCTTTGTTTTTAGTTTGATTAAGTATTGTACTACAATAAAGATATTATTGTTATTTATGTTTAACACGTGTAGAATGTATTCGATAATAAATAGGATATTTAAAATCCTCATAAGTGGTCTTATTAGTTTGAATGTACCTCATTATTGTTTGATTATGATTAGTTATTGATTGTTGCGAGAATGACATTAACTATTTGATGACTATGTTTCCTACTATGAAATAGAAATCACTTTTAGAAACAAAAAAATAATTAGTTGTTATAATAATTAAATGAGAGACCATTTTAGTCCTAAAAAAGTGACAATTATTTGTACTAAAAAAGTTTAGTCACTAAAACATTTTGATGATGTTGAAGTAATGATATATAGACGTTTAAGTGACAATTGGGTGTTTGGTTAGAAAAAGATTGAAAAACACTCTCTCTTTTTTTCTAAAAGAGAGACATTCAAGTGAGATCATCTCGCTCTACACTACGAGAAAATTATGAAATACAAACCAATTTTAGCAACAAAAAATAATTAGTTGTTATAGTGACTAAATTAGAAATCATTTTAGAGACTAAAAAAATGTTTGGTTTCTAAATTAATTTATATTATTGTTAGATGGTTTCTAATTTGGTATTTAATTAGCAACCAAGATTTTTGCTACCAAATTTATAATCTAAATAATTGGTAGTTAAAACATTGGTTGTTAATTAGATACCAATTTAGAAACTATTTAACAATAATAGAAATTAATTTAGAAATAAAAAAAAATAGTTTCTAAAATGGTCTTTAATTTAGTTACTATTGCAATTAATTATTTTTTTCCTCTAAAATTATTTCTATTTCATGATTTTCTTGTAGTGCTAGCAACCATTGTTGGTTATAAAAAATTATGTTCTATTTGATGTATTGAATTTAAATGTAGATAAAATTTCTATATAAAAAATACTTAGAATGGGTCAAAAGTTAGTATCTAATAAAACATACTTAATATGAATCTTTTGGAATACATCTAAATGATATTTTGATTTTATTGGAGTTGAGCGTTTTGAAATATATTAGATAAACTTGATTTGATTTTATGATATATTACTCTATAAGAAAATCATTAAATAGAAACTAATTTTAGAGACCAAATTAATTAGTTACTATTTAATTAAAATAAAGATAATTTTTTAAACTAACAAATTATTGGTATATAAAGTAATTTCTATTATTAATTAAAAATTATAAAGTAGTTTTTAAATTAGTATCTAACTATTAGCTACCAATGTTTTAGCTACTTACTGTTTGATATTCTACATTAGTCTTTATTTGTTTGTTATAAACTAATTTAAAAACTAAAATATTAGTTACTAAACCTTGGTAGCTAATTTAGATTTACCAATTTAGAAACTATTTTATAATTTTTTTATCAATAATAGAAACCAATTTAGACACTACTAATTTTTTAGTCTCTAAAATAGTGATTAAGTATTTTTGTCTCTAAATTTAGTTGCTATTTAATGATTTTCTTATAGTGTTAAGAATGTTTTGTGATTTGGTTTGTGACAATGGTGTATGATGGTTCATGATTTATTTTGATGAAATATGATGATATTATACATTTGTTTGTATGTATGGTTTATGATTTAAGATTTAAGGTTTCCGATTATTAAAAATTATATAGTCAACAATATTTAATATTCGACAAAATAGTCAGTTTAATATTTGATATCCGACAAAATAGTCAGTTTTCTCAATTAATATTAGTCATAAATAAATATAGTGAAGCTAATATATAATTATTACACACAAAATAAAAAGAGTAAATTGCATTGTAATTATCCTTCATTTCATTTTGTTATATCTAATTCATCACCTAAATGAATACTAACAATTCAATAAATTATTATTAGCAATTAATGATCAACCGACAAAAATAACAATGAGAGGAAGAAGACACAAATTTCACTCTTGCCAAAGTAATTGCTTGAACTCACCTACTCCATTTTTATTCTATAAAATGGCACAAGACTAACCCCATAACATATATCACATTGTTGATTTTGGAGCTTGTTACATCTTTCTCCTTTTCATCACTTTGCTCTTTCTAGACTTTTAAGGTACATAAACACTCACCTTATTACTTTTTCTAATTACATTTTTATGTGTGTTTTCATTGTTTAACAACTCAAGTCAAAACAACTAACATACTTCAGCAACATATTCAGAACCATGAGTGACAGAAATGGAAGTGCTGCAGAACTTGGCTTGAATTTGAACCTATCCCCACCTAGGGTTCTTGACAACAGACCTCAATCCCCACCTCCATTAGCAGCAGCATCACCACCAATCTCATGTGTGTCCACTGAGATCAACCAAGATGACAGCAACAACAACAACAATCTTGGAAACCCTAGCAGTGCTGAACCTATTTCACTGATACTTGTTGGTTGCCCTAATTGTCTCATGTATGTGATGATCAATGGTGCTAACCACCAGTGCCCCAAATGCAAGAAAACCACTTTGATTCATTTTCCTGATGACAAAAACCCTGTCATAAGGCATGGATAGAGTATTCAACATCTCTAGTGCCATTCTTGCATTCTGGTATAAACCTAAAAATTATCCTTTTTTAAGATCTTTCTTCTATCATTTTCTCTAAGTACATTCTGTAAGAAGTGCTACTTACTTAACTTTTGATCTTTATGTTAAAGATCACAAAAAGTTTAGGGTAAATAGCATTGCTTATAAGAGGAGTTATGTTTAATAAATGGTTAATTATTTCACTAGGTTGACCATTTTAAATATTTAGTTAGTCCGTTTTCTTCATCATTATATAAACTATGTAAGTTTGACTATATATAAAATAAAAGAATGAATGCAAGATGTTTTAATTATCTATCTTTGAATTTCTTATTTAATCAGTGTATGAGTAAGATTTTTTTTTCTATTCGAATTAAAATAGTTTGTAGTTATTGTTTAATTATCTTTTATCACTTTCTTTGTCTTTAATTTAATCTCTAGTTAATAGCAACAACTCGTAAAACAATATTGGCGAAAATAAATATAAATAGAAAAACAATCTAAAAAATATAAATAATTTTGAATCTTTTTCAAAATACATGCTAATATAATATCTTATTTACTTTTTCAAAATAAAGGACGTTTTAAGTCATATGGATCAATATTTGAATTAACTTAATCTAATAGTAGATTGGATACTACACTATATCATAATCTTAAACTTGCTGGGGTTATTATACTTAATAAACAATATTAAACATGTTAGATATTATTTCAATTTACAATTTCTTATTCAATCAATATAAGTAATACACGATAGTATATATCACACACACAAAAATTGGTTATTTGACAAATAAGTGAGGTCCTTTTTTTTAACATTTAATTTTGACCAATAATAAAGAGGAATTATTTTACATCGTCAAGTAAAATTAGAATTTGATGTGCTTTAATTTTTTTATATATCTAATTAAACCTCTTATTCTTATGAATAATTCAATCCCTATTTTTTTTTATGGCAATGCAACCATCCGCGTTGCCCTTACTTAATATTACACTACAAGAAAATAATTAAATATAAATTAATTTTAGAGACTAAAATAATTAGTCATTATAGACTAAATTAGATATTATTTTATAAACTACAAAATTATTGGTATTTATTTTCTATTATTAATAAAAGTTTATAAAGTAGTTTATAGATTGGTATCTAATTATTAACTACCAAGGTTTTAGCTACTAATTACTTATGTTCTAAATTAGTCTTTATTAGCCTTTTAGAGACCACTAATTTAGAATCTAAAATATTAGTAGCTAATTTGAGATATACTTTGATTGTTTAAAAAGTTTAAAATATGATGTGATTGGTGTATGTAACGAGGTGAAAGTGTGGTCAAGACATGATATTTTCAGTAAAGGAAACATCGTGTTAAGATTGTTATTAGGGTGTATGGATTTGTGAGTGTCCTGTGAATGAGACGATCCTGACTCTACTGATATAATATAATCATATAGATGAAGTTATTCAGTTGATGAGAGTCGAAGAAGGTTCGTTTGATTGAATCTGAAGTTTGAGATAACTAATCATCAAATCATATCAAATGATTATGCACATGACTGTATGATATCAAAAAAAATTTAGTCTCTTAATTATTTTAGATATAAAAAAATTAGTTTATAAAATAATATATAATTTAATTAATATAATAATTAATTATTTTTTATCTTTAAATTAATTCTTATTTAATGATTTTCTTATACATAAAATATCAAATACTTTTAAGACAAGTTTAGTATTAAAATTATTCTCCTAAAATTGTTAATTTGATTTATATTCTATATTAATATTTTATTACTTTTATTTTTATTTTTCACAAGGATGATCTTGAGATTGCATTGCTGTGACCACCTGCGATGATAAATTGTAACTATGTGAACCTCAACGTTCTTAACACGAAACATTTATGAAAAATTAACTAAGCATACATTTATTTCAAAGTTGAGTTGAATTCATTTGAATAAAATTATTTTAAAATTATTAAATATAATTAAAGTAATTTTGATCATGAATTGTACATTATAATATATGTTATATTCAAAGAAAATCATTTTGTTCATAAATTATAAAATGACATTTTTTTACCTAATGTGTAGTTTTGAAATTAGTGTGAGCTTTTATAATATTGATGAGAAAGTGTGTAAAATATTGAAAGAGAAGGAGAATAATAAATTGAATGAAGCATTGAATAGAAAGATAAATGCAAAGAGTAATTGAGTTATAACATTAATCATCCTCTCATTGGATTGTAGTCATAGGTCAACAAAAATCCCACAAATCTCTCAACCCACGCTTATCCTACCGCTTTCATCTTTCTTTCAACCCAAATAATTTATTATTTTTTAAATATTTTAAATAAATAAAATATATTTTTGCTCACTTATATTCTTTTTATTTTAAAAAATTATTTTTAAAGTTATTTGAGCTAATTTGTGTCATAAAAATCTAAGTTAACAATGATTAAATTATTTCTATTTGAATAATGAAAAAATCGAATCAAATAAAATAGAATGATATTTTAAAAATATGTTTACTTTTATTATTAGTTTGAGAAAAACAACATTTTATTTTTCTAAATTTGTCGTCGCTCCTTTGAAAGTCTCAAAACACAAAAAAAAATGAAAATCAAAGAAGTGTAAAAAGGGAGATACAAAACTTAAAAAAAATTATCTTCACATTGTGCGAACACATAGAATACAACGAATCTTCTTTCAAACTTTCTCATACACATTAATGAAACTATTCTCTCAAAGGTTGCTCGAGTGGGGAAGAATGAAAGTGTTGCGGTTGAAAGGGAGGTTGGAATGCAGGGTGCAACTAAAGTTATTTAAAAATGTGTTAAGATAGACTCTAAATGACGTTCATACCATCTTAAAAAATGAATTTAAAACATAATTCAACATTACAAATCTGACTTGTAAGGTAAGATCTACATCAATTTATATACTATGAATTGATCTTATCTCTAATTGATGTGAGAGATCTCTACCAATTTGCATAAAAATAAATAAAATTTTTATAAACATAATTGAATTATTTAAAATTTGGTAATTTTGAATTCTATTTAAAAGTAACATTTTGAAGAAAAAAAATTGCATTTCTTGTCTACAAAAAGGACTGGGACATTAATCCTAAACTTCCTGGACATTAACAAGGATTTATTTGTCAAAGTCACTTAAGGAAATATTCTTTCACTGGCGTTTATTAAAAAGTTGACAAAATAATTTTAATTAACAATATCATAGAAATAAATTTTATCAATAATCTAAACAATTGTGGTACACATTTATTAAAAAATAATCTCAATTAAAGTGAATTAAAAAAATATACAACATTTGTTAATAAAAATGCCACATCGGTTAACATATCATACTTATCATTATTCGAAAATTTTAAGATGTGTTATGGATACATATGGGAAACTACCACACTCATCTACATGTACATAATACACAAAATTTGAATAATTTATATTTATTTTTAATTAAAAGTGAAAAAATAGATTTTTGGATTATATGGAGGTGTACTTAAATTTTATGGGGGTGCACAATGTAATAAACCTAAATAAAAATTTATTCAAATTTTGTTGTTGTCCTTAATTCAATTACTTCCTTCATCCAATATTAAAAGATTAAAATGCCCTTAAATAAAATGGAGTACATAAGAAAATACATTTTGAATATTCTTTTCCAGTGTTTCTGTGGAATGGAATTTTGATTTTGCTTCAAGTTTTTTTATTTCTAAAACATAATAATTTATTTTGGATCTACTTTTTCAGGATATATTATTTTCAATCCTAGATTTTTATTTTCCAAAATAAAGAACATTTTCAAACTAGGAAGACAATACAAACCCAACCATAAAACCTCATTTAATTTCTCCTTAATTTTATAAATGCATGTCCATATTTTTCCAAGACACAGCATATTTATTAGGGATGAAAAATTAAACTTCAAGATGGTTAATATTATTATCATTTGTTTTTATTTACTTTTAGATATTAAATTATCCTGTGTTTTGATGAGATTCATATTTTCCTCAATCAATTCTAATTTCAAGTTGATTTCAGTAGCTATAGAAACACACCATTAAACATGTCAGCTGAAAATTTTCTATCATTCTTTTTGTTATTTTACCATCTTTATCAGAAATAATCACATTTTATGAAAGAAAATGTGAATGCACACAATTTGTAGCCTCATATGAATAGAAGAACACCCTTGAAAAAAATGAAGCCAAACCAAGTATAAGAGTATGCTGATTTTAAACATAGGTTTTTGTTTGATCTCAGAAATGCAGTGACTTCGAATTTTTCAAAGGTGTAAAAGCTAACAAATACATAGTGAAAAAAAGAATAATTTGATAAAAGTTTATATATGTTGTAATATTAACACTGACGACAATCAAGAATCATCTAATCATTTCTTCCAATTACAAATATAAATTCAGATTCTAATTTTGTTTACACTTAATAACTTTAATCATAGATTTTTTTACTGTGATTATGAATAAATTTATTATTTTAATTAAAATTCATTTAATTAAGTTTATTTGGGTCAAACTATTATTTCTATTAATTTTGTATTTTTTAAGTAGATGATATAATATTTTTTGGAATAGACCGTATGAAGGAAGCGAATAAAACGTTTATCACTGAATATGAGTTGAACATGCGAAAGTTCAAGTTATTTATTTAAATCAAAACAAAAAACGAAAAGAAGAATAAAAGAACAAAATCTACAATATCTCAAAAATAAAATTGAAAACAAATATTCTACAAAATACGAAGAAACAGAATATTGACAAAATTCATAATCCTATAATTTTAGAAAGTTGGAAACTGTTAAAAAAATCTTAACGAGAATATTTTTCGGAGATTCTCATGGCAGAAAAACTTATAAAAAAAAATCATTATGAATTTTAAGGTTGATGCTAGTAATTTGTAAAGTTGAAATTTATGTTCAATAAAATTATATTCTTAAATTCTTTGTGGCAAACATTGTTTTACTATTGGTCTTTCTCAAATCTACTTTTTGTCAAAATAATTGTTATTTAGCGCTGGTTGATAATTTTTTTTTGTTTGATTGGAGTTTTTTCTTAATTCGCTTAGTCTTAATCAAACTCTTGGATAAACACTTCTTTTGGTGATAAGATTATGCTGAATTTGATTGACACTTGTTTCATTGAGTTAAACACATTGTGAGAATTGAAAAAGTAAACCTTAAGAAAATCAATTGTCAAATAAACTTGAGAGTCAAGTTGTTTCCTTTTACTGTTTTATAATTTCTATTTTTTTTTTCTACACAACAATCTCAAGCCCCTTTACTTTATTATTTTTACTAACTTTATTGCTTTGAGATAAATTTCAAACACTATTGAGTTAAGTTTGTTGAGAGACAATGTGGTTATTTTATCCGACCTTATCATCTCATTGGTATTCGAGAGTCCATGACTTGTTAAATGGTCTACGTTAATTGTCAACCAGTAATATGGAAATGATACAAATGTATCATCAATCACCTAAAAGTGAGTTTTGGCAGCCAAAATATTCAAAATGTTTCATGTTCAAAGATTAACAAACAAAGAGTTGAACAACTAAGTTCTTCAAAAACTCGATGTCTCTCCACACTTTGCTATCTGTACATACTCTAGAATGAGGAGAAAAAGTCCTTCCTACCGCCGCTCCCCTGTGCAAACTAGAAGAATGGAAAAAAAAAACGTGTTCTCATGATTCACATCCATGTAATTAATTTTTTTTATAAGGGGATCAATATGCAATCACAGTTTTATGAAGAATGTAACTTTTTTCATATGATGGAAATTCCAAAATGAAGCAACTGACAAATATGACTGACACGTGATTAAAGATGACTATTATGTGACAAATATCATCAGAGATGTGATTCCAATACAAAGTAGGGAGATTTCAGGAAAACTAAATCTCAGTCAAATAGACTACTTTCCTTATCACGAGTGACAATAAAAGAAGTTACCCATTTGATGCAGACCAAGAAAGCATAACACATTAGACTTATAGTCAGTATAACAATTTAAAATGAAGTTATAGGAAAGAGATATCTAACACTTATGATTGAAAAGTGTTGCATCAATACCCAAGTGAGAACAAGTGATTCTTCAATGTTCCAACTTCAAATCCACTAATACCTCTTTAGGGTCAATTATCACATCTAAGATATTGTTTGTTTCAGAACTTAGTAATTCCATTGCAGTATTGTCCTTAAAAAACATTTTAGTGGATTAAGGGAGACGAGACAAGTGTAATATCTTAGGTCTCAACTTCTACGTGATATGAAACTTACATTTCAGTGGATTAAGGGAGACGAGTGTAATATCTTAGGTCTCGACTTCAATGTGAAATTGAACCTTTTGGATGTAACGGAGTGAGTGAGGTGCCCTATTTCACTTTTATAGGGACAAAACTTCAATATGGCTGGACATGGCTTGGACTCTGTCCCAAATAGCCACCAACAAAGCCAATATAGACTAAGGTCAGGTTAATTAATTTATTGTATCCTTCATCCTTTGAAAACTTCATGCAAAGTAGTCATCTTCTCACAACACAATAAACCTCTTCCCAGTAAGTGCATAATGACAGTGATCCTCTTTTCAACCTCTAACTCTAGATCTTCTCACCCTCTGCTGATGGTAACCATTACTTTCTAAAAGCTTATTCGGTATATACATAAATGACACATTATACATTTCTATGTGTTTTTGTACATCTTATTTGCCTGTGCCCAAATTCAAATATGTCTATACACACTTATATCAATGCCACTGACAGATATCATATTTTTTTAATCAATAATATACTCAATATTATTTGTTCACTATCTACGTTAAACCATCTCTTGTTGTCACAAACATCAGTGTTCCAGCTTTTCAACAAAGTGCCAATCTAATTTCACCATCAACTTTCTTCTTATTTATGTTCTATCCACTATCAAATAGTGAGAGACGTCTATCCTTTTTTTACAGCATTTGTTGTTATTCTCTTTTTTTATTTCGGTGTTATGTTCAGACTTAAGATATGTTTTTTTCAATTTTAATTTCCGAAACGTCATATTAATTTATGCATAATAAGATTTCCTGTTATGCACTACATTGGATGTGTAGGAAATTTTGTGGAAAAGTTATCAAACATTGATAACAATTGTAGAAAATAATGTGAAGAGTGTCACAAAACCAAAATACAAGACATAATGCATACGTAAGCAAAGCAATACAAATGAGTTATAGTATGGTTTGCATATTACCTTTTTAGCAGTTAGTAATCACATCTAAATTCATTGCGAGCCTTCTAGAAAAGGCAGTATAAAACATGTAGCTCCCATGAGAATAAATCTAAAGGGCATCATCTTAGCAGTATGAACAATAAATAACAACTATGAGTTCTGAAGACCAAGCTCTCCCCATCCGCTACTGCTTCTTATATACTTATCTATAATGCCGAATTCCTGATTCTGAGCAACCCGTCTGGCATAATTCTCAGTTGAAATTGGACCTTTCTTCAACTTACGGTAATAAACAAGATGCCAAGGCCATAACCGAGCACAACCAAAGAAGGCATCAACTGTTAAATTGTTTTCATCGTCTTTTGGAACTTCCAAGCCATAATTGTTAAGAACCATGTGCATATCTTCCATAGATACAATGGTTGAAATGTCGGGATGGAGATTAACATTAGTTTCAGGAGAAGGATTCAATACATGTTGTCCAGTTTGACTAAGACCCTCTGTCTCTTTTACTATAAATGGAGATGAATTCTCAACAGGTGGTTCATTTAGATCTGTAACTCTGTCAGATGATTTTAATAAGATATGATTTTCATGATTATCCTCCTGTACAAATTGGCTCTTTTCCACAGCACACACAAATGTGTCACACACTGCTGCAGCTTTCCCATTTACAGTAACACCTGTGTCCTTGGATTGAGAAATCTCCAACTGTGCAGGTAAGTGATCCACAGTTTCAACAGCAGTACCATTAATGGATGAGCCTTTTGAATTTAACTGTATTTTGCTTGGAGATGATGAATGCTGATTGAGTGATACGGATAAAGACCTTATTTTGGATGATGAAGAATGTGATCTAGAAGACACTGCTCTTTATCTAGAACGGGAACTGGACTTTTGCAATGACTTTGAAGATTGAGAATTTGAAAGAGACCGAGATGCAGAGTAATCAGATGGCAAAGAGGATGAGACTGATCTCTTGTGTATCTTTGCTTTAGACCTTTTAGGCAATTCCATTTCATTTCTGCTTCGCTTCTTTTCCCCGTATTCCTTTCTTTGAGGCCGATACGTTTCCCTGGTTACAGATAACCTCCTTCCACCTCTCTGGTGCCTCATTTGGAAAGCAAATCCAAATTTATTCTCATCTTCATGGCTCTTGTCTATTCTACTATTTTGCCGAACACCCAAGCTACTGTATCTCCACTGTGAAGAATGTTCTTTCGGACAATTTCGCATTTTATGACCTGGATCACCACATCTAAAACAAGTTTGATGGAACTTTGACCCACTTGGACGATTTGAGGTACCCTCAACAATGTGAGCTCTGCTCACATTCTCTTGGGAATTGGCTGCAGGAGAACCACCAGGGTAACCACCATGATAATCTTCATTCTCATACTTCCTATCATGGCCCTGATAAGGCTCATAACGATCAAACTCAATCGCATTTCCATTCCCATTGTCAACCAGGTCGTGAACTGGCTCACCCCATCTATCATTTTCCTCCGTTTTGGAAATAATTCCACCCCCTTCATCAGGAAAGTCTCCCCCATAATCCTTTTCCTCCCCAACATAGTCTTTAAAACCATCATGACGATATCCCCTCTCCTCATCAGGCGCATCCACAGAATTTTCCCTTCCAATCTTCTGATTCGACCATCCCCTGAAACCCGTTTTCCCTCTAAACTCATTCCCGTTTCTTCTGCCACCCCTAGAAAATCTAGAAAAATGTGTATTAGGCTGTTTGTTGGACCACGTTAGCGTCAACTCCTCCCCACATATATTTCTACCTTTCAGTGCTCTCAGAGCCTTTTCCGCATCAGGAGGGAAATCAAATACCACAAAGCCATAGCCATCTCTTTTGAGCTGAACATTACATTGGCCAAATCGACGGAATACACGTTCCAGTTCATCTCTTCGAGAATGTTCAGACAGATTACCAATATAAAGTGACATCTGCAACATTAACAAATAAAAGACCACATTAACACAGAGTTAACAGCATGATCTTGAAATGGAGCAGGAATTTCATCAAACACGTACAACGCATAACTAAAGAGTATAAACAAACCCTAACCAAAAGACACAAAGATGATCAAAGGGTTCAATACAGCGATGAAAAGCCTGAAGGGTGTGGCAGGACAGTGATGAAAGGAAGCTTCTAGAAGCACCAGAGTATGGTTAGGTCTCTGCTTCGTTCCTCTTTGAAATCCCAAGTGTGTGGGATCGAAACGCTGTTGTGAATAATAGTGATTTTGAATAGCGAGAATGTCGTTATAACCTAAAAACTCAGAACAACCCTTTATTTTCACATCATCTTATTATTAATCAACACTGATAGAGTTTTAAGAAAATAATTTCTTGTTTTTCTTTTTATATTTAACATGTTTTGTAAAAATATATTGATTAGATATGTTATGTCTGTCAATGTTTTTTATTTAAAAATTATTTTAAATTTAAATTAAAAAAAATACGTACACGGTAAAAAAAAAATTATGTTATTATTTTTAAAATTAAAATTTATTATTGTTTCAGTTTCACATTATTTATAAGTTGAGATAAAAAAAAATAAAACCGTAATAAATTACCAATCTAAAAAATGTGATAATAGACTCTAACTATACTATCTCTTAAACTTATAGTCAAAATAATTATAGTAAAACCCTAACAAGTAAATAATAAATGAAATAGTTTTAAGTTCCCAAAAGACAAAAATCTTCCAAAAATAATACTAAAATGTGTGTATAAAATAAAGTAATGAAAAATATTATATATGTGTGTCTTGTATTGGAATCTCGAAAAAAAAAAACTTTTAAATAGTTTCTTTAAAACTTTCTTGTTTTATTATTTCTTCTAAAAAAAATATGTTTTCTTTATCTTTTAAGAACTTTTATAAAAAGATTGTTGGATTTAGTTTCTATTTTTAGGACAAAGAACCACAAATAATTAAAATTAAAGATTACTGTAGCGTTCAATTGGTTTACACAAAAATAAGTTGGGAATCTATAAAAAAAATAGAAAATAGAAAAAATATGTTTATAAATTAATTTTTCAGAAAACACATTATTCTTCGTGTTTCTTTATTTTATTCTCTCTCGTTTGAATGTATTATTAGTCCTTTTATTTTAGAAAATCAAATATTAAAGATGTTTTTAATAATAATTAAATTTTCAGTAACTTTTATATTATTTTGTCATCTTTAAATCAACCCTATTTAAATACGAGCAACTGCGTAAACAAAAAATGTTGGCAACTAATTGTTATAATCAAAATTACAACAAAAGAAAGAGAAAACAAATTGAGTAATAATTCAGATTTAAATACTAACTAGAAAATAACATTTTGATGGTAGAAATGCTTATGGTATCTTAATGGGTAATTAGAAAAATTCAATAATATTCTCTTTTGCTGAGAAGTTATGTTTAATTAATCAGAAAATATACTTTGATAGCATAAAACAGTGAAAAGTATTAAATTCACAAATCATAATATAATAATATATATGATTAAAAAATATAAAAAAAAATATGATTAAAATGTGAATTAGGTGTAAATAAATAGTGTAAAATACATGTTATTACAATTATCTTTTTATTTTAGTTTTTTTACTTTATTAATTGAATATTAATAACTCCACCAACCATTATTCGCAACTAAACTTCAATCAGCACAAAGGGCATTAACAAAAATAGTTTTCACTCTCGCAAAAATAAATATATTAACTCATCCCTCCATCTTCATTTTTTAAAATGGTATAAACCTATCATTTTGTTGATTTTGGAGTTTGCTTTTAATTTATTTAATTATTTACCCTGTTTTTTTCTCACAAATTTAATAACCTCAAACAATCCCATGTTAGGTGTATCCATACTTACCTTAATTTTTTATATTTTTATCTAATGATTCAATTTAGACATATAACATCCTTTAATAAATATTCATAACTAAGAGAGACATAAATGAGTTATTGCAAACAAATTGTGTAAAATTAATATTTTACATATATTTGGTAAACATGTAGTTTAATCTCCAATTCAATTAAGAGTGATTATTTAACTTTAACATGATATTACTTCTAATTATCCTTTAATCACTGGTAAACATTAGTTTTAGTGACATGAAACATAACTTACATTAAATATTTCAAATAAGACCATTGAAGTAACGATGACAAAGCAAGTCAAGTACATTGGCTTGACTCGCTAGCTCGCTACATCAAATTAATATTTTTAATTTATCTATCTATTTTCACCCATTATCCTTTTTTTTTTAAAGTAAAAAGAAAAGTGAAAAATAATATTGTCTAATACTTTATCATCATGTCATATCACCACACTAGCTTTCACTACACTCTCACCATTACAATTAAGGTCACCATTCTCACAATTACGATTAAGGTCACCATCAGTGTCAATGCCACATTTATTGTTATATCTCACACTAGCTATCATCACAATGCTACAATTACAATTAAGGTCATCATTGTCACAATTACGATTAAGTCACCATTGTCACCATCAGTGTGAATGTGACCTTTACTGATATATCTCACAATTTGTTTTTTTTATCATAACTAATGTTATTATTACGGTTGTCGTTACTCCATTTACTATTATTATTACTTTTGTCATTATTATTATTGTCGTATTGTTATTATTGTCGTCATCACTTTAATCACCATCATTACTATTATCATTATTACAACAATATTACAATTCATTTATGTATCGGTTACTATCATAATTTTCATTGAAATATTAGATGAAATTAATGTTTATCTAATTCTCATCACATCACATCCCTATCTTTTATTTTTTAATGTTAGTGTATATCTTGATTACTAAACCAACCCTATGTAACATAAACACTGATACGACACATATATGGACACACGTATAATATCTAAAAGGTAGGACATGACACACAAATCTATATATCATATAATTATGAATTATATAAATTGACAATAAAGATTTAAGTGTATGAGTATGTTTCATATTTTGAGGAGAAAAATGTTTTTCATGGCTGGTTCAAAATGATTTGTTTATTATTTTTATAATCATATTAAAAATTTATACAATAAATTTGAATTTCTAGAAAATTAATGTATATTTCATTTTTAAACACACAATTTAAGAAGCATGTCTGAGCCTTATACCCAATAATTTCATATTAAACTTTATCAAGTTAAACCGATAAAAAATAAAAAGATTGAATACATTTATTAAGCATAGAATATTTATTCATGAAGTGGAAGAATAAATTAAATTATATAAAATAGTAATTAATAAAAAATACTAAAAATATATTAAAAATCAAAACATTATTTTGTATAATAATTTTTTTAAATTATAATAAAAAAATTAAAAAAATTTTTTTTTTTTTTAAATTTTGTTTTTTTATCAGTTTAAATAAAAAGCACGACAAAAGATTCAATACTTGTATAAAGTAAAATGACGAGGACACAATAATACAATAATTTTGTATTAAATAGAAAAATTGGGCCGAAACAGAACGGGCCCTTTTGGTCCATAGATAAGCAGTGAGGGACCAATAGTCATTATTCATTGCGAAAATCTTTCATCATTCTTTCTTTCTACAAAATCCCTCATTTCCTTCTTTCTTCCCATTTCCCACCTTTTCATCATCGTTCATCGCCTCCACCACGCACTCACCCAGATTCTCCTTTCTCTCTGCCTTCTTCTTCCCTCTCCAAATTTCGATTCTTTCGATCAGATCCGCCACCCCCACCTCCCCAAAACCCTCTGCCACCCATCCATGACGCTTGGCTCAGGAGGATCCAGTGTCGTGGGTCAGTCCCTCACTGTTCTTTCTCTGCCTTATCAACTATGCCCTTTTTCTTTTTCATCTTTTTTTTCAAAATTCCTCTTCTTGGTCTTCAGATTTTTTCCCTTCGTCGTCTTGCCGTTGACCTAAAACATTCCATGTTTTTTTTTTATTTGCTCAATTCTTGTTTATTTGTTTGTTTTTGGGGTTTCTGTTTGTGTTTTGTCGGAGGATTTTTGGATCGTTGGCTGCGCTTTCCCACCTTGTAATTTTTAGTCTAATGTTTTGTTTTCCTTATTTTGTAAAGGGTGGTTTTTGGTGTTTTTATTTTTTGTGATCATGTTTAATAAAATGTTTTTTCCCCTTTCATTTCACGTCTTCAATCATGGGCACACGTTTTTTTGCAGCTTTTTTGCATTAGTATGTATTTTTTGGAAATGCGTATGTTTTGTTGTTAATGTTGTTTGCTGGCTCTTGTTAGAAGTATATCTTCTCTGGGACCATTTCTCTTTTGATGGAGTGTTCTCATATTCTTTCATAAACTTCATTCATTGAAGTTAAGCAAGCGTGGAAAAGTAATTCAGAATGTGTGGTTGAACCTTGTGGCATGGTTTTAAAAGCGACTGTGATTTGAGTATGTGATTGCAGATGCATTTGTCCATAATTTCAATGCCTCTGTAATGCATGCCTTTTGAATTTAAGTTGTGGGATTGTCAGTGATGACTTGAGTTGATTATCAACGTTTTCTGTCAATAGCATGCACATACTTGTGAACCTTAACTTGTTTATGTTTTGTTAAATATTTGTTCGTTTATTTGCAGTTCCAAGGAACTTCAGATTGCTGGAGGAGCTTGAACGAGGAGAAAAAGGTATTGGAGACGGCACAGTTAGCTATGGAATGGATGATGGTGATGACATCTACATGCGATCTTGGACTGGCACCATTATTGGCCCCCATAATGTAAATATTTCTGTCACTTCTGTAGATTAATCTTCATGCATGTGTGTCTAATCACTGTCATCAATCGCAAGTAGCAGTACAAAGAGTTTGTCTCGAAAAATGTTTACCATTCCGAAGATTCTAACCTATATAATTTATATTAACAAGTAGTGGCTGTAAATTCTGATGTGACATCCATCTGCAATGGCTCTATTGTGTTGCTATGGTGCATGGTTGATAATTGTGTAATATTTTATTTGAAGAAGTAAATTCGTTTGCAGATGCTGATTTATTGTATCAGAATCAGACCCTTTCAGTGCATATATTGTAACATTTTCTGCTTGGGTGTGTTCTGTACATGCTAGTAAATTCGTTTTTTTGTCCAAATTTAAGAATTTGGTTGTAAGTATTGACTTTTATGTATTTGTACATGCACATTGTGTATTATTCTATGCCTGTATGGAGTTGAGCATGATATTGATGTCTATTAAATTATAATGGGAAGTTTTATTACTGTTCTGTAATTAATAGGTGAGTTTTTGGCTTTCTTTAATATTGAATACGCATGCCTTGCAATTTTCTGCTGGATTGTAGACTTTAAGTCTGTTATGAAAATTCGTTTTTCCATGAATATGCAAGTTTGCATAAGTTTATATTTTCATACAATATATATGCTTTTATTTTTTGTTTATAGTTAAAAGGCTGTCTGCAGGTCCTGTAATTGTGTTCTTCTCATTTATCTTTTCTCTTTCAGACTGTACATGAAGGAAGAATCTATCAACTGAAGCTGTTTTGTGATAAAGACTACCCAGAAAAGCCCCCAAGTGTTCGGTTTCATTCACGGATCAACATGACCTGTGTTAATCATGAAAATGGAGTGGTATCATTTATAATCTTTCATATGTATTCATTGCATAAATATTTTGTGCAGTGGTTGCTGGGGTAATTAAACTGTTCCAATCTAATAACTGTGCTTACTACTTCAATCTGTAATAGCTTGAGATCTCTTTTATTAGAGATCTAATCAAGTTTGATATGGGTTTTCGGGAAGAAGGGAATAATGAAATATATTTCATTCTCAATAACTGATTATCTGTGTGAAGATTTATAGACTGGTACATGAATCAGGTTGAACCGAAGAAGTTTGGTCCTCTTGCAAATTGGCAAAGAGAGTACTCCATGGAGGATATACTGACCCAGCTGAAGAAGGAGATGGCAGCTCCTCATAACCGGAAGCTTGTGCAGCCCCCAGAAGGAACCTACTTTTAGCATTGAAGACGGTATAGATGTCAGCTTGTATTGCATATGCTGTATGCAATATATAGTGTGTAATGCTTTGTGGATCCTTCCTTCTGAATTCAAGAACATATAGGGGAATGCCCCAAAAGATATTTCCATCTCCTTGCCTTCAAAGTTGTTTTGTTGTCTTTCTCAACTGTGCTGAAGGGGGACTGTTTGATTAAAATATTGTGTGTCAAATATTTCGAAAGCAACTATTTTAAGTAGTATTTTCCCTTTAATCCCAAAGGTGCTTTCAATTTTAGTCTTGCTTCTTATGCCTTCACTTTTTCTCTTGCTTCTTATGCATTCACTTTCTCTCTTTCTTCTTATGCATTCACTTTCTCTCTTTCTTCTTATGCATTCACTTTCTCTCTTGCTTCTTATGGCTTCACTTTCTCTCTTGCTTCTTATGGCTTCACTTTCTCTCTGCCTCTGTATGTAAGGTGGAGCCAAATGGAAACTTGGCAATGGCAATGTGATGTGCTTTTTCTTTGGTTTGGTTTGGTTCTCTTTTTAGTTGGCTGGTTTCAGATCCACCATTTTGGTGTGCCCTTTACGAAATCTTCTCTCTGATATGAAACAAAAGTAACCAAGTTACCAATTGAATATTTGGTACAGTTAATAATAAAGCTTATGAATTTTATTCTTTTATAAGACAATATTTGTTTTTTAAGAATATCTTATGATACTTGGTTTTTGAAGATTGGAATCAGTTTATTTTATGAATTATGAATTTAATTAGAATATATTGATAGTGTAAAATATACTGTTATTTAATTATAACTTCACATTTGAATCAAAACTATTGTCTTTTATATCAGAGTAATTTTTAGTTGATTGAGAGGTTAAATTTATGCTTGTATATATATTAAAACTAAACTTTGAAATAAAAGGAAAATTGTAGAACTCCGAAATTATTGTAATTGTTAAAGCAATATGTAAGTGTTTGAGATTTATCTTTACCAAACAGGGTAATTTTAATTTGTTAAGTTGATATTCTCTGTTATGAATATTAAAAAAAGGTCGTTTTAAGTTTAAATTGTTCATAATAATTTGCAAATATTATTTATTTGGAAAGATATTGATTTTTTTCGGTATTTTCATACTTATTTAATTTGATAACATAACTTAATTGAATGAAATGTTATTTTAAGTGCCATTGTACGTGACATTATATTTTAGCAACTAATAAATTAGCAATTATTTTTTTTTATAAACAAATAATCCACAGAATAAAATTAAGATATTGCATATCCAAGCTTTATTTTAGTAAAATGTGTTCAAGTTAGTTCAAGCAATTGAAATCATTTTGGAGCTTTTTGAAATTTTGAGATTGATATAGAGTAAAAAAAAATCAAAATAAAAATAAATGCTTTTTAAGGTGATCAAGAATTTTAGAATGAATTAAATCCTAGGCCAAATAATATGATAAAATAAAGTATTTATAATTCCAATGGATCCTAATACAAAATATGATAAGATCTTGAAGTGTAACTTAAACCTAAGATAATATATCTACATCTCAAATATAATGAATTCCTAAAGATAAAATAATTATCTACAATCTTAGTATATTGAAATTTTAAAATAATTAAATTTAATTACCTCCTAAAATAGATCAAATAATTATTTATAATTAAAATTTTATCTACTCCTAAAATAAGATAGATATTTTCTTAATGTTAGCTTGTCCCTTATAGCATTTTAACTATCATTTAATAATTAATTTAAAATTTGTCATTTTTTAAAAACTTTTTTAGACTATGTGAGTAAATAAAATATTTAAATGATTTCGTACCCAAAATATATATTCAATGTTTTCATTTAATTATTGATGGATTAATTTGTTTCTAACAAATATAGAATATAACAATTAGTAATATATATATTAAAGATGATTTTTTTATTAATTACTAATAATATTTGAGTAAGAATATTATTATTTTTATTAATTATCCAAATTAGAATTAATAAATTTAATATATTTTTTTAAAAAATTTAAACTATTTTTAACAAACTTTTTTGTAGTATATATATTCAATCTAATGAAAACACTTATTTAAATAAAAACATTCCAAAATTATTTTTGTTTTATTCTAGTACAATTAGTCATACGAGGTTAATAATTAAATAATTTTTTTTTTATTTCAGAATAATTTATCTTTTTTAAAATAACAGTTATATGATTTTTAATGCTATTTTTATAAAACTATATATATATATATATATATATTAAATTAAATTATCTTTTATTTTTTAATTAATTACTTATCAAAATAATAAAATTATATATATACATATATTAATATAATAAAAATGTGAATAAACATATTTTTTATTAGTATTTTAATAATTTTGAATTTTAAAACATTAATCAGTTTTTCATAAATAATTCTATTATAAATAATAAAAAATATAGATAGACAGTTTTTGTCTTAATTATTTTACAAATATAATAAAAATATTATATTTATTAACAAAAAATAATATCTTATATTTCCTCTAAGAATAACAACAGAATGAAATATAATATAAGTGTTCTTTATTGAAAAAAAAAAAAAAGTTAAGTCGAAGAGCTTTTACGTAATAGTTGAAGAGTTATAAAAGGTAGTCTATTATTAAGGTAGGGGGTGCATATAAATATTTTGTATCCCGTTGTATTCAGGCCCAACTTGTGTCGAAACAAGTTCTTATTTTTCTTAGCACTTCTCAACCTAAAACCCTTTCTTCTAAACCCTGTTTCTTCTTCTCTGCTAAGAAACGTTTCCACATGGCACCGCCCAAACGAACGCAGATGAAGGTCTCAGGTGACAAACCAAAAATTGACAAAGCCTCAAAGAAAATTTTCAAACGGAAGGAGAAGAAGCAAAATGACGCCGCCGCAACTAAGTCGGAAAAACTCCCTTTGCAGCTAGAAGACGAGGTTCCCGATTTCCCTCGAGGTTGCACTCAATCACTCTCCGTATTCCATATTTTTCTACTGAGTATTCATTTTTAATCTGAATTTGGTTTGTATTGAATGTGTTTCATGTAGGTGGAGAAGTTTTTGCAAATCCAAGGAATGATTATGATGAGTTTGGTGGCGAGAATCACTCGAGAAAGACGAAGAAGAATAAGAGAAGAAAGGCTTTGATTAAGAGTAATGAGGCTGTAGATGATTGGGGCTCGCTTTCTGGTGAGGGTATCACCGGAAAGTTGCCAAGGCGCGTGAATAAAATTACTCTCAAGGTAACATGCAGCATTTTGTAGGATGGAAGAGGCAGATTATTAATTAAACGAAGATAACTTTTAGGAGTGGGAATGTTACTAACTACCTTGCTTGTTGTTTTTGCATGTTGTGTTTTTTGCTTTCTATTTTACTTTGTAATTCCATGTAAAGATTAGTTATAGTGATCTGCAATATACTGGTTTAATATGATAATTACATAGAAATTTGAGCTTTTTTAGTTGGTGGTTGAAAGTTTTGTTGATATTGTATCTGCATTGAATGATGAATTCAATTAACTGTTTTTCTTTTAAAATTTACAACCGGAATGTTCAAATCAGTGTTACAATATGCATTTAGTCTCGAATTATTACATTTTATTATTTGCTTATAGAGATCATCCCCGATGGATTCCTTTTGCTTTTTCTGTGTGCGGTGCTTTAACTTTTTGTCTCACATGTATGTCAGAATATAACTCCTGGAATGAAGCTTTGGGGAGTTGTTGCTGAAGTAAACGAAAAAGATCTCGTAGTTAGTTTACCCGGGGGTTTACGTGGTTTAGTTCACTCAGCAGATGCAGTGGATCCTATTTTTGATGATGCGATTGAGGTGTGCAATAAGCTTTTTGTAAAATTCTGATTGTTCTTCCTCCTCTTACACATATCTTCACTCTTCAGCATAAGTTTTTTTATTACTATATTTTAACTTTATTGTTCTTTCTTGTTTGTTTGCATCAGGTTGGGGAAAATTTCCTTACTGGGGTATTTAATGTTGGGCAACTGGTTTCTTGTGTTGTACTGAGATTGGATGATGACAATAAAGAGAGAGGAAGAAGGAAAATTTGGCTTTCGTTGCGTCTTTCATTGTTGCACAAGAACTACAACTTGGATGTTGTTCAGGAAGGCATGGTATGTCATTGTTTTATTAGGAAACTATGTGTAACTTTTGTACATCATTCATCTAGACTAGGATTTAGTTTCCTCCTTTGATTTTTAAGATATTTTCAATTATGACCTATGAAGCTCGGATACGCCTCTTAAATGGCGCGTCCGTGTGTCCGGGCAGTGTTACAATAAAAAAGAAAATTAGTTCTTATTATATTCATTTTATTATGCTATTTTGGTCCATAGCCTGTTGTGGTTTTTTATCCATTCACTATATTCAGAGGCCTTTGAGAGTAATAGGGATTATGGAATATGATATGGAGCTTTTGATTTTTTTTATACACAACGTATATTCAGGTCCTGGCTGCATATGTTAATAGCATTGAAGATCATGGTTACATTCTTCATTTTGGTGTGTCTTCTTTCATGGGATTCCTACCAAAAGACAGCTCTACTGGTAAAATAAAATCAACTGCTGTGAATTTTATAATTTTTTCTGGCATGACCGAACCAAACTCACTTTATGGTTTTCTTCCTCATGCAGAAGGCCCGGGTGGTGAAGTAAAAATTGGGAAACTTCTTCAGGGTTTGGTTAGGAGCATTGATAAAGTTCGAAAAGTGGTTTACTTGAGTTCTGACCCTGATACAATATCCAAAAGTTTGGTATGGTTTCTCTGTGATCATTCTATTGTCTTTTTGGTACCTAATTTTAATGATTCTCACTTTCCCTTCTGATTGGTTATTTTCTTTATGCATTTGATACAGACCAAGGATCTCAGAGGTTTATCAATTGATCTTCTAGTTCCAGGAATGATGGTAAATGCCCGGGTGAAGTCAATCCTTGAGAATGGTGTTATGTTATCATTTCTCACATACTTCACTGGAACTGTAAGTGTATCCTGTAAGTGTGAATTGATCATCTTGGCACAGCCATTGCCCTCACAATATTAATATTAAGAATAATTTCATTGCAGGTTGATCTGTTTCATTTGCAAAATATTTATCCTGGAACAAACTGGAAGGATAAATACAGTGAATCTCTTAAGGTACTTTTGAATTTTATATTTTGCATGCAACATTTATGAGTTGTATTCCTGTTGTTTCCTGACACAGTGAAATACTTTCATTTCAAGCTCCTGCGGTATATTTACACCAGTTATTTAGTGCAAGATTTTTCATGTATGTATTGTGTTGGTGTGATCTAATATTTGAATGAAAAAAAACATTTTGATGCCTTGTTTGGCTTTCTGCTAATAGGTAGCATTTGCTTTTTTGGTTCCTCTGTTGTTTCAGAGAGACAACATTTAAGCAGTAAAATGATGAGGAATTTGATCCATATTATAGTACAAGCAATGCATTAGAAGCTGCTTGCAGATTAAAGCTCTTTAGTCTTTTCTTCTACTCTTCTTCAACTGATATGGCTTTCAAATTTAAGTGTAATTTTTTGTAACTACAATAATACAAGTGGATTGATATGTGCATTTCACAAGTTCTTTTATGGCTGTTATTTTTCCTATCAAAAGAATTTATTTTTTATTTTCTACTCAACTCCTCCATAAAAACAATGGTTGTGTATTTTTTGTTATTTGATATAATTGGATTTCGGATTGCACTTATAAATTCATAATGCATCGTCATGTTTATTGTGTTATTTATTGTCTTCATATTTACTTATTTCTCTTGATGGATATTCACACTGGGTTTGAGATATGGTTGGTGTGTTTTTCAGTTGATGTTGTCTTTTGTTCTGCCAAACTGATTACCACTTTTTAAAGTTACTTTTTCTATTTTCTAAGTTCCTTTTTATGTAATATAGGTTGTTTCTCGAGTATTATTTATTGATCCATCAAGTAGATCTGTTGGTTTGACGCTGAATCCATATCTTGTTCTGAACAGAGCCCCTCCTTCTGTAAGTATTGTAGCTTATATATTGTTGATGGGATATTTCATTCCATGGAATGGATTCCTTAACTGTTTTCCCTTCTCTTTCTAACCAATTGGCCTTCAATGTTCTTAAATGATCTATTTCTTATTTTTGTGGTGTCCATAATTAATATCCTGATTAAAGCATGTTTAGATTAACTTCAATACTCAACACGAAAAAATTGAAAATGTTTTAAAATTTTAATATTATTGGTAGGAATTTTATGCACTAATTGGAAATGCATTTGAAATTATTAGAAAGTGAGTTTAAGTCTAATTTTAACCTTACAAAACCAGTGTGTAAAGCGAGGTTTGCCACCATTTATATATTGTATATTGTAAATTGAACTTATCTCAAGTCAATGTGAGATTTCTAACCCCTCCTCTCTCAAGTCAATGTATTGTATCTTGTGCGTGAGACTTGATATTTGTGGGAGGTCCAATAGCGAGTGACACGATAAACTCAACCAACTTTGTTAGGATAGACTTTGATACCATATTAAAAAGTGAATTTAAGACTAATTTAATCTCACAAAACTGGCTTGTAAGATGAAATTTGCTACCACTTATATATCATAAATTGACCTAATCTCTATGTGATATGAGATTTCCTACAAAAGTAATCCTAAAATAATTTCTATAATAAAAGGGAAGATGACTTCAAGTGATCTCTACTATTATAGTGTTGTTTCCCATTAATCAATGAATTGTTTACCTCATTGTATATGCATGTGTTGCATAGCCGTGAAATCTCTACACTTTCTGTTATGTCTGGGGAAGTCTGAAAGAATGCTGGGAAATTTACATAGAAAGAACCAGCCTTTTTAAAAATGGTTGAATCTTACTGATATAGTGATTTGAGTAATCATATAAATTTAGGAATTCCAATAAATTATAAGTAGTTTGCATCTGTTATTCTTACAGAGTGCCTTGATGATAATAGAAGTTGGGTTATCACTGATGTAAAATACTATGCGTGTTGTTTCTGGGGATTGAAGTTGATGTGAAGCTTTATTTACTGGTCTTTGTGTAAGGTGCTATAGTATTTTAAATTTAGGATTTGAGAAATAATTTATTTCTGCATTGTAACATCTCTCCTTTTCTCTCTTTCCTGGTGTTTGATGTTGGTAGTCTGTTTTTTTAAAGTTGGTAATCATTGTTCCATTTTGTAGACTGATGAACTGACTTTATTGTGCAGAATGTTAAAATTGGAGATATATATGATGACTCAAAAGTTGTAAGGGTGGATAAAGGATCAGGACTATTGCTTGAAGTTCCATCAATTCCGGAGCCAACTCCAGCTTTTGTCAGTGTAAGTAGGGTCTGCATAAGTTTTAATGATGCAGAGTTTTACAGTATGACTACATTACAATAATAACAAGCATTACATGACCAAGGAAAAATGTAAAAGATCTTTGAAATTATTGTTGACAGATATCTGATATTGCCGAAGAGGAGATCCAAAAACTTGAGAAGAAGTTCAAGGAAGGAAATCATGTTCGAGTTCGGATTCTTGGGTTAAGATATTTGGAAGGAATCGCAACAGGAGTTTTGAAGGTTGTCATTGCACTAACATTTAATTTTCAAAAAGATGATAAACATTTGTAATTGAATGATTACATTACCTTTTTTGTTGGTACACTTGAATCATATACTTTTTATTTTAGTAATTTTGTTTGGAGAATGGGATACAAAGACTGTGTTTCACATGTATTATTATAAAATGAAGTTAAGTTGGAGCTTTATCTTTTTATGATTTACTTGTTAGGTGACCAGCTATGGTTTATACTGGCTAGGGTCCAGTTGTGATAAACTTATATCATTTAGTCAACTGTGCTTTGTATCTGCACATCAATTTTCTGTTGAATTTGAAAATACTTAGGTAGATTTGTTCAGAGTGTTTGAATGTGATAACCTTTTCAGAGTAGAAGCAATATAATTTAGTTTTCTTATATTCAATATATTTTTTATAATGTCTATCATTGTTAAACATGTTCTTGAATATGCAAAGTGATTATATTTGTTACCCATTTTTTTTTTGGAATAGAAAAAATAATAATTTTGATTCATAAACTGAGCTACTATGTTGTTTCTATGTATAATGAATTAATGTGTAAACATATTAAATTTGATGGCACATGGAATAATGTTGAATTAATAGTTAGTAAGTGGTTTTCATTTAATCATCTTCATGATTTCATATCATGCAGGCTAGTGCTTTGGAAGAGGAAGTGTTTACTCATTCTGATGTCAAGCCAGGCATGGTGTTGAAGGCTAAGATTCTTTCAGTTGACAGCTTTGGTGCTATAGTGCAAATTCCAGGTGGTGTGAAGGCTCTTTGTCCCCTTCGACATATGTCTGAATTGGAAATTTCAAAGCCTGGAAAAAAATTCAAGGTTGTATTCTTGCTATGCATGCTTGTTCTTATTATTTTCAGTATTGTCAGTTGCATCCCTGTGGTGGGGCAGTTTTTACATTCCGTGGCTGAAGTTTTTGCTTGAATTATGTTACAGGTGGGAGCTGAATTGATTTTCCGTGTGCTTGGTTGCAAGTCAAAGAGAGTGACAGTTACACACAAGAAAACCCTCGTATGTTTCTACATGTTAACTCTTCTCCAGTTTATTCAATCTCAATGATATTATAGTAATTTCCATAAACTTTAGATTCTGTTTTTCCTATTATAACAGCCTTTAGTTCATGAAATATTCAGAGCAGCATTTGTTGAGGCAACAGTGGGTGGGGTGGGGTGGGGGTTTGGAGGAAGTGATGCAAAAGCTTCCCTTTTCTGTTTACACCTATCAATATGCTTGTTTGCCCATGCATTGTTCTCAATGGAGAAGAGATTTTGGCAGCATTTATTAATATCTCCCCGCAGAACCCTAAATGACTAGTTCTCTATTCAATTTTGAATCAAATATATATTATTTTTACAGGTGAAATCGAAACTTGGGATTATTAGTTCATATGTTGATGCAACTGATGGTTTGATAACCCATGGATGGATAACAAAGATTGAAGTTAATGGATGCTTTGTACGGTTTTACAATGGGGTGCACGGATACGCTCCTAGGCAAGTCTCATATTTGTATATACTTGTATCATAATCACAGTCAGTAATATTCATAGTTGCTTAGTAGTATTTGAAATTTCATCTTCATTATTTCAGCATTTAGTCTTTGACTAATTTCTTCATTCCTGTGTCATTGATATAACATGAGATTTTATGTTTGAAGCATTTTGCTTCCTCACAAGATAAAATTATATATAGAAGTCCTTTTGTGAGCAAAAAAAGTTCTATCAAAGTAAGTGTGTTTTGGCATTGCACAGGGTTTAAAAATATATTTTTCTGCTATATAATTTTTCTTCTCTTTATCTAACCATGCTTTTCAATATTTCATATGGTTTTCAAAGATGTTTTACTGTTTAATTTTCAACCATGTTGATGTTTAAATTGGATATTCTGTATGTGTTATTGTTAGTTATCAATAGTTTGCTTTAGCAGCACCATAATAGCGGTTTTTTCAATAAAGGTCATGGAAGCTATTGTTTTTGGGGCCTTTAAAGGTCAATGTTGAGATTATGCTCCCCCTTTTCAGAATGTAAATTGTAAAATAATAATACTTAACTTTGTGAGACCCACTCATCTTGGGCAGTATATCAAATGCCATCCACCCTCCATTATTTTCACTTCGTCGAACTTTGATGTTTGAATAATGAACCCCCAATCTGTTCTTTTCTTTGTGCTACACTGAACCTCAAATTTTATTGAATGTTTGATGTCTCCTGATTTAAAAAAAATATGGACGAATTTTTAATTTTGTTTGTTTAGATGACCTTTACTTTTATTTACTTGTATAATTTTCTTAAAACCTGAGACATTTTATTGTTAATTATAAATATATTGGTCATAAGTTTATAGCTTGTGCGCATACTACCCTAGAATAATGACTATTTGTGACTCTGCTGGAGCCCCCCAATTATTTACTTGCCAATCCATTGTTTTTTGTTTCTGTCATTTGGCTTTAGCTACTTTCATTTTATCAACTGATCCAAACTTTCATATTATCTTTGAGTTTCTTGCTAACTTGGTTGGACCAATTTGAAATTTGAACAAGTCTCTAATTGCAGTATTTTATTTTTTGGTTGTATATTGCCTTCCTATGATTATGTAGTGGGCTCTTGGAAAAACTACTGACTATATTATTTAATAAATTTTCACTGTGATGTCGATATTGGTGTTATTTTGTAATATATTCATTGTTCTGATTTGATGTAAGAGCAGATTTGAACTTGGATTAGAGCCAGGTGCTGATCCAGGTACTGTGTACAATGTTGGACAAGTTGTCAAATGCCGGGTCATAAGTTCCATTCCTGCTTCACGGAGGATCATTCTTAGTTTCATAATAAAGGCCTCAAGGTTTGCATTTTTCCTCTTTCTGCTTGTTGGGATCCTGCATCTGGAAATGTCTACTAAATTTTTCAAGTGTGTAATTGATCATCAGACTGTTTTATTTTTAAGAGGATCATATACTTCCAATTATAAAAAAAAGTAGTTTGACTTCTGTCATGTTTTATGAGAAGCTATCTGCTGACTTTAGTGATTTTTGTAGAAGGTACAGGCAGTCACACTGCTGGTGTTTTACTTATGCTAATCCAATGTGAATTAAAATGACAGGGTATCTGAAGATGTTATGGTTACCTTGGGCAGCCTTGTTTCAGGAGTTGTTGACAGAATTACATCCGTTAATATAGTTGTTCGTGTCAATGCAAGTAGTTTCTCAGGGGGTACAATATCCATGGAGCACTTGGCAGATCATCATGGTAAAAATTCCCATATGGTTTGGTAAAGGCTTTTCCATTTTCTGCTCACTCTTAATATAATTGCTAATTCTAGCTTCTTTTTTCTGTAGGGCAAGCTATTCTGATGAACAAACTATTGAAACCTGGATATAAATTTGATCAATTGTTGGTTCTAGGTACTGTTATGATGTTGAGGACATAGAATGTTGTATCCCATGTCATGACCAAGTTGATGCCTGTGCAAAACTATTAAGCAGGAATTGTTGATGATTCTGCCTTTTAGTTTACTACTATAAGTAAAACTATTATGTTTTTGTTTATAATTGTACTTTACGTAAAGTATCAAAGAAATAAGAGGTCAATTTTTTACATCGTAACATAAAAAATATTCATAATTTTATTGCCTTTGTGTTGTGTTTGAAACAGAAACTTTAGCATCCTTTTTAATGTTATTCCTTAGATATGAATGGTACTCTTATTGTTATGTATTTTTCTTTTTCGTGTCATTTATCAAGTTGATAACTTTCATTATAAGCCTACATTTACTAATTAAATGTTTCATTTCAATGTAGATGTTAAGGGAAGCAATTTGATTCTGTCTGCCAAAAGCTCTCTTGTTAAACACGCTCAGCAGATTCCTTCAGATATCAATCAGATTCAGCCTAACTCTGTTGTGAATGTAAGTGCTGATGTCTATTGAATAATAAAACTGTTTTTGTTATACTTAGTATGTCATAGGCTGCAGCCCTTATTTATGATTTCTGAAAGTTGTATTGTCGATTACTCAAATCTCTCTCTCTCTCTCAATATATATATGTATATATGTGTATGTATATATAAATATATATATTTTTACACACACAAACTTCGGAGGAGTGTAGAAACAGTCTGTTTTTCAATCTATAACCTTCAACTTGGTAGCAGAGTGATCCCTGTCCTCCCTCCAGTCACTGTCGTATCGTTGGAAACTGCTGTTGTTGGAATACTATTCCTTCCTGAAGACTTAGGGATGGTTCACCTTGTCAAGCACAACCTAACCCAAGTGGTTTCACGTCCAAACTCTTGCCCACATATTCTCATGTGTCAATATTACAATCTGTCCTGTCACACATGTGCATATAACATGTCAGTATGCCGCCATTGCAATGTCACCACAGGTCTTGCGAGAGCTTCCTTGGTCTGTTTCAAGCATCATCTTCCTGTGCAATTGTACTTAGCTTGGTTGGTTGGCTGGCTTGTACATGAACTTCCCATATTTTTTCTCACAGGGACTGCTAAGGCCACTCTTGGCTCTGTTTTAGCCCCTGTTTTTTCCATCTCTGGAATACCCACCATCACCACATTGAAACTGTAGTAAAAGGTTATTATGGGATCAGTAGAGAATAATGCTCAATGTATGGAGCTCGATTTCCAGCCATGTGCTGTGCTGTGGCTATCTGTGGAAACCACATTTTAAAACGCTGTTCTTTTGTGAGAAGGGCTCACATTATTTTGCTAACTTTTACAATTTCTACATAGCTCAATAGAGAAATCAACTTGCAAGTATTTTTTTACTAAATCATTAGAAGACCTGAAGTTCTGTTTAAATGTTCAATGCTTGGCACATACAATTTATTTGCTCCAACTTGAGGGAGAGTGTTTAGTAATAATTATCTTTTGTTGTATAGCTTCTATAAAGCTGCTTTATTATGCCTTATATGTCATAGACTGTAGCCCTTGTTTATGTTTAGTTGTATGTCAATTACTTAGATACTCACACACATCAGTGGAGTGTAGGAACACATGTTTTTCAACCTTGTGGAACATATATGAATTGCTTCCAGCACGTTTTTGAAAGTCACATTTTTTTAACATGTTACTTTTTTGTCGTTGACATGCTGCAAAGTTTCTGTTCTTTACTCTATAAATTGTGCATGGAGCAGGGTTATATATGTAACATAATTGAGTCTGGCTGCTTTGTTCGTTTCCTTGGTCATTTAACTGGCTTTGCTCCAAGAAATAAGGTATTTCGGGTCTATCCTTTCTTTTTCTTTTACACACCTCACTATATCTTACGCACATGATAACTTGGACCTCATTCTATTGGTTTGTATAGGCTGTAGAAGACCAGAAAGCCAATATTTTGGAAGCCTATTACATTGGTCAATCAGTTCGCAGCAACATATCCAATGTTAGTATGTTGAAGGTTGTAAATGTGAATTTTTTGAAAGCTTAGTGCTGGCTAAAACAGTGTAATTCTTTTTTATAAACATCAGGTTAGTAGTGAAACTGGTAGAGTAACACTGTCTCTAAAGCAGACAGATTGTTCTTCAACTGATGCATCATTTATTCAGGAGTACTTTCTCATGGATGAAAAGGTATGAACAATTGTCAATTAACTCTTAATATTACGGACCCGTAGTTTTATGGGTGTAATTTGGTGCTCTGAACCCACAAATCCCTATGCACCGAAACGTTTTTGTAAGTTGGGTTTCCTTTTATTGCATCCAATTAGAATTGGGTTGAGAACCACGTTCATGAGTTTCAAACCCAATGAACACAACTCAACTAAATGATAAATATATAATATTGATCTGTTTCTACTATACAAAAAAAGTTTGATTTTTAATTGTAGGAATAATGTTCTATGATAACTGTACATAGATGCTACATATTATACATGTTATCACTGTGAAATTGTGTTTGTCTTCCTACCTAGACCATTTAGATTATTCAAAGTAATGGCGTTTATTTTATGATTACTGTTTAGATTATTCAATATTTTGAGAATTACTGTTGAGATTATTCAACCATCTGGGTTGCTAAATATAAAAAGGTAATATCCAACCCAATTATGTTTAATTGGATTGGGAGGAAAATTGTACTAGATTTAACCCTACCTAAACAATTTATGTCCCTAATTCTACATGTTAGATTGTTTATTTTTTCCATGCTAACTCAAAGACATCTATTCTTATGCTGTTACCAGTGCTGAGTAAAATATTAGGCCTTGTTTACATACTAGCGGTCCAGTTTTTTTTTTTTTTTAATTTAGAAGTAGATATCTGATTAGAAAATGATATAGAACTCTGTTATGTAACTAGATCAGGGAATGAAGTTTTAATAAACCATATCTGCAAATTTTTATTTGCATCTCCTTTTTTAATTAAATCTTGGGAAATACAAAATAGTAATTATTTTTACGTCATGTCTCTTTTCAATTGCTTCTAATCTTTTGTGCATCTTTGAATTAGATTGCGAATATTCAAAATTTGGACTCTGGTGCATCTGATTTGAAGTGGCTTGAAGGATTTAACATTGGTGCGGTTGCAAAAGGGAAAGTTAAGGATGTTGCGGATGTTGGACTTGTTCTAAGCTTTGAAGAGCATAATGACGTTTTTGGTTTTATTACCAATTATCAGTGTATGTTTTCTCTTCTCGACTTCTTATTTAGTTTCTAACTAATATGTTTGAGTGATTCTTACTCAATTGCAAATTCCACCTCTCTCTGTATTATTCCTTAGTGGCTGGAACTGTTTTGGAGAGTGGGTCAGAAGTGGAAGCTTTGGTTCTTGATGTTGCAAAGGCAGAACGCCTTGTTGATTTAACTCTAAAACCAGAGTTCTTTAATAGTTCTAAAGAAAGTTCCAGAAGTCGTACCGACAAGAAGGTAATCATTTTATCCTGCACCTCATCCATGTTCACATTTTGGTCGCAAAGGGCAGAGAAAAACTTGAGTAATTTTTTTGATACAAGTTATATGCTGTCATGCTATGGAAGCATTTTTATGTAATTACTATTTATAAATGAAAATATTTGGTTACACTATTTCTTTCTTCTCTCCAATAAACATTCCCTTTTTAAATGAAAGGAAAATAGTTCAGATTTTTTCTTTCTTGATATGATCAAGGTTCCATAATCAGCATTCAATTTTGTCTTGAGAAGGGCAGCCTTGTGCATGATGTTCCAATATTATTTCTTTATTTTGACCAAATGAATGAAATATCTCGTTTATTCTAGAAACGTAGAAGGGAGGCATCCAAGGAGTTGGTATTGCATCAGACGGTGAAGGCAGTAGTGGAAATTGTGAAAGAAAATTACATGGCAAGTATTGATATTATTGTTCTTTCACCATTGGCTATTTTCTGATAAAATTTGTTCATGCATATTAACATATTTTACTGAATTTATTCTTTGCAAAGCAGGTTGTATCAATTCCAGAAAATGATTACTTGGTAGGATATGCATCTATATCGGACTATAACACTCAAAGGTTTCCTCATAAATACCAAAATGGGCAGAGGTGTGCACAAAATTTAGTGATTAAATTTTTTAATTTAGTTTCTCATTTGATGATAAAGTGTGTACATCAATGTTTTTTAGAGCCATATTCTGAAGAATGACTATTATGAGCCATCAATTCCTAGACATCAATTCCTCTTTAGTATGTTGTTGAGTTGGTAGTCACAGACTGGCTTATTACATTGGTCTTCCTGAAAAGGTTTTGTGGTTGAATGCTCTTTTTCTTTGAGATACAAGGAAAGGCTCATGAACCATGAAAGCTCTCTTGTAAAATGAGAAATGTCCAAGGTTTATAACCTTTATTTTAGCCATATTTATAGTCAATGTGGGGCTAAACCACCAACCTCAAGATTGTAATTTAGGCAACCTCCAAAGAGGTTACAACTAAGGCATGTTAGGATGATTAAAATTAAGCTGACTTTCTAACTCCTTGCCTTCTATGTTAGTTTCCATCTTGTATTATTTGGTAGGAGAATTTTTTCCTGGTTTTCCCATAACACATTGCATTCATGTTTTACTTGGTCAGTGTTACTGCAACTGTTATGGCTCTTCCGAGCCCAGAAACATCGGGAAGGTTGCTTTTACTTCTAAATGAGGTAAATGAGACAGCTAGTTCTAAAAGATCCAAGAAGTCTAGCTATAAAGTGGGAACTCTGGTTGAGGCAGAGGTATGTGGGTTTATCGTTTTGTTTTCAAAATGTATGTATTTATTTGATGGTTTTCAGTGTGTTCTACAAGCAAGCTTATACATACGGACTGTCATAAGCTTCTTTATTATGCATGTGATTCGCATTGGCTATTATTTTTCTTTTTACTAGAAAAGTGTACCATTCTTATAGCTTGCTAACATTTTCCAACTTTTATAGACTGAATATTTTCTACTATTTCTCCATTACGCTCTTATTATATCTGAATACTACTACTTTTTGTTTTTCTGACAATTACGAATGTTCTTTTGTTATGACATTGTTGTGTAGATTACTGATATCAATATGTTTGAACTGAAAGTTAAGTTTGGGTTTGGTCGACATGGCAGGATTCACATAACAGAGGTAACCTTTCTGTGTTTCTGGTGTAGATTTAAATTAGCATTTTAAGTTGTAGATTTGATACAGCTTCTAGCACTATGTGGGCTTTCAGTGTGTCAGATGTAAGCATGTTACCCAGGGTTGGTACTGTTTTAATAGCTGTAAATTGTGACCATGTTTAGATAGCAGTAACCTTAATTTTGCAGGGGTGAGGCTTGCCCTCTTGCTGATGTGCTATTTTTGTTTTACTATTTTTCTCAATAGTTTTGTGCCCTATCTGTGGGCAGGTACATAATGGTAATGATTTGAAAAATCCATTCTCTAGCTACAAAATTGGACAGACAGTGACTGCAAGGATTGTTGCAAAACCTAATGCAAGAAATGGCAATTGGAAGGGCTCACAGTGGGAGCTTTCTGTCAGACCTGAAATGGTTACAGGTTAGTGTAGCACTAGCTGGCAAAGATGTGAATGATATAAATACTCTGCAATTTGTGAAACATATATGCAGAAATACGGGTTAAATTTAAGACCTACAATTTGTTTCATAAGGTGTAATAATTTTATTTGTATTTTGACATCCTTATTTTATAAACATTTATGCTCTTGTCATTATATATTGATATTGCTATCAGTCTCATTTTTATTGGAATCAGGGGTAAATATATTTTCATCCCCACTCATGATTGAACTGTATTTTGGTTTTCATATATACTTATCCAGTCTCCCTTATCTTCTATGTTTGTTTTCTAATGAAAAAATTAGCATAATCTTTAAATCCGTTTTGTCGGTATCTACTAGTTAAATTTATTCCAACAGTTTGTCTGTTCATTTTTAAAATTATCGTAATATTTCTGCTATGTAATTTATTATCTGTACTTCAATTCAGGTTCCAGTGATATAGATGATGTATCAGGAAATTTTGAGTTTATAATCGGGCAATGTGTGGCTGGTTATGTATATAAAGTAGAAAGGGAATGGGTATCGTTAACAATATCGCGAAATGTGAGAGCTCAGATATATATTCTTTATAGTGCTACTGAACCCAGTGAGCTAGAGGGTTTCCAGAAGCGATTTCATGTTGGGCAACATGTTTCTGGTCATGTACTAAGTTTCAACTCAGAGAAGACGGTATTGCAGTTGGTTCTACGCCCCTTCTTAAATCTTACTTGCAGAACAAATGAAGAGCCACAATATAATGTCGTGGACAAGGATTTAACAGCATATGTACACGAAGGAGATATTTTAGGTGGAAGGGTTAGTAAAATATTTCCAGGTGTTGGTGGATTGCGTGTTCAAGTAGGTCCTCGAACATACGGAAAAGTACATTTTACTGAAATTGCAGACTCATGGGTGCCTGATCCATTGTCTGGATATCATGAAGGGCAGTTTGTCAAATGTGTAGTGCTTGAAATTATTCATACTGTAAAGGGTAGCATTCATGTTGAATTGTCCTTGCGATCTTCCAGTGTGAAGCTTTCCCAAGATTCTGTAGATGTTCAGAGAATTGTGTAAGTAGTAGTACTGATCTTTGTGATTAATTTTAAATAGTTTTAGACTGGGCCGCTTATTTTTATCCAACTAATATATACAGTAAATCTTTCCGAATTCTGGACACATGTCAAGTTTTACTGCAATTTTTATTGCTAATTTTACTTTATTTTTTCTGCATTAGAATTGGTTGTTTGGGTTTATGTTCATTGGTTGACTTTTGTTCAAACAACGGGTTTGTGTTCTAGTTATGTTAGAACCCAACACGTTTTATAATGATTATAGTAATAATATGGTAGAATCTGTTATACGTGATATTTCATCTCATTACATTATCAATTGCTGATTTTTCAGGGATGCTAATGACAAACGTGAACGTGTAGAGAAGATTGAGGATCTACACCTTGGTATGATTGTAAAGGTATAGTCTTTTTTTTTGTCTATTTCCTTTTAGAGATAAATGCTTCAACTTTCTAGTTTTCATTTTTCTTCAGTAGGACTTCTGTCTTTCTTTTCTTTTCTACCATTCCTCTACTATATTTTTCTCTTTAGAAAAATCAAGGCAAATCTTTTGCTTTGTTGCAGCAGTATTCTCTTGACGGAAATGAGTAAAGATTGTTTGTTTACGGATGTTTGAGGAGAAATAATTTTGAAATTAGTGATCCCCGCTGTATTATAATTTATATCACACATATTTCCATTCACGTCTCCTAATTTATATTTTTTAAATTTGTAGAACTCACTGGACTATTTTTTCTTTTTGATTTATTTATGTCTTCTTTTGGCTAGGGTTATATTAAAACTGTCACACCAAAGGGTTGCTTCATTTTTCTCTCACGAAAGATTGATGCCAAAATTCTTCTATCCAATTTATCTAATCAATATGTTGAAGAACTCGAGAAAGAATTTCCTATTGGAAAACTTGTAACTGGCAGGTAAGTACTCAATCTATTTTTTCTGTTCACATCTTAAAATCATACATTTTTGAGGGAATGTACTACGGCCAAAATTGGCAGGGTTATATCTGTGGAGCCTCTTTCAAGTCGTGTTGAAGTTACACTGAAGACATCACCAGTTCTCAATACATCCAAATCCGATATTATTGATTTCAGTAAACTTCACGTTGGAGATATTATATCTGGCAGTATTAAGCGGGTTGAGTCTTTTGGTTTATTCATTGCAATTGACAACACAAACATGGTATTTGTACAACCTTGGTAGCCTTTTCTTGTCCATTTATTTGTAATAAAAAGTATTATGATCTATAAAAAAATGAAGTTTATATCTCATCAATGCTTTTAGCATTTTATAAGTGTATGCATCGTATATTAGTTATTTTTTTAATCTCATGCTTTTATCCTTTTATTAACTTGGTGATCAGCTTGGTTCTGTGAGCTCACTTGGTTATGCTTCTTCAATTTCCTAGGTTGGACTATGCCATGTATCAGAAATTTATGATAACCAGATTGAGAATATCGAAGGAAACTATAAACCTGGAGATAGAGTAAATGCAAAAATATTAAAGGTAAATCAAATATATAAAGCTTTAGATATACTGGGTTCTATGTTCTTTCCAGGAGATTATATAACTTCTAGCTGTTAAATGTGCTTGTTTTTATTTTTCTGTCTATATTTTACAATCGCAAATGCTTTGCATTAGACCTGTTGCATGCATTCAGATAAATATATTGACGATTCAGAAAGTTGCACCATAATTAGGGTAGATCTGGCAGACAAACCTAAAATCCACAAATTGCTTGAAAATAATTTATAATGAATGAAAGCAGTTGTAATTTTTGTGAGGCATAAACAAAGTTGATGAATAACTACAACACTTCTAAATGGTATGTTAACTTGTTCAAACACTAATTTCTATCTTAATTATCATTAAATTGAGTGAAATAATGAATTCTTATTTGTCCCATGTCAACTAGTCTTTCTTTCTTGACCAGTGTGTATTAAAGTAAATTGCTAATTACTTGCGTTTCTGTAATTATCATCAGGTGGATGAAGAAAGACACAGAATTTCTTTGGGAATGAAGAGTTCACATATGAGGGATAGAACATTACTTCAAATAGCATCCAAGGATGAACCTTTTGAAGATGTTATGAAGTCTATAACTTCTACGCATAGTTTTCTTAAAACCTCAAATATAGATGTTGAGGATGAAATTAATCAATTCCCAATTCTTTCACGAGCAGAAGATAGGGGAGACATTCCACCACTTGACGTTTCCCTTGATGACTTTGATCAAATTGATGTAAATAATGCTAATAGTCACAGTGAAGAGAATGCAAATGAAGAAGTCATTATAAAAGAAAAACATAAAAGGCACGAAAAGAAGAAAGCAAAAGAAGAAAGGTCAATATAAATGCTTTCTATAAAATGTTATCTCATTTTGTTTATTCTTCTTATTGCTTTTTAATCTCTAAAATGGGGAAGTATTTTTGTACAGGGAGAAGCAAATAAGGGCAGCCGAGGAAAGATTACTGGAGGAGGATATACCTAGAACTGCCGATGAGTTTGAAAAGCTTATTAGAAGCTCTCCCAATAGCAGTTTCATCTGGATAAATTACATGGATTTCATGATTTCTATGGCTGCTGTTGAGAAAGCCCGCTCAATTGCAGAAAGGTATATCTGAAAAACTATGATTTTTTGTTTGGATTTTTGAATGATTATGAAATTCAAACTTGACTAATCCTGGGCTTTTTCTGGGTGTCGTAAACATCCTATGCTAATGCAGATCAAAAGAGGGTTTTACCAGTTCTCTTTTTGTTTATTCTCGTTTACTTTTTGGTCAATTATTTTCTATTAGACATTGAACCTTCTATCGAAGACTGTTTTTATATACTCGTTTGTGTTCTGGTTTTAATATTTATATGGAATTGGTGATTTTGTTTACTATCTCTATGCTAAACTTTGAAAGTAGTAAACAAGTGAAAACAACATGTTTTCTTAATTATTTTGTAAATAAAATATAAAAGTCGAGACAAGTTTTCAAACTCAACAGTTGTATCAACCAAAGCAGCTATATCAGCAAGATGGTACACCCTAAATGTTACAATTGTTTCAACAGTTACTTAAACATTTAACTTTGATGCTGCTGCTTAGACATAATAAGATTTGTTGTGTATTTGAAAGGCCTCCTTCATAGATTGGTTATAGAAAAAAGAGTAGGTTGTAAATCTCGTTATGTACTTTCTGAAGTATGAAGATTGAGCACTTAAATAAATAGCTTCTTTTAAATATGAGATGGATTAAATGATGATCTGCCTATGTTGTCATTGTTAGTAAAATTTTGAAATAGAGCGACTTGAGACTAGACACATCAATTGTTTACTAGTATTTTTATCCATCACAAAAGTGGGGAATAGTCATGAATTTTCCGTGATTGTTTTCTTTGAAGTTTTTGTTTGCAAACAGTGTATTTCTCCCCTTTAACCTGGCAGAATACATCCATGTGAAGATCATATTACCATAGTCATCTTACTTCACATTGTTTTACTCACATGAATCCATAATTTTGAAGAGCTTTGATGACCATAAATATCCGAGAAGAGAATGAAAAGCTTAACATCTGGAAGGCATACTTTAATTTGGAAAATAAGTATGGCAACCCTAGAGAGGTGAGCAGAACGTGCAATTTCAGTTTTTGCTTGTTCACAGTTGTAATGTGGAATCCTTAATTAGTGTTTTTGTGTAGGAGGCTGTAATGAAAGTATTCCAAAGAGCACTACAATACAATGATCCCAAAAAGGTCTACCTAGCACTGTTGGGAATGTTCGAGAGGACCGAACAGCATAATTTAGCTGATGACCTTCTCAATAAAATGACAAAGAAGTTCAAGCATTCGTGCAAAGTATTGTAACTTTTAAGTATAAAATACTACTCTTTTTGTCTAGTTAAAAAAATGTTTTCGGAACTTATTTTGCGCTGTATTTTAGGTTTGGTTGAGGCGTATACAAAGTCTTTTGAAGCAAAACCAGGATGAAATCCAACCTCTCATCGATCGAGCTTCTTTAAGCCTTCCCAAACATAAGCATATTAAATTTTTCTCTCAGACAGCTATTCTTGAATTCAAAGCTGGTGTTCCAGATCGAGGGCGATCCTTGTTTGAAAAAATTCTTCGGGAGTACCCAAAGAGAACAGATTTATGGAGTGTTTATCTTGATCAAGTATATTATTCTCTATCTCATTTTCTTTTTGTATTAGTATTATTTTGATCCTAACATCCCTGTGTTTATTATTTTGATAGGAAATTCAACATAAAGACGAAGATATAATTCGTGTGCTGTTTGAAAGGGCTGTTAGTCTGAGTCTCCCACCTAAAAAGATGAAGGTGTGTGCACCGATCTATATTACTAATTTTGCTGATGTTTCATGTTTTTACGCTGGGACTCATTTGGATTTTGTTGTCTTGATTGACAGTTCTTGTTCAAAAAGTATCTTGATTATGAGAAATCCCAAGGTGATGATGAACGTATAGAATCTGTGAAGAGGAAAGCAATGGAATATGTTGAGACTACTCTGTCTTGATAAAAGGTCACCACTGCCTTAGTTTTGAATTTTAAAACTGGCTTTCCTAAGACAGTTTGAGTTTGTTAAGGCATGATACCTAAACACTACATGTTTTCCTAAATCATCAGGCAACAGGATTTGATATTGGCTGCCTCTGTAAATGGAGTGATTCTAACAATACCTGCTAGTGCTGCTAATTGCTAATCTGCTTTCTGCAGTGTAAATTGATGAAAGTTTTCCAAGTGAGTTGTGAATGCAACAAATGATGCCAAGAGAAAGACAGCTTTGGTGAAAGAGGAAATATATAGGTCCTTCTATTCTGTCTTCTGCCCTGTTTATTCCATTTATTTAGGCTGTAATTTTTGGTTTTAGAAACTATCTTTCTTCAGCACTGAGGTTGGGATAGTGTTTGCTGAAACAAATTTTGCCATTGTAACCATTAATTTATCATTAAAATGATTAACTATTGCTCTAGTATTACTTTCTAAATTATCCCCGTAGGAAGCTTAAATTTTGGTAATTATCTGAGTGAAAATGTCAAATCGTCCGAGCAAGACTTGTTATTTAACCTAAAACAAGCTACTGATATCTTAAAAGGATAAAATCACTCAAGTGGTATGTTAGAACACATTTAGATAACAAATGTCGGACTTTTGTCTTACTCATAAAATCTTTTTAACAAACCAGAATGTAAATAAATAATTGAATCTAGTGTTATTACTATTACTATTGTAAGTACATGGAAAATGTATGTTTGATCATAGGGTAAACATAATTCCATGTCAGTGTCAAGTGTCATGGCAAAACATTAAGCTCCTAGGGTGAGAGATTCTCTTCCCCCATCGTCAATTTATTTCTGCTCAGAATATGAATTGAATATAGTATGCCAATATTCACTATGTGAGAAAAAAATTGTAACTACTCTAAATATTATGAGCTTTTCAAAGTAATTTTTCAGTTTTTATTTTTTCAGAAAAAAAAAATATGGTCCACTTCTGAAGTGGACTAACCTTTATAAGACATTCCAACAGAATGTTTACATCTAACTATCAAACAAACAATCTCAATCAAGCCATCAAATAATAAAACATGAATGCCTATCATTTAAAACTTTTTCAAGATTAAGCACAGTAAAAACAAAGCCATCAAATAATAAAACATGAATGCCTATCATTTAAAACTTTTTCAAGATTAAGCACAGTAAAAACAACTGACCAGCCTAAAATTGTCACAAGTTTTTAATTGAAAACATATATACCATATATTCGAGTACCAATGGAAAAACAAACCGAATGAATCTTAGAAGAAATCCAAATCCAAACTTTTAATTGAAAAAAGACAATTGTTTCCTACACTATATCACTGCACCCGATCTTAGCGGAAAAGATAAAACTGTCCTTAAAAAAAATTTCTGAAATATGTGTTCCGGATATTTTTTTCCGGAACGAAATTTTATATTACGGATTTTTTTATCTGAAATGGATTTTTTATTTTTGTTTCCGGATTTTTATTTCCGAAACACAATTATTTCTTTTCCGGATTTTTTTTTTCGGAATGTATTATTTTTCAATTCTGGATTTTTTTATCCGAAATAGAATTTTAATTTTGGTTTCCGGATTTTTATTTCCGAAACTCAATAATTACTTCCGGATTTATTTTTCTGGAATATATTATTTTCAATTCCAGATTTTTATTTCCAGAATTAAGGGCATTTTTGGAAATTAAAAAAATATGTTGGGTGCAAGTTAAAAATGATTGGGTGCAGGGAGCATTTGCCTTGAAAAAATTTAAACCATTTCTATCTTCCAATTTTATCGGATGTCGCCGAAGGGACCAAAGTATAATTTTTCAGTAACATGGTATGTTAATCATTCACAAAATGCAGTGAACAATATCAAAATTTTAATTTAAAATCATCTGAGCATGAGAAACTAGGTTAATTTCCTTTCGTGGTTTTGAACTTTGAAACATGAAACTTCATTTTTCAGCATCAATATCCTCTTTGTTCAAACTGGTATATATCCAATACCAAGCTACATGAAAATCAAAATATTTCTTGCAAAATTCAGGTTGAATTTTGTTTAGAAAATGGCGAAACAATTTTCTGTTATTTGCACCATTTCCTTGCCAAGATCCTGAAACATAAAACAAAATTGGAAACAAGGAGGTGTTTTTTAAATTATTAGTAAAACTACACCTAAAATATCAAGATGTCTAATTGAACGAAATTATTTCCAAGTCATAGCCATAATCACATAAAGCCACTAATTGAATTTTGATCCAATTTTACTGAAATAAATAATTAAATATAATCCTATTATAATTTTGATTCTGTAGAAAAGTACGAAACAAATTTATATTTTGATTAAAATTACATTTTAATTAAATATTTAAATATAATTATATTTTTTAGAATACATATTGAATAGACACTAAAATTATGTGTCTTAAAATTAATTATAATAACTAATTTTTAAATGTATTTATTGTAGAAACTAAAACTTATTTTAAAATTATGCTTATTTACTTGTATTTGTATGAGAAGAACAAGAAGAAAATAATAATAAAAACTTGTAAAATTATTTTTTATTCATGAAAGAAGTTTCACAAACTTTTTGTTGTTTTTGTCACGAGTGCTTGAAGAAAAAAAAAATTCAGTGCTGTTCAACTTACATCAAATTTATTCACTTAATTTTGTCCCAATGGCAACGAATTGAATTAAGATAAAAAAAAAAAAAACTGGTTAAACTGGGCTTAAATATGGTTTGAAACTTCCTTTTGATTATAGATTCAAGAAGTTCATTCTGGAAGTTGACTTAGAAGTTAAAATTCCTGTTTGTCACTCTGTCCTTAGATTTTCAATATATTCAAACAACTTAATTATTCTCCTTCTTTCTAATTAATAAAATATCACATATTCATAAAAAAGTTGTTTCTATTAGTTGCTAATTTTCTTTGTTAACTTACAATTTTTTAATTAAGGGAATAAACAATAGAAAAACCTCAGGTACTTTCATTCCAAACATGAGTTTTAATCTTCTTCCTAGAGTTTGGGACATCAAAATGCAGCACATTCTTTTACTCTTTTTTTTTTCACAATATTTACTATTACAGTAAACAGATGTTGACTATTCTAAAAAAAATCTGTAGATTAAGAAGGATTTTAAAACTGTTAGTAATGAAAGACATTGAATATATCTTTGAGAATTATTTTTATCATATAAATAACAATATAAAAACATTGCACTCCTTAGTATGATTAAGAGAACAATTTTCTATATGATCTAAAACAAATTTTCTCTTTATAATAGTCTAAGAGAATAAATCATAAAAAATCTAATGTTTTAAAAAAAATGTGATTTCATATTATTGTAATTGACAAAATTATTTTTTGTGGTGTTTTAAAAAATGAAAAGCATTTTTATTAGAAATCTCACATCTCTTCGATAGTTCATAATATATAAATAAGTACAAACTTCACCTTACAAACCAATTTTGTAAATTTAAATTAAGTTTAAAGTCCACTTCTTATGATATATTGGATATTTCACATGACAAGAGATAAGGTCAAGTAGATACAAACTTCATCTTACATTTGTAAGGTTGAGTTAGACTTAAAGTCCAATTCTTGAGATGATATCAAAGCTATTTAGAATCTATCATAGCGAGAGTTTGATGGACTTATCGTGTCACTCGTTATTCGATCATTCATAAATATATAGTCTTCGCATGAATTGTTTGGTCTAGACATGAGGAAGGTGTGTTAGATATCATACATTGACTAAAAATAAGGGTCAACTCATAATATAAAAGTGAGTGCAAACATTACCTTATAAACCAATTTTGTAAGGTTCAGTTAGGCTTAAGTCCAAATCTTAAGATGGTAAAAGTTATTTAAAGTCTATCCTAACGAGAATTTGTTGAACTTACGTTTTACTCACTATTGCATCATTCATTAATATATAGTCTCTTGCAAAATCTTACCTTATATATCAGTTTTATAAAGTTGAATTAGACCTAAAGTCCAATTCTTTAAGATTTTTGTGTGTTTTTCAAAGGTATTTACCTTAATAAAAGAGATATGAATCATAATTCCCATGTCATCTTTCATTAATTATTTCATATAATTATGAGAAGTGCATCTTATAAATGTGTATTATTAATTCTATCTTTCTTTATTTTGTTTATTTATTGTTAACAAGGGTATAAAGTTATTAATTGATATATTTAGATATTTTTTAATAAGATCTTATAAAAAGTTTGCCAATTAAAAAAAACTTCTCTCTAATTGTTTTTAATGTAATAGTTGATTTACTTGTACTTCTGAATAAGAAAAAATGATGAACGACGAATTAATGGACAATATAATTCTCATAACTATTTGAAACAAGAAATGACATTTGCATTATCACTCTTGTAACCAATAAATTTTTTTGAAGGTGACCTCATCTTCAAATATTTGAACAACGACATGAAGAGCTTTTACATTTTTTTAATCATCATAACTAAAAAATTAGTACTTTCAGTTGCAATAATAGGAAAAAACACCTTTTAGCAAACATTAAATATTGACTGTAATTTTTTTTTAATTCTTTTTAATACTCATGTCTTCTAAGTCAAGATTTACATTCTCATGATTAATTTTTTTTTCCTTAATATCCAACAAAGTTCCAATTATATTATCAAATATATTTTTCTCTCTCTATATATGTAATATATCAAGATTATGATATAATTTATTTTGCTTCCAATATTATAACTACAAGGATAGATTTTTTCTTCGATAGATCTTTGATATTTTTTTTATTTTTACTAAACACATTGATGAAGTTCTTTATAAGATAATTTTTTTCCTTATTTGAGACCTACATTCTATTTTCCTATTAAAAAACCTTTTCATTTGATCTAAATTTATGATCAATTGAAGAAAAACACAATAGTTCATATGGCATATTTTATTATTGTTATTTAATCAGATTAAATCAGTGTAATAATTATAATCAAAACATGCAAATTTCTCTTTTATACTTTACTCATGAATGTCACTATTTTTTTTTAAAAAAAAAATATTGAAATTATGCTACCAATAAAAAATATTTTTTTTATTATTATTATTATCTCTTGTTATTTAAATTTGGTTTAATTTTTGTATTTAGTGCATCTTGGGAACTGAATTCAAAATAAAGACAAGTGAGCAGCCAAAAAAGGAGAATAAAGAAAATAAAAGGTTTCTAAAATGGATCTTGAGTTTAGTTAAACTTGGTTATGAGTTTCTTGAAGAAGCAAAATTGCTCAATCAGCTTAAATAATTGATCCAAAAAATGTGCCAGAAACGGTAATGAGGCAGTTACACTTAATTTAATCACTAAACACATCATTAATTAATTATTTAATTTGAGAGAGAGAGAGAAAAGAACCATGGAGATTAATTCAAATATTAATCAATGAATAAGCATTATAAGTTAGATGTAACGTAAACGTTGCGTAATGAGAACATCTTTGCCATAATACCACAGATTAAATTCAAATTTTCATCAACTTTTTTGTTAATGCTTATTAATTAAAGTCATTACTATTTTTATTTAAAAAACATAGGTTGACTTGGGAGTTAAATGTGTATTTATTGTGATAATTAACAGTTTTATGCCGTTATCTGATTAGAAAAAATGCAACGTATAAAAAATTAAATAATATATTTGACTTCAATTTAAATTTACTATTTGGTTATATTTTTATTCTATTAATTTATTATGTAGTCAAAATTAGCTTGCAAAATAATTATTTATTTATAGTCAAACACATGTAATTAATATTTTCAAATTAGACAAGAGTTATTGAATTTTGAAATGTTAATTTTATGGTTTAAGTATTTTTAAAAGAGATAATTATTGATAACAGTTACTCCTTCAAATATTTTACGCAACGTTTTAATTATCAGAATTTGAATTTGAATTTAGAACATTTTTACACGCTTATTTCGTTGAATTTGAATTAAAAGAGTTATAGTTCATTCTTATACCTTATATTAAAACTATTCAATACTTTATCAAACAATTTTTATTAATAATAAAATTTATAAACTAGTTCTAAAATTGATTATTTAACTAAATTATTGTATTTTTAGAAAAAAAAAATATTGTATTAACATGTTTGTTAAGGAGAAATTGTGAAAGGGATGATTTTGATTCTAATGGAGGTGTAAGTCTTTGAGTCTAATTTCAATACAATCGTTTTTTGAAAGTAGAGTTGTGGGTATATATATTCGTGTCATTGAATTTCTTGTATGAATGACGTTAAACATAATATATTTATAAATATTATAGTTCATGGATATAAATGAAATGTTATAATTTACAAATTCATAATTGTATTCACTAAATGAAATGTAATTATTCATGTGTTGTGGTATAAATTAAAAAATATAAATTTTTTTTGAATGATTATTGATTATATAATATTGAAAGGTAGAAAAATAATACTTTATCGTATTTTCTTGTTTAAAATATACAATTATTATATCTTACACAAAAATAAAAACTATAAATGATGAATCTTAATATTGAGTAGCCGAGGAGTTCCTAGAGAAAACTAGAAGATTTTTTTTATTTTTACATACGTGTATATATATAATTTTTTTTGTAAAAACAAACAAAATTTTGTAATACAATATTTGAAATATGTAAGTTGAAAGTACATACCAATATTTTAATTTTAATGATATAATTATTAAAGCAAATAACGGATTGTGTTACAAAACTAAAAGTGAATGAAATATGTTATATTTTGAAGTTAGAAATACTAATAATCGTTAAACATTTAATAATATTTTTTTATAAGTGATGATAAATGATGGTTATTGTTTAAAGTGTGAGTCTAACTAAAATATCAAATTATATAATAACTATTATTATTTAAGGTGTGAGTAGAAAAGTAAAATTGTATAATAATATTTAAGATGAATTTTTTTATTAAGAAAATATAATAAATTTGGCTGAGATAGATTTATTTGTATGGGTGAAAAAGTTATAAGAAATAGATGAAATGAAACGTATCTTTGTTTGACCCACCAAGTTGTCCTTTAAAATCTTCTCCCCACACACTCCATTTTCATTTTCTGACCATCCATTAATATCTCCATCTACTTAATAACTTCAATTTCAAAATGAAGTTCTTTTCTCTTCTCAAAAACACCACCACCGCCAACAACCACCATCACCGATCCTCCACCACCTCCTCCTCCTCCTCCTGGCCCTGGCCCTCCTGCCACCAACCCAGAACCCTCTCATTCAGAGCCGCCGCCACAACCAACGACGACGTTTTCAAAGGCACCAACTCAACCGCCTCTCAAACTCCGGATTCCTTCTTCACGGACTCCCCCGACTCCGCCAGCTTCTCTTCCGCTTCCAACGCATCCCGCGCCGTGGACCCCACCGAGACGGTTATTCGCGGCCTTCGCTCGGACCGGCTTTTCTTCGAACCGGACCAGACCAGCTCCATATGGGAGGCGAAACTCGCCACCCTCGCACCCTTCAAAAACAGCGTGGTCTTCTCCATGGACTCCACGCACCCTTACGTGGATTTCCGCAGGTCCATGGAGGACATGGTGGCCACCCACAGCGTCACTGACTGGGAGGATCTCGAGGACCTTCTCTGCTGGTTCTTCAAGGTCAATGCTCCCAACACTCACCACTATATCCTCCATGCTTTCGTCGATTTCTTGTTCGCTCTCGCACTCGCTTCTTCTTCTTCTTCCTCTAACGCCATTTGTAGCACCACCACCACCACCGTCTCTTCTCTCTCTTCTTCTTCTTCCTCTTGCACCACTCACTGCACTCTCTCTTTTGAGCAAGAAGTTGAACACCAACACACTTCTTAATCTCCCTCAATTGTATTATTAGATCATCAAAATTATAACTCATAAAATAGTTACAACCAAAATCTAAAAATCTAAATATTATATAAGATATTTTTATCATCTAATATGTATCTAAATAATTCTCTATTTATATCAGAGACTCTCAAAGTAACATCAAACCTTTCTTTTATTTGCATTAACATTCTTCGCTTCTCATCTCACTCAACGTCTGCATAATATATAATGATTAACGCAAAATTTCACACTTTTCTGGTTTACACCAAAAAATGAAGCACTTTGTTTAAGGGAATAGAAGAAGAAACATTTTTAAAATGATGGGCGCTTAGAATGTCAATTTTTGTTTCTTCTTCTGCAGAATATGACAGGAGGGTGGAAACTCCTATTTTTGTTTTAACTATAATGTTGTGTTGTGATGGTAAACTCATTAATTAATTGTGAACTGTGAAATCCATATGCATATATATGATAGTTAATTGATGTGTTGCTTTCGATGCTGTAGACAGTTTAACTCTCGTTGTGAATGTGAAGGTTAGTTTTGATGAGGAAACAGTGCAGAGTTTATAGAAAAATGTTAATAAATGTGGCACGTTCTGTTATAGAAGAAAAAGAAGTGATTAGGTGCTGTTCTTGCTTCAACGGCATCCTCTCATTTATGGCATAGAGAGTTCCATGTGGCTAACTTGTCACCTTCTTTTGCAAATCATTATTACTTTCAGTCAAAAAAGCTCATCAACACAAAACCATTTCCTGTGAAAAATGTTCAGCTTCATGTGACCTTCAAGTGATTTTTTTTTTGTATGTGATTAGTTTGTTTATGTTACTACAACAAAATAATCTAATTGTAACTAGTTTTAAAGATTAAAAGTTTAATTTTTATGTTTTTAACTAAAATGTTAAGTGTACCCAGATAAAAATAAAAAACATGTAGTTGACCTATTTTATCCAGCATTGGATATGGCACAGATGGGTACCTGAAAAGTGGAGTGGTGAGGGAGATCATGGCCATTGGTTTTGAATTGGGCAGTCATTATCAAATGATGGATTCAAATCCAGCTCAAAATTTTGGGGTGGTCCTGCTAAACTCTGTTCACCTGCAAGAACCAGCATTGTCATGGTCTTGAGCCAGAACAAAAAAAAACACAGAAAAAATGAAAATTACTAATAGCTCTATGATGTTGGAAAACATTGTCTTCATATGGCACTTAAATATGTCAAACTTGGAATATAAAGGTTACAGAAATCTATTATTTACCTGCCTGCAAAATCCAGCAAGAGTACAGAAAAATGCTTTCTTCAGCTTTGAAAATGCCAAAAAATACTGTTCAGGTTGAAATTGGAGCTACATGTTTGAAATTTTATGTATTTATTACTCCTTTAAAAACATTATGTTTTTCTTTTAATTTGAATTGATTTTGGTAGGACAATTATGTCCTCATAGCACCTAATTACATATAGGACATTGTATCTTTGTCACTGAGTTTCAAGTATGAAGCATTAGGGTTGTTAGAAAAAACAAGATTCTGCATACTGTTGAGAGGGTGAAGAGAATCCATTCAATCTATGGTCCCTCAAAAATTAATGGTAACAATGGAATGGTCCTTCATAAATCCCCTCCAATCCTAAGGCATATTTCATTTTTATTATTTTCAAACAAGTTTTTTAACAAAAATAAATTTAAATTTTTAGACAGTTTTTATTCACCTTGAGAAGAAAAAAAGTGAAAAGAGTACAAAGCATAATTACAGCTACAAAATCATTAAATAAAAATACTAAAAATAATTGATTGTTATATTAACTAAATTAAATACTCTTTTAGAAATTAAAAAAAATATTAATTTTTAAATTAGTATTTAAATTTAGTAATAAAAATCTTAATAACTAAATAAATACTAATTTAAAAACTATTTATCAATACTATAAATTAATTTAAAAATTAATAATTTTTTTTATCTAAAATAGTATCTAATTTATTCAATACATTAACTAATTATTTTTTTAAAAAAAAATTATTTATATTTAATGATTTTTTTTTAATGCTAGATAGAGTGTTCAGATCCATCCCAGTCCAAAACAGCTGAAAATTAATGAAAAAAATATATTTAAATTATTTTGGATAGTTTTCTTTTTTTATTCTGATTTTTCCAAACCCAATAATTTTCTTGTTTAACTAATTGCTTCAAATAGATTATTTTAATAAACATGTGTGATCAACCCTACATGCATTTTAAGGAATATATTACTCTTCGACCAACCCTATTAATCCAAACTAGTTTACAAACACTTGTCATAATAAGATTCAGAAATATCAGTTCAAGTATTTTTTAAAAATTTTGGGATAACATATTATACCTCGATAACATATTATATAAAAAAATCTTGATAAGTTTTGGGATTCGGAATTGCTATATCATAGAAAATGAAACACATTTATACAAGTTCAAACCAACTTGTTTCTCAGATTTAAATATGATTATCGTCAAGCAAGGAAGCTTCTAAACCTGCAAAATACTTCTTTTTTATTTCCCTTTCACGGCTACTTATATACATATATATATTACAGATTGGATGCTGAATCCCCTTATATGCTTTAGAAGTTACAAATAAATGGGGAAGGAGGTCATGATCGCCTGTCGATGAAGTGGCGCTCCATATGTGTGTAGTCGGTGGTCGCCGAAATTATGCAAGGTCAACATGATCGCCGGTTGATGAAAAGACGATCTCCATGCGTGCGTAGTCGGTTGTCGTCGAAGGTATGAAAAGGTAAACATGACCGCCGGTCGATGAAGCGGCGTTCTGGTCAACATGATCGCCGGTCGATGAAAGGGCGTTCTCCATAGGTCAACATGATCGCCGATCGAAGAAGCGACGTTCTCCATATATACAAGGTCAACATGATCGTCGGTCAATCAACATGATCGTCGGACGATGAAGCGGTGCTCTCCATATGTGTGTAATCGGTGGTCGCCGAAGTTCTGCAACGTGCATGGGTAACTCGTCGTGTGGCGAGGTGAATGTAGGTGGCTTCGGTTCTGGGTGTTTTGGTAAAGTTGATTGGTGCTTTAAGGTAACCTATTGGTTATTTTTTTGGGTTTGGTTTTCTCTCTTTAAGGTTGTTCTGCTCCAACCATAAAGGAGAGCTTCTTTTGTGGATGATATAGGAAGTCCTCCACTTCTGGTTACTGTATATGGGTTGAGATACCCCTGAAGTATTCCCTTTAATTTTATTTATTTATTGCTGATAAATATATATATATATATCATCAAGGTTCCGAGCATATAGTACCTTTTATCATCCAAAAACATTATTATTTAGAAAAAATGAGTAAGTGTTCATTTGTATACTTGAGTTGTAATTTTCTTTTTAATTATATTCAACTTTTATGAATAAAAGACATGTTTATTCAAGTTTACTATATTACTACTATATATCCAATTTTTTATATAGTGGTAATGTTACACTTTCAGAGGGACAACAAGAAGTAGCAACGTATTGTAATATGAAATTTGGTCATTACAGAAAAGACAATATTACGTAATTATTAAATACGAGAAAACATTGAGTAATACCAATCAATGAAAATATGATAGGAAATCTTTTAAAGCAATTCATTAACGAAGTCACACCAACAATAAAAAGAGTAAAATATTGCATGCATTAATACTCTAGATTCACTAAACTAAATTAGTTATATTGAGTTCATTAAATATAAATAACTATTTGTTGTTGAAAATCATATATTAAAACCTTTCATAATCACCTAATTAAAACATTTCTTAATATATAAATAATTTTTATAAATCGATTTTATAAGATTAAGTTTAATTTAAAGTTGAAGATTGAGCTGCATAATGCCTTAAACCTGTTTTTTATTACACTAAGCAGTTTATCATTTTTTCCAGCAAACCAACTGTAGCAGTGATGATCTTTGTTAGTGCAGAGGTTTGTTAGTGTGCATTTTGAAGACATTGGGGGAATCATAATGAAACTGTGTCTTGTAATTAGTGAGATAATGACCTAACATTGAAACCTTCATTTTCCAAGAAGATTTGTTCTATTCTACTGCTCTCACCCCGAGTGCCGAAGGATAAGCAGGAGGACGAGAAGAACTCCAGTTTATCACCCAGTCATCTGCCCGACCGAAGGAAGGAGAAGAAGACTTCAATAGTTCTCTAGGTCCCATCTCCCTAGCAGGAACATAAATATTTTTTTTTTCCATTATCGTAAACCAAAAAATTACACTAATTTGATGAAACAATCACGTTTGAAATTT
>Ga0123342_1000005_pt1 | contig 180032 bp, 76 predicted proteins | sample Turbeawhitnodule_FD_89960 | JGI IMG/M metagenome (GOLD analysis project Ga0123342, IMG submission 89960) | Root nodule microbial communities of legume samples collected from Mexico - Turtle bean Mexico white nodule | ecosystem: Host-associated > Plants > Roots > Nodule | place: Mexico: Nepantla... | reverse complement strand
TCATTTTTAAACAAAAACAACTCATTTTATTATTAATTTTTTTTAATAGGCAAGGGTTAATCTGTAAAGTAACATTTCACACCTTTAAAAAAAATTAAAATTCCCTCATAACCATCACATCACTCACAAACTCCCATAAACTTTCCTCACACATCCACCCTAACATACCTCAATCCAAACATCCTCACTTTCTTCACACTTTCCTCACACATTCTCACACATCCACTCCCTCAAATCCTCACACATCCTCTCCCTAATCCAAACAGAGCCTAAGAGATGTGTCTTAAGTAAAAAATAATATCAAGATCGAAGAGATAACTTGTTCGACCGATGAGAGATATTGTCTCAATAAACAAATAATTAAAAAATATCTAATTTACTTATTGGATTAGAGTTTAATATACTTAAATTTTCTTCAACAGATTTTTACATGAAATTATTTTATAAAAAATAATTCAAAATTAATTGCCAAAAGTAAAGCAATCATTTATATAATTGAAATAAAAGTAAAAATAATAATTACAAGTGCCATTCATTAATAGAAAAAATAATTCTATTTTGTACATGTAATGTAGTATTTACATTTTAGTTTAATAAAACGAATAACATATATTATATGAATCCACGTGTATCTCCAGAGACATGACATCCACCACTTGTCTCAATTTACCAACCCTAGGGTTGCACTAGTTTCCACCACTATCTTCCACTTCCTATGGCATTAATATTTTACATATAATTATCATTAATTAATATTTAACTAATTAATATCAATTTATTAATTAATTAAAATGTATTAAAATGAAATTAAAGTATATAAATATTTAAGTAATTAACTTAAAATATCAATTTAAGAAATAATTAATCATGTTTACTAAAATTAATAATTTTTAAATATTTTATTTAAACAATTAGTTAATTATAATTGAATTATTAAATGAGTATAAGTTCAGAGATTATATTAAATGTAATTAATAATTTTTAAATATTTTATTTAAACAATTAGTTAATTATAATTGAATTATTAAATGAGTATAAATTAAGAGATTATATTAAATGTAATTAATAATTTTTAAATATTTTATTTAAACAATTAGTTAATTATAGTTGAATTATTAAATGAGTATAAATTCAGATATTATATTAAATGTAGGTCGAAAGAGATTATAAGTTTTTAATTTTGTTAATTTAATTAATATAAAAAAAAACATTTGTGTATTATAATTATAAATTAGGTATTATCTACATTAAAACTTGAATTTAATTCTTTTTGACCTCAACTTCTAAACAATGTGTGACTATTTGATGTATTGAAGCAAGCCCCAAGCGAGGGTTAAGGAAAGAAGAATTGTTTTTTGAAACAATTTTCCATTCTCACATATGATATCAATGTTTCAACTTCAAATCCGTTGAGATAATATCACTATGGTCAATCTACACACATAACTACAAATCCAAAAGTATTTCTCACTAACTCAATACTTGATATTTTTTTATTACTAAGATATTATAATTATCTTACTAACTAAAATATTAAAGATATTATAATTAGCTTACTGACTAGAATTTCAAAAAGTCTTGAATATTAAAAAGTCTTTTTTAGATAAAATTTCACTCAACATTTATAATAAAACTCAAATATCCTTTAAATCGAAAGTCAATTATTATTAATAACTCGAATTCACTCTGCATGTAAAATAAGTAAGATGATTGTAGCTTAGTTATTTGGCTAATCTTCTCCTATCTTTAACCTACGAGTCAAAAATCAAAACATTAAGTATAATAGTTTCTCCCATAATTACTAGATTAGTTGAAGTATTAGATATTCTATTCCCAAACAACTATGAATAGATAATTTGACGAGCGTAGAAATGAAAAAAAAAAGCTTCTAATAGGGCATTGTTTTGTTCCTGTCGTCCTTATTGTTGTTCTTGGAATCTTGTTGCCTCACCATTTGTTGGGTATTTTCAGTACCTACAACTGCTGGATCACTAATTGATTCTCGATATTGTTATCTCAGTTGAAGTAGATTCTTCATCCACAGCTCCACCATATTCCCCAAGGAAAACCTCTCTTCATTAATACCTACAAACACCACTACAAAACAACTATTCAACAAACATCACTAGTTTGAATCTATGTAGTTTTTCCATCAAAACTCACCAAGCGAGTTACGATTCTTTATACATCAAATGCTACAAAAGCTAAGTAAAATGGAAATACTTTATTGATTTGGCTAAACACTAATTTGGTTGTTGATAATTTTCATTGATTTTAGTTATTTAAATCATAATTAATCATAATTGATTAATTTGGATCCAACATAAATTAGTGGATTATATTTATATCAGATATAGATTAAGCTTAATACTATATGGTTTTTGTTTAATTTGTAATACAACATGTATTTAGATTAAGCTTAAGCAATAAAACATCTTACAGGAAAACAAAATAAATGCGTAATTCGTCAAAAAAAATACCTTTATTACCATTTACCGATGGAAGAGATTCCCGACCAATTTATGTTATGTACACGTAATTAGGACTTACCAATGGATCAATGTTCATCGTTAGTGTTGATTGATACTGTTGCTAAGATTTTATTATACAATTAGAACTTTCCATTCATAATTTTTGACGGACAAATGTATGTCGCTAATTTTTTTGGAATATTCGTTGGTAATTTATGATATAAAAAAATATATCATTCATCTATTATTTTTACCAACATCAAAATTATTAAAAATAATTATACCTAAAACCCATCGAAAAATGTTAACACTCTTACAAAAGATTTGGACAGTCAAAAATTTGAAATTTTCTTATAGTTACAATAATCAGATATTAAATATTAGTTCTATCAAATAACAATATTTTTATGGAGTGAGTATTATCCACACAAAAGAAAACTTATAACTTTTACATATTAAAACTTATCATTTTTACATATTTATCATCACATATGTAAGTTATTATTTAGCCAAATTACTTCATCTTTTTAACTAGCTCAATTCACACAAATAATGGCATACTACTATGAAAGTAATTTTAGTCAAATTAAATATTAATAATTATTTTTTTTCAAATAACATTTTTTCTTTAGAACGTGTGTTTATTATTAAATTAAAAATTATAATTATTAGTCCACTAATATCCGTTATGAGGCCTTTAACCCAAACCCCTAACACTGTCTAACATTTTTTATTTTAAGAACTTTTGAATGTGTCAATTAGTCCCACTTAATTTCTTACCACAAATTAGAGTTTAAATAAGACCTCAGGCCACAAAAGATTATCTCATTATAAATTTTCTAACATTCTCTATGTTTTAGTTGAAAATGGACTAATAACTAACGTTCAACTAGAAATTTTTAAGTAGATTTCTTGTGTTTTTCTTAGTATTTCTACTAATTAATGATCTCAAGCCAATAAAAAAAACTACTTAATGATCCCATGAAATTATTTTTGTATACATACGGTAAAATTTTAACTTTCCATTTCCTCACGGCATTTAACAACATTGAAGAGACCTAGTGTAATTACTCCATTATACTCTATATTTTTTACAAAACTCTATTGTACTATTAATAACTAGAAAATTCTTAGATCAAATGCAAGTTTGTTTGAGTGGTTTATGCAAACCTCTTTTGCTTATTTTGGAATATGACTTCAAGAAAGACAATTACATGCAAAAGTTATTGAGTCATGACAGAACAGGTGATGAAAAGATTAGAACATTTGCATTTGGTTAAGTTATTTGGTGCCACCAATACGTCCTTTGAGAAAAGAGGCACTCTTGGTGATGTCACAGAGTGTGGTCTCTGTGTTCCTAATGATATTATAGACCCATGCTCCAACCACAGCTCCAAGAATTGGTGCCAAAATGTATATCCATATTCCTGTGTATTCCGAGTGCACAAAAGCAGGTCCAAGGCTTCTCACTGGGTTCATTGATGCTCCTGTCACTGGCCTGTCAAATATCAAACATTCTCATCACATATTATTGATACAACAATATTATTATCTCTACTATAATTTCCATTTCATTAGGGTCTCGATTGGTTAACTACCCTCCAATCATCACGTTCAGCAGTATCGTAGACCCAATTGCAATCCCAGCCATTTCACCAATCTGCACAATTTTAAATTTTCAAACCAAGAAATAAATAGAGTTAAGAAGAATATTTCGTGGATGAGCCGACTTAGATGCTTCGTTTTTTTTCTTCATTCCACTATTTACAAACTAAGAGTAATTTGATTTTTTTTTCCACATTATTTTACTAATAGTGTAAGAATAATGTATTTTTTTATGCAGAAACATCATCATGAAAGGTCAACCATTAACCTCAGTGTTGCCATGCCTCTCTCCATTTCTTCCTGACATTATAGCGAAAAATGGATTGGGTTGGTCACTTTTTGACTAAAAAGTGAACGAGCCAATGAAGTATTCAATTTCCACCACCCAAAACATTAACTCAACTTTTTTTTACTTAGAAAACAAGTCAAATTGGTTTGAAACATTTACAGAAAAAAATTAAGAAAAACCCTTAAGGACTTTATTCAAAGATAATTATTTTAAACATTATATCGTGTTTAAATTCGTTTATTTGGAAATTCTAATATTATAAAAAAAAACTATGAATTCATGTTGTCTCTATAGAACGAATTGTGCTACAAACATGGTATTACCATTCTTTAATACTGTTTTCTGCGAGGACAAGTATCGCAGGTTCAAAACATCCAAACTTATGAAAATATCTTGAATCTTGGAAAAGTTAAAGATCTTGATTAATTACTGTGGTTGAAAAGTAATATTTTGTGTAAGAAGGTCTCCAAATCTGATTAGAAAGCATGTATTAAGCATAAAGAGTAAGGTGAAAGAGATGTTACCGCTCTGTTATCAGTGGCAACCCCTGATATGACAAACATAAGGAGGAATGTGATTATGAATTCAAAGAGAAAAGCTTGCAGGTTAGTTCCACTTGGAACTGTTCCTGAAAACTGGTCATGCTTCCCCATAAACAATAGCTTCAGAGTTCCACTTGCAAGTGTGCTTCCTAGCAGCTGAGCTGCCACATAAGCTGGTACCTGTATCATAACAAGTTAGGAGTTACTTTCACAGTTTCTTTTTTTGTTATATGCTACATTTGTCCCCTTAAGATTTTGAATTCGGTTTTATGGAGACTAAAATTGACCAACTAGATTACTTAGCAGAAATTAATAATCAGAAAAGCAGATGAAAACTCTGCATCAGAGAAAAGGTAAAAAAAATATATGTATAAATAGTTTCAGTCTCGAAACAAACAATAACACAATTTCCAAATAAGCACAACATGTTGTCTTATGACAACCAAGTTTATAGTTTAGAAAGAAGGTTGTGGTTGGGTGACCTGCGACAAGGGAAACCTTTTGGTGGAGGCAAAAGCAATGGTGACAGCAGGATTGAAATGGGCACCAGAGATGTGACCAACAGAGTAAACCAGCACTGCGACAACCAGCCCCCAAACAATTGCTATCCCAGGAAGTGTTACCACGTTGTAGTTATTCTTGTTCACCACAACTGAACCACATCCGGCGAATATCAAGAAATACGTGCCCACCACCTCAGCTATCAACTGCATGTCTCCACCAACACACAAAAGTTATCAAACCATGATATTGTCATTTCCAATCTCAGTTCTTCTAGTTCAATATGATTAATCTAGAAAGGGACTTCCACAACAACAAAATATTTCAGAATTAGATTATATATCTAATAAATTGAAAAAACAGAAGGCACCTTCTGTAAGAAAGGAACAGAGACAAAGGAGTTCGAGCGTTCCATTGTTTTGGGGGTGTCCTTGGTTACATTTACAACCACCTCGTGTGTTTCAGATCCTCCTGAATAATCAGCCATCAGAGACAGTGTACAAGAAACTACTAAGAAACAAAACTAGACACTCTCATCTACTTCATAAACAGCTCCAATTTATAGGCAACCAAAAAGTTGTTCGCAAAGACACGGAATAATTTTATATTATTAATCAATTCAAATATCATCATTCTTTGTAATTAGATGTGCATGTAAAAGTGTTTTATATTATTAATGAATAAATTAATTTTTTTAGTATAATTTCTTCTTTTTTATAATATGTACTCTTATAATATTTTTTGTTTTATTTTTTAAATACATTGATAGAGGTAAAGTAATTCAATAACATGTTATTAGCAAATTTATAGATTTTTATCGAATAATGGATGAAAATAATATTTTTTAATATATGTTAAATTAAATACATTTTATGTGTAAGAAGATAGTTAAGAAGGTGGTAAGAATTTAGGACAGTGGCCAAAAAGGAATATAGTCTGTGCAGATATTCCAAATAAAAAGGAAAAAAAGTATAGAGAGAGGACAAAAAGGTACCTACCTTGGAGTTATCTGAGGAGAGAAGACAAATCAAAGCCCTTTCAATCCTATGCTATTGGTTTTTATGACCTTATAAGATAAAAAAAAATACAAGATAACTATATTAAAACTTTTAATTATTTATATATAGACAAAATTCTACCTTTTGCCCTTAGTTACTTAAATTTTTAAAACTTTCTTATACTCATTTAATTTATTAAAATGGTTTATTTTATTGTCTCCCATTTTACCTTGTAGCTTACTAGTGAGGTTAGCAAAGAGTTCCTTATCCTTCACTTCATCTTGCTTATTTGCTTGGACTTGCTTAGACAAAAATAAAATTGCTCCAACATTATTTTTTCTAAAATAATATTAAGAATAAATACCGAAGAATGGAAGAAAAGTATTAAAAAAGTATTTGTTATTATGTTACGTCAAGAAGAAAAAAAAAATATAATTTGTGCTTATAAATTTAAATACAACCCTTATCCATAAAGAGCAAAACACTTTATCATACTCCTACCACGAAACACCTACTTGATTATCTAAGGAACAACCAAACTAACCACAGGAAACATTAAATTATCATCCTCATACAATCTACTGGGTTCAAAACCCAATTAGAGTACCCGAAGGAAGCACAATGTGACTTTGCATAAATCCACGACCAATTTACCTGTACTAAGGAGAATACTTCGAGCGTATTTACCATCCCCTATCGAAGGACACGCAGTTCCTATGATTCCAAATACCACTCATAACTTCAACCCAAATTGTACCCCAAACGCAATTAACCGAATCTGAAGCCTAAACCCTAAATCCCAAACCCTAAACCCTAAATATATTTATTAGTGTAAATATTTTTATTTTATTTATTTTATTGTAATAATTATAAATTTTTTATCTATATAATGAGGTTGTAAGTTGAAATTCATATAGTAAAAAAAGTAATATAAAATTTTTATTGACAGTTTTTTGTAGTGTTTTTTTAAAAAATTCTAATAATATGATTCCCCTTACAGATATGGTTCACTTTCAACAGGTTTTGCCGCAAATTAATTTGATTCAAACGAGGTGATAAGTATAACACGAGTGAAAATTGTCTCCATCAAACATAGATACTGCATGAATGCTATGATATTTTCATATTATTTATTGACATAAAGCATCCTTTGGTTTTTTATAACAATGTTAAGTATGAAGTGAAATCATCAAAGATTTGTGTAATCATTCTTAGTTAAGATTGACAAATTGAATTATGAAATAATTTTTCTCATGGTTAAAATTAATTGATTTATAAGTTAAAAAAAAAAAAAAAACTGTTTTATAAGGCATTTTTGTCTGGTAAGTGTAAAAAAATAGTAGAGATTGAGACCTACTTAGTTACTAATGAAAAACTAAAAGTCATAATTTGTCCCAATTAAGGTGTGCGAAATTTAGTTATTTGAAAAACTTAATTAAACTTATCTAAACAAACTAAACTATTTTATAGAAACGGTTTAGAATTAAATAACTAATAATCGGTTTTAAAGTAAACTGATTTTTGATTTGGTTTAAAATTTGGTCCATTTTTCAACTAAATTTAAAACTAAGACTATTTTATAAAGTATGTTTTAAATAGTATGTTTACATAACTTATACGCAATTATCCAAGGTTGTATCTTCACATTATTACAAAATTAGTTATTCTCAAAATAATTACCAAACACTTTAACTTAGAAATATCGTTTTTTAAGTTTGAACACTACCTACCATGAAAGCCAAATTAAATTTAAAACTGTTTTTAAGTTTCTAAACTAAAATGACAAGAAACAATATTGAAAGTTCATTAAAACACTAACAATTAAAATTAGTTCAATAATTTCATGAATGGAATCAACCAAAAACTACTTTTATTCTTGTTCAATTCCTGAAAAAACAAAGTAGCAAAGTTATACTAAAAGAGACATATGATATAATGTAGAAAATGCAAATAAAAGTTAGTCTCCTAAATATATAAAAAGTTAAAATACCATTTGAAATCTAAACACTTAATTTAAAAAATAATGAGTTAAGCAAAAGTAGTTGGTAGGATGAAGAATATAATTTATTCCCATATGAAAGTAATATAATGTTATATTTGTTATTTCTTCCTAATTTGATAGTGGGTAATTAAAAAGATAGTGGGTAATTAAATTAGGAAGACATGTATTTCATCTTTATTGAGTGAGATTGAGTGTTATCTTCACAGAGTGAGAAAAATAAATATCGTAATCTTAGACATTTTCTGGACTAGGTCTCGTGGATTTTTATTTTACTCTAATTTTCTTTTATCTGCTTATTATTTTCGCAAGTAGTCATTTTGTATCTACTATAAAATTTTGTACGTTGTTGAGTTCCATCTTTCTCTCATTGTATTAAAATCTTTATTTTTCTTGATTACGATTAACTGTCACATTTAGTTTCTCTTATCAACAACAGATTAAGAAAAAAAATCTTAAAAATTTTTAAAGGTTATTTTTCTTTAAAATTCATGTCCTCTTAAATATATTTTTTATTCTTTATTCTTTTTACACTTATAAAATTATACATGATACCTATAAAAAAACAAACAATGCCATATGATAAGTAACTATAAATTAGGTGGTCTTGATTAATTAAAAAGATCTTTTAATGTAGATAAACTAATGAAGTTTAAGCTGATAATAAACTAATAATACTTAATGAAATTCATTGATGTAACAATCTTTTTCCTAATTTAAAAAGTTATTGAAGCTTAATGAAGTTCATAAATGAGTTCCTTCGTACAAGGATATTCAAATCTTGTAGAAAAAATATTGAGAGATGAAATTTCATTGAAGATTATTAAGTGAAGCTTAATGAAGATAGGTAATCTACTTTGTACCTAAAGTAAATTATAGACGTATTGAAATATATATTAAAAAAAAATTTAAATGCATTTTAACTATAATAGGAGAAATCACATATCTTGAAAAGAGAGACTCTAAAATGTGTTGTTTAACATTTAAGAGTCCAAACCAGTTTTGTCATCTAGAAATAAATTAGATCTATGGTAGTTTGTTTGTATTTTTTTAATAAAGTAAGTATATTTCATTTTTTCGTATTTGTATAATTTATTATTTTTTTAAAATAGACAATTTATATTTTTACTAGAAAACCTTAAAAGGTGATTCTTTTAAAAAGTGTTCATTATAAACAGCTTCTTAAATTTTAAAAAAAGAAACTAGTTTATATGTATTTTAAAATTATAAATAATTCCATCTAACTTACATTAAATTAGATTAGATTATGTTTAATTTAAAACTTGTTAATCTATTGAGTTATTTTAAATTAAACTAAATGGCTTGTTTTTTAATGAATTAATAGTAAGATCGAGTCTAATGATATATAAGTTAGAAATGGTAAAATAAGAATAATTGGATGGCATTAAAAATGTCAAAATAAAGATATCGTATTGACAACATAAGCATGATTGTACTCATAATATTAAAACCATTGATTTCATTAAATGTGTCGCGTAATAAGATTTATATTCCCAATATATGGGGTCAATGTGTGCATATATATGAAATATTTAAAAAATAAACAAAGAAGACACTTTAGTTTGTGCAAAGATTCAGTTCACATGATGCACCAAAAAGAATAATTTGGGTTCACATTAACCCTTAGGCATTAGCATTAAGCTGATCTCACATTTCTATCATGGCAACGTACTTGGCTTTTAATATTATTTTACGTTCATTCTCCATTTTTAATATAAATAATTTTATCAAACACTTTTAATTTAACACATTAACTTAATAGGTTTAAGCATAGCTAATAACTCACCTATTACTTTCCATATTTCAGCTAGTAAACTTCCAATACTAATTAACTTACCAGCTTGTAATATTTTTAAAAAGACTGTTATATATAATATTTTAACCTATGATAAATTCCTAACTTATTTTTTCTCATTTAATGCTTTAAATTTGAATATTAATAATTTTTTCATCCATTAATGATGGATAATCTTTGTTTACCAAACTAGGTAACTAGAAATTCAAAATGTCAACCAGTTAGTTAGTCGAAGTTGAAGATATAGTCCAAGGCCTTAATATTATAATCCACATTTCGATAGGATCCACTTTTCAATTAAAAACTTAATCTCAATAAATTTTTTTCAAAATTAGATTGAGAAAATAGTTTTATAAAAAATATTGAAAAATGTTGTAGTAAAAAAAAGATCCTGGTATTTGTTCACTTTTCCACCCAAAGCATTGACGAAACAGGGATTAATTGAATGCGCATGCAAATTTGTTTCAACCTCCCACTACTACATGCTCAAAACTACCTTTATTTGACCTTGTCTAAGCACTTTTATGTTATATTCACTTTCTGTGCAACTTTTTTCCTTTTTCCTTGTTTGCCAAACTGTTCACGAGTAGTGATTAACAAGCATACAATATATTAAATTAAACATTTTAATTACTCAACTGTTCAAAGTTTTATAGACACAAGCGATACATTTAATTCAGATTGTTGGAAAAAGTTATTGTTACTACTAGGGAGATGAGACCTAGAGAACTATTGAAGTTTTCTTCTTCTTTCGGTCGGTCAGGTTGTCGGGTGATGAGCTGGGATTCCTCTCGTCCTCCTGCTTCTCTTTCGGCACTCGATCTCGGGTGAACACTGGATGGTGGGGGTACCTGCGAAGGCACTCCGACGCTCAAGTCAGTAAAGCGGGTGGTCAGCTCTCAGGTAGATGAACAGTAATAAATGACATACCTTACCCCTTGGGATGCGTGCTATTTATATTATTCTAATTGGCCTACCTTGTTGGGCCCGCTTATCAGAGTGGATACCGCTTAAGGTTGTATTACCTAATTCTTAATGATGGATTAACTTCACTGACCTTGGTTTGAGCGCTAACGGTAATAGGGGTCGGTCGTCGGCCAAGTTCCCCTGGTATGGGTCAGCCATTAGCTAGATTTCTCTGGCTCGGCTAGGTCTTCTAGGGTCTTGGCCAGGTAGGCTGTCGGCCTCGTCGTCTCGGCCTAGTCTCTCAGATCTCGGCCAGCTTTACCTTGGTCTTGGTCAGGTTGACCAGACCTCGGTCAATCACTTGGATCTCGGGCAAGGAGATCAGGGTTCTGGCTCGGCTAGGTCTTCTAGGGTCTTGGCCAGGTAGGCTGTCGGCCTCGTCGTCTCGGCCAAGTCTCTCAGATCTCGGCCAGCTTTACCTTAGTCTTGGTCAGGTTGACCAGACCTCGGTCAATCACTTGGATCTCGGGCAGGGAGATCAGGGTTCGGCCTCGCCCATACCAGTACAATTATAATATAAAAAAGTTGATAAATAAGTCTTATTAACTACATGATTATAAAAAGAAGTACAATTTTAAAACTTTAGCCACTTAACAAAAATATTTGTTTTTTCTGTTGTATCAATTTTTAGTGAACATAGACATAAAGACCATAGTTAATGAGTCGAGTCGATTTTGTAAGGTTGAACTTAAAATTTACTTTCTAATATGATGTCAGAGTTATTTAAAGTCTATTATAAAAGAATTTGTTGGACGGATCACATCATCCTAATATAATATTAGAGTTATTTAAAATTTAATATAAAAGAATTTGTTTGATTGATCGGATCACCAGTTATTGAATTGGTATCGGATCACTCATTATATAGATTCGCGCATTGACAGTCTCGACACAAGAAGATGTTATAGATCCCACATCGACCAATGATATGAACATCTCATAATATATAAGTGGTTGCAAACCATATCTTATGAGTCGATTTTGTAAGATTAACTTAAATTTAAAATTTATTTATAAATGTTAGATTAAAAATAATAACTTTTCATAATATAAAGTGGGTGCAAACTATATTTTATAAATGAGGTAAAAAAATTCATAATATATTGTTAGGAATCATATGTTATTTTATACTGTGAATTAATGTTCTGTGGGAAGAGATGTGAGAGTGAATGTTGCCGGATGGAAAAATAACTAAATCGTGATTATGTTGGTCAGATTGTATTTTAAACGTTCAATTACTTTTAGATTTGGTTTGTACTAATTATATTCAATCAAGGTGCTATTATTTCATAAAACGGTCTACTTATTATTTTTTAAGTCCATTTAGGTTATATAGAACAAATAAATATTGACCTAGTTTAATTATAATTTGTTTATCTCATGTAATCAATCTTGAAGGACTTTTAAATCAACTTATTTAATCAAACTCATTTTAAGTCTAGTTAACTTATGACATTAAATTGGTATCTAAACTTACAATTGTACTATTTACCTTTAAATTTAGTATGATGGAAGTAGAGGTATTAAAAATAATCAAATAGTAAAAAATTCAATTCATTATTATACCCATCTACATAAAGTAATAGAAGTTTGTCTTTAAAATGAAAATTAATCATTATCCAATACATAAGGATAAGATAATTTAGCTATTTTTATTATATGATCTATGTAATGTTTCAATAAGAAAAATCATGAACTTTAATATCTAGATAGATCATAAAATATAACTAATATTTTATTTTCATCACAAAATAAGAGTGGAAAATCCTAAAGATAACAACTCGTGACCAGTCCTCTTACAATGCTTAATCTTTTTTCTTGATTAATTGATAACTCTAATACGTCTTTGGTTGTAATGGTGCTGTTGGTCGTAATTGTAATGGGACAATCAACGATGATGTTGTAGCAGCTTGTGTGAGAGCAAAATCAAGAGTGAAAGGAAGAAGTTAGAAAACACGTAAAAGTAATGTTGACCATATATTACATTTATCAAGGGAATGGTGTTTCATTTTAAGAAATTTGTGTGGGGCAATCTAATTTTCCACTAGAAAATTAAACATATAAAATGTATTTGTTTTATAAAAAAATGGTACATATAAGTGAATTAAAATATTGATATTTTCAAAAAGTCGTAAGTGACAAGTTATTTCCTAATCTAGCAGTCAGATTAGGTGTTCATAATTTCCGCACTCTAACTTAATGATGAATAATGACTAACAAGAATTTGTCTAGATATAAAATAAGATTTATGTTTAAAATATAATATTAGAATAATTTTTTCTTTATTGTTTCGCAACATATACGATAAGATTGTAGTTGTTATTTTATAACATTGGGTATATGGTGTCTATATAAGTGCATTGATGAATCCTATAATAAAATTAATATACTATTTCTATTAGTAAGATTTCATTTAATGTCAATATCTTTTTTAGCGACGTTCTTTTTTTTAAAGTGTATTCAGAGAGCACAGAGAAGTAAGTTACACTAATTTGAAAATAATTGTAAACTTGAAAGATATTGTGTGCTACTTTTCACCATATTCGTTTAGTCTTCTTTTGTCACTTTTCCTTATTTTATTTTTTGGTAAGGTTTTTGTGTTTGCATAAGGTCATTTCAGACTAGTGAATGTATTCTGTTTAAACCCAAGTATTAAGTTTACACGAGGCGTATAAAAATTGAATTTCTGATTTTACCTTTTAAATAAATGTACTCTAAACTGTCTATTCTGAAATGTATTTAGGAATTCATAAATACATTTTAGAATATATAATTCAAAATGTTTTAATACATTTTTAGATCTAGAAATATATATGGAATTATGTTATGTTATGTTAATATATTCTATATTATATATTTAAAAATCCATTTTTAATTTGAAAATACATTAAAAATATACATTTTAATGTATGTTATGAATTTTATATTCTGAAATATATTCTTGAATCTGAAAATATGGAATGCACATTCTACATTTTAGAACGTGTTAATACATTTTGTAACGTCCATTTTAAAATATATACAAAACTTTAAAATAGATTTTTATTGTGTGTCACCCTCACCCATTCCGAAATAGGGTGTTTTATAAATCTGAACCGGAAGTACTTTTGACATTCTATCTACATGGGGTACAAATCCAAACCGGGGTGCAGAATGCAATAGTCCTTTTCTCTTTGGGTCCTTTTCAGCCTGTTTCATATTGATGTGGAGAAAAAACTGGAGGACAAAAAAATAAAAACTCACACTAGTTGGTTTAAGTAATGTACTGAATTAAACATGTGTATTTGGAAAAATTATGTTGTAAACTAGCATAAGTTAGGAGCTGAATTTAAGTTTGATTCATACATCCAAAACGAGTCAAATTCAAAATTTATATGTTAAAACTATATAAACCTTACATATAATTTTTTAATTCATTTATAATTTGATTGTTTTTTATATTAAACACGTTCTCAGAGTGTTTTTTAAGTTTATTAATGAGATTTTCGATTGTTAGTTTTATAAACACACGGTAAGCAATCCTTCTATCTCTAGGATCGGCTCAGTAACAGAAAGATTGAGATAATTTGCAACAAAAAAAAAAAAACTACTTACTAATTATATATTTAATCAACAATCTCATAAAAATAAAAGTAAAAAGAGAAAGAGAATAGAAAAGTATTTAGACATAAAGACACGAAAATGATGAGTCATGAGTTGTTTATATCCCCTAGCTGGTCATTAGGATGAAGAATATTTAGGGAGCTCCATAAATTATTTCATTTATTTGCTCTTTGAAACTTGCAAGCAACTTCTTGCTCATATTAGCAACGAATAATTTTGTTTATATTAGCAAAATTGTCACGGCAAGTCTAAGATTAAAGTAAGCTACATTATTAGACTCTAAAGTCTACTCTGTATTAAGACTTATCAATACCCTTCACAACTAAACTTATATGTACACTAATGAATTTAAACTTTTAAATAGACCAGTAAATATAAAATCTCAAACTATTGTGCTAAAACTTTTACATAATGATGATTAATTATTATTATAATAGGTTAATCTGGTATGCCATATAGCCCTATTATTCCCTTCCCTGAATATCAGTCGGTCATTCTCAGTAGAACGTTTCTGCAGATTGTTGGATGAAGATCAAGAACAAGAAAAATAATGAGATTGGAATATAGAGCAAATGTAGAAGGGAAAACTGAAAATGTTAAAGAGTTCTTAAACCAATGGATAATGTAATGTAACTTTGTTTTTCATCGAGAACCATGATCCGGTAAGATAGCTAAAAGCATATCAAACAGTTATGAAATTAGAAATCTGGCCTTTCCTTCAATGCCAACTATGCATTATCTTGAGATTATTTTGAACACTATCATCGCATTCCTATTAAATTTTGCTTTGAAAGATTTAGAATAGAAGTGGTTGGTCAGAACATCAAAATTGGCTATTCATTAAGATACACATTCTCATCTAAATCTTTAGTCTTTCTGGAATTCCTATTTTCAAGTCTACCAACCACATCAACATTCTCAACAGACGAGACACATTAGTCCAAACCAAAACGCCAAGTTAACATAAAAAGGTAAACATAATTTTCTTCCCTAGTCAAGACTTCAACAATATCAGGGAGTTTGATTTGAAAACAGGTTTTCTTCTAATAATAATGAAAATGGGAAGAGAGATCTTCCAGGAGCTAAAAAAAACAAGACACAATGTGTTCATTTCATCATCAAATTTTTATTAAGAAAAACTTATATACATATGAGTTTTTTAGCTGTCTGTATTGAAGCTTTTACATTGTTAGCCACCACCCACCACCCACAACACACACACACAAAGGCTTGAAAAATAACTGAGAAAAACTAATCAACCGTTTGAATGAAGCTTTTGCAACAGATAAAGCAAAAGGACAAAAAGGACAAAAGTGGTCATTTCCTCTCTATCTTCATCCAAATCTAACCCTGTCTCAAGTTCGAAAAAAAATCGTAGACTGAATATACAAACAGCACGGCAACAACAACCAAATATACACTACCATCTCAGCCCTTTATCAATTCATACATAAAACAAGACAAAAAAACATAACAATAGTCCCTGAAATTTGTTAGGTAGGCAGCACACAGATCCAAGAGAGAATAGATCTAATATCATCTGATCTCAGGGGTGGCACAAGAAAAAACCTGGTGAGGCAACCGCAATGCCTCTGATTTAGAGAAGCACATATCATCAAGGTCCTCACTGGTGCACCACCTGCACTTTGAGTTCTCTGAGCACTGTGACTTCAACACCAGCTCTCCACAACTGGGGGTCACCTTATGCCTGCTGAGTCTCCGAGTAGACCAATCCTCCCCCAAGCCACAAAAGGGGTGGCACAAAAGGAGCAAAAGAACAAGTAACTGTGCCTTCGACTTCAACACCATGGAATGCATGATACGAACCTCAAAACAGATTTCTTCACCTTTCAAAATGGTTAATGCTAAGCCGCCTCACTTTCTTACTCACAACACAACAGAAGCAGAGGTGATAGTGAAGAGTGGACCTTCGGATGCAGGGAAAGGATGTTGTTGGAAGACAGTCTTTGTTTGAATGATTGAAACTGGGGCTCTCTGCACCTCACTGTGTCAGGTCATATGGGGGTTTTAGTTTTTAAATATTAAAACTTGGAGGAGTTTGGTCTAGGTTTGAGTTACTTTATTGTTCTTAAAATTCCGTGATACATTAACACTACTTTTATATCCTCAATAAAAAGATAATATTTTTAAAGTAGTCAAATTTATTTTAAAATATGTACTGTATTGTAAAACATATCTGGAATTATTAATTTTAGTGTGCATTAGGGTGTATTAGTGCGTAAATCTACTCCAAGTGTTAGTTAACCCGTCTTATCAAAGGTATAATGATTAATGATTAATTGAATGTGATGGTTTCCTCGTTTCAACGACATCGTCATCTTGATTTCCTATGTAATACCAATAATTATAAAGTACAGAAACCTTAAACTGAAAAACTATCTGGCCAGGGTGGAAAGTTGAAGGTTCTCTGTTTGACATGAAGGCGCCTAAACAGACCCTTTTCATTTTTCACTATGAAAGTTCCGTTCTTCTGACCTCAATTTGAAATTTCTCAGCAAGTTAAAGTGTGTGTATATTTTAGACATTCAAATGTGAAAACGTTCAAAAGGTTAGACCGAGCGAGTCCACTAAATACTTGGGAGTTATTCAATCCAATCCAACTCAGCTTTAACATGAATTATGAATTCATGTTTAACTTTGGTTGACATAAAATCAAACATGTACTTAGACTCCTACTTCTTCGATTGTGTCTTAAAAGTTGTTACAACAACAAATCAAACATACGCTTAGCTATTTGGAAATACGAGTTTTCTGTTTTTGGCTGATAATTTATGCAAACACAGTACAGCTTAAAATTTGAATGGCAGAATTTGGTTCTTGTTTTAAAGCAGGTTAACGATTCTGTTTTTTTAAGGAACAAGTTGAAGTAGCATAAATTTATCCGAAAGGGTTTGTTGATACATATATCTCCCTTCTAATCCTTATTTGGTAGATATTATGATATACATTTGTTTCTGTTTCTGTTTGGTAAACTGTTTTTTTTTTCACGTTGTTGTGTTATGACTTAAATATCATGATTTTTTTTGTGGTGCTTCAAAAATATCATGTTACTGAGGAGGATTGTGATTCTTTTTCCTGGTATTGAAGAGCACAGTATCTTGAGTAGCTGAAGAAAGATTAGAAAAGAATAAAGATGAAAAGGAACGGTTAGGCTTGTAAAGTATTTGTATTAGGATTCTCCACTGTTGAAAATACTGGAGTATGGATACCAGTTTCAGTTGTGCACTCCTACGTTTGTTGGACCAAGGTTTTCAGTCAAATGAGGGCTGTTTTTCTTGAGGTTGATATGGGATGGAATCAATGCCTTGGAGAAGGAAAGGGATTAGCCATGTGAATCCAATGCAGAATACACAGCATCATTAGAAGATAGAAAAGATGCTTAAAATAATTGTAGGTCATGATGACTAGTTTCCTAAAATGATTACAGGCCATGACTTTTTTCCTATGCAATTATGGAAGTTTATACATAGAAATGGAATCCTAAACAAACTTTGACCCCAAATAATGAACAGGATAAATTTATCCCCTCAGGGATCAGGACATGTTCTGTCCAGCATATACCTGTACCACATATTACAACCAAGAAAAGCGTCTAAAAGGATCTTTTTACTTTGTTGATCATGATTATGAGTTTTCTAAAACCCTTTTGTTGTAATGTGACAGAGCCAATAGGTTTGACTAGAAAGAACTGGAGTTGTGACTTGTAGGCTTAATGGTAAATCCAACATAAATGGGAAGAGTTGTTAACTTGTTTTATCATTATTTGGTCAAATTTTTTCATAAGTATTTTAAAAGAAATAGTTTATATATATAAATTAATTTACAAAAAGATTCTCATATTATCTTCTAATTGAATGGAAATCATTATTATTATAAAAGAATATATGAATTTTAATTGTAGAACATTTTCAAACACCCCAGGTTTAATATAGATAGATAATTATAGAATAATGTATAGAAATAACATGTCTTTTAGTGCCCTTCATCGGCTATAATAATAGATGAAGAACTTATACCACTTTTTTGTATATAGTTTTTTTAAATCTATTTTTATATTTATTTATTTTATACCATAATTTCTGTTAAAAATAAAGTAATTATAGCTTCTTCTTTTTTGTATATTATATATGTAATTATTGGGCAATCAAGTGTTACCACTTTTAAATTTATTATATTAATTTTTAACTATTATTGTATACCACTTTTTCTATTTAATATATATATATATATTTTTTAAATTAATATATGACAAATTTTAATAAAAAGAATATAAGATAAATTTAATTTAATTTAATACATTAAAAAATAAACCTAATAAAAAAACAGTCAACTGTATAAAAAAATTATTTAAAGAAAAGTGAATAGAAAATAAGATAGTTTGATTTAATGGAAAGATAATAAATTTGATAAAAATGTTTAGTATATATATGATTGATTTGATTGTATTAATGAAGATGGGTATGTTAATTTTAGTATAATATTAAAATTGTTCTTAAATGTATTTACTAAAATGAAAATATTTTTATTACAAAAAATTAGTTAAGAAAATAAAAATAAATTATTTAATAATTTTTAGTAATACTTATAAAAAATTAATAAAAGAAATTATTTTAAAAAACCAAAAATATTGAATATATGAGTAAATTGGAGATTTTTTTTTTAAAAAAAACTCATAAATCCAGTAATTTCTTTTAAAGTGGCACTTTATTCTTTCTTTTAAAACTATAACTTTCACAAATTATTTAAACCAAGTACACGTTACAAATTATCTCGAATCAAGAGTGAATGACTAATATTAAAAGTTTTATTAAAATTAAATATTACTTTAATGAAGCATTAAAGATAAACATTTATTGAACTAAACGTTTAGCTTTAATTAAATAAAAGTATTAAATGTATCTATGATTTTTTTTTTCATTTTAATAATGTCTCACTTATATATACTCATCACTAAAAGAAAAGTTAACGTCATTCATTCTAATTGTCATAGTATATTGTTATAAATCAAGAAAAGAGATCTTAGTATTCGATTTGGTTTTCTGAATTCAACTATAATATTCAGTTATTATTCTTAGTTCTTCTTTATTACTTCTATACATGCATTTGTTCACTTTTATTTTCATTGCTAATCCTTGCCCTTCATTTTTCAAATCAACCACGCGTTGACCCACGTTCAACCCCGAAAACAAAACTGGAAAATTGAAGAAAGGATCTGAACAATTGGAAATTTGGAATCACCGAAGAAAAAGAACCCTTCTTTTTCTTCTCTGCGATTTCTCTGCTTTCTCTCCGTCCCTTTTTCAGGTGCAAAGCTCCAATAGCGTAATTGCCATTTTTTTATATATAATTTAATTACTGTTGCTTTACGTGCAAGCTTCTCCAAATGTCCCGTCCAGGGAAAGAAGAATACTACGTTAACATATTTGGGGAAATTCAACCCACGATTCTTCTGTGAGATTTGTCTGAGAATAGGCGTTGCTTGTTTGGGTATTTGGGGTTACAAAGGAGAGAAAGTTGAGAACTTTTTCTACCTCCTGGTTTTATTGATATCGTGGGTTATGGGTTGTTCTCCTTTGGCAAGTGGGATTTTGCAATAATTGGCTATTATTAATTTTGCTGAAAGTAGGAATTTTATGTTATTGGATTTTGTCTGGGGCAGATTTGGGAAGAAAAAAAGTTTATTTTTTGGTGGGAGGTTCTATGGAATGTCCCATTGGGGATTAAGGGTTGACTTCGGTTGAAAGTTTGGAGCTTGATCTGTGTTTGGGCTTTGAATTGGGGAGGCTGAGATTTGTGAGTAGGGGTGATTGAAGTTTGGTTTGAATGATGGATGAGGCACTGGGTAGTTCATGTTCCCTGCCCCCTTTCCTGGCAAAGACTTATGAGATGGTGGATGATCTTTCCACGAATTCAATTGTTTCGTGGAGTGTCTCTAGCAAAAGTTTCATTGTGTGGAATCCTCCAGAATTTGCAAGGGATTTGCTTCCTAGATTCTTTAAGCACAATAACTTCTCAAGTTTCATCAGGCAGCTCAACACATATGTAAGCAAATTCGATCTTGCCATCTTGGAATTGTTGATGTGAATACTACTTGTTTTACGTTGTTGTATGTATTGCTCTGTCCTGCTTTTGGTTGCTTAAACTGAATTGTAGCCTCTTTATTTGAGCAGGGATTTAAGAAAATTGACCCGGAACAATGGGAATTTGCCAATGATGATTTTGTAAGAGGGCAACCTCATCTTATGAAGAACATTCATAGACGGAAGCCGGTTCATAGCCATTCTTTGCAGAATCTCCAAGCACAGGGCCCATTACAGGACTCGGAAAGGCAGGGTTTTACTGATGGAATAGAGAAGCTTAAACGTGATAAAGAGCGACTTCTAGTCGAGTTGCAGAAATTTCAGCATGAGTGGCAGACATATGAGATACAAATACATTGCTCGAACGATAGGTTGGAAAAGTTGGAACAAAAACAACACAAGATGGTTTCTTCGGTTTCTCATGTATTGCAGAAACCTGTGATTGCTGTAAATATCTTACCTCTGACAGAAACTATGGATAGAAAACGAAGGTTACCGAGAAGTGGCCACTACTATGATGAAGCTAGTATTGAAGATGCTATTGAAACTTCTCAAATGTTACCTAGAGAAAATGCAGAGAATACCACTCTCTTGACATTAAATGTGGAGCGATTGGATCAGCTTGAATCATCCGTGGCATTTTGGGAGGCTATTGCACATGATATTGGCGATAACTTCGCTCAAATTCAGTCCAACATGGATTTTGATGAATCTACAAGTTGTGCTGATAGTCCATCCATATCTTGTGCGCAATTAGATGTTGATGTTCGGCCTAAATCATCTGGAATTGACATGAACTCTGAGCCGACTGCAGCTGCTGTTCCTGATGCACTTGCATCAAAAGATCAACCTGCAGGAATCACTGTCGCGGCGACTGGAGTTAATGATGTATTCTGGGAACAGTTCTTGACAGAGGATCCTGGTGCATCAGAAACACAGGAAGTGCAGTCAGAAAGAAAGGATTGTGATGGCAGAAAAAATGAAGGAAAAACTAACGACCATAGCAAATTTTGGTGGAATATACGGAATGCAAATAATCTTTCAGAACCGATGGGGCATGTTGGTCAAGCAGAGAAAACTTAGTGGCAATAGATTATTCTTCTTGCTTGTACTTCCGTACAATCACATGTAATAAATATAGGTTTGCATGGTTTTTTTTATTTTGTCTACAATAAATACATGTTTCTTATTTTGGATAGGATGCATCCTCCATTGATCCGTTCAAGTGTGCTGCTGATCACTGTTTCTTCTAGATCTATTATGTCTGTTCTGAACTGTGGTTTGGTTCATACTTTTATATTGTGGACCATGTCACTTGTCTTACTGCATTGTGCTGCTACTGCAACCGCAATCATGACTGCAATCATAACTATAATTTAGAATCTTGGTGGTATGGTTATCACTAATCTACATTTTCTTCTTTCCTTTTGATCACTTACAATGTTACTCGTACCATATGGCAGAAGCTTCCTACTAATACCCTCTACTGCCATCCTTTGGTTGTCAGCTAGCCTTCATTTTTGTAAATGGAAATCATCGTGCAATTGCAGGGTGGTTCTGATGCAATTGTGGACATCACTAATATTGTAGCTGCATTCAGTGATGCAGTCCACAATTTGATACTTAGAGCACTGATTTTATTTATTTATTTGATCGGCACTAAGACACTGATAGTATTTTAGAGAATGTCTTACTTTTCTGGAATGGAAAAGACTTTGTTTTCACGAATTTATTCATATCATAGTATTGCATTTAGAGAGATTATTGGAAGTGGAAACTAGGATTTCTCATTTGAGAATGGGAATTGCAATAGAGTACTTGTACCTCAATTTTCTTCACAGAATAATTTTCAGACACCTATATTGTCAATTTCACTTTACTATTATCGGAGACAAAAGGTGAGGCTGACATGCGGAGTAAAAGGTTCACAGGAAGAAATTCAAGAGGGAAGGGTGAAGTTAAATTACTCCAATCATCAAACTGCTGAAGTGAAAATTACATTGGATTGAACTGAACCTATGACGCAAAATTGAGTTGGGTTTTGAAGGGATGTTGCAAATGATTTTGTAGTTTTCAAGAACTTGGATGGGGACCGCTAAAGAACTTAGAAATATTTAGAATTTGTTTGATTTTGCAAAACTTTGTTTGTTTCTATTTCTTGTTTCCAAAAGTAATTACAAAAATATTACCCTGTTATGACTTTGTTGGTTTCAAAGAATTGTATAGAAATAGTGGTGAAAACAACCGCGTTCACCATTTCTTATACAAATCTGATGGTGAAAATAAGGTGAAAACAATGTCGTATTATAGTAATATTTAGAAGAACAAGAAATCAAAACCAAATATTTACTCAAAAAGGATTATAAGTTGTGACGCATCCTATATATTGTTGAATAGCTATATATATTGTTGAATAGCAAAAATATTTAGTGAAGGAGAAATAGAACTCTTATAACGTGTCATACCATTTTGTTGAAGTTCATTTAGAGCATATATTCTATTGGTTAGGCAAGTTTGATAAATGAAATCATATTTTATTTTATTAGTGTTTGATAAAGTCAATCATTTCATCCAAAGTATTATTCGTTTTAGAACTTAGAGCTTCGTGTCCTTAAAAGGCTTCCAAGTGAGTTAAGAAAGGAAAATGTATATAAATTATCATTGATCTCGACTTTTAAGCGATGTAGGACTATATTGGGTGTACCAAAACAAGAGTTTGTCTTTAGAACCTCGTTTTATTCCCACAGATGACGTCAATGTTCCGACCTCAAGCCTGTTAAGATAGCATCATTAGAGTCCATCACCATATATGAGGTATTATCCGTTTTGGAGCTTGGAGCTCTATCACGATTTTGTCCTTATAAGATTAATATCCGAGTAGTGAATATCAAATATTGCATGAATGAAAGTACTCCATGGGGTTTAGATACTCATGATGTGATTTGATTTTAGATGGTTCCATTTTAGAGGTGACACTTTACTTATGATTAAGATTTTTAACAAGTATATGGTGAGACCAAGGGAAGATCCCCACTGGACGAACTTAACCAAGTGGTTAAGTAAGTGTGAAGGTTCACTTCCAAAGGCAAAGAGGAAAATCAAGATAAGGTGATAGTGATGATGCATTGCGGAAATTAAATTTTGAGCATGGTGAAAGTTTTGTTGCCAAATCAACTCACATTTTGAGCATGCGGAAATTGAAAGACATGAAAGGAAACAATTAAGATGACCATGGTCGAATGCTAAATGGAAGAACAACACAAGAACACAAAGAAAAACTGAATTATAACAAGTATAGGAACACAAGAATAAAGTGACGTATTGGAAATGAAGGAAAATTTGATGTTCTGGTTTTTGCCCATTTCTCCTTCTGGTGAGGTCTACTAGATCCTTGGTGGTGTCTTCACTTGAAAGTTGAGATGACTTCTCATAGTGTGAATGGTAATTTGAGTCCTTGGTCATCTCCTTATTGGCTTGGATTGTATCACAAAGTCTACCATGTGTCATTATAATTGTGTAGGTAGGGTGTCAATTTATACGGAATCATCCTGAAATTTATAATATATCTTATTTCTTTATCTCTTAGGTAGTTATTAAATTAATCTTCAGGTGGTTAGCAATAAATAATATTAACATTCCAAGACTATCAAGGATAAATAATAACAGAGAAAAGTCAGGTGAATATTCTTTGTGCAATTGTGACATTTACAAAGGCAAAGGGAAGAAGAATTTCGAGGCTTGGAAAAAATGAGGGGACTTAGATGAGAGAGAAGAAGCACTTCGTGAGAAGAACCGAAAAGAAGAAAAATGTATTATGGGTTAATTGTGTATTACAGAAAGCCCTAAAGGAAATATATACATGGGGTGAAAATAGAAAAAAGAAAACTAAACATAACAGAAAAATAAAGATAGGCCTAACATGTCCAAAAGGGGAAAAAACTAAACTTTATCAGCCCCCCTCAAGCTAGGAATAATTGTTTTTCATTCCTAGCTTGGAGAATAAAGTATTGAACTAAGCAGTAGGGAGAGGCTTGGTGAAGAAGTTTGTCGCTTGTAGGGAGAAGGAGATTGGAAGCAGTTTGAGAAGACCAACATTGAGTTTCTCCCTAACAACATGTCAATCGATCTCAATGTGTTTAGTGCATTCGTGGAAGACTTGGTTGTTAGCAATCTGGATGGCAGCTTGGTTATCATAATAGAGAAAAGTTGGTTGCAGGTGTTGAATGCCTAAATCATGCAGTAAATATGTTATCCATTGAATCTCACAAGTGGTTGTAGCAAGAGCACGGTATTCTGCCTCAGAGGAGTTCATAGATATGGTTTGTTGTTTCTTGGATTTCCAAGAGATGAGTGACTCTCCCAAATACACAGAAAAACCAGTTATGGATTTGCAAGTTTCAGGACATGTAGCCCAATCAAAATCACTATATACTTTTAATTGAATAAGAAATTGTGTAAAAAGATTCATCTGCCAGGAGTTCGTTTGAGATAGCGAAGGATACACATTGTTGCCTGATGATGTTCATTAGTTGGGTGTGAGACGAACTGGCTAAGATGATTGACTAAGAAGGAAATGCCAGGTCGAGTGTTGGTCAGATAAATGAGTTGCCCAATCAGTCGTCTATATGCAGTGGATTCTGTATCACCAAGAGGAATGCCTTTCTTGGCTGAGAGTTTGACAGTATGCAACATTGGTGTAGGAGTAGGAGCACATCCCAGCATGTCGGTATCTTTAAGCAAATCCAAAGTGTATTTGCGCTGACATAAGTGGATACCAATGACATTACGAGCTACTTCAATGCTTAGAAAAATAACTTAAATCACCAAGGTTTTTAATATGCAAAAATTTGTGTAACAGACTAGTGATATCAGATATCTCCATAGAATTATTCCCCGTAAGAATAATTTCATCCACATAGACCAGGAGTGTCATGGTGTGTTTGCCATCATGTTTCAAAAATAAAGAGTGGTTAGAAGTGGAGATTTTATAATTGTGTGAAAGTAAAAAGTTTGAGAGTTTAGCATACCATTGTCTACCTGCTTGTTTGAGACCATAAAGTGACTTCTTTAGGCGACAAACAAGATTAGGAGAAGAAGTGTGAAAACTTGGAGGCAATTGCATGTAAAATTCTTCATCTAGGTCTACATGTAGGAAAACATTATTCACATCAAGTTCCTTGAGTGTCCAATTTTGAGCTGCGAGTAGAGCAAGAAGTAGACGTAGGGTAGTCAACTTTACTACATGAGCAAAGGTGTCTAAGAAGTCTAGTCCTTCAATTTGGTTGTATCCTTTTGCTACCAATTGGGATTTGTAGTGTTCAACAAAACCATCTACATGATGCTTGACTTTATAGACCCATCTACACCCAAATTTTGTTTTCCAACCAGAAGTGTAGTGAATGACCATGTCTCATTATCTTGAAGTGCTTGCAATTCCTCCTTCATAGCTTGGATCCAAGGTGGGTGTAGGACAACTTCCTCATAGTTGTGAGGTTCCTCGGCATAAGAAATTAACAATATTGTATTTTTGAAAACTTGGATAAAGAATTGTAATTTAAATAGGAATGAATTGAATGTTTGGTACTTACAAAAATATTGTTGAAGTTTGACACATCAAAATCTTAGAGATAAGTGGGGGGTCTTCTGCTACGGGTACATCTTTTAGGAGATACAACTATAGTTTTATTTTGCTCACTTTGCTCAACATTAGTGTCAAACTCAAAAGCTTTATTAGAAACATTATCAACAATATTTTTAGTGTGCATATGAATATCATCATGAGTCTGAGCATAATGTTTAGAAATAGGTAAAGAAAGACTATTCGAATCATTATTTTGAATATGATTTGAATGGTAAGAAAGAGTTTTCATAAAAGATAACATTTCTTGACAAATCTATCTTATTGTTTTTAAGGATTAAAAACAGAAAGCATTTTGTGTTTGGTTTGAAACCAAGGAAAACACCTGGAACAGCACGACTATCCAATTTTTTTTTTTCTGTGAGCAAGGATAGTTGAAGAATAGCACAAACACCCAAAAACATGAAGAGAAGAAATATCACAAAGCTTTTTATGCAGTTTTTCATTAGGAGTAGCATTCTTAAGCAGCGAAGTAGGCATACAATTAATAAGGAAAGCAACATGTTGTACAACAAAGCACCAAAAAACAGAAGGAATATTAAACTGAAAAATCAGGGCACGTGTAACATTCAAGAGGTGTTGATGTTTTCTTTCAACAATGTCATTTTGCTCATGTGTTTCAACACAAGTGGTTTGATGTATAATACCTTTCGATGCAAAAAAAATCATGCATAGAAAATTCTATACCATTATCAGTACATATGGTTTTAACTTTAGTAGAGAAAGGATTTTCAGCAAGTAATAAAATGAACAACACTAACCCTGACTTCAGATTTGTTATGCATGGGAAAAAGCTAAGTATATCTAGTAAAATCATCAACTATAGTAAGAAAAAATTTATAACCAAGCATGGAAGCGACAAAACAAGGGCCCCAAATGTCAGTATGCACTAATTCAAAAACTAGGAAAGAAAGAAAGTTTCTTTTGTTTTGCTTGATGACATGTATCACAAACATAGTTATTGTCAATACGAATATTAGGATAATAGTTTTGCATAATTTTTTAACCTTTCTTTTGAGGGATGACCCATTCTGAGGTGCCAAATGTTGTTCTGTTTGTAGTACAACTCAGAATTCTACTATCAATTTTATTGAAAACATATAGACCAGCTACAAGATCAACTGTATCAATCTTGTCTCTGGTTCTGGAATTCTGTATCAAACACTCAGTAGAAGAAAAAATAAGTTCATATTTAAGCGATGCATTCAATTGAGATATAAATATTAAATTAAAAGAGAAATTTGATACATACAAAACATTTTCAAAAAAAATTTTTTTTTAAAGGAAACAGTGCTAGAACAAGAAGCAATAACAAAATTTCCATTGGGAAGCTTAATTGTAATAGGTTTAATATGATTATATGATGTAAAATTTCATAAGGAAAAGCAAACATGATTTGTGGCACCAGAATCCAAAATCTAAATATATTCATTAAAATTGGAATTTTTGAGATTTTGGATATTACCTGTGACATTCGAATTTTGATCTTGATGATCAACAAAGATATAACAAACCTGGTTGACTTGACCTTGATTATTGGAATTGTTAACATTTTTCAGAAGGTTTGAAAGAATTTGGTATTGATGTTGAGTGATTTAGAAATCTCCTCCATTATTTTGTTTATTCTGATCTTGATTACCATAATTTTCTTCTTGTATGGTAGCGGTGATGTTGTTGGATTGAGAATGCTTACCATACTGAGATTTGTACATAGTATGACCAATTTTATTGCAATATGTACAAACCTTTTTATTGGTACCAAATTTTGAGCCTCTGTTATCTTGGTTAGGAAAACCATTTTTCTCAAAGCAAACACTCTTACTATGACCCAATTTTCAACAAAAAGAACAAGTAATGGTATTGGTGTGGTTAATAGGGGTAACACTTTTGATATTATCTACAAGAACACTATTATTAAATTGGCGTTCTTGTTGAACAAGAAGAGAACAGATTTTGGTAATAGCAAGGATGGGTTCCATGAGGAGAACATGTGCTTTTATATTATTGTATTGGTCATGTAAAAATTGCATTGCATGATCCTCTATTTTTCTTTGGATAGTAACATAAGGCACATTGCAGGAACTTACAAGATCAGGCATAAAATTATCTAATTCATCTCAAAATATCCCGAGTTTAGTGAAATAATTGGTAACAAAAAGGTCACATTGATTGAGTGATGAAACTTCCATTTGAAGATCAAAGATGTGAGATAAATTGCCTTGTGAGAAGTAGGCCTTGAGGTCATTCCATATGTTCGGTGCCTTATCCATCCATATGATACTCTGACATATGTGAACAGAGACCGAGTGCACAAGTCAGGACACCACCACGTTGTTGCATCGTGTCTAGGATAAGAAAAAATGATCAGTTTCTTAAGGTCAGGGAGTAGTGATGGGCATATATTTATTCACACTTAATAGCTTTAATCATAGATTATTGGACTATAATAATTAATAAATTTATTGTTTTAATTAATATTCATATAATTGGGTTTGTTTGGGCCTTCACTATTATTTTTGTTAATTTTGTGTTTTTAGAGTAAATTGTCTGAATGAAACGTCTACCTTTATGAATGGGTCAAATATGCAAAAGTCTAAGTTGCTTCTTGAACCAAAACAAAAAACAAATTCTGAGGAGGAGGAAGAGAACAAATTCAAAAATATCTCGAAAACAGAATTAGAAGCAAATCTTCTACAAAATATAAGAAATCCAGAAAGTTGGAAACTGTTAACAAAATCTGAACTACAATATTCTCCCAAGATCCTTGGAGCAAAAAAACACAAGCCCTAAGGAAAAAGGGAGAGTTTCATTGGGTTTTCTTAGTTTCTTTTCTTTTTTGTAATTCTTTTGTTTTGCCTCCGCATGGAAGGCTAAACCTGTTTGGTTGATTCTTTTGTAATTCCCCATTGAGTTTTGAGGTTTTGTTCAATAAAAATTTTGATTTTTAATTCTCTATAACAGCTATTTTAATATTATAATCTCCTGAAAAACTGGGGTTTTTGTGAGAGGTTGTACTTGAACGGATGATTGAGAGTCTTCTTTATCTTAAAATTTGGTTTCTTAGTTAGTTCACATTGTTCTAATTAACTTCTTGAGCGCATGATTCAAAAGAGAGCATATAAGCATTCCCATAGAGTATACACGTGGAAAAAAGTGAGTACTGATTAAACCAGTAGACGCATGTTTTACTAGTGAGTTTCAGTTGAATAAGATTAGTGCATGTTCAATGTGGTTTAGCTATGTTTGAAGATTAATAAATGATTAATCTTTAGAAAACCTGTGAAGAATTCAATGGTGGAAGAAGTTAATTAGAACAATGTGAACTAACTAAGAAACCAAATTTGGGGATCAACCGCTTTTTATTTTCTGTTTCTCTTTTATATATTTTTTTCACGACAATCTTAACCCCATTTTATTATTATTATTGCTAACTTTTCTTTTGCATATAGATTTTGAACATTGATTTACTGATTTCAGTATTTTCTATATTATCATCTCTCTAGCGTTAGACAGATCTACACTGGAATCATATTTAATTTGATCACTAAACGACAATGATCAAGTATTACCATTGATGAAATCGACTTTATTATTTGCGCTTAATGTAGTGATGACCGAGCGAGTCTAAGAATGGTAATTTATTGAATCAAGAACGGGAGACAGAAGGGTGTTGCAGGGTTTTCATTGAGATGTACGTACAAGAAAATGTGGGCAAAATTTTTCACCTTCAACAAAATTCTTGTTTTGACTAGGATTAGAGTTTTCACTCTTATCAGGGTTCTCGCTAGCCATTTGAGTACAAAACCTCCAACGGCAAAGAAACACTTAATTATTAAAAAAAATCAAAGAGAACGCAAAACAAATTAATGTGCAAAACGTAAAAAAGAAAGAAAAAGACGAAAGAATCTTGGGAGGATGAAGGATGAAATCAGTGCGCGCGGCAAAGCTCTTCTCATTAAAGAGCTATGATACTATATAACAGAGAAAAGCCAAGTGATTATTCTTTGTGCAATTGTGACATTTACAAAGGCAAAGAGAAGAACTTCGAAGCTTGGAAAAACAAAGGGGACTTAGACGAGAGAGAAGAAGCACTTCATGAGAAGAACTGAAAGAAAAAAATGTATTATGGGTTAAGGCAGTTTCTTCCTGCACCCCTACATTTTTCTTCCTGTACCCCCACAAGGTTGCGCACAGACAAAATTGTCCCTATATAAACTGTACATTTTCTTTTTTGGTATTCCGGATTATGAAATCCGGTAAATTTTCGGATTGGTGCATCCGGTAATCTCCTGGAATGATGCTTCCGTTAGTACATGAAAGATAGTGTTAATCCAAAATAAAAAAATGCAAAACATCCATAATTGAAAAAACCATTCCGGATCCGCCAATCCGTAAATCAAAATATGCATTCCGGATTCAGAAATCCATAATTGAAAAAAATCATTCTGAATCCACCAATCCGATATAGAAATTAGGCTTCCAGATTCAGCAATCCGAAAATCAATAATTTATGCAAACTTTGCTTCTGGAACACCCCCTCATCTGGAATGTAACATGATTCACTTTCGGATTGATAAATCCGTAACACACTCCCAGATTCAGCAATCCGAAAATCAATAATTTATGCAAACTTTGCTTCTGGAACACCCCCTCATCTGGAATGTAACATGATTCACTTTCGGATTGATAAATCCGTAACACACTCCCAGATCCTGAAATTGTGGAGGTTAGTTTAAGAATTTACAAAATTGTGGGGGTGCAGGAAGAAAAATGTAGGGGTCAGGAAGAAACTGTCATGGGTTAATTGTGTATTACAGAAAGCCCTAAAAGAAATATATACATGGGGTGCCAATAGAAAAAAGAAAACAAAACATAACAGAAAAAGAAAGATAGACCCAACAGGCCCAAAAGAAAAAAAAACTAAAACTTTATCAAATAACTCAATTTCTTTGAGTTGTGATATATTCTTAATGTTACATGCACATTAATAACCCGTATTTTATTGGACCAGGTGATACAACCCGTATGTTATTGAGTCGGGTAGTACAATTATAATTAAAATTAAATTACAAAAAATTAAATATAGATACATTCGTTAACAATTAAATTTTTAATTTTTTTATTTAGATAACCTTTTAGTTTCATCCCGTTTTTTTTTAAATCATCATTGTCGTTAACTTTTTCCATCAAATTTAATTTATGACATTATTATATGTCATTTATTCAAAAATTGCCAAATTAATGATATTGACATTATAAAAAATATGATGTTATTATATATTAAAATAATATGTTTATAAGGATTAAAATTTAAAAAAAACATAATTGATAGAACTAAAACAAAAATATGTATATTTATTGAGATAATAATTGTTAAGCTTATTCAAGTGAAATATAAGAAGTTATTACACATTTATACACGTCTTTTCTAAGTTTTTTTTATTAGCACCTTAAACTCTAAATCCTAAATTATTTTCAAGTTAAAAAAAATTAAGTCAGAATAACCTCTTCCAAATACATCTTAATCTCTTAATTTAGGCTCTTGTTATTTGAACAGGTATGAGGTATGGTTCAGTTTAATTTGATGCATTAAATCTTTATAATTTTTGTGGGTGATTTATTTGAATTAAAAGTAAACTGGAGAATAAAGAATATGAATGCCAGAAATGGATAATAAATAAAGCAGAAAACATATTGCATAATTGAAAATCATGAAATAGAAATCCATTTTTAGATACCAAAATAATTAGTTGCAATAGTAACTAAATTAGAGATATTTTAGAAACTAAATAAAAATTAGTTTTTAAATTTGTTTCTATTTAAATAATTTATAAATTGGTATTAATTAGCAACCAAGGTTTTAACTACCAATTATTTAGTTTCTAAATTTGGTCTCTAAAACTTTAGTTGCTAATTAGATACCAAATTTAGAAACTATTTAACAATAATAGAAACTAATTTAGAAACCAATATTTTTTAGTTTATAAAATGGTCTCTAATTTAGTTACTAAGCAACTAATTATTTTGATATCTAAAATTAATTTCTATTTCATGATTGTCTTGTAGTGATATATATGTAGGAATAATCGCAACCTTCATTTTATATGTATATTTAGTGTTTAAATCTATTTAAATTATTAAAGTATGACAATAATTATATAAATATTAAGAAAAATGTTATATATACTTAATATTTATTTTATTTTATAATAATTAAATAAGAAATGTTTATTTAGAATTTTTACATAAACTTTTTTATATAGATGTGTAATTTATATTATTTTTATAATGCATTAAATAGTAGTTTAGAATTATGTAAGATTATGTATAATTTGGTAAGTGTATTATATATAATTACTTGTGTTATCTTATGTCCTGTACAATGTAGATTGTATTAATGAATATTATAAATTCTTAGAAAATATTAAATTAAAAATATTTTTTTAAAATAATATTCATGTAAGTCATCTATATAGTTTACATTGTCTTCTATTATTATACTATTTATACAGGTGCTACTTTTAATAATTTTTGTTCTCTTATAAACTCTTGCATATGAATTATGAAGAATACAATTTCTCTAAAATACTATAAAATAATTTAAAACTATAAAAATCAACCCATAAATCCTTTATTGCAAAATTTGATTGAATAAAATCTATAATAACAATGTCATTTGTTTTAAAAAGGATAAAACAAATATATTAAAGGTTACACTAGTAATCTACCTTCAAGTAATGGTAACGGTGAAAATAATTGTGTATTAATATATTTTCTACACATAATAGAGTCCTGAATCTGAGTTGATTTCAAAGATTTTTTTCCTTTTAATTTTTTAAATAAACTATAGTGATATTTCTTTTATTTTTATTTAATTTTTGTCATCTAGCGTAACTTGATTGTTAGGGTTTGGAAAGTGAAGAAAAGAAAAAAAAATATATGAAATAATTTTATATAATTAAAAATATAGTTTATTTATCACTTTTCTCAAGAAACTAATTATTATTTAAAAAATGTTTTTGAACTAAACAAAATAGAAAAGCATTTTCCTCTGTTTCATGCCAATTTTGGAAAACAATTGTTTTGCAGTGAATCTCATAGATATTTACTCTTTCTATCTCCCTTCTTAATCTACTCATAAATGAACTTCTATAACTTTTTCTACAGAATTTCTATTGAAATAAGATGAAGTTGAGAATTGTGTTGTCACATCGTGAATTAAATGTTATGACAATACATTTTGGGGTTTGGTCTAATTCAATCCATAATTTATATTGCTGTTTAATACTGCTATATATGTAACTCTTCATTTGATTGGACTGCTATTGGCATGAGGCACATGAAAATGTTAAGGATTCATTTTATATGTTTTCCTTTTTGGAAATAATCTCATATATATTCCCTATTTCATGCCATAAAATATAACTCTTCAAATTAACCATTTTAGTTTCTATGCCAAGGGTGCTTAATTTTATGCTGCTCTTATCATCATAAAATCCAATGTTAAGTCTTCTTTTACTTAAGTCCAATCAAATTCTTATGGAAAATATCAAGGATGCTAAAGGAAGAAAAATTATTAAGTTTATAATGAAGCCCTATAATAAAAATTAATCTAAAATTGTTTTGATTTAAAATAATTTGTTATTTTAATCTATTAATTTCGTGAATAAAGAAATACTAATTTTTTTTTACTTTAAAAATAAATTTATTAATATTGGGATGACTCACCATTGTACCATTTTTGTTAAATTGTTTATTTTTAAATAAATTGATAAGGAAGTAATAGTTTATCAATTTAAGGTTAGGCTACTAAAATATAAGATAGACAACTTCATTTACTTAAAAAACACAATGGACAATAAAAATTTTCAAGTTTGGGTATTTAATGATAAATGCAAAACAGAAGGAAATAAGTAGAAAGAAATGCAGTAAAATAAGATGACATAAAGTAGATTTACCATTATATTATTTGATTCTTTTAATAACGAAGTGGATTATTGGAGTATTATCTGAGTTGGAGGGAAAGAAAAGATGATGTATTTAATATTGTTTTCAACAATCCAAATAATTGAACTCAGAATCAATTGATTCCATTGTTTTTCCTGCAGGAGTTGTTTGCCTTTATCCCTAGAAAATTTCCCTTTTATGATGGCTAGTCAACAAGCTAATTTTAGAAGAGAAACATTTAATGCTTTAATTGCTTTATTACATCAAAAACCATTTGAATTCTGCATCTAGCAACTTCTGCTTACGTTCAGTTATCAATATGAACATGCATCTGCATAGAATGATGGATGCCAAAATCATAAATGAAAATATTAATTTGATCATGCAAAGCCTACCTGCAGCATGATTAAAGTAGAATCACCAATTTATGAGACCCTAGCTGATAGGTTAACTTTATTATTGCTTCTGCTTTTTTATAGGTATCCCAAGTAACCACCCAGTTGACTTTAAGAGTTTATTAGGTCTTATGTGTAATTGGGACTTGCTGCTATGTTATTATCTAATTAGGCATTGCGTAGATGTGGCTTAAATGCCACACTTGAAGCAGGTTTTAGGTACGGTACTCAAATTATGCATTTGGGGTCTCTATAATTTCCCCATATTGTACATGTAGATTATAATAATAGACATGTATAGTATTTGCATTGTATTGTAGCTAACTTGTATCATTTATTCATCCCTTATAGTAGATGATCAGAAATGGTACCTTCGAGATAAAGATATCTCACAAACTCATAAATTTCTTCACTCACTCGATCACTCCATTTGATGGCCTCACCTAATGCTCCCAACATGCTAGCTGCCACTTAAGAATTTATACCATGCTTTATTGGCAAAACTAACATTGCGAACATTTTCATCACTGCTACAGGAGCTGAAACATGGTGAAGTGTGGGGGGGTGTCTTCAAAGGGAGACACGCTAATTCATTCAATTAGGCAGGTTTAGACTACATATCACAGTGAAATAGGGGGAAGGAAGAATATATTCTTACAGGGTCCTAATCAACCATGTGACGGTAGATCAAATGATCTAGATATGTTGTCTGTAGGACACACAATGAGTGAACCATGCTCATGAATCTACTGATTTGCCAAAAACTTATCATATCAGTTTTTCCTTTACTTGTGTGAAGAGATAGTTTTTTGGATTTTATTAATAAGACATAACTTCACTGTTATGCTCATTTGTTAAAGAAGTCCAACTTCACCTTCAGCATATTCTGCTCATTAACTTGTAAGCATAACATTTTTATGTGCTGTATTAGAATTTAATGTTTAACTAAGTGAGCATAGTAGAACATTAGCATTTATGACATTCTTGTGATATATTTTGAAAACTAAATAATTAAAAGGTGCAGGCCAAAGGTGAAGGTATCTGATGGTGTGTAGTACTGATCACGAGGAATGAAGAATAGTCTCCTTTCCCTTTCTTTCATTTCCCATAAATATTTAACCACAGTTCTTCCACCGGCATGGGCAATGTCGTATGGGTATTACACTGGTGGGAGTGTCTAGGACCATGCCGATGTGAATAGCAGCAATGTATTATATCTGAATTCTCTATTTTTGGAATTTTTTACCATTTGGAATTTTATAGATTCCTTGTTTCCTCTAAAAGTTTCGGCTCCCATAAGTGCTTCAGACTGCTTCCTAAGCTTCCTTAAAAACAGTGCTAAATTATGAACATGTTGCTATACAAGCTTACAAGCATCCTAACTTCAACAATATAATCATGATTTGATTATAAAAGCTTAGATTGTTTAGATTTACATGCACAAAGAACTCCTACTAATAGTATTTTAAATATAACTTATTGTTATTAATATGAAGTATGAAGTCGTTGAGATCTTGATGCAACTTCTCTTGAATTTTATACAGAAGCTGAGAATGGAGAAATTCAAGTAAACTTAGAGCATAACTAGAACAAGGGTAACTATTTACAATTCTGCCAATCATTTCCTACAAGCTAAACATTTTGTTGTTAATCACAACAACAGCATTGCTTGTGTGATTAAATATCCGAACTCGCTTGGCTCATGCACAACCATACTTGCTTGAACACTTGGATGATTAGATCATGGTACTCATTGGAATTCAAAGTCAGATAACATGCTAGCAGATCTTGCATTTCTTCTGGCTGGCTGATCTGTTTCTCCGTGATCATCTCAATCATTGAATCTCTGAAATCTTTCTGTGGATCCAAAGAACATTTCACCACCGCAAAGCTATCTAACCCTTCTGTTTCCTCCACAATTTCCTCTTCTTTCTTCATCTTCAGTTTTGCTTTCTTCTTCTCTTCTATGGCCTTTATTTTGCGGACTTCAACCTTGGAACCCATCCTTGGAGAATATACTCTAACCTTGGAGTTGTGCTTTGGTTTCCTCCTCTGGTTTTCTCTGCTCACGTGAAGCGATTGCATTTGTTGGTTACTCTTTGCTTTCAATTTCAACTCCTCAGTTTGTTTCAAATTATGCCACTCAGAATCCAATTGTGGACTACACACTCGAGCTTCTCTGAGATTTCCAAGGCCAGAACTCTTCAAATCCGCAAACAAATGCTTCCTTGGTGTACAAATTGTTCTTGGTGACTCGTATTGCAGCACATAATTTTCTAAGAACGGACTTGATGCAAACTCGGCTTCCTCTTCTGCCTTTTCCAATTTCAAGAGCTGCTCTTGCAAAACTCTTTGTGCTTTTCTCTCGTATCTCCTCCTCAAGGATTCAAGTTCCTTTACACTCCTTGCTGCTTCACTCAGCAATGTTGTTTCTTCTCTCAGTCCAGTGTCCTTCTGCTTCGACTTCTGAGTGGCTTCTCTTCTACCTTGTCTTTTAGCATTATTCAATCCACCGGGGAAACTGGAGGATGAAATGACATGTTCAGCATCCAATTTGTACTTTAGTGGCTTCAGAATATCATCACTTTTTCTATGCTCATTGCCCTCTTCACCAAATGAGAGTCTCCAGAAAGCCTCATCATCCCCACCATAAAACCTGCCTCTATTATTCCCACAAGCATAATAGGGTGAGCTCTCTGATGGAGTTGAATTCTGCTTTGCATTTTGCTTCAGTGCGCCAGGTTTTGGCTCTGAGTTTATTCTCATATGCTTGAACTTGGAAAGCCACGAAAAAGGAGACACATGAGATATGAAAGAAGGCCTAGAAGAGGAAGAGGAAGAAGGAGAAGGAGAAGGTTTTTTTCCACCCCACTTCATAATTTGGTTTGTTATTGTGTTTGGAACTCTAGATTTGGTGAAGGTTTTATTGGTGTTAACTTGAGAGAAGATAAAGAGCAGAAGTGAAGTGCATAATGGAGTGGGGTGTGTGAGAGACTTGTAGCAGTTATTGGGACGGTTAGGCTGTTAAATAGAAACGTGGGTTTCCTACTGATTTTTTTCTGCTATGTTTTCAAAAGAGATACCCGCCCCAATTCCTGTGACCACTTTTCCCACTTTTCCTGCTTTTTGGTTTGTACTCAAAAAAAGATTTGTGCCATGGGGGGACCTCTTTGTTAGGCCCACACGCTAATACTAACAAATACCCAAATTTTTAATCAGAAATTAGGTTGCAAATATGAGAAAGTGGTTATGAACAGGGTACATTGTAATGCTGAGGTAGTCCTGTCCTGTGTGTAACTTTACTGTGACAATAAGAACTAGAATTGTAGGGTATTTGAATATTGCAGTATATTTGAATGAACATTAACTTTGTTTTCAATATGTAGAAGGCTTTGTAAAAGGTAGAAGACTAAAGAATAAAATTGTTTCTTTTTGGATTGTGATGGAATGGAAGTGTTTCCTCTTTCTTATGGTATGGCAAAATCCTTGTCTCATCTTTTGCTTTGGTGGCTTTATTTATTTGCAGTTTTCTCAACTTTTTGTTATAGGTCAAAGACTGAGAGAGCAGCAGCACTGTGGCACACTGGCACACATGTTTGGAGCACACACAACTTATTACTAGGATTAAGCACAATGTTTGGCGGTTGGGGTGCTCCAAATTTAGTCCTGTCTCTCTAGTCTAGGTGTGTAAATTCATCTTTCACCCCTCACCAAATATTACAAATATTATTTATAGATTGTGATCAATATGCATAGTACTACCATTTCTTTGCTACTTCTATTTCTATATCTTTACTTTATATACTTCTTGTTCGCTACTATATAGTTAAAAAAAATATATTGAGTTTTGAGTACATTGTTCTATTCATGAGAAATATACCGTGTCAAGCCAGGGGATTTGGGCCTCTAAAAAAATCAAGGATAATAGTGATCCTTTTGAATGTTTCAGTGTCAACAAGATTAAGTTATGAGAAATATTTTAAAATTTAGGACAAAAATTGGTGTGATTATGCTAGAGAAACTTGACACAATATCTACCATTTTAGCAAATGGCTCTTTCTCATAGTAGCTATTATATCATGAGATTCTGCTTGTCTCCTCCAAATTATGCAGTAACTCTTAAGTTCCAACCAAGAAATAAGGTCCTTAAGATGAACAAGGAAACCTTCATTTCCAAGGAAGGTATAAGACCAGAAAAGGCTATAGGGTAGATGAGTATTCGATTATTTATGAAATTCTAAATTGGTTGTGTTGTAATTTGTCAACAAAAAGAGGTCATCGAATTGATTCTTTAGTTTCCTATTTTGATAGATCATAATCTTTTGCAAGTTATTTCATTTTCACACACAATAAATTCTTCAACTCATACCATCCTTCTTATTCACTCCCACCTGATCTAGGCATTTCTTATTAACTAGAAATGAAAGAGAATCTTTGCATTATTTCCATGTTAATGCATGAAATGACATGTATGCATTTAATATAGCAAGAGAGAAAAGAAGGATATTATGGAATATATAAAGGAAGAAAACTGCAAATCTTGTTTTTTTGTTTAACTAGAGTTGTACGCAACATTCTACATAAGGTTATATGCTTCTTTAGCAACATCATCCAGAGCTCTAATTTATTATTACATTACGATTTACATACACGTACGTATCATCTTAATGTCTCTAAAATATATTTAATTTAATTAATATAGACTAATTATTTTTTAAAAAAAATATTTTTATTTAATTATTTTTATTTTTGTAATTGTACCTGTATGGATGTCAGGGTCAGAGTAATATCATCCACGTCAATACACAATTGTTGTCGTGCCAGCAGCTACCTAATCCTTCAAGTCCTTTCTCGGTGCTGACCGGTACGGTAATTAAATAAATTTTTATTTTATTTGCTCAATAATTTCTAATTATTGTTTTAAATTATATTTTAAATAAACTAAAATGAATTACAAGAATTGATGACAAATTGGTTTTGAAAAAAAAAGTACAGGTGACATTGCGGGCTGACTCATCTCGTATAAGTGTGCTCCGCGTTTAGCTTGCAAAATGCGAGCCGAGATGACCCGTCCCATACAAGGAATGCAAACTCATTTCATTGACCCGTTTCGCGTAAGAGATAGTTTGCATCAGGAATTTTTTTTTAAAATTAAAATTTAATGATAAAAATATATTTCTGCTGCTGAAAAATTAAAATTTCATCATTGTTTTAATTCATTCAATTAAGATAAAAAAAATATAAAGACATTTAAGTATGATGGTTGTTAGAAGGCTTGATTAAAATAATTAAAGTTTTGTTTTGCATATATTTACCTTATATATGTATTTAAATGTCTGAGAGTATCTTATAAAAGTTTTGCTACAAAATATTTTAATGAAATCTCTTCATTATATTATTTTTTTATTAACAAATTTTAAATATAAAGTTTTACTTAAAACTAAATCCACTTTTAATTTCAATATTAACTTCTTTAGATAATTAAAATAAAACATACTTTTTTGTGTACATTAAATTTAAAATAAAATAAAAGTCACACTACAATAATAATGTGTGAGTGAGATATGGTTTTTTTTTTAAAATAATAAAATAATTATTTCTTTTATTTATGCGAGTCAGCGAATCAATCCATCGTCCTCATGTTGTCTCACACCCATATGGTTCATTCCCTAGAAAAAAAAGTGTCAACGATTTGAATGAATTAGATATATGTGTGAATAAAAAATAAAATTCATAATGAAAATTGTTAAAAATATTTTTTAGTTGTGGGTGCATGAAAATATTTAGTTGAGAGTAAATTAAATATAAATGCGTATTAAATTAAATTAATAAAGTTTTTTGAATTTATAAGAAGTTAATTGGGCCCAATGATATTTCTCTCTCTCAGAAAATTCTTTCCACACACCCTGTGGTTTCATCCTGCGCCTCCGTGAGTTGGAACTTACCATTTTACCCTTGATAAAGTAAATAAATCCTACAACACCTCTTCTTCATGTTTATCATTTTGAATAAAATGAAGGGACATTGTGCACGGATCAAACAAGTGACAAAAGTTAGCAATGAGTAGTGGTCATGTAAGACTGAACAAATGAATTCACTTTAAACAAGATTACCTATGGTATTTACAATCCAAAAAAAATTCAAATTTCACATTCTAAAATAAAAATAAAAAATTGGTATTTTTTCAAAATACAGATGCAGGAAGAATTTGCCCTCTCGCTCTAGAAGTACAAAAACTGCAGCCCACAAACCTTACCCAATTGCAGTTTTGTATTGGCTGATGGGTATTTCTTCCTACGCCCCTACATTTTTCTTCCTGCACGCCTCAATTAATGCAACACCAGAATTATCCTTGATAACTTTGAATGATTCTGGAATAAGAGTTCTGTAAGAACAAAATATTTCCAAAATAGGGGTTCTGTGAGTAAAATGTGTTTCCAGAATAGGAAATTCAGAAGGCCAAAAATCATTTCGGAATTTTCTTCTGGGACATATTTTTTTAATTTCTGAAACATCCTGAATTCATAAAATGTGTTCTGAAAAGTATGTTCTGTAAATATTTTGGAAAGAATAATTCAGCAGTTATTTTTAATAGGGGTAAAATTGTCTTTTCGAGAAAGATGGGTGGAGAAAGTTATTTCTCGGGGTGCAGGGAGAAACATCCTTGGATGATGGGCTGACTCTTAATTCTGTTGGCCCAGTCCCTTAGAGCAACTATTTTTCTTCCTGCACTTCCTCTTATTCTCCTAACACCCCATATTCTTTCAAATTCAATTTTACCCTTTTTTAGCATATCTAGAATATTGTAACATTGTTTTAAGTGTCCTTTAAAATTATGTAAATAGTAATTAGTTTACACAACAGTAGAATGTATATTTTAAAATGTTTGTTTACCAAGTTTAGAAATTATTATTTTTGGAAAACATTTGACATATTTTGAATTTTACTTGACACCATGTTTATAGGCATTCTGAAACACTATTCACATCCTTATCTATTATCTAGAATATACATAATTTTAAAAAAAACTGTAATTCATTCCCGATTGTATTTTTTTTAATGTATACAAGATTTTAAAAAAGTAATTTTATCCATAAAACATATGAATGGGGGTGTTAAGGAAGAGATTATTCAACTGATGGTTTGAAACCATTAATTGGTTATGAATTTTATTTGTCTCGTGAGTTGTGAGTCGAGGTGGAAGTGTTAGAATGTGGAACCTTCTGTTATAGAAATGCTGATCCATCCATTAATGTTGTGATGTTACTTTAATTTAAGTATTGTTTGTTGAACATTGAAGAGTAGTAATGGTGCTGGACTCTAAACTCAAGTTTCAACCTTGTTTAGTTATATGCAGGAATCAAATTACATTTTTGGTGGCCAATTAAGAAAATTCTTAACAAAATTATTCCAAAATCAACTACAGACTTAGAAAGATCATAACAACACAAGTTAGTCAAATAATAATTACATTGCTACACTACAACATAATGTCTTACTATTCAAAATAACCATAAATTGAAAGTTAATTCAAATTGACTCATGACAAAAAAAATAAATTAGTGCAACCTACGTTGGTTATGTTCGACAAACTAGTTGGAAAGTTAGCTCAGAGATGAAAGTTCAGCTGAAAAAATAAAAATTAATTTAGTTAATATAATAATTAATTATTTTTTGTTTTTAAAATTATTTTTATTTAATAATTTCCTTGTAATGAGTTAAAATTTAAATCATAATTTTTATTTTCGAAAATAAATTTATTTTAGTTCTAACTTTTACAGTTAAAGTTAAATTAATTTAGTGTTTGAAAAAATATCAAAATCTTAATATATATGTATATCTTATAAAGTTTTCGGTAAAGTATTTTTCCTCAAAAATTATGATTATTTTATGGATATACATAAAATAAATAAATAAATTAGTAAATATAAAAATTAGACAGCAATAAAATGTTGATAATTAGGCAGTAACTGAAAAATGGAAAGGTAATGTTAACCATTTAATAACAATCAACATTTATCATCAATAGGATATGAAAAGCATAAATTTTAATTATTAAATTGTCAAGATTACCTTTCATTTTTAAAGGATAAATTTAATTATTAATCTGTAATGCTAAATTGATTTAACTTTTGGAGAAAAATATATTAAAGCTATTTCATTTAATATGATTTGATTTCTTTTAATTCCAATTAAATTAATTTGATGATAAATGGTTTAATTTGAGTCATATTCATTTGAAAATGGAAATATCTCACTAAAAAATAATAATTGAACTTTATCATCAACCAATAAAATAAACAATTATATTTGATAAAAAAAACACTAAGAATTCCTCTACTCTCATGAATTAAGATTAGGAATTCATAGTTATTTGTGTTTAAATATGAGAAATTTGAAAATCTTTTGTGATTATAAAGTTAAAAGTAATCTTTTCTGTTTATTTATGATTATATTTTTGTTACAAGGTTTGAAATCCTATTTTTATAATTTTTTATTAATTTCTATCATGCTTTTACGAGATAGAGTTGTTTCCCAGTTTTTAAATTCTATATATATGCTCACAAGTAAGATAATTATGTAAAAAATTATGTAAATTAATTTTTATAGAGTGATTCACATGACTTAGAGTTTGAGTTTGGGCTCCGAATATGATTTAATAATAACAATATAATTAAAGGGTCTGTTAGTTAGTTAACCTGAGAATAAATATCTGATGATACCTAATGAAAAACATACATTTGATGGAGATTGGGAATTAAGAGCAATAGAGTTCTGTCTCTGCAAATAATAGTTGTCTTACTGTCAGTCATCGAAATATTGGAACATGGATCAAGGTAAGTGTCTATTTCTTCTTGATTTTATGAGTATATGTAAGAATCATAATTGATAAAAATGCGTATGTGATAATAATGTGTTCAATTATACGTTTATTCATGTTTTAATTTATAAATCAAACATTCTGATTGAAAACAAATTCCAACAATTTTGATTATATTTTATTATATTTTCAGACGGACAATTATATGTATGAATTACTTTACGTATTTAAAATAATTTATTTTTTTCACTGATAAATATATATTCGTTCATCGCATAGTCTATTATATAATATCGGAAAAAGAGAACTGAGATTCCAACAACCAAACAAACTTTTTTTATGTAATAGTCAAACATATTTTTAGTATCTTAAAAATAATTTCATTAAAAAATATACCTATTTAAGAAAAATGGAATTGTTTTAAGTAGACTCAATCCACTTGGTATCAAACAAATGTTTGTCATGTTCTCGTAGGTGTGATTTTCAATGGATAAAAACGACCGTAGCTTATAGATAGAGTCACTAATGATTTTAAGTTTTAACAACCTCTTCTGTCACAGTCTATTAATTAAAAACCTAACCACACATTAATCACTTTATTAAATCTCAATGCTTACTATGTGAGATTAATAGGCCGGTTCAAGAAGCAAATAGAGCATGGAAAATTTATCTCTATATCTCGATCTCAATTGTGTTAAATCGACTTATAAAATTAAACTAAATTTAAAATACGCTTTTTCATACCACTAAAAAAAATCTTACACAACATGAGAAAACAATGAAGATTCATGATACTAGGTTGTTATGGTGGGTGAATTTGAATGAAGCAATTGAGAATGATAGTGTTATTGTCATGAATGAAGCCTCTAATTATTTAATTATTTTTTAAATGTGTGCACTCTGTGTCCCCACTGTGAAAAATATTGATGTAGTGGAATTGGGCAAATCACCTGCAATTCTCCTTTTTGAAGAGAGGTTCATGAAAACCATTGAGAAACTCAAAAACTTATAGTGAGGTCAAGAGTGGCTCTGCTAACAACACCAAAAATGGTGCAACATCTTATCATAACAACCATTTTTTCCAGCCTTTATTTATGTGCTATTTGGACCACTTTGGATTCGAATCCTTCCAACTAATTATGAGAGGAAAGAAACATGTAATTAAATGGAAAACACAACTTTAAAATTGGATTTTTTTTCTTTTAATCTAAAAAATATTAGAAGGAATTAAAAGTTAACACATGTATATTCATTTTTGGAAGATTAAGAATGTGTTTGTTGCTGAAGACGGAAACATAGGAGGCTGTAAAAGGTATGGAATACAATATATGAAATTATGAAAATCTGAGAGGAATTTTATTACAATAAATTTATAAATTTATAAATTTGTGATTAAATTTCATATATAATTGAATTGATAATGCTTATTTTGCATAAAGTACTAAATAATAATAAAATCTTAATAATATAATCGATTAAATAAGAAGTATAATAGGTGTATAAATTTACTTTTACTGATAATTATATTATTAAATTTTACTTCAACAATAATATTTGTATGGACTATTCTACTAATACGGTGAAGATGAGATTGTGTTGGTGTATGATAGTAAATTTTCCATTTTACAAAAATTTCATATGTAATTCTCCATAATAATCAATTTGTGAACCAATAGTCTTCTAGCAAGAAGCAACCAAAATCAGGTTAACGCTTGACACAGGTAACAAAAACATTGGAAAATGAAAATTATGGCCTTGTGCATGAAGAGCAAGATTTAGTATCATTCACTCAACTGTGATATAATTCTCATTTCCCACAATCACTTTGTAGAAATAAGGAGCGAGTCCAATATCAAGCTTCAAACATTTGACAATTTGTAAAAAATTATCCAAAAATTATCAACTGATACGAATAGCTATATAGACACGAGACATAGACACTTTGATACATATAATCTTCAAAATATAAGACACATGAAAAATATTTATATATTACATTCTTATGAATTATGTGATAGGAGATTATCATCATCATTGAAAAACACATTTTAGATGAAATTCATTTAAAAAAAATTAACAACTTTAACAAAATGCACATTATATGAAGATATAATAGGATATTAAATAAAAACATTCTCAATAATACATATATAATGATTTGTTTTGATTTGAATATGGATTTGAGGAAGTGGATTTGAAGTGAAAGTGAATGGAAAGTGTGATTGTTTGGATTAAGGGAAACATGATAAGAAACGAAGGAAATTTTTATAAAAGTTTGTGAATAATTTGATAAGTGTGATTGATAATATATATTTTTTTAAACAGATAAAAATGTAACATTACAAATTTACCATTGTGGTTTAAATTAAATTAAAAAGAAATATTAATTTTTTTATGTATAAACAAATTAAAGTTTATATAAAAATGTTTTACAAATCTTGACACATGTATTTTATAATTTTTTTAAATAAATACAAATTATAAATTATTTAATGTACTACTTAAATAATAAAAATATGAAATAAAAAACATTCTTAAAATTTTCAAAATCATAAATAATTAAAAATCTAAATTATTTAAATTCAGTGTTTAAACAAAATATAAAATAAATAAAATTCTTAAATGATTTCAAATCCTAGATAAATACAAATATAAATTATTTAATCTCGTACCTAAAAAATCTAAAAAAAATAAAATTTCTAAATTCCTAAAAATTAAATAATAAATAAAAATATTAAATTATTTTAATAAATAAAATTATTCAATGATTTAAAATATTAAATAAATAAAAATATAAATTATTTAAACTCGTATTTGAAAAATATGAAATAAATAAAACTTTTAAATTATTTAAAATATTAAATAAATAAAATATAAATTATTTAATTTTGTATTTAAAAAATCTAAAATATAAAAAATTAAATTATTTAAAATCTTAAATTCCTAAATTATTTAATGCCTTGTTTAAATAAAAATCTGAAATAAATAAAATTCTTAAATTATTTAAAATATTAAATAAATACAAATACTAATTTATTTAATGTCCTATTTGAAAAAATAGAAAATAAATAAAAAATTTAAGTTATTCAAATTCATAAATAAATACAAATCCTAAATTATTTAATATACTATTTAAATAAAAATTTAAAATAAATAAAATTCTTAAATTGTCAAAATTTTAAATAAATATAAATCTAAATTATTTAATTTCATATTTAAATTTTTTTTAAATAAACAAAATTTCTAAATTATTCAAAATCTTAAATAAATACAAATCCTAAATTATTTAATGTCTTATTTAAATAAAAATATGAAACTAATAAAAATTTTAAGTTATTCAAAATTTTAAATAAATACAAATTCTAAATTATTTAATATACTATTTAATTAAAAATCTGTAATAAATAAAATTCCTTAATTATTCATAATCTTAAATAAATATAAATATAAATTATTTAATTTAATATTTAAAATAAATTTTGAAATAAAGAACTCCATAATAAAGATATAATCAAGTATAATCATTATCAAAATGTAAATATAATTGATTATGACATGAATATAATCGATTATCATTTAAAAAAAAAAAATCATAATCGATTGAGAGTGTAAAAATAAGCATAATAATAAGCTATAATCAATTATGGCTATAATCAATTATGGATGACTTGAGAATATAATCAATTACAGTTGAAAAAAGAGTTTAATTAATTATGTTTGCAGTTGATAGAGTTCCTTACTTGCGTTTCTAGATCTTGATGTACTTTGCTTGCTCCATCATATATGTCATTCATAGTGAAAAGCAAATTGCACACACAGAGAAACGGTGTAACTATTTTTGTATTTACATAAATGCATACATGGTTGTCCCCAACTTTCTCTCTATGTTAGCGAGGCATGGATGAGAACATATCCACGTTTTTCCTCACACATATTTCAGTGCACATTAACTGATACAAACTTAGTCCATTCACACTTTCTTTTGTCGTCTAGAGCACATTCGTAGAGCCAAACATACGCTAAACATGAACTTATTCAATTTTCCCATCAAAGGTTATGGGTGCTTTAGTCCCAAATAACATGGTTATTACTTAATTTGTCATCAAACGTATAAATATTTTTTTTTAATAAGCTTGGACCAGTTTATTTAGAAATATCTTTGAAAAAGAGTAGGAAAAAACTTGTTGTTTTTCTTATAAATTTAACGTAAAGTTATGTGATTTAACTTTTTTGATACTTAAATTTATGCATAAACAAATGTTACTCTCGTCCTCCACCGCTCAATGCCACCAACAACCACTTTCATTCTATGAATAGCACTCTTCTTAATTGCCTCCACTTTTTTCTCAGTATCTTCGTATGATATGCTCCGCAATATTTTAAGATACCTGTCCATTATGATTCGTGACGACACATATTCATTCATAGCTGCTTTTTCCCGAGCACATAGGAATGGAACAAAGCAAGGAAAGTCAAAATCAAAGAGCATCATTCATCTCTTGCGTGATCCACATTCGTTCCTGTGCTCTCTTAATACTTCACGGGACAGAATTTGCGGACTATGTTAATACGGAATAATGATGCATGCATGCTACACGCTTCAGCCCATCCCAACATGGTTTCTCAAGTCAAAACTACAAATTTTATGACTCAAAACTTGACAACAAAGAGAATTTATTCCACCACGCTTTAGCAAAGATACATCTGACAACTCCATGTAGTAGAGCAAAATAAAGGCAACCAATTTTAACACTTTCCCGCGGTGTAAATCACTTCAAATTTTGTTACACCTTTTCCATGCTCATGTAAAAGTTCTTTCTCCCATCAGAGAACAGGGCATGCCACTCAATTCAACACAACGAGGACGCAGAATGGTGCTTATAAATTCCCTATCGATGAATAAACATCAGTAGGAAATAACTCAGACTACCCTCATTGCAAAATGCAGTTTTTTGTATCCTAACTGTAGCGTTATTCTAATACAATAGAAAGAATAGAAAAGTGTTGTTTAACACAAGTAAACAAAGAACAAAGTGTGCACAATAGTACACATGTTGACTCCGGTAAATTTAACAAAACAAGTTTAGTTCGTATGTTTAAACACAAATATGTAACATCAATGCATATGTGCGCATCAATCATACATATAAAAGTAGTAGCATTACACTTAAAATTCCTGTAAATTGGCATTCTTGGTATTTATCAGTAGTGATGGCCAATAGGAGAGATGCACAAAAGAAATAGGAGCCTGAAATGGTCTAATAATTCCACTTTAGAACATTTTGTATTCGTTCTTGCAAAAACAGATTACACATGGGTTGAAGCTAACTGCTCAACAACACATCCTTCTTTGAATACATCTGGTATTGCTATACTTATTGACTTTAAATGTCAACGAAAGAATCAATAGAGTTACCAAAAAAAAAAATCAAGAACACAAGAACATGGGAAATGATTATTACCACTATTATAAAACAGGAACAGAAATGGACATTGGAAGTGAAACATCACTCACAAAGCTTGTAGTATTCCTGGTTGAAGCTGAATCGCTAGCAAATGCATAACCCACACCCAATCCACCATAATGTAGAGATGCATTTTCACATCTCTGAAACACTCTAGCAAGTGAAGCAGCCTTTCTTCTTGCCCTCTTTGTCCCTGTAAAAAGCAAGGTTTGAAGCAAGCCGGCCAAGGCAGGCGCCCTAACCACCCTTTCTGTTGCAGCTGCACCACCACTCCTGCACAGCTCCAGCAAGGCTGCAACTGCATTCTCTTTACCTCTTGGCGTTCCACAACGCATAATTCCTAGCAATCCACCTACTGCTGCTTCCTCCCCCACCACTGCCATGGCGCCAATAGGCTGCCGAACAATTAAGGCCAAGGCACCAGCTGCTTCCTCAAAAACTCCTTCATTCCCCAAAGCGACGACCATAGCTTTCACTGCCCCTGCCTCTATCATTCTCAAACAATTCTCAGTATGGGTGGAGAGATTAAATAATGCTGTGACAGCGTCCTTCTTCCCTCTTTGAGTTCCCTGTAGCAACAACCATGCCAATGCTTCAACAGCTCCCACATTATCCGCAATTCGTTTCTTATACTCATGGACAGCAGAGAGGCTGAACAATGTTGCAGCAGCATTCTCCCTTGCCTCAGTCGTGTGCCCGAATTGCAACACCTCAACAATTGATCCCAAACACCCTTCCTCCATGATCATACTCTTATTTCTTTCAAAAATGGATAAATTGAGCAGTGCAGTCACAGAATTCTCCTGTGCAACAAAATTGGGAGAGGAAAGCAAGTTCCTAAGATGAGGAATTGCCCCAGCTTGCGCAATGAAGGCACGGTTTTCCTTTCCATTTTTGGCCAGCAATCTTATCTCCCTGGCAGCCACAGTCTTTGCAACTTGAGACCCATCAGCAAGCTGCTGAATGAGAAGCATGGCCGTCTCTCGGTTAGCTTCAAGGGAAGCTTTGGAGGGACAAGCTGATGCAAACATCTCAACAGATGGATCAACCCCCTCAGGTGGATCATAGGGCACGCCATGTGCGCTGCACCACTGCATAATCAAATTCCTAAGAGCACGATTAGGAACAAGCCTGTTATGTGAAAGCAATAGCCCAGTTTTGGGACAAGTGCAATGCCCCTCCTCCATCCACCTCCATATAGACCTCCTATCATAAGTTTGACCGGTAGAAATTATTACAGGATCACACATCAAATCCAGTGTTATCGGACAGCAAAAGTCCTTAGGAACAGTAAAAAATGTTTCAGCAATTTCCTGAGTAATCAACCTCTTCCTCGCCCTCTTCTGAATCTCAATTTCCAATTCGTCCTCAAACCCAAATAACAAAAACCTACAATACCTTGTGATAGCCACCATCCCATTAAGCACAGGAACTGTTGGCTCAACATCACCCTCGTGGTTCACAATCTGCTCCTCCAAGGCTTCGACCTCCACCCTACAACTCTTAGCATCGAGCATCTGCAACTTATCCACAAAGAAACACCTCAAGTCCTTAGAATCAGGAACCCTCCCACTTTCAAATTCATCAAGAAACCAAAAGAACCTTGTCCTAAGGGCATCATCTTTCTTATCTATGAACAACTTAGCCCTTCTGGACTGTCTCTGCAACAACTCAACCTGTTCCCTAACGTCATCACTGAGTCCAATCTCTCCAACGGGAAAAACATCCAAAAGGGTCGAAAATTCTTGACTCAAATCATGGAAGTGACCAGAAACACAATGGTTCTGAAGCAAGAGCCACAACTTGCTCGATCGGGCACAGTAATCAAGGAGAATCTTGGAGCGATATAGTAGCAAATAAAGCTCCTTTAGGCACAGCACCGCCGTGGGGAGAAGAACGCCACCGTCGGCGGAGTCTCTCAAGCACTCCAACATTGACCGAAAAATCTCCACTTTTCCGACGAGGGCACGCGAGTTCCGGCGCTGGAAGGGAAACCGATTGTCGGAGAAGCATGATACGACGTCTCCGGCGACGTAGATAAGTGTCTCGAGCAGCGCCACCTCAGAGAGGTCAACCGGTACAATAAACGCCTCCAGCGATGGCGACCGGCGCCGCCGAAGCGACGAAAATATAGCCGCTGAAGCCATCGGAGGTGCTTTTTTTTCTAGACTAGCGGCGACCCTGATGGTGGTCTCAGGAAAGGAACGGGTTCCCCAAGGAAAGGGGAGAAATTTGAAAGGGTGAAAGATTTTCCCGGAAAGTGTTTTCTGGGTTTCGAAACGGAGGTGGCATGCTATGAAACAGTTTCGCGGTGGTTGGGTGAAGAAGTTTGAACGTTTAAAGAAGTAGGAATCAGCAAGTTAAGAAAGAGATGAAGTTAAGAGTGGATTATGCTAATAATTTCGGCCGAATCCGCGTACGCAAGTGAGAAAAAGATGGGAACAAAGGACTGAATTTCCAAAGACTTTTTGTTTTGGGTAATAAATAAATTATTTTTTATTTTCCCTACCTTTCTCTCTCTCTAGGAAAATTCAATGCAGCCGTCCAGAAAATGATTTTCCTTAGTTTGACGGATGATTGATTATGTACTCTATATTTGTATTCAGATAATGATCCATTTTTTTGTTTTTTTTCAAATGTTTAACTTTGCTGTAACTGTAAGAGGAAGGGAGATGATGATCACAGGAGAAAGATAAGAGGATGAAGAGTATGACAACGAGGAGTTTTGGTTAGAATTTGGAAAAATAGATTATGAAGTTTCAAGACTGAGGTGTGGTGAAATGGAGACTGGTGGGAATAATATGAATTTCGTATCTCCATAGTGGTTAGGTTTATGCAGGTCTTTTGAGTTTTGACTTTCTTTTGAATAGTGAAGGAGGGTGTGGTGTCCTTTTTCAAAACAATTAATAAATTTGGCTTCTACATTTACTTTTATAGGTTTTCTTTTTAAAAAAAATCATTTTATTGACTTTAAAATTAATCTACTGTTAATATTTAAACACTTTCTCCATTGATATATCTCTTTGCACCATGTAAAATTGAAGCTTGTGTAATACGTACTTCGATGGTATACTTTCTTAAACAACCTCATAGAATATTTCACTAATTTAATATTAATATTCAAACTATTCAATGTATAATTTATTTTAGTGATTACTTAACTCGAATAATCTAGCAACTTTATTAGAGAACACGTTACAAAAATGAAAATAAATAAATACACACTCAAATGACAATTCACATTTTTAACTTAACATCTACCCTTAGAACTCAGGGAAGGGAACAGAATATAATTGGACCAATAAATAACAAATAATTTAATTGTAATATGTTATGTGCATAAGATATGTACTGATAATTAATAAAGCCATCTTATATATGATTTTAATAATTATTACAAGAGTAAATACTATCGATGTATTATAGGCTCAATATCATGAATACATATATTAAATTATAAAAAGTAAATACAAATACACTGAATGAAATATAATATATTTAAAATGCCTAAAACTAGTAATTAATAAGAGTTAACTTCCTTCTGTACATCTAAATATAACTTAAAGTTATTGAGGAATTATTTTATTCCTCTGGTTTGACGAAGAAGTTGGTGAGATAAATCCTTTATTTTAATTGCTCCATATCTATTTGTTGGGATGTCTCTAATGGAGTGATATACTTACAAACTTCAACAAAAAATTTAAAATGTTATTTTTTATTGATATTTTATACGTTGAATTAAAAAAATATGATTTATATTTTCAGTTAGACTTATAATTGCATTCCCTATTCATAATTTTATTTTATACATTTTCCTATCCAAAATTCAATTTAGGAATTTTACTACTAATATTTTAAAATTAAATACATTTTATTTTTCGGTATGAGATTCTCAATAATATTGTGATAATTCGATATGAATGGTGTACTTACAACTCGTTCACACTGAAATTCAGAAATAGAAAATATATATAAATACTTTTTATTTAATGGTGATATTTAAATTAATGTATAATATAGCATTACCAACACATATAATAAAGTCTGGTCCTTTATGCAACTACTCTTCAAATAAATTGAGATGCTCCATTCATTTTAACACATTAATAACTTTGAAAAGTCATGAATATCTGCAGTCTCTACAAAATAAGAAGGATTAAAAATTGAAAGAGATTACATTAATTTTTTTTACTGTTTTTTTTTACATATAAATATTGGAGATCCAAATTCATATAAAAATAAGGATATTTTTGAAGTATATAAATAATTACAAATTTTATTTAATAATTTTATAAGGTCGAATTATATTTAAAGGTTACTTTTTAATAATAAATAAATATTACATTCATAAGATATATACATGAAGAAAAGAAAAGAAGTGCATGCATGATAAATATGCATTTCTATCTCATTTGCCGAAAGGAAAAAAGTTAGAAGATTTCTTAGACTTTTGATGTGTTTAATTGTTGTTTCTTTGTGTGGCAAGTGGAAATGGTGTGGAATAACTTAGTTTAGGGTTAATAAAAAAAAAGTGCCTACCCTTTTCACCAAAGTCACTAATTTCACGAACAACTTGTGCGAGAAATAATTATAAGGACCGACCACGGAATTTGAAATCATAAACAAAACAAAAAATCATAGGTAGTAATTTAGTACGGCCCGTCAACAATATAACATCCTCAAAATTAATCGCTTTAATGTTAAATGGATATGAGTGATATTTGGATTTGTTTTTTCAAATTAGGTAGGAGGAGTATAATGTGTATGTTAATATTTGTTATATTTTTATACACGTTTTTATTTTAAATTATTAAGATATCTTTGATTAATTAAATATTTTAGTAATTATAATTTTTTAAATATTAAAAAATAAACTATTTGTCCTTTTGATATTGAGTTTTAAAATATCATTTTTTTTATTTTGATTTTATTTTCTAAAATTATTTAATGCTCATTTAAATGAGACGAGGTTTGAATACTGTATACATGTTATTATCGAACAAAAATAAAAACGTAACAAAAATGTTATTAGCATATCATAACTGAAAATAAATATAAATTTTAATTTTTGGAAAAAAAAAATGGTACAAGTCAAGCGCACCTAAACACCATGTCATTTCAATATACATTTTATCGATATTTTAATAATAATATCTTTGCCTTTTTTTGACAATTAAAAAACCTATCGCCAAATATTAATTTAAAGATGAAGATCGATATCACATTTTTTAAATATTAGATTATTAATATTGGTTTAAAAATATAAGAACCAAAATTAAATTTGAGGAGTAAGGGAAACATTTTTTTTCTTAAAATAATATATTTTGTATTAAAAAAAACTCTAACCGGCAACATGTCCTCACCATTAAATGTGCTTTTATTATTTGACCGGAAGAAGGACGGAGATGTTAAAGCTTGCACTTTGCACATGCATGGCCTCTTCACTGTCTCAAAGATGCAGATGACTTTTGAAACACACCATTTTTTTCTTTCTCTAAAATAATGGGATATATAGAAAGAGTTCAAATTTCAAACAAATATTTATCTATTTATTAAAATCAATATATTGAAAGGAAATAAAAAAATTAAGATAAAGATATTAATTTTCTTAAATTTATTTTAGAATTTATTTATATATTTATTTTAGTTTATAAATATTAAAAAATTATGCTAAAATTGTTAAATAATTAAAAAAGGATTAAAAATTTAAAATTATGTACTGTTGTTGTAAGTATATTGTATACTCCCCTAAGAAAGAAACGTGGTACCTTACTTAGATGTATGAAACCTTGAGATGCATATAAAATAAAAATTCAAAAAAAAATATTAAATTTTAAGTTTAATTCAATTTTATAAAATTAATTTCTAAGATAAAATTTATCTTCACTTATAAATTTTAATTTTTAATCGATATGAAGTTTTTAATATATATATTTTTTTTTGGATTATCAACTTATACATGAGATTATATATTATGAATTGTTTGATACGTAAAGTTGTTTTTTCTCCTGCACTGCAGTAGATATATTTTCATGGTGAGTGTAAAAAATATTCTGTGAAAATTTTATTCTGTAATTAATGGAAGATGATACAAAAAGAAATGTATAGGCTTTAGGAAATTAAGTTTTAAGTATTTTGTGGAGCTATACTTGTGTTTGTACTAGCAAGCATATCTATGGCTGGGATATTATCTGAAGTCGGTGTTGTTATTGCATAATCTGTGGGCTAAATCACTGTTCATCTTTTGGGCTTCTTGTTTATACCCACATTTTGGTTGCTATCAGATAATCTTCACTCAGAAAAACAAAATTGCTGTAAACCCATGCATATGTATTTTCAGCTATATCTTTATCCATAAATCTTTAACATTAAAGGGAAAATGAAATATATTTTTTTTATCTCGTCTTAAGTTTAATATGGAGGGAAAAGAAGCAAAAAGAGGAAAAGTAGAGGTGCGACTTACAAAGAAAAATTTATCTCTAATAAAACGGACATATTTATTTATTTTTGTTAAATGAAACATTTACCACCAAAAAAAAAGAGAAACATTTACACTTTTATTCATATAGAGAGAATAGGTAAAAATAACATTTTTTAAAACAACAAACCAATGTACTTTGGTAATCATTAATCATATAATATGTTATATAATTTATGATCCCGATCTCTTCGAAAAAATTACCATCTAATAATTCAAAGAACAATATAGCTAGATATCTATTTTGTTATCATAATTTAAAGAACAATATATATAGCTCGATACCAAGCTTACCAATTATATTTATTTGATACTTAAATTTACATTTATTTATTTAACACTCAAATAAATTATTATTATTTTTTAAAAAGAGTTGTAACTTTTCATATTTAAATAAATTATTATTTAATTATAATATAATGTTTTATTTCAAAAATCAATTGTAGAATAGTAGTTTTTATTATTCGGTGAAAAAACAAACTTTATTCTCATAAAAAATGAAAAAAATATTATAACCAAATAACAAAATTTCAAGAGCAAAATATACACAGAACCTTTTGTTTTATAAATCCGCTTACAAAGCCAGAAAGAAATGGATCAATTACCAGAAGTAAAAAAACAACTTATCAAAACAAAAGAAGTGAGAAAAACCCATGCATGCATGAATACATTTTCACCCTACAGCTATACCCACAAACAAGAACCCCAAGAACGAAAGCATACATATCACTCACAAATGCACAACAAAAAGATCGAATCCCTCTATCTATTCCATCCACACTCACCTCAGATCATAACTCCACTCACCAAACCCACCACTCCAACAACAACAACACTATTCACCCACTTCATCGAACAACCTGCAGAAACTCCCGCTGACAAACCCTTCCCGTCGCTACCATCATCGCTGGTCGTGGTACTATCATCCGCCGCCGTGGAATTCCCTTTATCAGCCTTCGGCAACCCTTTTTTCGCCAACGCCGGCGCTGGAGCTGGCGCCTTGCTGGGTAACACGAGGTCGAGAGGGAGAAGCACCTTGTCCACCTGGTATATCGCCAACTTGTTGTCGGAGTAAACGGTTCCGGTGATGGAGGCGTTGACGGCGCCGGTGGCCATGCTTACCTGGCTTCCGAAAGAGGTGACGTTGAGTTGCAGCCTCTTGGGATCGTCACCAGCTTGAGTTTGAACCGGGTTTGTAAGAGTATCAAAGTTAGAGATGGAAATGAAGGAAGAGAGAGTGTGGAACTGCAAAAGCTCCACCTTCTGCCTGTCGCTAAGAGAGTTGAGGAACCCTGCTTTGAGTTTGGAGAAGGAACTGTCTTCTGGTGCAAAGAGGGTTAACCCTCCCGAGCTTGAAGTTACGAGCTGTGAGTTGAGTTGGTTGATTAGTTGGGTGGTTTTTAAGAGGCGAGTGAGAACGGAGAACCTTTTGGCTTTTCTTAGGATTTGGACTATATCAATGGTGGGGCCTTTGGGGATGATCGTGGGTGTGGGGGCCCCACTTGGGGTCACTGGGACAAGAGGTACAGTGTTGAATCCCGGTGCCGGGGCTGTTGCCGGCGGCGAAGGAAGTGCCGGAGACGGCGGGGAGGGCTGGGGCAACGGTGGTGATGGTGTTGTGGGGGGTTGAATTGGTGAGAGTTGGGCTGAAGTTATGTGAAATAGTGCTAGTAGTAGAATTGTGGTGGGAATAATGAAAGATCGAGATTCTTGCATGATCCTCATTTCTAGGTTTTTTTTAGGGTTGGAGTGCAAGGGTGAATGATAGAGTGTGGGATATTTTGCTTTTGAGAGTAGTATATTGGAGTGGTTGGGGTGTGAGAGAATGAGAGAAGGGTTGCCTTTTTATGTTGGAGGCTAGAAGGGGAAGGATGAATGATTGTTTGGTGCAAGGTTTAGTTGGAAAGATAGACATTGCTGTAAAGAACAAATCTGCTTCCGTTGTCAGGGAAAGGTGGTGCATCAGAGTGTGATAATGGGTGAGGGAACCATTTGCTTTCACATAATTGTTGCAATGAGTTGGATACATGGGGTAAAGTATAGATGGAAAGGGGACGATAAGTGTGTGTATTGGTTTAGAAGTTCCATCAAGTAGGAGGAACAAAAACCTAATATGGTAGCAATCTAAGGTGGCCTTGTCTCAGACAGATTCAGGTGAGGATGGAGCCACATGAAGGCTCAATCACACACCTCAATTCTATTATCTTCATTTTATTATATATATCCCAAAACTTAGCACACGTTCATGAAATTACTTTTTTATTTCAGAAAATATAATTCATATTCTAGAATATAATTTTCTATCTCTCTGTCCCATCAATTATCCTGTCTCATTCTGTATTATAAAATTGTATAATGTAATTAATTTCTCAATTTTTTATGCTGAAGGGGATTTGTTGAGGATGTATGTATATATGCACCCCTTCAATTAATTGTAAATTTAACCTTATTTTAGGTGCATATCCTTCCCATAACAATCATATTTTTAATTCCTAAAACCTATTTAATGCTTCATTAGCCGTATTATATTGATTATTTTATTTAACATATATAGTTTTTTTTTCTTAAAACAATGGATACTAGGCTTCCAACATATAGGGATATTTTTTATTCAGATAAGATCTCATTATTATTTATATACTTTTTAATATTATTGTGTGACGTAAAGAGTAGCTTGTGGTGTTTGTATTATCATCCCAAGTCATCAAGTGAAAACATTACCTTATTCACACTTTTTACATTCCTAAAATGACCATTCACCTAATAGATAAATAAAGAAGAAGAAAATAACCAATTGGGGCATCTTTGATAAATATAAAAGACAAGTTATGCGTAAAAAAATATTTTACCCTTTATAAGTGTTCCAATAGTATTAATTGATAAAATAATTTTGAAATGCTTGGTATTATTTTGTACCCATGACAATACCTTTTTAGTATTTCTTTAAGTTCAGAGTGGTACCTTTTGGAGTGAGCTGCAACATCTATGTCTTCAATCTTAATGTATCAGAAGTAACTCGTTACACCATTACCGTGCAGTATAATAGAAGAAATAGTGTTTACTTTAAAAATTAATTTTATATTATTGTCAAAACACACACTTAGAATTTCTTTAATATTAATTAAACCATCAACTTCAATAACATAATAAATTTTATCTACTGTAAAAGTGTGAAATTTATTAGCTGCACGTATAATGCAAACCTACCCATTTAATAATAAAAGTAAACAATATTACTATCATAAAATATTATTTTTTCCAATTAAAATTTTCAATTATAACGTAAGTATATGAACTACTTTTATTTTTAAACACTTAATCTATATTCATAATTTCATTTTGTATTTTTTTTCTTATTACATCACATCAGTTACAATATTCATGTATATTTTGAAATCAAATTTAAGATAATGTTGTAAGATGAATCATCATATTCAAGGTTTATCTACTTTGAAGTTTGATGCTTTTAAGGTTTTGTTATTTTAGATGATATAAATTACTTTTAACTTTAACTTTTAGTCTCGGTTTGTATCCGAATGATTGTTTTTCACTTGGAAAGAAAAATAAATTATGTGTATTGGTATCCCACAATTTATGAAGAATGAGTGGTAAAAAAATTGTAAAAATAGTCAATTTGAGTAAAATGTGATTTTACAATATTACCTTTTTTCTTTTCATATCAAGTCATTTAATATTATTACTATTCCATGCAGAAATAATATTTTAATATATCATAAATAATATTTCAATTATCAAATATATTATTTTAATTCAAATTAATTATAATTCACAAATAATCAATCAAATTATTTTTTCTACAACTTTTAAATATAAAAGTAAATGCATAAATTTATATTTTATCAATTAAAAAAAATACAATTTCAATAACACATATCATATCACTTACAAACTTTCATCAATTTTCTCTATATTTTTCACTTTATTTACCTTAATCAAAACACTAATTTTTTTTCACACTTTCTCTTCAAATCGTCTCAAAATTTATTCCCTCAATTTCACTTTCTAATCCAAACTAATCCAAACAAAACATTAGTCTACTATTACAAATCTTTTATAGATAATTAAAAAGGTAAGAATCACCTAAGGTCCTTTTGTTTTTTTTTACTACAAATGACCATAAGATTGTGATCTCAAATCGACTAATACAACATAATTAAATTCAATTAGAGATACTTTTTCCTCACAAAATACTGGGAAGACATTTCAAAATATATAACATTTGAAGTATTTATATATTATTTTTCTAATAATAATTTTAAATGTTTAGGAGAGTAATATGCTACTCATCATTGACGATGGAGAGGAAGAAGATTCCAACCGGAGAAGATAACCGAAAAGCATAAAAAACAAAGGGATATTCCTTTCTTCTTTTACAATAAAACGAATCACATATTTTTGGCTTGATCACAAAACAAAAACAGAACAAGGGTTCACATAACTCACAAACAACGCTTCTCCTACGCAATAAACAAGTCAAAGAATACAGCATAAACACAAGTCCACAGAAGTTGCCTGCTTATCCTGAAAACATATTAGAAACTTGGAGAAATGGATGTTCTTCAACACGACAATGTAGCTGCTGCTGCAAGCAGACCAACCCCAAAGGACACCAAGGTTGTCCCATGAACGATGGCACCAGAGCTGTCCTTGGCTGCCCGAGCCTGGTCATCATCTTCTGCCGAAGAGTTTTCCTTATCAGCTTTAGGTGACTTGGCCACAGCTGGAGCTGGAGCTATACTCTTGGGCTTAGAGAAGTCGAGAGGAATGAGGACCTTGTCCACATGATATATTGCAAGTGTCTTGTCTGTGTACACGATGCCTGTGAGTGTAGCATTCACCACCCCAGTTGAAATGTTCACACTGTTACCATATGCTGTCACGTTTAGCTGATACCCCGTGGGACTGTCACTGGCCAATGTCAGCACAGGGTTGCTCAGAGCGTCAAAGTTTGAGCTGGAGACATAAACGGGGAGGACATGATATTGTATCAATGCTTTTTGTTGTCTGTCTCCAATGGAGTTGAAGTACCCTGCTTTCAGTTCTGAAAAGGCACCATCATCGGGTGCAAGGATGGTTAAGCCTCCATTCTTTGAGGTCACAAGCTGTGCATTCACTTGGTTGATGATTTGGGTGGTTTTCAGCAACCGGATTAGTGTGTTGAATGACTTGGCCTTCCTCAGGATCTTCACGATGTCTTGGCTGCCAGAAGTATCACCTGAAGAGGGTGACTGGGGTAATGCCGGGACTAATGGCTTTGCAGGTGCAGGAACCGGTGCAGCTGGGGCAGGTTTTGCTGGAGCAGGTTTTTCTGGCGCTTTAGGGGCTGCAGCTGGTGACTGAGCTAAAGTGGTGATTGAGAAAATGGGGGCAATTAGAAGGAGTGAGAATAAGAGAGTTTGTTTTATCTTCATTTTGGAAATTGAAGGCTGTGGTTGCTTTGCTGCTAAATTGCAAATGAATATAGGAAGTTGCTATTGCAATAAATGCTTTGATTTTGTGGAATGTGGAACGGGGTAGGGTGGTTATATAGATGAGAAGTGAATGATAATTAGGTACAATGTTTAGTTGTAAAATAACTTATGGTTGTATGTGTGGGGATACCATTTCTCCATCTGCTAGGAATATTAAGGTGGAATATCATGGCAGATAAAGTTGATTTGAGAAATGGATTTGGCTGCTTTTGCTTGAAATGCAGGGAAAATTGAAAGAGAAGTGAGATCTCAGTTGGTTGTGGCTGTAAAAGATGCACACTAGTGCAGAAAAAAGAAGCATCTCTATTATCATTCGGGTAAGCAGATGTGAAATTAAATCAATCACAATTAAGCAAGCTGTAGTAACTGTTAAAGCTTTTTTCTATCATTGGTTTCAATTAATCATCCAAAAACCAGGTTGGAAAATCGAACAAATACCACTTCTCCTTATCGAACAATTAAGCATAACACAAGTCAATTATTGTTGCAGTCAGCGAGACAGCAACCAGATCGAAGCCAGGTTAATCAACCTATACTTTCTTCCTTCTTAAAAATCTATCAACACTGGTTTCTGAGCTTTGAGTACACATGAATAAATAAAAGAAGATTATTTTGCTTTCACCAATTTTTTCTCCACTGTACAACTTTTAATTGATAATATAAAAAAAATATTTTTGCTATTTCATACAAAATAAAATAAAATTAAAATTTTAGGTAAAAAAAGAAAGTGGTATATGGAGCAAGATTCTCAATGTATATTTTTCTTTTGCTTTTAACTAAATAAAAAAAAAAATTTGTTGCTATTCACAGGGAAATTCTAGAGACTAGATGTTAAAGAGATACCGTTTTCTAATTGTTCTCTTAAATACTTAAAAACAATTTGCCCATGCATGAACATAAATGATTTATTAGAATAATGATATATTTATAATCTTATTTTTTTATACAATCACATTACAATTTTTAATATTATTATTTTAATATTTTTTCATATCATTTAATTACAAATTTATTTTTTATTATATATATTTATATCTAAATCAATCGTGTACAACTCTTATGGTGGTCAAAGTCTCATTTTTCAATTTATTAAAAGGTAATGATATATTAAGAATCCAGAATTTTTATACAACCACGTTACAATCCTCGATACTATTATTTTAATATTATTTATATTATTTAATTACAAATTTACCATTTATTATATATATTTATATCGAAACCATCACATCAAAAGTTATTGTCAAAAAATCATTTTCCTTTATTAAATTCATTGAAGTGAAAAAATAGCAAGAAAAATAGTGCATTTATGTAAACTTAAAAGCAAGTAACTTCTCTGTAATAAAATCCATACAATTATTAATCTAGAGATACCCGTATATGGGAAGTATTTATTTGGTTGGACAAGATATCTTGACAATGAGACACTAACAAAATTTTACAACCATTGTGATTATCTCAGATGGAATTCCTATCTTGCCTAAATTGATGTCATCATCATAAGAATCTTATCCTCCTCCCTTATCTTACACAGATTACTATCTTTCTCCTTCACAAATTTTGAATAAGTATTTAAAATATTAAATACTTATATTTGTCATTAATATAGTTGTATGAGAATGATTTTATTTACAGACTTTTTCACCATCATTTCCATCTTTTTTTTATCAATATGAGTATTTACTCAATAATTAATATCCGTAATAATTTGTGTATTATAAAAAAATAGTTAAAAAGACACTTGCTATTTTTTTTATTTTTTATACTTTTAAAATATTAAATGATTATATTGGTCATTTTATATGTTTTTATAGAATAATAGGAAGTTTTGTAGAAGAATAACAAAAAAGATGTAACATTACTGGTCACAAATACAACAACCATAAAAATTAAACAAAAGATATATACAATATTATGACGCTGAAGTTATGAGATTCAATTTTTAAAATTAAATTAGTTAATTATAAGTATAGGATTTTTTTTACCATTTCTGAATATCTTTAAAGTTTAGACATACCTGGCCTTTAAATTAGCAAAGGAAGAATAAAAATTTTAATCTAAAAATAATACATTTTCTATGTTTCCGAAAAGAAATATGGAAAATACCACAATATAATATCCTCTTAATGTATTTTTATTGATAAATATCTAGGAAAAAAATATAGATCGAGACCTTCATTAAAAATTTATGAAAAGTAGTGGTTAATTACTTCCGGGAAGTAAATCAACCAGGAATTAGAAGAAGATGTAATAAAATTAATATGATAAATAAATGATAAATCAATATTTAATTTTATTATTGTATTATGGATATTATTTTATTTTTTATTTTGTCTAAAACATATTAAAACAATTATCATAAGAACTGTTTTTTTTTAATTTAATTTCTGAACCATTTTTTCAGTTTTTATGATTGCTGCTTTTTTTTATTTGAATTTTTGAATTTTTTTGATTTTATCACTATTTTTTTTCTCTTTTATTTTTTCTCATTTTCTCTATTTTTTTCTCAAATATCTTGAAAATCATATTTTCTATATGTTTTTCATATATACAAATACACATAAATCTATATTTCATTTAAATAAATATAAATATACATATAATAATATAATAATAATAAAAATAAAAAGTGCATATGTAATGGAGCGCCTAGTGTTATTAAGAAAGAGAATGAGGCATGTATATTTGCATTTGCATTTACTGAGAATGAACGCATATGATGGAAATTATGCATATGATGAAACAATAATATTTGATACTAAGTTTTGAGATAAAATACCTTTTGTGCATAGATGGATGGACCCTAGTGTTTCTATGGCAGCTATATTTCATCAATTGTTTTACCCTTTTCAATTTCGTCCATCACCACCAACTTGTTTATAAAATAAACATTTAAGAGAAAATAAAACAAATAAAAATTATTTAATTTATTCATAACAAGTTTGTTTCACATTTTGTTTACTCTCCTATAAATATTTATTGAAAACTTAGTATTAAGATATCCTTACGTGTATAACCTTTGGGCCTCATATTTAAGAAAAACTAGGTTTGGGCTTTTGCTTTCTGGACCTCCCCGTACAAAAAGAAATATTGGTAAAAAAAATATGGTTAACACAAATACCAATTTTATGTTTCTTATAATTCCCTGAAAGTTTATATGATTGGATTCCTGATATTTTTAAAACCATACTTTCTTTTTGTTGAAACTAAAAAGAAATTATTAGTTTGTCTTGTATGTAAATATATTTTCTATAAACTAATCAAAAGTAATTTAAAAATTACAATTAGAAATATTTTATATGAATTTTAATGCATATGTATTTGTTAAATAAAATATAAATTCGTTATCCGACTCCCATTATAATCATTCTGATTTCCCTCCTTTAACATAAGAATAAAATAATAATGATATATACAACTCTTCTTCAAAGACTCTTATTTTACATTTTTAATCTCTTTTTTATTTTTATTCCCTATTATAAAGTTATATATTTTATAAACATATTTCTTCTTTCTTTAAGCATAAATCATTCTTTTAGTTGTACCATAAGAAAAGTAAATCATGACTCATATCAAACAATAGTATTAGCGCACAATTATATATATTGCTTTTGCGGAACACAAATTTAACTAAATTTTCAAACAAAACACAAATTTAACTAAATTTATAAACAAAATAAAAGAAATTTAATAATTTATTTGGAAATTTCAATTGCCAACGATTTCTCAAGCAAATGCAAAACAACTAATCACTCATGAAAATGCAAATATTCCTTTTGGCTTTTACAACAACATTGGAGAAACACTGAAATGAATGTTCTTTAACACGACATTGTAGCTACTGCTGCAAGTAGAGCAACTCCAAAGGACACCAAGGTTGTCCCATGAATGATGGCTCCAGAGCTGTCCTTGGCTGCCCGAGCCTGGTCATCATCTTCGGCTGAAGAGTTGTCCTTTTCAGCTTTTGGTGCCTTGGCCACAGCTGGAGCTGGAGCTATAGTCTTAGGCTTAGAGAAGTCGAGAGGAATGAGGACCTTGTCCACATGATATATTGCAAGTGTCTTGTCTGTGTACACAATGCCTGTGAGTGTGGCATTCACCACCCCAGTTGAAATGTTCACACTGTTACCATATGCTGTCACGTTTAGTTGATACCCCGTGGGGCTGTCACTGGCCAGTGTCAGCACAGGGTTGCTCAGAGCGTCAAAGTTTGAGCTGGAGACATAAACGGGGAGGACATGATATTGTATCAATGCTTTTTGTTGCTTGTCTCCAATGGAGTTGAAGTACCCTGCTTTCAGTTCTGAAAAGGCACCATCATCGGGTGCAAGGATGGTTAAGCCTCCATTCTTTGAGGTCACAAGCTGTGCGTTCACTTGGTTGATGATTTGGGTAGTTTTCAGCAACCGGATTAGTGTGTTGAATGACTTGGCTTTCCTCAGGATCTTCACGATGTCTTGGCTGCCAGAAGTATCACCTGAAGAGGGTGACTGGGGTAATGCCGGGACTAATGGCTTTGCAGGTGCAGGGGCAGGTGTAGCTGGGGCAGGTTTCGCTGGAGCAGGTTTTTCTGGGGCTTTAGGGGCTGCAGCTGGGGACTGAGCTAAAGTGGTGATTGAGAAAATGGGGACAAGTAGTAGGAGTGAGAAGAAGAGAGTTTGTTTAATTTTCATGTTGGAAATTGAAGGTTGTGTGCTTTGCTGCTAAATTGCAAATGAATATAGGAAGTTGCAATGACAAAGAATGTTTTGATATGTGTGCTTATATAGTTGGCAAGTGAATGGTAGCTAGGTACAAAGTTTAGTTGCAAAATAAGCTAAGGTTGTGTGTTGTAGGGTTATCTTTTCTCTTTCTCTATCTGTCTGGAAGATTAAGGTGGTATATCAAGACAGATAAAGTTGATTGATAAGTGGATTGGGTGCTGTATGCCCAGAGCTTTTGGTTGGAGATGCAAGGAAAATTGAATGAAAAGTGAGATCTGAATTAGTTGTGCACTGATGAGGTATGCACAGTAGTGAAGAAAAAGGAAGCACTCCCTCTTATGATTCAGGTAAGGTGATGTGACATCAAATCAATCACGATTAAGTTGTGGGAACTGACATTTTTATCATCCAAAAGCCAAGTTGGGAAAACTGATAAATGCCTCACATCCCAACTCGAACAAACAAAGGCAAAGTCATTTTATTGCTGCAGTGTGGAGATAAACAAACGAGATTGAAGCCAGGTTCCTTAATCACATAATATTCTTTTATGGCTTACTTATTTTCTTCCGTCTTAACAATCCCTCAACACAACATTATGGTGTGAATAGCATGCTCTCTAGTATGATGAGATAGAAATCAATCTTATGTTTACCATAGTAAATTATTATAAAAGGAAGTTTAATATTTTTAACTATTGAAGAAGTGAAGGTACGATACAAAAAGAGATTAATTATAATATAATATTTTAAAATAAATGAAAACTTTTTGTAAAATTTTAAAAGAACTGGATTATTAATGTAATTTAAGAAAATTCAAAAGGTATGAATGTAAATTATTTTAAATTATTCCATATTTGCTTCTTAAACTATTTGAGAATTTTTCAATTAGGTCTCTATACTAAACTTTTAATTATACGCCTAACCTAAACAACTAGGTATACGAGTTTAGTTTAGGGTGGCCTAAAACTGTTAAAAATATTAATGTATAATAACTTTAAAAAACTTAAAAGAATTCAATAAAAAAAATTAGCAAGATATTTTGGTTGAAATACCTACGTAAAAAATCTCAAATAATTGACAGACTAATTAAATAATGTAACCTTTATTTTATAATAATAATAATAATAATAATAATAACTTATAATTTATGAGATTCCTTAATATTTCAGTCAAAATTAACATTAATTTTCTAAATAATAAACTAATATATTTTTTTTATAAGCGGAATTTACAGGAGGTAGTAATTGAAAAGACCGAAAAAGAAAATAATAATAATTAATGATAGCGAAAATAAATTGAAGAGGTGAGGGGAAGGCCAAAAAAACAAAAAGCAGAATATGTTATACCACACCTTTATCAAAAATCCAAAATAATTAAACAAATAAGAAAAAAGAAGAAGAAGCACAAGACAATACAGTCACGTAATTTTCATTTGGATTTCTTTTCGCGTTTCGTTTCGTTTCTCCATTCCCCTCCTTTCTTTCTCTGCTTTCGAACGTTCTCTCTGTCTCTCTCGTTAGGGCAAAACCATGAACGTCTTCAGGCTCGCCGGTGACATGACCCATCTTCTCAGCATTCTCCTCCTTCTCCTCAAAATCTACGCCACCAAATCTTGCTCAGGTCACTCTTCATTCTAATTCTTTTATTTTCTTCCGCTTCCCCCAAAATTCGGACTAATTTGCGTTCTATTTTCAAATGTCGGTTTGCGACTTCACTCCCTTAGTCACATCCCTTCGCCAACCAAAAATTCAGGATCAATTCTATAACTATTTCATTTTCATTATTTCGCTTATTTATTCGAACTGTTATTTTTTTTCGGTTTCAGGGGTTTCTCGCAAGACTCAAGAACTGTACGCGATTGTGTTCATCTTTCGTTATTTGGATCTGTTCACGGACTTCATCTCCGTTTACAACACCTTCATGAAGGTGGTCTTCATTGCCAGCTCCTTAGCCATTGTTTGGTGCATGCGTTTCCACCCGGTGGTCCGGAGAAGTTACGATAGGGAACTCGACACTTTTCGCTATTTTTTCCTTGTCGGGGCCAGCTTTGCTTTGGCACTTATCTGGCACGAAAAGTTCTCCGTTCAAGAGGTCCGTTACTACTTTTTAATTCACTCCCCCTTTCGTGCCTCGTATTCTCTTTTATCCTGTTAGGTAGATGCTAGTTTCTAATAATTCATTTTCAATATTATCTTCTTTTTTTAGAGTTTTGCATTGTGAATGTGTTCTGTAAGTAGAGTCTACTGGCATAGATTGGCTTTTTGTTAGTTACGCTTAGCCTGTCATCTTCTGTATTTGACTTGTGGGGTTTTACGGTTTTCCATTTGTGATGTATTTCTGATCTTTAATCGTTGTGCATTTTCCTAAATGTTTACTTCTTTAGAAGAAGGCCATTGGAAGATGTGTTGTATGTGCATTGGTGTATATCTGCTTGACTAGATAGATGATTGATTTGCCTGGTTCCAGTGACCAGGTTTAGATAAGCAGGAAAGTTATGGTTGTGTTCATGAACGAAGGTACACCCTTCTTGTGTTTTGGGTACTGTAGTTATGATGATCTGAAATTTTACACCATTTTTTTACTGCTCAGAAATCTTATAACTATGAGTTTTTGTTGATAGAAATGATTCTTTACCCATGGAACCCCATTTTCTATGGTGTTTTTTTAATACATTTTCAGCAGATACGTTTTCACTAATAATTACAAAAAACGCCACTCTGTTCTCAGTTCATTTCCTATTTTGAGAAGGAAATTCAAATGGTGAAAACAATTTGAAATGATTGTTTTTCACTTGAAATTCTGAAATGTGATCTGAGCGTTGGCAAATTAACCATGCCTTCAATTTGAACGTAACTATGCACTATAAAAATGGCTTACAGAGAGTGGTGGTTCATTGAATACTATAGTCTTTTCGATTGAGGAATTATTACCATTATGGGTCAACTTGAGTGCGGCAAGTAGAAGAATGCAGCTACCATGTTCCATTCCAGTGCTCACTGCTTACCATTAAATTAGAATGGTACTTGAATTGGATCTTTCGAAACCATTGCTATACATGTATTATCTAGAATCTCCCAAATTCCTTTAAACATTGAGATTCGGTTTTGGTTTTGATTTTATTCATCTTCTTCCCTCATTTGCATAATTATCTTTGAATACCTGAACATTAGTTTCTTGAAACTTTTGTTTATTTGTGCTTACTAAAGCTTCAATAGATTATATTCAATACAACTCAAGGTTTCAATATTTCATTGGAGAGTATTGAGTTTACTGTCATGGATGGAATCTGAAGGTATTTCCAAACTTTTCTGAACAGTAGAGCATCAGATCAGGGTATATTTTCCGTCTGAAAAATCATTATTACATCTTTGAATGCTGTTCTTTCAAAATCAGAAACTCTAGGAAAAGAAAGTTTTAAGATTGAAGTTCTCAATTGTTTCTTCATGAGGAAAAACTTCTCATTCTTCATGAACACGGTATCTACATCCTCTCCTCTCCTTCTCACCATGACTGCCCTTCTCCGGCAACCGCCTCTATCAGCTACTCACACTCTGGCAACCCAACTTCATTAGTGAGTGAGTGTGTGATTTTCATTTTTCTTAATCATTTATCTTTGTTTCTTTTCTTTTTCTTTTTTTAGACTTTTTGTTTTGTGGTTGTTCAAAACCACTGTTATTTTTTTTTCATTCCCTAGTTCCCATTGTTATTTTCACTCCCTAGTTACTTTTGGTTTTATTATTATTTTTAGTTTTTTTTTTTTGTGTTCAGCATTTTTTTTCAAAATTTAGGCTTTACATTTATTTTATATGTTCAAGTACCATGAGTTTTCCTATAAATGATGGTTGGTGTATGAATTTTTTGATTTTTTGTTTTGTTTTTTGTTTTTTGTTTTTAACTTGTACTAATTATTTAGTATATAAAAAAAATATTAGAATAGGAGTCATTCCGACTATCCCACTTTTGGGGTCATCCCACTATCTTCTATCTGCTATCCTACTATCCCATTTTTGGAGTCTGTTGCACTGCTCTGCCATCTAGGAATGACAACTTTGCCCAAATAATGTAATTGGGTTTTGAGTGCTCTTGAGATTTTGGGTGGAAATCTAAAAATTATGTTAGGGACCCAAGTCGTAACATGCTTGACAAGATGACCAAGTTTCACATAGTATTTAAGTTAGCACTTGGGAGAAAAATTCATATTTAAACAATTCAATCCATGCATGTCTTCTTATGGCCCTTATGCATAATGGTATGGTTGACCTCTGCTTAGTGTGTTATAAAACTTCTGCGGATATCTATTTCCTTTTGGACTCTGTGGCATGTGTAACTGGCCGTTCCCTTTATTTTTTCTGCTTAATATTGCAAGAGTTAAAGCAAATCCATCTCAAGATTTCAAATGTTCTTTGTGTCCAAACATACATTGCAATCTAAAAATTGCTTTTGTGTATTACATATCAGCTTTATAATAATTCCGTTACACATTGTAAGATCATGAATGATTATACTTTATGTAAATCTGTTAACAGGTGTTCTGGGCATTTTCAATATACTTGGAAGCAGTTGCAATATTGCCCCAGTTGGTTTTGTTGCAAAGAAGTGGAAATGTGGACAATTTGACCGGGCAATATGTATTCTTTCTTGGGTATGCACACTTATGTTGAGTTAGTTCTCTTTTTAAGATCTGCATTTATATTTTGGTATCTTACACTATGTTCTCTTTTATGCTGTTTATTTGCAGATTGTCCTTTCTAAGTTCCTGAGATAACTTATACTGACAATGGTGTATTCATATTTGCCATCTTGAAATAGCTTAGAAATTAAACTCATCCAAATTGTTGTGTTATATGTTATACATCTATTTTTACATGTTTGTCCTAACTTTTTTATCGTACCTGATTTGCAAATCCTGTTTATTGGTTTGAATTGTCACTTTTCTACTTATGCATTTTTACTAATTCGTCTCTTGATTTTTGCACAAATACTTGAACAGTTAGCAAGCTGTATAGATTTTTCAATATGAACGTCTCTGAATGTAGTGATTATTTTCAAACTGCAGTGCGTATCGTGCATTTTACATCCTAAACTGGATATATCGCTATCTGACTGAGCCACGATTTACAAGATGGATTGGTAATTAAGGCTGAAAATAAGAACTTCTTTTGGAATTATATGTTTACATTAGTAATATTCTGACTTTCTTTTTTTACAGCTGGCACCTCAGGTGTTGTTCAGACAGCTTTATATGCCGATTTCTTCTATTATTACTTCATCAGGTAATGTTATTATCAGTTAAGGTCGATCTTATTTCTTATTTTTACTTGGCAAATAGGTAATATGAGGAGTTTTGTTTTACAGTTGGAAGAACAATTCGAAACTGAAGTTGCCTGCCTGATTAATCTTAAGTTTGTTTTTTTGAATTTGGACCCGTGAGGTGAGACCAGTCACTGCCAAATTTTACAGAGCGTGGTTTGGATGATGTTGATTTTGAGAAACGGTATAGACCAACTTCTTCTCCCTGTTCTTAAGTGGGGTAAGTGGGTTTTATTTTTATGGTAGAAGGGTAAACGAACGGTTTTTATGAATCTAACCATCAAGCAATTCAAGTGTAGGTTAAAATGCAAGTGTTATGTGACGATGTTTTGTATATTGAAGTTTCCATTGCATATTACTGTATAGTAGGTTCTGTAAGGTAGGTGATTTTTGTTATGATACGAATGATCCATGGCATAGGTATGGCATATGTATGATTATTACACTGTAAAATTATACATTTTCTTCTTTTCACGTACGACTAAACCAAAATTCAGACGGATACCGAAACGTGATTGCTTCGTCTATTCTATGCATAGTTATACTGTACTTTGTCCCTCGATGAGAAATTTTAGTTAGGCTTATTAATCACATATAGTATTATTTCAACTATAAAGTTTCAAAACTATCATCTAGGCTTTTAATTTATCTTTTTTTAAATAGCAGTAGGCAAAATTTGAATGGAAATTTTTTCAAGTTATAAAGAACGTATTAGTTAAAATGGTAAAAACCAAACATTTTTAGAAGTTAAATTGCAATTTTGGTACCTTTATTGTGTCTAGTTTTTCCCCGTTAACTAAAACTTACTTTTAAAGTTTAACAAATTTGATTCATTCGTAATTTTTTGTATTTATAGTGGAGTTTTAATAAATTTGGTATAAGACAACTTTTAAAATTTATAAGTTCGAAATATAATAAAATTTTGATAATTGTAAATTGTAAGATTATGATTTGAAGAGTAAAACTGATAAAATTGTGCTTTGGTTAGTAATTTTTGAAGAGGAAAAGAGTTAAAACCAATTTATTTGAATTAATTTTGAATAATTTACGTTATAAAATGAAGAATTTGGTCGACATAAAACTGATTTAGTCATTTCCCGGATTTTTAAACTGCAGTACATTATTAATAAAAAAGTATTTTTAGATTATATTTGATTTATTTCCCACATGTTAAAAGGTGCGCTTTTGAGTCAATAAAATTTATTAAAAAAATATTTTAAATTCAATTCAATGGTCTATTATGATTATTTAACTCGTATTTATATATTCTTATTAAATTGATTGTAATTATTTTAAAATATAAAAACTTACAAGGCTTTTAATTGAACGACTTAACCATGTGGCTTTTAAGAAGCATAGGCAGCAGCGTTAATCCTACTAATCACCAGTGACTTTTCATTTATTATTTCAAAATAATCTTAAGCTTTAGAAATTACATATCATGATTCTTAGTTTTCATTTTATTTACTCTATTATTGTATATCTTTTTCTTTATTATTTGATTCATGTTTCCTTCTTTTTATATGTTGTATATTTCTCTACATTGTAGACGCAATATTCAAAATAATTACATCTCTACAAAATTTGAAGTGAGATTATTTGTAGTGGAGACTTCTAAATTTTAGAGTTTTTTTAATATAGTTTTTTTTTTCATGTTACTGACTTCATGTTTTTATCTTATATCTAATTTATTTTTATTAAATTTTTGGTTTCCTTTTGCTTTTGCAAGTTTTAATTTGCTTTTTTGGAAGATTTTAACTTTTTATTTTCATTCTCATTGAATATATTTCTAAATTTTTCCAATAATCGTTATTTGCATCCATATATCATATTTCTTTGCTGTTTCTGCATATTTCAATTGCTATTTTTAAAAATTTGTTTCACAAAAGAAGTAAAATGAAATTAGTTACTTCTAATTTTTTACATAATAAATAAATAAATCATGAAAATTTTAAAAAATAGTTGTTAGTTAATTCAAATTGCTGATGTCATAATTGTAAAATTATTTTTAGATTAAATAATATAAGTGATAGTTATATTTAATGAAACAGTTTAACAATCAATAAATATTTTTTCATACTAACGAGTGTGATTTATTTGTATTATTAATAAAGATCAATGACTATAAATACATCCAATTGTGGAATAAGTGGATGTCACTTAAATATTTTACAATAAATCTAGAGTATAAAATTAGTAATTTATATATCTAAAAACTTGCTTATTTCTTTGTAGTTTTTTCTTTATAGAAATACTTTTTTCATAGCTAAAACCTGTAAAATATACATATCAATTTCTCATATACGAGGCTAGAAATAATACAATGTTCACAAAAAAAATAAGATTAATTTTTTTTTGTCTACTTTAGAATTTAGTTTTTTCTTTTTATATTTTTTTTTTTACTTTTTTCTCTTTCTTTAAGATGTCTCTTTTATTACTGTTTTTATTCTTTCATTTATTTTTTAACATTTTCTACCTTCTATTTATTTTCTTAGAATTTTTTCTAAACACTTTTCTAATATTTAGTATTAGAAGTGTGTGATGGTCATTCATTACTCACCACACTAGTAATGTGCCATTTGCATTTTAGTGAGAGAAAACGAGAGGGTGAAACAAACTTTATTCCTTTGCATATTAATGCCATAAAGAGAGTTACACATCCAAAAGTGGTTTATTATAGCAGCACAAAGAACCCAAAATACAAACATAGCCAGTGTGACTCCCTCTTCTTATTCTCATTCTACAAACATCTAACATCTTGGCCTATGAAACATGGAGAGAGAACAGATCTAAACCTTGAACCAACCCTGAAGAGATGAAGAAAGTGCCTTTCTGCGACTGTGGAAGTAAACAAGCATTTTGTCTCTTGGGGGCAAGTTGTCCTTGATCACAGGGTGGCTCAGAAAATTGGTGATCCATGCATTGGTAGCTGGAAACTTCAATGGGTCCATTATCTGCATGGATCCAACTTCCTCCCAAACAGGAAGCCAGTAGGAGATCCATCCAAGGGCAATGTCAAGGTATCCAATGTTGTCTCCTCCAAAAAACTTCTTCCCCTTAATCTCTTCTTCAATCTTCTCCATCGATTCTCTAGCTACTTTCAGAGCGTTTTCCTGGTCATCCCCGCTGCTACACATTGCAATCCATGATGGGTCCAAAAGCTGTTTATACACACACAAACACAACCATTCAAAAATAAGTTAATACACCCACATTGCTGACAAAGAAAATCAGTTACTGAATAGTTTGATTCTCACCTCTTCTTAATATTTATGGAATGTAAAAACACTTTTGAAAAGGTCTTGGGATGGTTCTATTTTGTCTAGTCGAGGTGAGTGAGAATATGGTCAAAAAATTATTGAATTAGAAGAAGCTTCTCTAAAGCTGTTTTTAGTCATTCTGAAACCTGTGTGATATGAGCCAACCACACTTCAGTGTGATCAGATAACTTTGGTTCACACACTTCACCTTTTATTGTTTTAAGTTCATTTGGAACAAGATGTGGATAAGTCAGTTAGTATATAGATAACATAACACAATAACATGCTCATTTTAATTCAAAAAGTGATAAAAAAAATTTAAGGTAATAATACATTGAAAACTCAAAATTTTTATACAATCATATTATAATTCAAATTTTTTATAAAATCATATTACAACTCCTACTACAAGAAAAATCAATTTTAGATAAAAAAAATAATTAGTTATTATATTAATAAAATTATATACTATTTTAAAGACTAAAAAATTTATTGATATCTAAATTATTTTCTATTATTGATAAATAGTTTCTAAATTGCTATCTAATTATATACTAAGGTTTTAGATACCAACTTTAGAATTTAAATAATTGGTATCTAAAATTTATGTAGCTATTTAGATACCCATTTAAAAATTATTTAGCAAAAATAGAAACTAATTTAGATACCAATAATTTTTTAGTTTTTAAAATAATATTTAAATTTGTCAATATAACAACTAATTATTTTTTATCTCTAAAATTAATTTTTATTTAATAATTTTTTAATAATATTCTAATACTATTATTTTAATATTTTTTATATCATTTAATTTTAAATTATTATATTTATATATTTATTTTTAAACACAAGATTCGTAAACAATTGTAGCAGTGCAGTAAAGAAAAAGTAGAAGGGAATTGATAAATTACCTTTTGCTCACCAAAATTGGCCCAAAAGTGAACAAGCGCTCGTTGATAAGGATGTTGTGGCAAGAGTGGATAGTGCTTCCAAATTTCATCAATGTATTGAAGGATGATGAATGACTCAGCGATGGGTTTGTGGGCATGGAGAAGAACCGGAACCTTCTTGTGAACCGGGTTCAACTGGAGAAGGAGATTACTCTTGTTGAAGATATCTTCTTCTATATACTCATACTCTATTCCCTTCAGTTTCAAGGCCCACTCTACCCTTATACCAAACGGACTCACCCAAAAGCTCACCACCTTCACTTCTTCGCTTCCCATCTTCTTTCTCTCTCAACTTCTCTTCGCCTCTCATTATATACTGTCGGTGGTTCTTTCCGTAATTTCCGCAAACTATAAGTCCACTTTTCTTAACTCTCGCAGCCAAATCTGACCAGATGGAATGCGGTACATCCTTATCTTGTTAAGACTCTTCCAAATTTGTGGATCAAGTGTTTTATAGGTTACACGGATATTTTTTTATATATTTTATTGCATATTGGAAAGTGTTTCAACCAGGGAGATAGACATAGAGAATCTTACTTTGTCTTCCTCCTTCCTATTAGGTGGTTAAATCAAACTTCGTCTTGCTTTTCTCTTTTTTTTTTTTCTTTTTTTTTTCTTTTTTTTAAGTAGGTCTCAGTCACATTATCCTGGATAGATGTCGAATAAGGTTATTTGTAAAAGGCACTATGACGCTCAAGTCAGCAAAATGGATATTCGATACTTAAGTGAACAGTAATAATGGCGTGCCTGCTCCTTGGAATATGTGTTATTTATATTACTTGTAATGGACTTTTCTTAGGACCTTCTTGTATTCAGGCGTGGAAAAGCAAAGAAAGGAGGAGAGTGCAGAAAGTTGGAAAAACGAAAAGAAAAAAAAGTAAAATTCCGAAAAACGATGCAACTTTCATGCCTTAAAATTTTCTCTTTCTTTTGAGAAGATTTGTGAAGAAAGATGACGTGACACTCTTTTTTTAAAAAAAATTAATAAATTTTATATAATTATGTATGTAAACTATATTCTAATATATATATATAACACTTATAATTTTTTTATTAATTATTAATATTAATTTTTATATTATAATAAAATAAATAAATAATAAATAAAATATTAATTTTAATTTTAATTATTAATACATATTTTTATTTAATTTAATATTAATATTTTATTTTAAATTATTTTAATTCTAATATATATTTTAAATTATTTTAATCCTAATATATATTTTAAATTTTTTTATAATAAATTCTTTAATAATTTTTTTAAAAATTTATTATTTATCAAATTTGTAAACTTACATTTTACATTTTAAAAAATTAAAAAAATATTTTCAAATATCACATGAATTACAAACTTCAATAAATTTTCTTCACAAATCTACTCTAATATACCCCAATCCAAACAACATCACTTTCCTCTCAAATCATTCTAAATCCTCTCCCTCAAATCCCCTCCCTAATCCAAACACACCCTTAGTGAGCCAGATTAAGGAGTGTGTATGTGTTTAGAGTTGTATTACCTAGTTGCTAACCACGGATTAGATTTGTTGAATCTGTTTAGGTGGGATAAGATTTATACCATCGGTTGGCCCAACAGGATCGGGTCTTGGGTCGGTCGGTCTGCTAGTGGAATGAGACTCTGGTTAATCTTTCGATTCATACCAGTACATAAAGAATTAATATGATGTAGTTATTTGAATTACAATAATAATAATATTATAAAGTAATAATAATAACAATATCATGAAATTATAAATATTAATTTAAATTATTTTTTATAGAATGATTTGACATAAGTGTGTAAACTTTGGAGTAGATTCAATAAATAAATATTCTATATAAAAAATTATTATATATTAGTTATAATAAATAATAGAATAATATTTTAATATAAATAATTCAATTTTTCCAATAAATTATAAACGTTATTAAAAATTTAATATTAAAAATTATAAATTATTCGTAGACTGGGTAGTAGTTTGGAGGACCAAATTAATAAAAAAAAAAAAAAATATACTACAACTAAAACAACAATAATACCTTGTATGTTTTTTATTTCAAATATTTTCAGATATTTCTTTATACACCGAAGTTTTTAGTTGTACTAGTTAGATTTTGTTCTTTATCTTAAATAAGAATATTTTTTTTAATTAAAGAATCAACAATATATAGTTGATCATGTGTGAAAAATAGATGTGAAATATACAATCGAAAGTTGATTTGGATTCTTATTGATTCTCATTACAAAACATATCAATATTGAAAATTGTCTTCTTTAAAATTTTAAAGATAGTCTTGAGTCAAAAGAAATCAAATTCATTCTTATGATAAATATTTTTTGACTAATGTTTCTCGTGTGATGACAATAGCATAAATAACAATTTTGCTCAAATCATTAACTTGCAATAATAATTTTAGAGAAAAATAATAATTAATTATTATATTTACTAAATTAGATATTATTTTAGATTTTTTTTTTTTTCTAAATTAGTTTCTATTATTGATAAATAGTTTCTAAATTAGTATCTAATTAGGTATCAAGATTTTTGCTACCAAATTTAGAATCTAAATAATCGGTAGTTAAAACCTCGGTAGTTAATTAGATATCAATTTAGAAACTATTATCATAATAAAACTAATTTAAAAATTATACAAATTTTTAGTCTCTAAAATGGTTTCTAATTTAATCAATATAGTAACTAATTATTCTGTATCTAAAATTAGTTTTTATTTAATGATTTTTTTTAATACAAAAATTATTGTTAGATATTTTAAAAGAAAATAATAATGTTCCAAACAAAAGAAACACTATAAAAAAAACAACAAAAAGGAAGAAAGCAAGCAATAAGATAAGAGATATTATAAGCAAACATTTCAGTTGACATTTAAAGAGAAGCGTTTACAAAGAAAAGAAAACATTGTAAAAAAAATATAACACATTCACATATGTAAAAGTATAAAATTCTAAAAGGTAATAGGTAAAAAAAATGAACAAACAAAAAATTCTAAACTGACATAAAAAAATTAAAAAGAAAATGTCAAACAAAATAACACATAAAAAAAGAAAGAATTTCATATACAAGTAATACAGAATAAGACATGAGATATTGTAAGGAAACATTTCACTTGACATTTATTAAAGAGAAGATAAGTATTTACAAAGAAAGGAAAACATTATAAAAAAGAAAAATAAAAAAAAGTTATTTCCAAGAAGGTAATAGGTTAAAAAAAGGAAAGAAAGAAAAAAATTTCTAAACTGATAATAAAAAAATTAAAGAATGTAACAAACATAAACTGATAATAAAAAACTAAAGAATATAACAGACATATCAGTTGATATTTAAAGAGAAGATAAGCAGTTAAAAAAAAAGGAAAACATTATAAATAATTCAATAGTTCTCTATGTTCATATATCTATATCTATTAGGAACAATTTTGATGCACAAAATATATTTGAAGAAACGGTGCACTGGATTCAAATTGAAATAATAATGGATTTTGATTTTAGATTATTTTAAAAATAATTTTATTTAGTTTGGTTTAGTTTTTTTGAATTTTTTTACAATTCTCAAAAACAAAGTCAGAGTCAGATAATCAAACATAATAAAGGAATTGCTAACAGTTTGAAAAATGGTATATACTATATACTACCCAGACACATTCTTATTAAAATTTACAAATTTACAAATTAACCTTTAATTCCAAATTCATTTCCATTGAATGAGTATTTTACATCTTTGATGTAAATAAAATTTTCAAATATCTATAAAAGATAGAAATATGATTCCAACCTAATTGTGAATCATATGTTAGTTACACGTTGATATCATGTTTGTTCAGTTTTCAAAAAGATATTATGATAAACCATTGTTGTCTGAAGTTGACTGTGTTGTACCCCATTTCTTGCAAGATTAATTAAGAACAGAGCCTATATTTCAGTCACAATCATTCTTTCGGCCATGTCTCTTTCTCATGTTTTCCCACCAATGCCCACACACCTTGGTCCCATCCTTTGCTTCTGAGGGATTAATTCATGCTAGCTAAGTACAACTAATTTCCGAACAATAACATTAACATATAACTATTGTTAGGTGATGGATATCACCGATATTTAGTTATTTATGGGTAGTTTTTCGACCTATGAATCTAATATTTATGGGTAGATCTCAATCAATTAACTTTAATCACTCAATTAAAGTATAATCATGACTAAAGGTAGAGAGGTTGCAATTCGATCTATATATACTATATAACTTTACAGAAAAGATGATATAATATCTGATCTAAACATCTAATAAACAACCCATGGAGTATTCTTAACTCCTATTTCATATTATACTTATTATATATATGTAATTACAGGAAAAGTCTGTCTCGTTTCCCGAAAAAGGTTGAATCACTTCGAGGAAGACGAAGCTAGAACAACTATAATCAAATTGAAAATTTCAAGATTCAGCAAGTATAATATCTGCATTCTTGCGTCGATGATAGCGATCAAGGAAAAGCCAAATTCCTTTAACGTAAGAATGGAAGCACATCGTTTAGTTTCTCTTCTTCTTCTGCCAACTATTTTGCAATTATTGAGAAACCCTGAAGAAAACTTTGTTTCTTCTTCATTTGCTGCATTCGGAGACAGACAGAGACAGCTCCTCTCCTCAAACAACTCAAAACTAAACGACACTCTTTTTGTTGTTTTCTGCTGCTTTCTATAAATATAAAGTAACGAATTTCAATTTCTATTAATGTAGATAAATAAAAAATAACAATGATATTAGAAAGTGCTCAGTGGAACTTAGTTAAAATTATATAAAATATGATAACATGTTTTTAAACTCAATTCAATTGTTCTTGGAATGAATATAAACAATAATTAATTCAAACTTTCAAATTAGTTGTTTTTTTTTATATATTTCAATAAGTTTTAAGTTTAAATTTATAATCCAGACTCTTGTACATTGAATATCTTAGTGTGAAAAGAATCAAACTACTTAGTTCACACATGTCAAAATTTGCTGCTTACTAGCTTCTCATTTGGACTTGCCAGTGTCCTTTATAACTGCAAAAATTAAATTGCGGGTTATATTTCAAAAATAAAAAATAAAACTTAATATCTGGAATGACTGATACAAATTTTGAATATAAATTTAAATATTATTGTGTTAAAAGAATGTTACAGAGAGTTGTCTTACTTTATTCAAGTAGAACTGGCTTTTATAAAAGGTAGATGAGATCTGAATGTAACTCAATAACTTTTTGCATTAGTTGTTTATTTTTTACTTTTACTGAATACAATGAACAAAAAGAATGCAGTAGAGCATTTTCCATGTTTCTGTTTGTATCTGTGCTGCAGTGATGCTTATCTAATATTCCTTCACTTCATCCCTAGAGAGATTTGATTTGATTACCATGGAAATAGCTTTTTGAAAACCACAATAATGTTTCTGACTGTAGTGTCCCCCACAAATAAAAGCTATATGCGTACGTATTTAATATTTTTAACATAAAGTCTGGATAATGGTAAACTTTATTCAGGTTATAGCTACACAAATATTTGTAGCCGTTCATGTACCTACAGCTACACTGAATCAGTTTCAATAATTAATGGAATCTTTTCTTGAGGTTCAAAATGAAAATAAAAAGGGTTCAAAATCTTGTTTACTCTTGCTGCTTATTTACATAAACAATCACTGTGGAGTGCTTAAGCATCATTTGCTTTTCCAAACCAAAACATATTTAGCATGCTGGTATCTTCTAGTTTACAAACGTAAAGGCAACATCTCTAGCTCCTCACAGGTTTCATAATGTTCTCCATCAGACAGGCATCACAGATTAACTTTGACATTTTTACTATATACGTATTAAACTAATAACTCTCAGTGTGTATAGGTAGGAGAAAGCTGAATTGTATAGGGTTGGTAGGGTCAAGAATGAGATGATACCCATCAATCACGTAGGGCAATAGGTCCCACACTATCATCTCTCTGGGTAGCTCTACAGGTATTATTCGAAAAACAAGTAGCCAAAGGAAATGGAAAAAGAAAAAGAAAGTAAATAATCAGTGGCTTGGCTTCTATCTTAAACTTCTTCTACTACAAGCCTACTTCCAGTATTTAACATCTTTCATCACAAAGCTAAACCATTCCTCCTTTTTCTTTTCCCGCGCTTTAAAAGCACTCTTATTTCCTTAATTTTCTCCATTATATTAATATCACGCCCTACTAATCGCTATCCTCGGCTCAAACACTGATTTGATAGCATAGTCAAAGATTTGCGCCTGCTTTTCCCACCAAAATCTCCTTTTTCTGTTAACATTTTCTTTCACACAAGTCCAAACTCTTTCCCTTTCTTGGATTTCTTTGATTTTTCTGTGAACACACGCAACACACGTTCCTCCCAAACTCTTGAGCTTCAAACAACAAAATCTCTGTCTCGAGATGGAAACCGTTAAACCCAAATCAGCACTCAACAATAATAGGAGCAAGAAACTGGCGAAGACGTTCCAGAAGGTGATCAGCCTCCGAAGTGCAACCAAACTCGCTTCAAACAATGGCATTTGCATGCTCAACTCCCACCTCAAAGTCAAGGAGGATCTCTTCTCCGACCATCAGACAAAAACCCACCAAGGAAATAGAAAAAATAGAGCCGTTATGGAGGCTCTCATTGCAAGACTCTTCGCTGGGGTCACCACCATCAAAGCAGCATATGCAGAACTCCAAATGGCTCAGCACCCGTACAACAACGAGTCCATTCAAGCAGCGGATCAGGCCGTGGTGGATGAACTCAGAGCCATATCAGAGTTCAAGCGCAGGTTCTTGAAAAAAGAGCTTGATCTTTCACCTCAAGTAACCATTATGCTCGCGGAGATTCAGGAACAGCAGAGCCTGATGAAAACCTACGAAATCACCATCAAGAGGCTCGAAGCCGAGGTTGATTTCAAGGACTCGAACATCTCATCGCTCAGAAAACACCTCGATGACTGTGTTTCCTTCAATAAAACACTTGAAAAGAAGCTCAACTCGAGTGGCTCATTGTCTCTGTTCGATAACCTCACACGTTCAGCGTTGAGTCCAACCCACTTCGTCCATTTTCTTCACCACGCTTTGCGATCAGTTAGAAGCTTCTCCAAGTTGATGATGGCGGAGATGGAGTCTGCTCATTGGGATCTAGAAGCCGCCGTCAAGTTCATCCACCCAAACGCAGTTTTCGCCAAACCAACTCACCAAAGCTTCGCATTTGAATCATTTGTGTGCATAACAATGTTTGAAGGCTTCAACAATCCAAACTTCAGCGTGCAAGAAGACCCGCCTCAGAAACACTCACTCCAACAAGGACAAAGCCTCTACTTTGACAAATTCAAAATGCTCAAGTCTCTGAATCCGAAACAGTACTTAACCCACAACCGAAACTCTTCCTTCTCCAAGTTCCTGAAATCCAAGTACCTTCAAGTGGTGCACGCCAAAATGGAGTGTTCCTTGTTTGGCAACTTGAACCAGAGGAAGGTGGTTAACTCTGGAGGGTACCCAGATTCCGCTTTCTTCATCGCGTTTGCAGAGATGGCAAAGCGCGTTTGGACCCTGCATTGTTTGGCGTTATCGTTTCATGACGATGTTACTGTTTTTCAGGTCAAGAAGAACACGAGGTTCTCAGAGGTGTACATGGAAAGTGTGACAGAAGAACCTGTTTCAGCTTCGGGGGAATCCTCTGATTCCAATCATGGCGAGCTTAGGGTGGGTTTCACGGTGGTTCCTGGTTTCAAAATCGGTAAGACAGTGATACAGAGTCAGGTTTACCTCTCTCTGGTGGGTTCCCCGGCAAGTTCCTGATACGTATCATTATTAGTATTAAATACAGTATTAGTATCCCATGCTATGGTAATGCTAATGTTATGAGTATAATACTCATAATGAGTTGTCAAGTATATATTAAGTGTTAATTTACAATAAATGTTTCTAAATTTATTAAATATATAATAAGGAGTATTAAATGAATACTCGACAACTCATTTTCTGTATTATTACTTGAGGGATAGAACAAAGAAAGTATTAATTCCTGTACAATTAGGCATTTTTGAGGTTATTATTGTATATTTGGTCTCAGCGTAGGGATGCTTCAGGTGCTCTGTTAGATACTCGCCAAGGAATTTATAGTACTATACATTTGGTATATACACCTTATTCTAAATCTCTGTTTTTCTCTTCTCTTATCATCAATATCAACTGTAAATCATCTTGTATAATGGTGCTGTAGTATAATAAATGAAGGATAAGTCTCTCTCGGTTGATTACTACTTCCTTTAATTCGCCAAGTATTGGAGTAATGATTCAAAAGCATAATCATTAGGTTGTGTTTGACTGGAGTGTATGTTAAGTTTTACTTTAATAAGCATAGCCTTCATTACTTAACCAAGTGTTTCCGTAGTGCACAATTATAATCCGTTGTATAAAGTTAAAGACCAAAGTTTATGGCTATTTTACGGGAAAGATTTTGGTGATAAGGTTCCGCCGGTGTTGAGCTATTATTCTGTAATAAAACCATGATGTGTATGGCGTATGTTTTAACTACCTTGTCATGTTTCTTGTTTATGTAATTGAAGTGTAAAATGAGTACATATCATGATGTTCGTAAGAGAATAAGAGGGCGTGTTTGTTTTCCTTAAATCTCACTTTTGGCTTTTCACTTCAACTGACGTAATGCAAATTCAAATACTCTCTATTAGATTCGTTCTAAACTTTTGTTTATACTGTAATGATACATTTTTCAAAGGATCATTTTCGTTACATGGATATGAGAATCTCTCACCAATTAGGTATTGAAACTCTGTAATGTTTTCTGAACATATTTGTTTTACCATTTAGAACCTGAAAACTATAACTTTAGGGGAAAATTACAAGAAACGTTTTTTGACTTAAACTGGCTTGATATTTTTGAAAGAAGAAACCTAATTAGTGATTATGTATGATTAGTGAGTTGGATCGAAGAGTGTTAATGATTGAATTTGAATTGAAAATGTTGGATTTGATAGAAGATGGGAGTCTAAGGTAAGGATGGGGTGTGTGCATGATTGATGGGCCAGGGGTGCAATGGGAGAGAGGAGCCAATCAAGTGCTTCACTATCGATGACAATAGGGAGGCGCGTGGGATAAGTTTGGGTGGAGGGGAGCCACAAAGGGATGGGTACTGTAACCGAAATGGAGAGCAGACAGAGCACAGAGACAGAGCCATAGGCATTTGGGACCCACATGTAAATTGGCCAACAGGGTGGTGGTGGTGGCAACATCATCTTCTTTTCATCAAGAGAGAAGGAGACTGGTGTGGTGGGGTAGAAGGTTCTCAGATATAATGGCCCACAAAAGACAAACTTTGAGTGTCAGATTTGTTTCTTCTTGCAAATACTTTCATTTTTGTCAAAAATAAACTCTCTGGCGGTTGGAATAGTAATGCTTCAAACTTCTTGAAATTTGAATTGGATGGCAGAAAAGAAGGGAATGTGCTGCTTAATTTGCTCGCTAACCTAACCCATTAACCTTAAATAAAGCCAAATTAGCCTACAGTATTAAAAAATTATAAACTTTGATTATCCATGTAGAGTATATTGTAGAGAAAGAACAGTTGAATAAAATATGGATTTGATAGGAGACAGAAATAAGATATGATAGAGACTTTCATATGATAAGTTGTAAAAATTACAAGACACGACATGGGTACAAAATAATGCGTAACATGAATATAAAGAAGTATTGAAGCTGTTCATGCAATGTCTGACAGATATATACGGTAAACACATGTATCATTTAGAAGTGTACGTTGGAAATTTGTTATTTGTTTGGGGAAACTTTTACACTAGAGTTCAGGAGATAAGTAGGCAAACATGTGATGAGGAGTAGATATATGCAGCCAGCAACCAAATTCTGTGATTGCATCATTGATCAGAGAGGGCAACAGAGAAAAAGCTTATTTTTTCTTGGTATGATATATGATGGGAGAAAATAATGATACGTACGTAGCTTGAAATTAATTTTGAAGTAAAAGTTGAGCATGAGGAAGCATAAAGATAGAGTAAGGGAGAATTGTGATGCAATTAGGAAAAAATGTTTCCCCGATTTGGATATTTGAGTTTATTCGTAGCTTGATGTGCACTCCAAATACCAAACTCCAGCTAATAAATACTAAAGACCTCATCAATCAAATCCCTTTTAACAAAAGTTCAAATGTTTGAGACCATCATCATCAAAAAAACCTCTCTCACAACATATTTCATCAGTAACACACAATCCCTGTTTCTTCAGTTTCTTAATGCCATGAATACACACAAAAATGGGAAGACATAAGAGCTTCGCCATTTTGCTATGCTTTTCCAATTTCACTTCACCAAAACATCTGCCGGTTATCAACACACGTGAACTTATTTTCTTAATACAGGAAGTTTTTTTTTTTGGATTTCATCTGAAAAATAAATTAGGAACGTGTTTTTGTTTCTTTTAATCTTTTTATAATAATTTATTTCCATTTTCCTCGTGTATTAAAGGAAAAGGACACTCGTCACTTTGAGGTAGCTGGTAATCATTTGTAGATCGTGAATTTTTTTTATATCTTTCTTTTCTTCATTCTATTACACAACGGTAATATTCTGTAACAAATTCAAATAGATATGTTGTCCCCTCTCAATATTCATTTGTAAGAAAAATATAAAGAAAACATTTTCGTATCTTCTTGTACCTTCCGTTCTTTACTTCTGTGGTAGACTCTAAATGCTACATTTATCAAGTAATATTGACTATTCTCAAGATCCCAGCTCATGGTACAACCTTAAGAAAATCCTTCATCAATTCTTGTTTTTTTTTTTTCTTAATTGACCAAATTATCATCGGTTGTCACATTATTTTTTATTAGTCTTGTTTCCAAGGACAAACTTGGATTCATTTATGGAATCATTGTAGCTCCTACTCACACCAATGTATATCCAACTTGGAAAGGAGCCATCATGATTGTATCTTATCTCATTTGGTCACTCACATCTATTGCATATGATATGAAGATATAAGCCTTGAGCATTTTGGTCAAACTTACAGAGAGGTTTTCTTAGTATGACTTTTTTTGGCTGGTTGATTTATAAGACACTATCTCATCCCTTCAACAAAGACAATTAAGTGTCAAATTCAGATTCAGTGAATATAATTTTTTTTAAGTATTTAACTGTTACCTGTTAAATGTTTCCATATATATATATACTAAAAAATTATTAGATTCAAACTAATTTTAAAAATAAAAAATAATTAATTATTATATTAATTAAATTATATATTAATTTAGAGATTACAAAAATTATTGGTATCTAAATTAGTTTCTATCATTTATCATTAATAAATAATTTTTAATTTATTATTTAATTATCAATTATTTAAATTCTAAAATTGATAACTAAAACATTTATTAATAACAGAAACTAATTTATATACTATTTTTTTTTAATTTTAAAAATAATATCTAATTTAATTACTATTTTTTTAAATTGATCTTTATTTAATAATTTATATATATATATATTAATTAAATGAATTGTTTGTGTTTGAGGTTTCATTATTATTAATTAGTTGCACAGGGAAATTTAAAAGTTGGCATGTAATTGAGGGTAAAAAACATATGTATAAATGCGTGACACGTTTTAATTTGGCTAGGAGAGTGTAGATACGGAGTTAAGAGTTAATTATGAAAACATGATAATTCATTTGTAGCATGAGATTCTTTATACGGTGAAATTTATTTATTTATTTATGTAACACTACGATAGCATTTATTGGAGAACATTTGAAAGGAGCTTCTGATATTTTAAGGTTTTGAGCATTGATTCCTAGAAATGATATGTAAGGGAAAAAAAATGTTAAATGTGTGAGCTTAAAACCATTAGTAATGTTTGAATTAAAAATTGAGATTTCATCACCATATCTAATTTATAAAATAAATAATAATTTCAAAGTAAAATAAGTGAGTGAAACATTATAGAGTTGGAAGTAGTTAAATTAGTAAAATAGTTTTTTTATTTTGGCAGAAAAATCAAAAGGTCAAAAGGCAAAAAAACATTTTGGCCCATGCAGGTCTCGAACCTGTGACCTTGGCGTTATTAGCACCACGCTCTAACCAACTGAGCTAATGGGCCACATGTCAATAATTTGGAGTGTACATTATTTGTACAATTATCTATAATTATATGGTGTTTTCTCCCTTATATTTTCCTTTTTTTTTATAGTAATTAACAATTAAAAATCACTACTTTCAATCATGTATATTGAATAATATTAGTTAATTCTGTCGAACAAAACGTGAAGTGATTATTTCAAATATCACATAATAATGTTGTGATACATTTACAAGAATTCTTGAGATTTATATATTTATCTATCTTAAAATAAATATTAGAAACTAAAAATAATAATTTCAAATTGTTTAGGATATAAAACTCTAAAAAATATCACACAATGCATTTTATAGGTGCTAAAAGTAATTATTTTAAATTTTATAAAAAAATTATAGAAACTAAAATTAAAACTTACTAATTTTAGGATTACTATAAACCTATTAAAATAAATAACCCTTAGACATTTAAATAATATCATAGGATATAACAAACTCTCTCTGGTAATAATTTATAGGGATATGAAGGAGAGTTCTTAGTAAGACGCTTATTCCTTGTTCAAATATCTGTAATAATAAAATGCTTTTAGAAATACACGAGGCAAAGTGAAATGAAGAGATAAAATAAAATAAATTTAAATAATTTAGTCAACAAAAGCCTAAGTCAAATAAATATCCAATTTTAAGAAAAATACTAAATTAATTTAAAAAATATTTAACTAAACAAAATATTAAGATCAAAATGTACAATATTATTCATATATCATTCCTCTTTTAGTTTACACACTTTAACTTGCTACTAGAATACATCATGCATCCGTTGCATTTGTACATTCTCATTGGGTCATTACATTCTTCACTAAGTTGCATCCACATCCCTATGGGTACCGAATTATGAAAAATACCTCCACTTATTCAAAATTGGATGATAATTTCGAATTTTTTTAATTGTATATTATAATCTATTTTAAAATTATATATATATATATATTGAAATACGTTTATAGATTTTTAAATTAATTTCAAAATATGTATTTTGAAATATATTTCTAAATTAAAAAAATATATTTTGAAATATATTTCTAAATATAAATATATATTTTGAAATATATTTCTAAATCTAAAAATATATTTTGAAATATACCCTCCAAAATACATATTTCAAACAATAAAATTAAAATTTTATTTTTTATTGAGATACAACATCAATATATGGGGCAAATTTTTTCTACACTCAACCTTTTTAACTTGCACCCTAAACATTTTTTAATTTCCAAAAATTTCTTCCATCCCAAAAATGAAAATTTGGAATTGGAAAAAGTACTTTTTTGAAAAAACAAATTTGGAATAGATTATTTTCTTTAGGAAATTAAAATCCGGAATGGAATTAAAAATCAAAATTTAATTATGAAAAAAGTAATTCCAAAGTATAAAATATACGTTTCAGAAAAAAAATAGCAAATATATTTTGAAAAAAAGGTCCAAAATGTATTTTTACCTGTATCCTTTTTATTTAAGAACATTTTTAGAAGTAATTGTCATATATGGGATACCAAATACAATGGCCTTCTCATTATCCTCAAGAGGCCATTCTAAAGACCCAACTCTAAGTGGGCCTTCACAACTTCTCCATGTCTTATAAACAATATTTAAGTCATGCTATTTTCTTCACATTTTTATATTATTATAAATAATTGTCAAGTAGTCATATAAAAATAAATAAAGATTGTCAAAATATTTTTAATTTTCTTTTCACTATTATTAATGGTACCTCAAATACTTACGTCAATCAAAATTTTCCAATTAAAAAACAAATCACTTCTTCCATTAACTACAACAAATTATGAACATCACTGAGTATAGGAATTTAGTGGCGGAATGAAATTATGTATCTACTTTTTTGCTTTTGTAATCGAGGAATAATAATTCTTGAAAAAATTTGGCAAGAGAAAGAATACTTTTTTTCAACAAACACGTAACCTTTCATTATTGAATTATTGACAGAAAATGAGACACATAACAACACTTAACTCCTATTTAATGAGTTGGAAAGTTGATAAGCAGAATTAAACTTTTCCTACGTTTTTGTTTCCCCTGAAATTAAAGGAAGAAATAAAGACGGAAAACTCAATAGGTGAATGAGCAGAAGAATAGCTATGTCTGCATTAATATCGTCACACCAAACACCGATATTTAAACTACTAATTCATACGTGAACTGTGTATTACACAAATTATGATATTACTTAATAATTTTTGGAATATAAAAAAAATGCTAAATTAATGAGTAGAAGAAGAAAAAAGTGGTGTGTGAGAGGTGTGCAGATGGCAAAACAGAGGGCAGTGACGGTGATCCCCTGGTAAGAAAAAGAGGTGTTGGTTGGACGCGTTTTTAGTGTTTTGTGATGCTAATTTTTTGCCCAAAATATATGCAACCCTAATGGCAGACCAGTAGTTGTATACATGGACCATATGCAACACCATGTTTTTCTTCCTACTTTGTACTTTCAAATTGAAGATCTCACCTACCATGCTTTCTCATTTTCAGTATCACATTCTCTCAAAACACTTCTATCCTCCAAATTATTTCAAACTGTTACACCTGCTATAACATTTTTTTTCAAACCATATTTTTATGTGATTCAATTCGTTAACATATATGAGGTCATTCCAGATTTTCTCCTACAAAATTATTGTACCTTACCATCCTCATTAAAGTTCCTTATGTTATACTCTTCTTATTAAATCAACAATAAACATAATATGTCTATTATGTTTTAATCACATGGCTAAGAAAATCAACAAGCTAATTGAAAGCTATAAATATTAGTTACAAGTGTTTTATAAATTAACTTTTTGAATAATTGATAAATATAAAATTACATTAAAAAATATCTACATTCAATTTTTTTCATAAAAAATATACTTTTATGAATATTTTGATTTTAAGTTAGTTTTGGCTTTTAAGCTGTAGTATTTTTTCTTTAAATACACCATTTCATTAATAGAATAATAATTAAAATAAAAAGTTGACTGTTAATTTTTATTAAATTAAATAATGGAATATTAAAATAAAATAATCTTTAATTAATGAAAAAACATATACCGACACACTTTTACTTAATCAAATAAATTATAATCTAATTAATAAGCTATTACTTAGCCGAAATAAGTAATTAATTACACGCATGGAAATTAGGAAACTTTGGCTTAGGTGGAATTGAGATTAAAAATCTTTAATAGCACACCTAGTGCAGTGAATAAGTATGATTAATATCATTTAATAATAATAAGGAATTTACATAATGCTTCTTCCCAATGAGTATCATTGGATAATGTGAATATTACAAATAAACACCATTTTTATATAAGAATTAGTTTCTAATCATTAAAAAATAATTGAGAAATAAGTTGCAATACCCATTTTAAAGAAATTATATATAAAGATGTGAGATAACTTGGGAAATCCATTTTAAATTCTTAAAAAGTGCTATAGCTGAAAAAAAAATATTGAAGTTCTTAAAATTGTACTATTGCATAGTAAGATTAATTAAATGAAAAGTTTCGGAATCTTTCATGGTGTTGATTATTTGGAGATGCTATTTCACTACTGTTATGCAGTGTTGATTCTATATTTTCAAAAGTTTATTGTAAAGAACAGTAAAAAGTTAGCATTGCATTATGAGTACTATCCTACCTTTACGAACAAAACTGAAGTTTATAATAATGTCCAGGTGTAATAAATCGTGATTTTTAGACATTTCAATTAGAGAAAGACCTTTTTTTTTTTAAATGTGGGAGAGAAGTGAAGTTAATTAGTACTTCTTATACTAAGTAATTAAAAATGATATAAAAACTATATTAGTTATATTAAAACATTGTGCAGCTTTTTTAGGTGATTATGTATAAATTAAAATTTTCACTATCAATATAATTTAATTTTTTGTTGGTAATTCAAATTTATTTTAAAAAATCTCATAATTTTTTTTATACTAAACATATTTGTTTTGAAAAAATGTTGGTGGAAAGGGACATATCAACAAAAATAACACATTAGTCAGGAGAAATATTTTCTTTATAATCACGTGTCACTTCTTAATTAAAGAGACTGAAAAGGAAGGTGAAAAGTATATATAAGTAATTTGGATCTCTAACTATCGAACCATATCATCACCAAGACATGATGAGTACGTACTAAAACACACACATACAGTTAAATTCCTTAAAACACATTGACTAAGATTTAACTTTTACTTGTGTGTATGAAAAACTTTATTACAAAAAGACAAATCACATTTTAAGAAAAGCTATGCCTTAATAATACTAATAATTAAACATCGATTTTCAAACACCATCGAATCTTTGCACACCAACTCTTCGTGCAAAAAAAGTAAGTGGAAGCTTACGAACAATTGTCTGGAGTGAAGTTTTTTTTTTTTCTTTTTTTTTTCATTTTCTATAATTTCATAGTATGAGACAACAAATGGAGTTACGTTATCTCTGGATTCCAAGTCCCAAATCAACAATTCCCAGTTCCAGTTGAGAAAAAGTTGATGCAAGGCTATTGATTGACGTAGAGTTGAAAATTGATTGATTTATGTTTCTCATTAAGTGTAATCGTAAAGAGAAAGCAAGTAGTCCCAAAACAGAGGAAATCGCCGGCACATATTTATTTATTTATATGAGAAAATCACAATCCACCATGCAAAGAATCTGACTTATAACAAAACTGAGGCAATAAAAAAAATGTTGTGTCATCTCAACATAGAGATGAAAGAAGAAAGAAATAGAAATAAATAAATAGTTAGTTAATTATTAGTGGCCAACACCAGGACTAGGGACAGATCTTAGAAGAACACGGTCGATGGTTATGAGGTGTCGTGCTATGAGCTTCTCATCAACCTCCGTGGCGTGTCCTTTCTTGCTTGGAGAAGAAGGTGGCACAGTACCCTTTGGAAGTGCACTCAGAAACAAACTGTCCCTTCTTGGAGATGGATTCACCTTGTTGTGTTGCTTTTGTAGAACAAGTTTTCTGGCCTCTAAAGATGAGCAGAGTGAAGCCAAGAGAAGCATCAAGAGCAGTAGCACCGTGGTAGGTCGTGCCATGTTAATCAATTGGAGAAAACAACTGAGAAGGAATGAGAGAGAGAGAGAGAGAGACAGAAAGGTTATTGTAATATATAATGTGGAGAGAAAGAGAGAGAGAGAGAAGTTGGAGATGAAGGTAGGTTTAAGGGATGAGCAAAGTCAAGAGAAAGTGGGGTGGGGTTTGAAAATCCAAAGTGTGAATTTAATTAATTGGGATATTCATTATAATTGAAGTTACATTTAAATGTTACAAACCCACACGCGCCATAAAAATTAAAGCATTAGGACCTTTTCTTAAGTCACATATTAATTATTTAAAAATATTAATATTCAATTCTTTGGTGTTAAAGGTGTAGACATTTTCCCAATACTTCTACACTTTTTTTGTAGAAGTGTACCTGCAAAATTTCCACGCTATGGATGATGAATATTACTGTAAGTACCTCAAATGTGTTGTCTTTATAAAAATATAATTTACATTATCAAATAATAGTAAACATTTTGTTAGTATGATTTGTAGCAGTTATTATAAAAGTTAATAAATTTATTACATAGAGCTAGTTATAATTTGTATAATTCGTCTCTTAATTAATGATTTATAGTTTTTTTTTTAAATGCAAAAGATTTGTAGTACGAAGTGTGGACGACCTAAGTTAGGTGAGGCCAGCCGGCAGGTTGTCTTTTGTTCTTTTGTTGACAGTTACTTGTCAGAATAAAAAAGTTAAAAAAACATGTCTAAAACTGTGTTTTATTTATTTAATGATTTTTTTGGAAAATAAATATTTCAAGGAATTGAAAAAAGAAATATACAAATATAACATTCTCTACTTGATTGGGTTATCCATTTTTTACTTGTCAGAATAAAAAGAGTTACAAAACGTATCTTCAACTCCGTTTTCTTAAAAAACAAAGTTAGTGAAAGCTCTAACCAGTTCAAGTTATTTGCTAAAATATATTCATTTCTTAATAGAAATATTTTAATTAGTCGTAATTTCAAAATATCTGCAATACACTTATAATTTCTTTAGATTGAAGGGAGAGTGAAATAATAGAGTAGAAAGTGAGATATTGAGAAAGAAAAGTGAAAGAAAATAATTGAGAATTTTATAGCTAATTTGATTGATATAATTAAAAAATTATAAATATATATATATATATATACACATATATATAAATACACTAAAAAAATTTATAATATCTAAGTCCTGTTTTATTTTGCAAGTACTTGAAGAATACTATCTAAGAAAGCAAAAGTTATTTTTTCTAAGGATATAAATATTTTTAATGCACCTCATTGGTGTTTTTAACTTACTTCATAGTTTGGCTTGAAAACATATTGAATTCAATTACTTTGTAACAAAATCTTGAAATATATATTTTTAATTAAAAATATAGTACTTAGAAATAACCTGCACTGTTGGGAAAGTGAGAAGTCAAATCGATAAAAATGATTGTTTGTGAAGAATGGACAGAGATACAGAAGGGAAGTATATAATAAGTAGTTGACGAAAAAATTAGTGATCAGTGGGTATTGCTTTTGAGGGAAGCACAAAGAGATTGGAGACTTAAACCATTAAAGTTCATCAATTATTGGATAAAGGATAAAAGGTTTGAAATTTTTGTCAAATAAGAATGGTCAAAGTTAGAAGTAAACTTTGAAAAAAAATATTAAGTTTTGGAAGAAAGAGATGTTCGAAAATATATAGCTCCGATGTAGGAAGGTGGAAGGAGAATTGAACAACTTAGAAAGCATAAGGTGAAAAACAGGGGATAGATGAATAGTGGGAAGGTGATAATAATTCTATGTACTTTCACTGAAGATGAACTTTACTAGGAGGAGAATTACTTTAATAGGCTTACATATGCAGAGTCTAATTATTTTTAACAATAAGATCATATATTTTTTAATAGATTAATCTTAGTTAAAAGGGATTGAATATTCTAAGATTTTGAAAGAAGAAAATTAAGATTTAATTGTTGAAAATGTTAGAAAAAGTTCGAGTTGAAATGAGTTCAACTTCAAATTCATTAAATAGTTTTAACATATTCTTAAGGAGAACATATTGTGATTTATCATACGTAAATGATATACTTTAAGTGGTTGTAATTCATTATTCATTTCATTGATTTTTAAGGTGGATCATCCTTAGAGCTTAAGAGGTTTTTAGGCTCATGTCTATAATGAGTTATATGTATAAAATTATTTTAATGATGTTTGCAAAGAAAATTAGATGAACTCTTCTTATGTGATTGATAAGAAGAAAGTTATTTTTTTAAGAGAAATAAATATGTTTATGTTAGAGCAAAGTTCAACACACCATATCTTTATTTTTGTTATACATGCTTAATAAAATATAAAATATAATTTTATAAACATCAAATCTCGACATCTAACCGAATAGACACAAGTATTTTTCTTAAATACACATATGCAAGCACTTTCTTTAATCATATAGATCCAGTTATTTGTTTATACACTTCATCTTATGAACTTTTGAACAAACATTTTGAAGTTTTAATAGACACAATTATATTTCTTTTTATAAAAAAATATGTCATACACATTGTTTCTAATCCCTTATACCATTAGAAGTCAAAACATATAGATATAATCACTTCATTCATGAATTTGTTAAAAATAACTTTTAACTCCTATTCATGTCAAAAAATCCTTCCTAATTTCTTCCATTGTTTCATTGATAAGGTGAATATCATCGATATTTATTTTCAAATTTAAAGATAAATATTAAAATAAAATATAATTATATATTATACATACTATACATATTCAATTTAAGTTTCCAGATATTATAAATATTATATAAAGATAAAGATAGATTGAGAAGACTAGCACATAGGACAAGCACCCGTTAAAAACATTCACTTAACAACCTAATAATTTAATATTTTAATTATATTTAACTTTTTTTGTAATTTAAATTATTATTATATTATTATAATATGTTGTCAAGCAGATATAATTTAGTGTGAAAATAATCTTTTCATATATATAATTAATTATTTTGTTTAATTTTCTCTTTATTTTTTTTATTATGTTTACATTTGATTCAATGAATTATTTTAATTTTTTCCTCTTTAATAAGTTTTAACAAACAAATTTTTGTCAATTTAAATATTAATATTTTTCCACTAAAATTATGAAAATTCATATAATCAACAGTAATCATATATTACCCACCAATAAAATAAAAATAGTCTTCCCAATATTGAAAGGAAACATATAGATAGATAGATAACAAAGACATTGTGGTATTTCAAAGAACACTTCAATTATATTTGGAAAAAATGTATTTAATTATGTATTTATTTAAATAACTACTTTATTCTCCGTTTTCATGTATGTTACGTAAAATTAATAAATCAATAAAAAATATTAAATTTCTAAGCTTTGATTATAAATCTTTCTTTTTTATATAACATACGACATAGTGTGTAAACAACATTAAAAGCATTATTAATATAATCTTATAAATTTATTATTCATAAAAATGATTAATAAAGATAAACAGTAAGAACACTTATATTTTAAATTTAGACTTCTTGTGATACTTTTCTAAGCTGGTTATACAATGATATATAGCCATTAATTAACTAATTAGGTTATAGTTGTATAGTATAAAGTCTATTAAATGTTCTAATTAAATAATTACATATAATATAATTAAGATCCAATAATATATTTTAATCAAAATATTAATACATAGTTATTTATTGAATTATATAGCTAATATTTTTAATATAAATATTATATAAAGATAGTTATGTTGTGTCAAAAAGAAAAAGACTGGCATGTGTATGGATAAATTGAGTATTACTTATTTTGAAATAAATAAAGTTATATGTTTAATATGCTTATTCACGTGGATATATAATTTAAAAAATTGATTCAAGTTATCGATACACATTATTTGTGAAAAATACATATAATTATAAATAAAATTATAATTTTAATATCGAAACTATATGTTATAATACATATTTGTGTCTTTCATTTAGTCATTATTTTAATCTTTGCCTAAATAAAAATAAAATCATGTTTTTATACTCTCTCAGTTTCTTCTCTCTTTCCATCTCCGTTCACACAAAATATGAATAAGACGTGCATAATTTCCACTAATAAGTTAATAACCACCCTGAACTTTCTTAATTCACTATTGAGAATCACGTTATGGCTTTATAACAAAGAAATACTGAAATTAACGATAATTACCACATATTTATTTCGTTAATTATGTGATCATGATTCCACGAAAAGATTGAAATTACTTTACCAATTAAAAAATAAGTAGCCATGATTACAGTGGTGGGCGTGGCCCGTGTGCAACAGCCTTTTAAGTTTAGGGTGGGGTGGTTAGAACTTTCTGTCCTTGTGGGCCAATACTACCTATAACTTATTTATCTTTTATTTATTCATCAATTTCATGAATGTAGTGTTAATGAGCACTTATGATATTTATTAAATTATTTCAAAATAAAAAATTTAACAAAAACTAAAAGACAGAGCAGAATTAATTGGACCGAAAGGGAACATTGTTGGTAGCTTATGTTGATATACTTAATTGCTCTATACTTAGATTCCGTATGTCTATTGTAGCTAACCCAAGGAACAAAGATACATCAAAATTGGTGATATAGAAACTTACTAAGTTGTTGCAAATATAAGTTGATTTTATTTTATCCGTTCTCCTTCAAAATGTTAAAATTATTAAGAATATAAAGTAGAATATTATATAACTAGTTAGAAAAATGATAAAGTGACTAATATGCGAGTTGGAGGAGTAATTTTTGGGATGAAAAGTTACATGGAAAAGAGAATGTGGAAATAAGTGGGTGTGGAAGGCAGAAAAAGAAAGATATTCTGTATAAAATCCAGATTTTAAAGATTGCATAGGTTGTAAAAGGAAGTGCGGAGTAATCAGGTTCCCTTTAAAGGTTGTCTTTTTCTTATGGAGACTTTTTTATAATCGATTGCCAACACAAATAAATGTATTTACAATGAATCATGTTATAGTGTGTCATGCTAAACAAATATACATCAACCTGATATAGATATAGGTTGAAGATTCGATTAGAGATGAGGACAATTTATTGTATATAAGTGACTGCAAACCTCATTTATGAGTCGATTTTATGGGGTTGAGTTAGACTTAAAGTTTACTTCTTAATATGGTATCCGAACCATTTCGAACTTATCCTAACAAATGTTTGTTGGACTTATCAGGTAATCCCCTATCGGGCCGTTATAATATGTTATCACATGTACGAGCTGTCACTCTCAGCGTAAGTGAGATGTATTGGAAATTCCACATCGACTACAGGTAAGAAAAATTCATTGTATATAAATAGGTGCAAACCTCACCTCATGAGTCAATTTTATGGGGTTGAGTTATACTTAAAATTTACTTCTTAATAATATAAAACCGATAAACCTTATTTTATATGGTTTTATAAAATTAGTTAGATTTAAAAAATATGGAAGAAAGAATAGAAAAAAATAATAAAATAATTTATTTGTGTTTGTGGTATGCAATTACATTAGAGAGATCTCATTAAACCAATCATCTTAAGTTAATGTAATCGTACATTATTATTTTTTAAAATAGTGAGAAATATTAACTAAATAAGATAGAAAATCACAAAGTTTTTATAATCGTTAATCAGTATAAGAATAATATTTTAGTAGTATTTGAAATAATAATAATAATATGGGTGACTTATGGTAATTAATATGATATGGAAAAGGTTGGGAAGAGTAAGAGGGGATGTGAAAGTTTGTTGTTGGATAGGGTTACGTGTATGGCAAATACATATTTTTGATGTTCTTTTAAAAGAAGGAAAAGGTGTTGGGAAGGATGAATACAGAGGGACCCTTAATTATTGACATATGTCACGGTTCAGGTGTTTTTCTTGAGACATGATTTACCTAATTACCGAAAGTATTCCACTCTCTCTGCTTTTATGTCTCCATAAAGTTGAAACACCATAAGCAATGGCAGAACCACATTATGACTATGATATCAGTAAAACCACAAAACTGCTATTTCCTCGAATCATTTCCCCTCAGTAGATAATACACACTATCCATCTCAACAAAATTTTAATTTATAATTCGAATAAGATAAGATAGTGTTCTTCGGAGTTTCTTGATTTGCATTTAGATATGGACAATGTTTTCAAATCATACTTTGTTTTCTCTAACTGCTTTCCACTATAAAACTTTTTTTTCCCTTACTTTACCGTGTTATGTTTTAATAAATATTTTTTTAAGTTATCTTTTGTCTTCACAGATCATCATACTTTTATTCTAAATTAATTTGTAAATTTGGCAACCAATTATCATAAATGTAATTTTTTTTGTATAATTTTAAATTTAAGTGATAAAAATCATGAAATTTAAACTTTAGTAAAGTTTAAAAATTTAGTTTGTAGAATATACTTTTAAACTATTTATTTTGTTTAATTTGGTTCTTCTATTCATAAAATGTTTAATGAAATTCCTCAATTTTAAAAATGGAAAATGTAATTTTTTCAAGGTTTAATCTTTAAAATACAACAACTTGACACTTTCTTTTGTTGAATTTGAAGTGTTTAATTTTATAAAAATATTATGCATTGATTATATATGTGAGGTAATGGATCGAGCACAATCATGTGGTCTAACAGTCTTAATTTTAGAGTTAATGATTATGAACTTATCAACTTTATTGATTTTTGTATGAAACTATGGGTGTGAGGTTATGGGTCGAATAAAATTATATAGTGAAATCATTTTAATGTTGATCTATCAAATAATAAAAAATTATATTTTACTTTGTGATTAGGAGGAATAATTTGTAGAAATTGATTGAATATGAATTGCAATTAATTTGAGACTATAACTCAAAATAAGACCAAATACAAAGAGAAGAGAGACAAACATTCTTGTATATCAGAGAGAGAACGAATATGATATGATCAAAAGAGAACAACAATTAGATTGTAAACTGCTCTTTTTAGCTAAACTAAATATTTATTTGAGAGTCTATTTTTTTAACTGGAACAATGTTATATATAAATTAAAAAGATAGATATTTGTTGGTTAATAATTTTTTTTATTAATGGTCATATTATAAAGAAAAATGCATATTTGTATTTCATTTTTTATAACATTTTGTATATAAAAAAAGAAAATAAGAAGAAAGAGACAAATATACCATCCGAAAAATTATAAGATAGATTAAAAAGAGATAAAAAAAAATTTAAAGACTGTTTTAGTCTTCTAAAAGATAAAAATAGGATTCACTTTCGTTTACATTTATAAAAACACTGGTGTTCAGTAGCCAATTCCAACTTGTTCGTAGCATCGTTCATTAAAAAATCTCTAATTCTCGATTTAGTGCAGAAAAAAAATAAAGAATATTTAAAAATAACGTTGTTTAGTTAGAAAAAAGAAAAAAGAAAAAGAGAAGAGAGGGGAAATATGTAAGAAAAACAAACTAAAAGTATATATTATTAGTAGTATTTATTATCGATATTTTATTTAACCTAGAGTTCGCAGAAGACAAAGATATTTAAACAAAGAAAGCATTGACTAAGAACAACGTTGGAACAAAAGTGAAGTCACCTAAAAGTAAAAATAGACTGAGGTACATAAAAATATTTGCAGTTAATTAAGGAAAACTCAACTATCACCATCCATTAAAAAATCAATATACTAATAAACAGCGTCCTCAAAGAAACGTGGGTACGAGGAATGTCCTTCGACCTCGTTAGGTCCACTTTAATCCAGAGCTGGGCATGGTCCTCAAGGTTAATTTTTTACTGTTTTTTCCACTACCCCATTTCTTCTCCTTTTTTATTCACCATCTTGAAGGGTGTGTGGGATCTGGGTTTCATTTGTTTTCACATTTTAGGTTGCTTGAATTTTCAAGTGAAAGTTTTGAGGCTTTTATATTGGGTTGCTTCTTTAAGTATACACTTGAAAAATAAGAGAAAACTGTAAGAGAAAGTAAGAATAAGAAAAAAGAAAAAAGAAAAAGGCTAACTAAAAAGAAACTACCGGTGAGCTGGTTGATCAACTGGTGAACATTTTGAAAGAAAAACTGTCATACATAATGATCTTATCCATTTTGATATTTAAAATTTTATTTCTTAACTTTTTATTTCTTTAATTTTTGTTTTCATCATTGTTGTTTTGTTTTATTCCTATAATGTGTAGATAATTTATTTTTAGTCTCTGTAAGATATCATTCTAAAAATTCTTTACGTTTCATATCCAAATAAGTCATCAATAATTTTGATGTATGACATTTTAAATTCACTTTAAGAATTGAATCCTTCTAAATTTTTCATTCAAATAAGCTATAGGTGATTGTTCAATAAAAAAAGAATTTCTATTTTGATAATATATGTTGATTTTTAAAGTTCGTCGCTAATTTTAATTGAAGAATAGCTTATAAGCCTAGAGTTAGTAGAGTACTGCACTTAAGTATTGTACGACTTGTATAGACAGTGTTTACGAACAAAACTAATAAAAAAAAAGTTCAAGACAGTATTAAAAATATTTTGTTTTATTATTATCAGTGTATTTTCTGCCTAAGAGTTCATGTTATAGTCATGTTAGTAATTAATGAGAGGATTCTTATATGTAATGAAATAACTTTCCTATGATTTTTTAATGCAGTATTTATTATTTTAATGCATCATAAGGAATCATTTAGTTATACTATCTCACTCAATTAAGAATAGTAAGTAAGTTTATTCAATATTTTTATTTCGTACGATAAAAATATATTTTTTCTTAAATTGTTCTCAAATTATATTCATTAAGAATGATATTTTCAAAACTAATAGGGTTAAACTTTATTTTCATTTACCTGTAATATAATATTTAAAAAACAACTTATCTTACCTATTAAATTATAAGTAAATAAAGAAGATGAAAAGTACCTCTTAAAATTACTCTTTTAAGTAAATTCATTTGTCATTGTATATATAAAGAAATATCACTTTATTTTAAAATAATAACAAAAGACTTACTTTTCATCCTCACTATTTATTTTCTTATAACTTATTATAATTAAAAATAAGTTTCTCTTTTTAACAGCAAGTAAATGAATGATGAAAATGTATAATTACTGTTGGTGTCGATTAATATTTCTTCATATATTAATTAATTGATTGACCCCTTAATAATATGAGTCTGACCCTGTCCCGGGTTTGGGTGAATTAAACTAAATAGGCATTTAGACAATACAAATATGAAATTGTTCTGTAAGTTTATTGATGCTATCAAATGAGAAATGAAAGAAACATTGGTAAACTTGAAAGCATTTCAACTCTTGGTATTAGCATCTGCTAAATTAGCCCAGAAAGTCATTCACCAAAAAGGTAAAAGTCAATGAAATCAGCATTGCCTAAATATTGGATATTAAGTGATCATGATGCACATTAATTTCTTTCTTTTTTTTAAAAAAAAATCCCACCTTATGAGTTCTAAGACATGTTTCAGCAAGTAGAGAAAATGCAGAAAACGTTAAAAAAACAAGAACCAGGCAGGGTTCCAAATTGTAAACAAAAACATTACCGAGTGCAACACATTTTTAAGTTGAAGGCAGTTCATCTTTATTTACAAGCTTTCAAAACGATTAGAGAAGTCGACACATTAGAGTTTTGCTTTCAAGAGTCTAAGCTCTCTCAGTCACTATCACCATTATGTAACAAGATTCCTCCCTGGGCAAATTTACTATCCATGAAACTTGTTTTTAGTGTTCCCATCGGCCTCAGCACCACTCTTTCTCATCCTACTTACCAATTCAATGCCTGTAAGCTCTAAATTCCGCAGACGACTCACGAAATTGGAAAACACGTATCGCGAGCGAGACTAGGATGATGCTTTTTCAGGTGTTTCAACTGCTTCACAACTTGATAACTTAATCATTTCCTCGGCAGTTTCCTCTGCTCGAAACATTAAAAACAAGGACAACGCCTAGATCCAATTCCTTTGATACTTTTGATTTTGTTTTCCAAGTAGAATTGGACTATTAGAATTCTACCCTCGTAGTTTATGCTAACTTTTAATGCAAACCTTTATTTTGTGGATAACTGGAGTAAAGCTCCAATTCTCGTTGGAGAAAAATACTAAAAGCACTGAAGGCACAGTTCAGTTTCATGTTTTGAAATTTTATAAAAAGAAATCAGTTTGAGTTTTCAGTTTCAATTTTTTATTTTCAGTTTTTAAAAAGATCTATCCTACAGAACAAAGACCCGTTAAATAGGAATTAGGATTACCTGTCTGTTGTGATATTGGAAGAAACTGCTGACAGCAGGATTTTCCATGGCTGCATTCCATACATTTGGATCACAAGCAAGTGAAGCCACAACAGCCTGGTTGAAACCAAAGACAAGTCAATTCTATCTATTAATTCAATAAATGAACCTAAGCCTTCATTTATTTGTATTTTTAGATATCATACACAAAACGAGATTGCTAAAGATACTGTAATTTTGACTTCACCATCAGTTTACCTGAACCTCACGACTTGTGCTAAGCAAATGAAAAGGCTGACTGACATGTTTTGGCACTGAAGGATTTGAAATTGTCAATGACACGAGATCTGTTCACTGGCTCATCACAAAGTGTAGGAGACAGAGCAGAGACTTCACAACCAGGAGATGAATAATAAGAAGAATCGAGAGAAAAATATAATCTGAAAAAACAAGACATAAGATTTCAGATAGAGATAAGTATCACCAGATCTAATATCCCACAATGTATGTGTCTATGTGAACATGAAAATCATCCTCCGACCAAAAAAGCAGCATGGTTCAAAAGAAAAAATTAATAACCATTGTTCCCCACGATTGCATTCTTGACCCAAGAAAGGGAATTTACACAATATAACTTCGTCAAGTAATAATTTCTTCAAGACCAAAATAAAATACTGGGATTGAACTGATGACAGACAAAGAACAAGAACATGTTTGGATAACAGTTGAACCCCCTCCAAAACTACATTCAGAACAAAACATATAAAAAGTATTTTAAAAAATGTGTTCAGTGTCTAAAGTACGTTCAAAATGGTTATCCAAATATCCACCAGGTCCGACACTTCCCAAAAGCCAATATCTTTAATTTAACAGAATCCAAATTTACTATCAAGAAACAAGGATAAAACACGTTGAAAGAAAGAGTTTCAAAACGGGAATAATAGGCAAAGATAACAAAGGCAACCGTGTTTACCCCTAATATTACCAAGACCAATCAATTATAAGATGCAAGCACTTCCTAACATTTATACTATCATTATGCTCAAACTTACTTTGCAAAGGTGAATAAGAGCAACGGCCAGAAATTTACTTATAGAATTTATTTGCAATCCTCCTAAAGTGTCGTTTACACTATCAACATGAAAACGATTAAAACTTTCAACGTTCACTGATACTGTGCCAGCAAACCCAAACGAAACACAGTTAAAAAAAACCCCTCCCGAAAGCAGAAAAACGAAATCTTTAGAGAAACTCAGCACAGTTAAACAGTAAAACCAAAACAAAGACTTCAAAACAGAAATTGAAACCACATATACACAAAATAATGAAAATAAATAAAATTTATATCACAACAATCATCATCAATTAAAAAACATAATATACTCATCAACGGTGTTTTCAATTCTGTGGTGGTTTCCTTACTTCCTCGAAAGTGGGGGCAGAACCGAACACCATTCTCGGCACGATGAAATCACTGTCATCGGCGAAGTCCCACTAGTCCAACGACGCCTCCGTGCGCACCGGGACAACCTCGGCGGTCTTCGCTCCCTGCGATGACACGCCAGCGATCGACGAGGGTGGCGACGCGTTTCGGAACGATAAGGCCGGGAGCGCCACCAGAAAACCCCCAGAGACCCATCCTGGAGAAGCCCATGCCGGCAATCTTCGCCGCCGTCCTCATAGCTCCTCCGCCACTTGCAATAAGTGAACTGAGAGTAGCACCGGAAACAAATATTGTAATTATTCATAAACGTTATGATCACTTTTTTATATGCTACGCGATACACACATTAGGTAACGGATCCGCACTAATTTTTTTATTATTATCGCCTTATCTTATTTTAAATAGATAATATTTAACATTTATATTAACTTTTATATATTATTTAGATAAATTTATGTATTATTATTTTTCATTATATGTGTAATTTATAATTTAAATGAAATTAATATCAGAGAAACAATATATGATATAAATTTGAGTGAAAAAGAAAAAAAAATTGCAGTCTGAAATAGTAAAATCTTAGTAAATAATATTCTATTTTTTTATTTTACTATTGTATATGTTAGGTAGTCATAAGATTTAAAATATTATAATTTCAAAATAAAACAGGAATATTAGTATTTGTTACAAGTAGTAGTGGAAGCACTATATTTTTTTTTTTTGTAATGAGTTTATTATGTATAAAAAGTAATAAACAAAACATTACAAACTAATAGATATGATAATAAAATATGATGACTAAAATTATTGTTTAACAACAAAGTACAGTAATCATTATTGATGTAAGAAACTAAAAAGGTTAAATAAATTAATCAATTGAAAGGGCAGTAATTAGAAATTGTAAAAATAATAAGAGGATAAAATTAGAAACTAAATGAAAATATGATAACAATTTAAAAAAATATAAAAAATGATTGAAATTAATTAAATTTCAAAATGATGATAATATGATAAAGAAGTTGATTCTAGACACAACTGAAATGGACACTTTCGGTTTGTGGTTGATATGAATCCTGCACTGTAAATATCAGGGCTACCTTAACTCCCCAACATATTGCTGCGATCATTTACCAAATGGAAGCCTTTTGCACAACTCAATCCTCCTCTGCTTCCACGTCTTTTCTCAATTTCCAGGTATTACTCTCACATTTGGAACATATACCAACCCTCTTCTTTCAAGCTTTAATACTTTTATACTTTATAATATTATGTCAAATTATCTTTACAACCAATGTCGTCAACTTAATTTAACTTGCTTGAACTATTCATTTCATATTACCCTTTTTTTTTGTTATCCTGGAAGTTCATTCAATGCCTTTTCTGAATTTGGTTGGATGCCAAAATCATTTCTTGAAAGTGAATTTTGATTCTAGTTGCTGTTGCTGTTGTTTGTTGCTGAAGATGGAAATTCCTTTTTCATCAGAGCTAGTGAAAGTTGGTACTTATTGATATAATTTCTGCTTCATCTTGTTGCTCTCTTTTAATTCATACTGCAGGGCCCTGAGTTGGCTAGAAGAAAGTTTTGTAAGAATTCTTCACACACTATTTTGGCATCACCTACGCTACCTAAACCGTTTCTTCAGATTTATGGTAGACCTCAGACATTGATTTATACGTCAACGAGACTCTCTTCTGGAACACATAGAGCAGCAATATCGGCTGAAGCTGGACGACAAAATTGGGATTTTGGAAGATTTGTAAAAACACTATACTTCTTCAATGGGTTCCCATCTCCTGCTAAGGTAACACTTTCTTCAACTTTCAACTTGTATAACTAGAGAGTAATAGGAAGAAAGAGAGAGAGGGAAAGACTTATATGGATCTACTAATGAATATTCTTCATTTCTGAATTGTGAAGTTCTTTGACTTTCTAGCTGAGAAACTTTCTGGTCCTTCCCCGAGTGTAATGGTTAACTCAATGAGAACTTCTGATATTGTCCTGGTAGCTGGAGCTACTGGTGGCGTTGGTCGAAGAGTAGTTGACATACTACGGAAGAAAGGAATTCCAGTTCGAGTATTGGTATTGTTGTTAACTTACCCTTTTCACAAGATTTCATTCCGTATAATAGTTTCTAGATAAAGAACAAAGATAAGAATTTAGATTTTTTTTTTCATTAATGATTGAATTTGGTGCATAACAATTATTATATTTCTGTATCAATATTTATCAGGTTAGAAATGAAGAGAAGGCAAGAAGGATGTTAGGCTCGGATGTTGATTTGGTGAGTCAGTTTAATAATGTACTGAAAGACATTACAAATGATAAAAAAAATTGTAGTTTCTTAGTTCGCTATAATTTGCTTTGGGTTCTGAATTTTGCAAAAACTGGCACCTTAGATTTCTGGTTATCATTTTTTTGATAATGAGGTGTTATTGGACCTAAATACAAGGAATTCAGCAATGATGGAAGATAGAAGTTAGTTTGGTGATAATCAATTTGACTTCTGGCCATATGAAGTTCTTCACTGATTTTTCAGTGGAAGATTTGCTAATGTTTCAAGATTTTGTGGAATATAATAATGTTCCCCAGTGCAGACTTACCTGTTATTTTCTTATTGAGTGATTGCAAAAAGTGCACTACGTAAATTGATTGTTTCTTTATCCATTACTTTCTCTGCTTCCAACTTACCTTTATATGTACACTAAGGTTGTTGGAGACATTACAAAAGATAGCACTTTGATACCTGAATACTTTAAAGGCGTGAAGAAAGTGATCAATGCTGCTTCTGTTATTGTTGGCCCTAAGGAAGGAGACACTCCAGACAGAGCAAAATACAGCCAAGTATGTCCATTATCTTTATTAAGAGAGACAAATTTGATTTTTCTTACACAGTAATTGATACTTATCTTTCACTGAGAAATAGGTGTATAATATCTACTAATGATTCTATTTGGACAAATTTTTCCATAAATACTTTCTCTCATATGCTAAAATTAGGTTATGAAAAGGTTATAATCAGTTTTTGAAGAAACTAAATGGAGTATCTTCTACAAATTAACTTATGCTTAAGATAATTTTAACTTGTAAGAAACAAATACTTCATTTTTTCTCATTATTATAAGTGTTTATGGGAAAATTTATAACAGCGGGGCCATTGTCAACCAGTTACTTCTCTTAATTGTTCTAGTTGCATGATTGTTTGGTGAATGCTTCATTGTTATTTCTCACTAACAGAATGAAATTATTTTTGGTGCAGGGAGTTAAGTTTTTTGAGCCAGAGGTAGGTTATTGATTTTCCTTTTCGTTGAAATTATCTTCACAGTCAGAGGTTTTCCTGTCTTTTTAATTTGGAAGTACAGATGATCTTAAGCTCATTTGTGAAATTTTTTAAGCTTCTTTTCTTAGTTATTGGTTGTTGAAAACAGATAAAAGGTGACTCACCAGAAAAGGTTGAGTACTTAGGAATGAGAAATTTGATCAAGGCTGTGAAGGACAATCTTGGACTTCGAAGAGGAAGGCTATTATTTGGATTTGAAGGTAGGTTCCTAGTTGACAAAAGTAATTAATTGTTTTGATTCAACTTAATTGCTTAATCAGACTTTTTCACATATACAAGGCCAGTGAGCACCACACTTAACTTTGGTGCATGATATAAAAAGGAAACTCGTAGAAGCTGAATTGATTTTTATTCTTTCTAGAGGGTGGAGGATGGGAGAGATTGTGAGGCGCAGTTCATGCATTAAAAAGTGTTCCACATCCACTTGGCTAATAGTAGGAAGAACAATTAAAGGGTGACTTATTGGATTGGGCTTTGAACTTTGAACATTAAGTTGTGACTGATTGCAGCGTCTCTGTTGCATGGATTGGCTTTGTGCTTGCAACATGCTAAGAGTGTTTCAGTTTTACTGCTGTGCATTCTGTGAATAGAATTTGTTTTCTATTTTCCTTGCAGGCAATAATTACAGGCAGCTTCCTTGGGGTGCTTTAGATGATGTGGTAATGGGCGGAGTTAGTGAAAGTACTTATCAAATTGACCCAAGTGGGGGTGAAAATGGTGGACCAACTGGGGTTTTTAAAGGTATGTGTCAAATTCTTGAAATGCATGTGACTTCACTTTTGAGGGAATTTATAATCTGTGTTTTACTGCCCAAAATAATACAAATTTGTGTCTAGTTCAGGTGTTGTTTCAACAACAAACAATGGTGGCTTTACAAGTATCAGAACTAAGGTAATGAACAAGCATTTATATAAACTTTTCAATGAGGTCAGGCAAATGGCAGTGACATATTTGATTCAATACTCGACCACTGTGAAAATAGAAGGTTACATTTTGATTAATATTGTTTGAACCAACTCTGACGTAATCTTTTCTTAAATCTAGAAAATGACCTCGATTTATTCTCTTCAATGAAAAAGTGTCATGTGTCGTCAATTCCTAATGTTCCACTAAATTCTGACAAATGGATATAAAATCTAAATTGATGTGCTGGTTCACTTATAGCTTTAGATAAGTTTCTGATACTGCCTTTTAATATGATTTTAACTGTATATCGCCCTTGAGAATTTTTTAGCTACTGAATAGTTCAGTTCTTGTGAAAGGTATATACTAAAGAACCATTTTGTTTGAAGCAAGGAAAACACTTATTTATTAGGCCACTAAGGAATGAATACAGTTTTCCCTTGAAAGCATTTAACTTGAAGTATGAAATGAAGGTTCAGAGAATATCAGCATATAAAATATTTTGCATTTCTTATTTTTTTTCAAGGAGTATATTTTTCCAGTAGTTGAATTAAGTTTAAAGTATATTACTAATTATTTCCAAGTTTCTGGAGTTGCTAGCTGTCTATGGCTAACTGTTTTTGGAGTGAGTATAGTATATTGACTTCATGTTAACTAGTTACTTAGTGAAACAAAGTTCTTATATAAAAAAGGAGAGTTTCACAATTGGTTTTCAGAATTTCTCAGAACCTGAAAATCTTTCTGCATATGATGGTTTGGAGTTCCGCCTAAAAGGTGATGGGCGTAGATATAAAATCATTGTTCGTACAAGCAGTGATTGGGACACTGTTGGTTACACTTCAGGCTTTGACACCGAGAAAGGAAAATGGCAATCGGTAGGTATCATCCATTGCAATTGTTGCAGTCTATATTATCTAAGACGAACTCAAGTGTTTTGTTCTTTTTTTTGCGTTTCATAGATTCAAGTGCCATTTTCTTCCTTGAGGCCTGTATTTCGAGCAAGAACTGTGTCTGATGCTCCACCATTTGATCCAAGCATTGTTGCATCATTACAGGTATGGCTTTGTTAGTATACCATTATGTCTTTTGGCTTAGAAATCCCACACTGGTTCTTAATGATGGGGCTAATTTCTGCAGCTCATGTTCAGCAAGTTTGAGTATGATGGTAAATTAAATGAAACTTTTGTGGAAGGTCCATTTGAGCTTCCAGTGTCTAGCATAAGGGCATATATAAAGGATCCAATAACACCCAGGTAATAGCCTTATCTTTTTGGTTGTCTTTTCCATGCATTTTTTACACTGATTACTTAATCATTTTTGTACTATATGTGTCACCTTCAGGTTTGTACATGTGAGCTCAGCAGGAGTTACAAGACCTGAAAGACCTGGACTTGATCTAAGTAAACAGCCTCCTGCCGTTCGATTAAACAAGGAACTGGATTTTATTCTCACATTTAAACTAAAGGTAAAATATCTGGTTCCTTGTTTACCACAGATATATTAATATTACTAAATTTTAAGGTCTATATTTAGTAAAAAGTTGATTCTGTCAAGGTCACCTTGGTCCACAAAACTAGTTTCTTGGTTAAGATTTGTTATTTATGAGTTCATTGTTCAGATTGTTTGTCCTAATCAAGTGTTTTTCCTTCTTTAACTCAAATAATTAGTCGATTTTAAACCAGTGAGAGTTGGTTGAACTGGAGCAAAACTGATGATTAAAACCAATTTGAACGGGTTGCTGTACTTCATTTAATTTAATTCGTTTAAAATTATAAAATATATTTTGATGGAATCTTGTTTGATACAAAGACCTAAAGTAGCAGCTGTTGAATTCTTATAATTAGGAGCTTATGACCTAGTCTACTTTAAGCCTAAACTAAGTCAAGGCATGCATATTAACTGAATAAGTCAAGTTAAATATTTTTTAAACGTATATGTAGTTAAAAAGGATTGGAGTTTATGCCATTCTTTTAGTTTTGAGCCTAAAGGATGGCATATTTTTTTATTGCTACTTAAGGTATTAAATTTTTATTACCATGTTTTAAGATTATATACTTGTTAATCTATCTAAAGGCTAACCCATTAGTCTCCATATAAGTTTAGGCCTATTAGCCAATTTAAAGATATGGGTTTTGACATATTTAAAAGGCTTTGCTCATTAAATAGACTTTAAGCCAGGCCTTATAAAGTCCAAGCTCAGCTTTTATAAACAACTTATATTCGCCCTCTATTAAGACTTTCTCAAGGAACCTCCTTTGCTGGAGATCTTACCCCAAAATATAGCTAAAATAGAGTTTATAAGTTAGAGCAAATTTCTCCTTACAGATAAATTTTTGTTAGGTTGAGTTAAACATAAACTTACTTTCTAAGATCCTTAGTGCTTACCATGGCCTATTCAATTATGGAATTCATATTTCTGTCACATGCTTGTTCATTTGCTAAAAATGGCTAATGTTGCAACAGGGAGAGGATTTGCTTAGGGAAAGTGGCATTCCCTATCTAATCGTAAGGCCTTGTGCATTAACTGAGGAGCCTGCTGGTGCCGATCTTATTTTTGATCAAGGAGATAATATTACGGTATCGTGAAAACAAAAGATTGATGCTTCTCTCAGTTTAAGTGCTCTGACTAACCTGTTTATCTCACAATACATTTCTGCTTATTCTTTATTTTTTTGGCATTTCATTGTAACTATATATATAGTAGCATTTTGCTCATTGCCGAGTGCTATGCAAAAATTAACAGGGTAAAATATCAAGGGAAGAGATTGCTCGTATGTGTGTAGCTGCACTTGATAGCCCTTATGCGTGTGACAAAACATTTGAGGTCAGCCTTTTCTTTTGTTATGTTCATATTATTCATAATCTGTTTAATATTTTTACGTTTTCTAAATGTAATGTGAACTTCTCTTGATCCGGGGACCTCCATTTTCGAGAGGAGCCTGCTTCATAAATCTAATATTACCCTTTTATTAAGTAAACTGTTGCTGCTTCTATTATAAAATACCAGTCATATTGCATTGTATTATGGGCAGTCTCACTCTGTTTTTCTAGCTACATAATCTATAATAAACATTGCAGGTCAAAAGTGTGATTCCATTTAGCGAGCCATTCACTGTGGATCCAGCAAACCCTCCCCCAGAAAAGGACTATGACATATATTTTAAAAATTTAAAAGAAGGCATTACAGGGAAGGAAGCTCTCCAACAAGATCCTGTTTCTGTTTAGTGTTGGTGTATTGTACAGTTCAGCTATGAATATTGCAGATGTGAGAGTACGTTGAGAGCTATACAGTCTTTGATCTATAGATTCTAAACTTCACAAATTTGTGTTCCTTTTAAACCAAGTTCATATGTGACCTTTACCTTACTAGATGCATGTATATTATGTCATTAAACTGGATCTTTTTCCTCTTTTGCTGTAGCAAATAGGAACGCAAAATTCAAACTGGAAGATAGAATTATCGTTTTCTTTTTCTTGTAACAGTTTAGGTTTACATCCCCATCTCCCTTCAAATGCACTATGACTGTTTAAAACTTAATCTACTTATATAACATTTCGTTCAATTTTTCCTTTTTAGGAAAAAGATGGATCAAACACTAATTGCAGAGCTTTTTACTGCTGTCTATAGTTCGATTATGATCGTCTATATTTTTTTAATTGAACGGAGCTTATATTTCAATTGTTTCCTTGTCTAATCAAAATTATATGGATTGAATTTCATGTTACTTATTGTTTATTACTAATCGAGTTTAAATATTTTAAATTTTTAAGTTAGAACTTTTTTTTATTACCTGAACATTAAAATATTATAAACTCAAACATCGATTTGTATTTTCAATCACGGTATCAACTATTGTTTAAGAGAATAAAACATTTGACAAGTACATGGTAATTGTCTAGAATTTTCATACATGTTATAAATCTCTTTATAAATAAAATAAATTATTTGTTGCGTATCATGTCAGTGATAAAGAGCAAAAACAATATAAAAAATTCAAAGAAATAATTTTTTACAAATGTACCGAAATTACAAGTACTAAAATGAATTGGACTCCAAATATTGTATCCTAAAGGATCAGCGCATTACTTAGTTGAATATTTGCATATTTACATTAAATAACCTATCAAAAATAAAGAAAATAGAAGTTTTTTTTTTTTTTTCTATCAAATAGTTGGTCTGCAAGGTGTGCTAATGTTAATTTTGGAGGAGAAGTCGAAATTGGAACTTACTAAATAACTCTTATTCAACCAATTAAGTATTAATTCAGTTTTTATTTAATGTTTATCATCAGCTCGTGATTATTCAAATCTTAATTTTAATTCCTTATAAAATTGAACCAAAGTCACATACTTGTGTTTGGAATTCCCTGCAGAACTCAATCAAGTATACAACTTTCGATATAAAGAGTTTAAAGATGTCTTGATTATAATCAACCTATTCATAGTAATAATCCAATTACGCCTTTTCCCCAATTCTAGGTTTAAATCATAGTCCAATGACAATTAATTTTCAAGAAAATAGAAGATGAGGAATCATATATAATTATTGAGGGCCAGCAATATCATAATAGAAACTTATATTAAAATTATGAATTTAGATTTAATTACATTCAACTTCAACTATAGGTGATTAGCTGGTTATAACTAGCTAGAGAAGCAAAATCTTAAGCTTGGATAAATTTGTGATGAAGACCTTGAGAAATGTTTTGTAGTAAGTATGAGAGTTTTAATATTTTCATGTATATTAAATTAAGTAAACACATGTACGTCGAACATATTTATATTTTTATGACATTCATTTTTGGATTTTAACAATGAGTTAATTCATATTATACTTGTATTTCTAAATCTCCTCCACTACTTATCTCAATTTCCAAGTTGTTTTCTCTCTTGAGAAAATCATACATGCTGATTTTGGGGAAAAAAACCCAAAGTTGTCGTCTTTGATCTTTAGTATATTTTGAAAGTTAAAAAACTGATTTTTAAGAAACTAAAAGCATTCTGTCGATATAGAATCTTTTACAGGAACTTGCCAATTAACTACCGCCTTTAATATATTAATGAAATATATTAATAATATTTTTTAAGTAAAAACATTTATTTTTAATTTCATAATCACGTGTTGGTCACTAAAGACGTTTGTCATTTATATAAGAATGAATGGTGACAAGGGATAAATTAGAATTTTGTATTCAAACATGGTGTTGATGGAGAAGTGAAATTGTGTTGGCACAACCCTATGAACATGTGAGTATGAGTATCTTAATCTAAGATGAAGAACAGGGAAAAGAGAAGATTAGGGGAGCCAAAGGTAGTGCAGTACGAAAACAATGGATCACAAATTGATATTCTATATGATATTTTACACAAAAACGCACAGATATACATCTTTTTTGGCTAAGCAAAAAGAATAGAAATACACGTAAATTCCTGTGAATATGATACGACAATCATAGAGAAATTTTTGGATTAATTCAGTTTTGTATTGTAAACAAGAAACAGTGCAGAAAAATCTTCCCAGTTTGTTTACATTCAGTATCAGGCACAGCAGAAGACCTGCAAAAAGGATAAGGCATAGAATTTTTCAGTGGTAGTTAGGTAAGAAGCAGAGGAAATTGACATGGAGCACTAGTTGGAACCAATGGAACAGGGAAAGAACCAAGAAGTGTCACTGTACAGTGAAACAAACTCTGAATTTTTTGCCATGTCTTGTTCGTGCATTTTTTCTTCTGAGTCTTTGAAGCATTTCTTGCTCAGTGAATATCCTTCCGGGTGAGTTCAAGAACACGGTGCGTGGAACCGGAGGAGACCACAACCCACTTTGTTCATAATCAAAATCAAACTGTGACTCATCGTGGAACTTCTCTAGCAACTTATCAGACACGGGCTTTGAGACATGCTGAACTTTAATGTTTTGTGAAGAGGTCTGATGGGGCAGCATTTCAGTGGAAGATATGAGTGATGGTGAATGAAAATTTGAACGATATTGATAACACAGCAATGTGGTGCGTGAGATAAGGAAAATACAGGGTGGGAGTGATATAGCATTTGCAATGGAGACAAATTTTATGAGGGGCTAATGACGCAGAAGGTGGGAACTGTGACAAGGACGTGTATGGCTGTATACAATCATAGATAGGTCGTGATCACCATAATATGAGATAATGAGATTCTTTTGGTGTTTCAATGCCAAGTGTTCACTTTGTTTCTTTTCAGAACCTGCATATTTAAATATAGCAAAATCCTTATGCAGTTTCTTACGTGATTTCAGCATTATTTTTTAATCAGGATTAAAGTCTCACGACCATTTACATGAATTTTAAAGTGAAACTTTTGGTTTTGACTGGTCCTACTTCACTGGTTATTCTAAAGCTCTTCTATTTGGGTTGGTGGTGAGCATAGAAGCATGTCTAGATGTGAGGAGAATAATTTCTGGGACACTTAGGCATTATGTTAAAATAATGTTTAAATTTTGTAGAGAGATGAAATTAAGTTTGTTGTTTTGTTGAATGGATAAAGAATGCAATTATGCTTTGATTTATTATATAAAAGAAGTATTTAAGTGTAGTTGTTTTTCCCTTAATGGCATGGGAAAAGTTTGATTCCTTTATTCCTTCTTGGTACTGTGTTTATGTGTGTAAAATGGGGAGCTAGGTCTGGTGTTTCTGTATTCTCTCAGGGTTAAAATGTCAGATTTTGTTTTCATCTTTAGGTAGAAGGAGGAAATGAATATGAGGAATCAATGAGCAAAATTTTATCCTCATTTCTCTAACCCCTTGGGTGTCAATAATGATGCATGTCTTTGTCTCCAAAAAACTTTTAATCACAAAAATAAAGAGAGAGGTAGCAGCTACCAAAAGCATAAATAGAATAAATGCTATTATTATTCCCTGCCAACATATATTTCATAATCAAAATATTATACTTTCATAATATTTATTTTAAAATTAATTTCAAAATAGTTATGAAAGGGATATTTGGAACAATTTATGGATACGAATTATTCATTTATATATAACACATTTATTTCATAACTAAAATATCATACATCCAAATCATCTATTTAAAAATAGACAGATGATGAAGATTACTTCGGGAATCGCGTTTAAAATTTAAGTAGAAAAAATAGTGTGACTAGGTCTGGGAATATGACATATGGGGAATCCTAGTGAGTTAAGGTGGGCACACAAATCCATTCAAATATGTTCTAAATTTTAGTTTCTTCAATCCAATAATTAAATGGATCATATTTTTTCAGTCCAAATTTTGTATTCAGTAACTCATAATTCAAATACAATTTTTTTTATTGTATAATCTAAAATGTAAAAAAAAATTGTTGCATATCATCTAAAATTAGTTATTACTGTTAACGATATATTATCTATTTTTTTTACATACATTTATACATATTGAAAACAAAAAGAAGCTTAAATAAAATAGAAATAAAATACACTTGTTAAATTAAAATAAAATTTGTCATAAAAAGATGTATAATTTCATATATTCAAAGCAGGAATGTAAACAATACACCGTGTAAAAATCTATTACTATGTTCTTGATGTCTGTTACATAGAAAACAAGAATGTCTAACATAAACATTCTCCTTATCTATCACACTAGAAGCTAATTGGAGTGCAATATGTGTTTCCTCTCATGTTAAAGTGTCTTTAGTGATGTGGTCACAATCAATCATCATTTGCAAGACATTGGTGATCTGCCTAAATATGTCTTACGTTCATTAAAATGACATTTGTTAATGATTATGTTTAAATGAAATTTGTGATAAATAATAAACAATGCATCTATTAAATACTATAATAACTTATCGGACATGCATGATCCTGCTATGATGCAGAGTCTATCTCCATCATGTGGACTATAAGCACAATGACGTGGCAGTACAGTCGGTTCATCACGAACTATATATTGTTGTGAAATAGTTTTTAACCATTATATGTATTCAGCTACACATGTAAATGCATGACAAGCCAATGTCACACTTGTGACGAGGTGGTCAAAAAAGTGTAACCACATGTCTTTTATAACCGTCAAAACTCCACTGTCAAACGACATGGGAGGTGAAGGAATCGTTTGTTCATATTCCCATTGCCGCAACACACGCTTGGACAAATGTTTATATGCATACCCATATGGATGTATCCGTAAAATAAGGATATTGACTCGAACGACCTACTCTAACGATAGACTTCATATGGAGCCTAAATAACCCTAGCATGGGTTAGAGCATCTAATTGGACCCGCACAACACCAACAATACAAATATGTCATTTAGTGACATATTGTGCTCATGGGTGAACCTTATGAAATGTAGGATTCATATCCTTCCTTTCCATGTCCGGAAAGTGCTCATATACATGTTTGTTACAATTTCAACACAATAGTATTTATGTATTCATATTATAATAAATGTAAATTTTATTAATTATGTATATGATTTGCTTGTATAAGCGTCGAATAACCGCTCAATTGTTTTTTTCTGGGCAAAGCACGCATCCTCTAATTGGTCATACATGTAGGTTAGTGCGATAACTCCCCACGAGTATCCACCATACATTCGTAGATTGTTGAGCAACCGCAAGTACAACACAGAGATTGATGTTGCACTATTTATGAGCAAATATCGTGCATCCCTCTAGATGCAACAAATAAGCCCTCGCAACATAATCCCAAGTCTAGTAAACACAACACTCCTCATATACCTCTCGGAGCGTCTGACATATGCACCTCGATAATGTCTCAACTCTGAGGTGTCATCACCCAAGTTAGCCCCTTACAACTCCACCAAAATTGTTAAAGCGACAACAAATTCCATTGGAACGTACGTAAAATATTTCCTTACAATGGGGATATGGAGCAATGCCAACATATAATTCAATGTTATCGTAATCTCACCAACTCGAATGTGGAAAGTGTTAATGTCCCATTGTCACCTCTCCAAAAAAAACCTAAATTAATCCCTTATCGGCTACCTTGTAAATTATGTTGCATAGCGACAACAATCCCAAATTAAGTATGAATGGTTCAATTTGGGAGCAAGGCATCCAAAATTTACTTAATTTGCAACCATGGGAGACCAATTTTAATTATCAACAATACTAACAAAAATATGAGTATTTGTAACTAAAATTAATGTCACTGTGATCCATACAACAATTGAATACAAACGAATAAGAATGATGAATCCCAATCCCAATTTTTTCTATTGAATCATCTAAATCGTTTATTTGTTTTATTTAAATTTCTTACCTAAATTCATCCTTTCAAACAAACTTTATCACATCTTTTTATATTTAGTAAATATTATATTTTAAAATTGTACATCTTTTTATATTTAGTAAATATTATATTTTAGAATTGTTTCTTATGTTCGATATCTGTTTCTTACCAACCTTTGAAACCGGCACAATAGGACAATAATTGTTCAAGATAGAACAAATCTCGAGCGAAGTGCGGAAATGCTCTCCAGCACACAAGCAAAAGAGAGAGGGTGTGGTGGCTATAGAGGAAATGTGACTAAGAAGATGAAGAAGGGGTGCTGCAACGGAAAAAACTTATTTATTTTTTTCATTAAAGATAATATGATTTTTCACCAATGAGGATGCAAGAAGAATTTGTCTTTTTAAATGAACTATCCAATGATATATTTGGGCCTTAATACAAGATGCACATTGGCCCGTCAAGTAAGCAAAAATACATTATAAAGTGGGAAATGCATTTGAAACGATAAAGTGAAACATAACTACTAATTCAAAATTAACATTTAATATTTTTTTAATGTATTGTACTTATGTACTGTGTTTTAATCCATCTCAATTAGTATTTATCACTCTTCTAGTTATAGTAATTGTTAGGCATGATAAGTTTGTTTCTTTTTACACTAAAAAAAAATATTAAATAAAAATTAATTTTAGAAACAAAAATAATTAGTTACTATTTAATTAAATTAGAGACGGTTTTATAAACTAAAAAATTATTGGTATCTAAAGCAGTTTTTATTATTAATAAAAAATTATAAAATGGTTTCTAAATTTTTTAAATTGGTATCTAACCATTAGTTATCAAAGTTTTAGCTATTTACTATTTTATATTCTAAATTAATTTTTATTAATCTTTTAAAAACTAATTTAGTTGTTAAAACTTACGTAGATAATTTATATACAAATTTAGAAACTATTTTATAAATTTTTATTGATAATAAAAATCACTTTAGATATGAATAATTTTTTAATCTCTAAATTAATATATAATTTAATTAATATAGTGACTAATTATTTTTATCTCTAAACTTAATTACTATTTAATAATCTTTCTTATATCTTTCTTATAGTATTCCATCATTTCATCTAACAACTAAGTGGCCATAATCACTGATAGGTAGACACTATTAAGTTTTTTACATTGACAATAAATAAAAAAATTAAACGCTACTAATTATTTTTAAAATAATATGTAAGTATATAATTTTAATTATATTTTTAGTTTTTGTGTATTTTTAGTAAAACCCATTTTGGTTTTCTACTTTTTAAAAGCTTTCGGGTCATATTTTTTTCTGTCCTATGCTGGAATTAATTTTTCACACAATTTTTACTATGTTTTGTGACTATTTTTATTCGAGTATTAATCAAGTTTTATAGTTTTTATATAAGCATAAAAATTACAATATTATATCTTTAAATAAATCTCTATGTTGAAAGAATAACATTAACTTGGATCTAGGAATTAAAAAAATAACAGAACAAAAAATTAAACGGAAAAAATGCCTTTTTAATCTTGCGATTTTGCTCTTTATCTTTTGAAATACAACCATTACTTTTACAGAATAAGTCCCGTGCAAATTTGATTTTTCTTTTATTGAATGAACATCACGTCTAAGAAAGGAAGAGAAAATGGTTGATTTCATGCTCCTTTTTAACCAAACAAAAGTGTAATAATATTGGGGTATTCCCTGATAGGGAGTGTTCAAATCTTAAAAACCTTAATCCATGTGAAGTTATCCATCAAATAATGAATAATATATTTTCGTACTTTGTAAATATTTCTCTAACAACGTGACAAATTTAAAACGATGAACGGTGTAATATTTAATGCTTCAATAGTTTTTTTTTATACTAAAGTCTAGTCTTTAAATATTTGGTGCCGCTAGAATTCGAAATCTATTGTATGTTTAAACATAACAAAATTATGTAAATATAAATTCTTATTTTTAAAAAACCACTTCTAAGCACTTTCGGCCGGCTTGTTATGGATTGAACCAGCAATGTGAAGGTGAAAACGTCTTTTTCAAAAGTAAACTTTATAAAGCAATCTTATGTTACTGTTTTTTTTTTCTCATAGTAGACATTGCTTAAAAAGACATAGTCTAACACTACTTGTAGCTACAATTTGTCACGACTTATTGGTATATTATTAAGACATTTTAATGTTGTAACAAAAATTATAGACACGAAAATCTAGCCGAAAAGGACAGTAATTTTTTTATGTTATCCAGATATAATTAAATATTCAGAATTCTAAAATAATACCATTTTTATTCTAAAATAATAATATCAGAATTAGTGTAACAACATGATTTTATAGGTTTTAAAAAAGTTTAAAACAATGAAAAATGAATATTTTAATAAAATTTATATATAAAGTAATGAATACAAAATTAAACATTTCATTATTTATTTTTAAAAACATTTATATCTTCTTTAGCTTTTTTGTTAAGATTTTGTAGAATTATTATTTTATTTTTTTAGCCTTTAAATCTAAAGTGAGACAAACATAAATTAAACTTAAGTTGATCGATACAAATTTCAACCAATGTAAATTTTTTAGTTTTTTTTTTTTTCTTTCTCTTCTTGCTCTAATTATGATGTTTTGGAAGGATGGATTTAAAAACTTTAGTTTTGGAAGTGAGAGTTTGAAGAAGAAAAGAGTGACTTTGTGAATACGAGGTAGTTGTGGGTAATTAATGGTTAAATTATTTGTCCATGCTATTTGAAGATTTTGTGCATTTTCTAAAATCTTTTATTTGATTAATATATTTCTTATAGAGAAAGTTAACTCCAGAGGAAATTAGTTGGAATTAGTTCTTTGGAGTTATAGATAGTCTAGTAGATTCAAACCTTAGTTATAAGGATTTTAATGCTTAACAATTTGAAATATTAGATCAATTGCTGATTAGATGTTATTGTTATAAAAAAAATGTGTGATAGAATTCAAACCTTAGTTATGACTATTTTGATGTTTTACAATTGAAATATTAAATCATTTGGTATTTAAATTACATAAATGAAGATTGTGATATAGCTTGATCGTATGTAATCAATATGATGAATGTTGTCAAGTGATTGGTGCTTATTTTTTATTTTAAAAAAATTATATCTTTTAAATAATATATATTGCATTGAAAAGTTCACATTTGAGAAAATTGTGTTAATCGACATTATAAATGAATCCAAAATAAGTTTTAACGAAAGATTTTAGGTTTGAGAAAAGTTTTGAATTTGTTTTTTATAAGACTTCTTATTAGGCATTACTATAGATTTTTCTTTATAAAATCTGTTTTTTTAGTTGTTAATATATGCGTATTTATACGAAACAATAAAATAGTTGCTAAAATAAGATGCAAGCGATGATATTTAATGTTGTTACAAAGGTTTATTACTTAAATATCAAAATTATTTCTCAAAAGCATGATATATAATGTTCAAACGTTCAAACGTTCAACTAATAGTTTAAAAGAGAAAGAAGTAATAATTATTCTTTATTTTTTTGGAAATTCAACCATTCACACAATGAATGATTCTCAAAATAACTCATATATTTTGTCTGCTTTAAAAATACAACACTCATATATCATAAAAGTCGCTTAAGAAAAAAAAATGTGGTTCAAGTAGTTATTTCATATTTAAACAAGGAAAAATCAATGTTAATCATCTTTCTAAAGAGAAATGTCCCTCAAACAATTTCTCTTTATATCAAAATTAATATTTTATTTATTTTAAATATATTTTAAAATTAATATTTTATTTATTTAAATATTTTTTGAGATGATAATGATTGTATAATATATTTAATTGACTATAGACTTTATACATATTATTAAAACCAAATTTTCTTTGAATTTATATTCCAGATCTATATTAGATCATTCTTCCACTCACCCATACTCTTAATAACATTAAACTTTAGTTGTAAGTTATTATAAATCCTTGGATAATCCATTCTCTGGCTGTCCTTTCCCTCTCTTTTCTAGAGGTTATACACGCAAATTATTCTTAGTTGGTTAAGTTCCATATGCTTCGCAGACTTTAGTGACTTTTTTTGTTCTACTATTCTTTGACAAACCATAACTTATGCTTTGGTCAAGTGCAATCAATAAGAGATTTGTTTAGCTTTTTCCAATACAAGACGGTGTATTCTATATAGATTTTTGAAATAAATTAAGGATATAAAAGTAATTTAATAACCAATACAAGATAAGCAATATAAATATTTGTTGCTTATATCTAGAAAGAAAAAAGTTCATCTTATTTATTTTTTTATAAAAAGAACTGAACGGAGAATTTATGAAAAAAATAATAACACTTTTATTTTCAAAATAATGAAGCCATTTCTGTAAGAAGAAATGCATATCCATAGCCCCATCATGTTCTATGGCCAGATGATAGGCGTGGTAGCTCAATCTCCTTCGAGAAAGAAGTAAGGGGCAGAAAGAAAAATGTAAAGAGAAGATCAGATTCTAAATTTTTTCTTGTTTTAGATAATACTAGCGTTTTAAGGATATTCCTTCATTTTGTAAATTTTAGTTGACAGTAGTAAAAACAACTTTTCTATTATTTATACTTTCACTTTTTATTGTCATTTTCCTTACATAAAGCTACTTATTCATGATTCAAAACAATACTCAAAGTATAAATTTGACCCATTCGCTAAATTCAGCTTTTTGTAACTTCTACATCTACATTAAACCCTTTACCTAAAATATAATGACAAATTAAGTTAGGTAGTAAATATAAGTAGACCTTTAATAACGATTTGGGCATTATGAGAATTTAAATTACGACGAATGGTGAAAAGTAGAAAAAGATAGATATAATTATTAAAGTTTAGTGCGCCATTTTGAAAACTTAGAAATTAAAATGTTGAATCATCATTAAGAAATTAAATGTTAAGATCCAATATTATAAAGTCAGAGTAATTTTTATGTCCATTTGTACAATATTTTCTTTTTTAAATTAATTTTGAGCTTAGTTCAATTACATTTTATTTACCTTTAAGATAATAATAATAATAATAATAATAATAATAATTTATCCGATAATTATACTGTATCACTCACATAATTAATTTTTAAAAGTTATTTTCATTCATAAATATTTAAATTTAGCAGAAATTGCACCTACTTTAATGAGATTACATGAAATATTCTTATTTATAAATATTTAAATTTAGGAAAAAATATACTTTATATATATCCCCTTTAACCAACCGTCATTTCCATCTGTTATTTTGTTTAAAAAATGTTATTTTTGTTCTCCTTTTAAATATTTTATTTTTTATTTAATCTTAGTCAATAATAATATTTTTTACATAAAATAAAAAAGTGTGTGTCATGTAATTAAAAATATAAAGTAAGTGAATGTTGTTTCATTAAAAACATAATAAAAATGAATTTCTATTAAAAAGACAAGAAAATTTAATATGATTTTATGAAAAGAATGAATATTTGCATAGTTAATATGATCATCAATTTAACCGAAGATTTTGTTGATTGTGGGCATTTTGTTTGGCAATGAATAGAATGGGCGCATGATTAAAGTGTTCTAGAAAGAAAGAAGATGTGGGGTCCAGTAAGTAATATAGTATCTTGATATATTGCTTTTTTCAAACATTGTGCGAGATGTTGAAACGGACGGCCAAAGTTACGCTAATTACAACCACTTCCCGACACGCACACACACGTTGTCTCATCTCATCCCTCATTAACTGCCCCAAACTTCCTCTTATTCTTTATCTCCCCACTCTACTCTCTTCTTTTCCTTTTCTACTCAACAAACTATCTTCTAATAACAAAAAATAATTTAAATCAAAATATCTCAGAACTACAAGTAAAAAAATGCTGGTATCTTTTTCTGCTGCCCGCCGCACCAACAACGTGTCAAACAGGCACCTCTTCTCTTTTTCTATTCTCTTTTTTACTTTTTTGCCCTCAACTTGTGGTCCCGCACCACGGCGCCGTGTACCGCCGCCTCTCCTCCAGCAGCCCCTGCCGGAACATGACGGAGCACTCCGGAAGCTCCCCGAGGTCGGCGAAGAGCAGCTCGTCCTCTTCCCTCATCGGCAGCAACGCCGACTCCACGTCAGCATGGTACGCTGCGGACATAATTGGGCTTTCGAGAACGGTGGACGTCGTTGTCTCCATCTCCCCCAGCCACCCCATCTCATCCGCGGTGGTGATCATGGATTCGTCCCCGCCCAGTTCCGCAAACTTCTCCTCCGGTTCTGGCTCCGGTTCGACCGGGTCCGTTACTGGTTCGGGCTCGGGCTTCTTTGTGGGCCTGGTGTTGTTTCTAGAAGCTGGCCAGGGATGGTTGTGGTCGGAGGAATAAGTGACGACCAACATTGTGGGGTCCACGCAGCTCCTTTCTACTTGTTTCCGTGCCGGGCACCCCTTCGAACTGCTACACCTGTAGTACCCTCTGTTGTACCACAACAATTTCTCAATTTCACTCATCAAATTCACCAACTTACAAAACAGTTACACTAGTTATTTCCGTTTCTTGTTTTCAGTTATTTCGTACACAAAAATAACGAAACATGAATACCAACACTTAAACGTTGTTGGAATGGAATTAACCTGGGATAAGGTGAACCCTTGATGGGTTTCTGCCCGTACTTTCTCCATGCCCACGAATCCGATGGTGGCGTGTTGCTCTCTCCTTTTAGCCTACACCCTTCTGTCTCCTTGATTGGGATTTGCACCACCCTTTTCTGTATTGCCCTCCTGCATGTTTCAACAAAGCCAATTCCTCTTTTCATTCACCCTTTTCACACATATACTCACTCTTTTGAAAAACCATACCCATACCCATACACACACTGTATGGAAAAAACGAAGCGGAAGAGAATTGAAGGTGCTGATGCACGTACAGAAATTCTGGGTATCAAGAATTGTTATAGTACTAGCGAAATCTAAGAATTTTGATACAGTGGTATTTTAGGTAAATAGCTTTGGACACTGAAAAAGAGAGAGAAGAAAAGGTTTGTGAATACGAATCCCAAAGTCTTGAAACCTTTGAGAGTAGCATACAATTTGTCACATGATTCCTTGGTTGTAACATTTAAAGTTGAAAGGAAGGTAGATGGAGTGGTAACCTTCTCTTTGATGAGGAAGTGGGGGAGGTGACAACGGCATCGATGTTGAAGAGAGAGGAAGAAGGAGGGGAGTCGGCAATGTTTTCTTGCGGTGGATCAGAGTCTTGACGGTTGTTGTTGGTGAGTTTAGTATCCATATGTGGAGATGGGGTGATGATGGAAAAGGGTTGTGTAGATTAACAGAAGAGAAGGGAATGAAGAGAATTAAGAAAGAAGAGGAGAGAGAAGGGGAAAGAAATGGCCTTTAAAAACGGGGCACCATGTTGACAGACTGGGTGGGTCTTTGTTTATTAGAGGACGTGAGGGCAAATACTTCATCATATCCGAACCAGCGCCAATTTATATGAATATGTATATGTCATTTGAAAGCAAACCCTGTTTCTTTACTACTTATTTTATGTCAAACTTTTCCTTAAGGATAAGCCCATTCATTACATTAATGTAACTAAGTCTACTCTTTTTGTCATATCTGCCCACCCTTTCCACCACAATTACTTAGTCTACTTTTTCTTATACTCTACGTACTGCTAACTCCTAATTTTAATTAGCTCCACCCTTTTTATATCAATATCATAATTCAACCTTTTTACTGCTTCAAATCACTTTTATAATACAAAAACTGCTTCCGTACTCCAAGTGCTTAGGCTAAATTCAAAATATATATATATTTTTTTAATTTCGCTAAACGTTAGAAATTTTGTTTCGCATTTCAGATTAAAATCATAGGGGTTTTAATATAGAGATTTTCTTTTATAAACATTTAAATTAGAAAAGAACATCATACTTTTTATGGATTAAAATTATACTTTAAAAACTATACGGAAATTAATAAAGGTGCCAAACTTTTCACCAAACATAAAAGGGCTGCGACGAAAGGGGCTGAAGGAAGAGTAGTTGCTCCCTTAAGCCAAAACAAAGGGAACCTTTTCCGTGGTAGAGGTAATAATAATTAAATTCCTATGTATTGCACTTCTTTAGTTAACCTACTTGTGAAAAGAAAACAAAAACACTCTCAACACTATATTTTATGCAACAGAAAGAAATTCAACGGGTGGAGATGAAAAAAATAAAATAAAAAAAAGACAAATTAGGATGTTCTTCTTGTTTGGGGCAAGATAATGATATACTCGTGTCAAATACTTTTTTTTTTGGAACTTAGTCTTTAGTATTCAGTTTTCAGTCTTCAATCTTCTATTTTCGATTTTGAGTTGGGAATACCTGTAAAAGATTTTTTAACACTCAAGTCAATCGTTTAACTGTCGGAGCTAATAAATACATATTTTGTATAGATGTTAGTCACCTTATGTATATATTGTGTTAGGTCCTTGGTCCATTGGGTCTATGTTACTATATGTATCGAAATTAATGTCCTAATTAATTAGCCTTTCGTATTGTTGAACCGTTATACCTCTATGTAAGATGGTTGATCTGATTACCAACGTAATTTGAACCCACTTGATTCTTAGTAATACATATAAATTTTGGATTTTTTCATTCAAAGAGATATTTGAAGTGAATTTAAAACAAAAAGTATTAGTTTTTTTTGTCATCTTAATTTGCTTACCATAAAAAATAGGATAATATTATAAATAAGAAAAGTAAATTATTTTAACAAACAAAATAAGTGAAGAGGTTATTATTAATCATACCGCCATATACATCAAATTTTAAAACTTTGTAAAATATATTTTACAGCAAAATACTATAAGAAAATCACTTTTGTAACTAATTAGATACCAATTTAAAAATTATTTATCAATAGTAGAAACTAATTTAGAAACCAATAATTTTTTTTAGTTTCTAAGATGGTATATAATTTAGTCACTATAATAACTAATTATTTTTTATCTCTAAAATTGGTTTCTATTTGAAGATTTTCTTGTAGTGAAAACTTGTCTAACCTGCAATTTAATTAAATTAATGATTAAATTTTATCTTATTTAGAAAATAAGAAAATGTTATGACAAATTGTTTATAAACGTTGTTATTTGTATAACTTTTACAAATAATATTTATAAATCCTTTTAATAATAATAAAATTTAAATGACTTACAAAAGAAAATTGCCAAATAATTTGCATAAAGATGGAAATAAAATTTACACAAGCTCAATCACTTATGCTATTTATGCTTTATGGCATTTAGAGTGTAATATTTACTTTATATATTTTATGATGCATGGTTAGTATTCAATAATTATCGTGATATTTTTTGTAACATTTAAGTTTTAGTACTTATGCCATAATCCTGATTTGAAATGAGAAAATTACATATGTGTTTGATGATTATAAAATAGCATTTTCTTAAAAGTGAACTAACTCTACAACTATGATTAATTAGTTCAACGTGACATCACTTTATACAGTCCCAACAACAAAAGTTACACCCTAATATTGCCATGGCCTTTTACTTGGTGGAGGTAGAATCTTAGAATTCTTCCCCAAAGCACCAGAACGTCCATAACAGGTTAAATACCTTGCAATAATAGTTTATTACCAAATAGAGAGAATTTGATGCACTAACAAAGGTGACATGCAAAAACTTGGTTTAATTCATTTGTCAACATATTATATAACTTATTTTTGTATTTACTTTTAATTATCTATGTCTAACAATTCCATAATAAGTTAGAATATCATGTATGTTTTTTTACTATTATCATAAAAATATATATTTTCAAAAACAATCCAAAACTTCCATCTTAAGTATTAAAACACTACATTACAATACTATCAAAGTGACGACACATTCAAAAAATAAATACTCTTAGATTGACAAGCCAAAAATTAAAATGAATAATTTGCAAATGTATCATCCCAAAAGAAGGACTTGTTTCAAACTTCTAAGATGAAGGATCCTTCTAATTAGGATACTGAATCTTTGAAATGATGCTTACAAACCTTTAATAAAGAAATAAAACAGCTTGACAACACAAAAATTAAAAAAAGGTAGTTAGACTAACTTTCACTACTCAAGGTTGTCCAAAAATATAAAAAAAATTCTCTCAAATGAATAAATGTCAATATAGAAAACAAAACAAACTTAACAAAAAAAAATAATAAATACTAACTCAGAAATGTGAATTTACTCTAATTTGCTAATAACACTATTTTAAGAGACACTTATAAATAAGGTTACAAATATTTAGACAATAACAATAAATACTAAAATGACAATATAATGTGAATTCATATTGACAATAATTTCAATAGAACATGTTAATTTGGAAAGAGTGATTGATTATTTTTTAATTGATATTTTTGACCCAAACCCAAAATAAATACATTTACCTACAAAATGTTAAAACATCCTACACTCGATGTAACATTGCAATATTTCATAACAAACTCATGATAATCTTAAGAGTTAATAAAATCATGTTTATGGTTCACTCATATCAATAATATTATTCATACAATGAAAAATCTAACAATTAAAGATAGACAATAAAGACATAAAATACAATTTATTATAATTTGAATTCCCTTTATCATCTTTAATGGTATTTATTTTAAATATTAATAAAGAGTCATCTCGCAATTTCAACTCTTCTTAAAATGTTTTTTTTTTAACTTAAAGTGTAAATATATTTGTATTACATTTTTAGTAAATTGCAATCCGTCTCTTCATCTTGATATAAGAAGAATAAATTATTTTTACAGAGGCAAAGCTCTTATGAATGGGTTGTGTATAGTATTAGATTATAAATAAAAAGATGTTCATCCACTTTTATTATCGTTAAGCATATATGTAAGTAATCAATCATTTGTTAATTAATAGGATAGGAAAAAAGAAGCAAAAGAACAAAAGTGAGCTAAACAACGGTCACGACCCAGAATACAATATATAGCTTTAAATATTGATGATTGTATGATCACATTTATTTGGATCTAAATTGTTGAGAATGGGTAGCTATCGAAAAGTTGAAGTAACATTTTAATTTTTGTTGATGACGTATCATTTAATATTCAGATCTCATTAGTTTTGACTGAGTCACTTATGGCTGGATCTGTCGCTCTCTGATGGGAAAGGGGTTGGAAGTACCTATTGGCCAATATGTCATAAAAAATATCAAACACCAAAAACAAATCATTTTTCTAATGTGCCTAAAAGCGTGAAGCAATGCAACAACTGTTTTATATTATTCATCATTTATTATCTCCAGCAACCCAAATTTTATATTGTCAACAATCCATTTTCTTTTTTTATTTTCCACATTTTTGTCAGAAAAATAATAACTAAACCAATCTGCAAATGAATCGATGGAAGAAAAAAAACGTATTTGATAGGTTTCTTGTTCCCCAAATTTTGACTTCCTTTCCTTACGGCACTAGTGATGCAAATTATTCTCCACCTTGAATAATTATAATTTGGCATCATAGTAACATACCCCCTACTTCTTCATATATTTATTTTCGCTCTTGTTTATTTTAAGGAAGATTGTTAAAGAATCTAAATCTTCTTATTACCAAAATAATCAAGGCCTGTTTATGACTCTTAATTAATAGATGCTTAATATTTGCTATTTATATAACAATCATCCCTAAATTGATGAAATTTCTAACCTTTTTTTGTTTGATCGTTTACCATCCCTATATTATTTTGCCCCGTCAAATCACCGCCACCTTTTTGTTAGATATTTCTTCCATTGTTTAGTTTCATATTTCAAACCCCTTAATTTACTTTCTTGATCTTGAATTTTCTTTCAGAAGTTCAAAAATAGATTAAATCTCCACACATCCAAATTGAGTCGGATAAATCTGTTTAAGAAGCTAAAACTCACTTAATATCTTCATTTGCAATATAAATCTAAATCGTTAACGTAAGTATCTTTAGAAATTATTCTCCAATGAGAATGTTATAATTTTAATATATTTGAATTATCACATAGAATGATAGCATTGTTTACTTTTCCTGAATCAGAGTGTTTTTAAAAATTATTATTCAATAAGAGTGTTGTTGGTATTTTTTTAATATGAGAGCCACTTATATTTTTTCCCCAAAATATTATTTTTCTTTCTAATTTTAAATTAAAGTTTTAATATTTTAAAAATATTAATAACTAAAAGTAACCTTCATCCCAGTACATTTCTTTATTTAAAATACAAAATATAATTTATTACGAATTTCATTGTAATATATTTATATATTTTTAAAATATTTACTTATTATGAATTTAAGTTATATAAAAATGTTTATCTTACGAACAGAATATTTAACGATTTGCTTTATAAAATAATTTGAAAATTGATAATTAAATTTAAACTGTATCTTCTAATTTATTTAATAAGAAAATTATAAGGTGTTTATGAGATATATTAGAATTAGTTTTAAAATTACACCACGGATAGTTGGGTTCAGGTGAGTGAGCTTAGTAATTTTAATGGGTGTTAACAGTAAGCCAGCTTCTCTCTTTTACATTCAAAAAATACATAACGAGATTAATTTTTTTTTCAACATTTTCCCATGAACTCTTTATTCACTACCCTCTGCTTCCTCCAAATTTAATGATGAGATATACAATGAGATCATAAGTCTTAATTACAAATATAAAAAACTTAATAAACTTTTTCAAAAGTTATCGGGTTTTTTTTAACTATTTATATGACTTCTTTTCCATAAAGGATGGACATGTATGACTTTTTTCCATAAAGGATGAATATGTATGAGATAGTTTGTTAAATTTAAGTATTATGTCCTTTTTAATGAAACAAATTTAAACTTAATATATTTATATTTATCAAATTGTCATAAATTTTAATCATACAATGATAAAAAGGTATTTATGTCTCTAATTTTACTTTAAATTGACATGCATTGCTTGTTTATGAAACAAAATTAAATGAATCTAGGTGTTAAATTTAGAAAAATAGTAAGCATTTTAATTACTTTTTACTTATATAATTTATTATTTATTATTTCATGATATATTAACTTTATTTTAAATAAATGATAATGTAAGAATTCAACCATTTAAAAATCCTACTACAGTAAAAGGACTTAATTGCAGTATATTTTAAAAAATACAAGTTTTGTATAGTAGAAGGGAATTTGTGGAATGAGGAAAACTCTATAATCAATATATTTTTATCCGTGTTTTACAAATGAAAGGGAATATGTGCAAGGAGTTAAAATATAGGATTTTGATAATCTTACGTTCAATTTTTTTTTAATATTATTTAGTTACAAATTTAGTTTTGTTATTTACCTATGATTTTTAAAGTTTAAGATATGATTAATTATTTTTTTAAGTTACATTTGAATTTTTATTTAGTTTATTGGAGTTTATAAAGAATAATGGCAATTTTATGATCCCAATGTGCAGTGATGTGGTCGCAAACCAAACCAGTGGAATGTAAGTCACATGCTTTGAAGAATCAGGATCCATGTAACCTGCAAGTCGCATTTAATTTGAAGATTTGCCCCCACTCTTCTTAAGTACTTTCATTTCAGTTTTTCAACCAAACACCATAATGAGGGTATTAGTTAAATATATATGTGTATTTTCTATTTACAATAAGATACATAGTTCTTTAATTACAATTTAAGTCATAACATGTGTTATAATAAAGTAAAAAAAACAACAAAATTCATCTTAAGAGAAGGAAGGCACATAACCTACAACAATAATTCTTTAACTAGTAATAAAATTGCTGTCTTACTCAGTTTCGGGTGTTTTCTTCCTGCACCTTGATAATTTTTTTTGACACTCCCGTTAGACAAAAAAATCCATTTAATCTTTAAAAAATACATTTTTATTCTAGAATTTGGTAAAATATCGTCTAAATTTTATAATCCACAATATTTAAAAAAAACATGTTACAGATTATAAAATTTGAAAAGTATTAATATCTTCTAAATTCTATAATTCATAATATAATTTTTTTAAGAAAAAAAATACATTAGGGATTATTGAATATAAAAGGTATTTTCAAAAGTATTTCTGTATTCTATAATATGAAATGTATTTTTTTTAAACATATTTCAAATTATAGAATTCATAAGGTATTTTTATAAATATTTAGAAAAATGTACATTTTAGATTCTATAATTTAAAACGTATTCTTTTTAAGAAATATATTCTTAATTATAGAATCCAGAAAGTATTTTTGGAAAAAAAATCAATAAAATACAATCTTGATATTTTAAGAAATATGGGATGCTGAAAAAAAATTATGGAGGTGCAGGAAGAAAACAGCTCAGCCTGGTCAGGCACACAAGATGTAAAAATCAGATTGGCCAAATTTCTTATGGACCACAATTTTGTTGTTGTTATTTGGTCATCGATTGAGCCCATTAATCCATTTCCCCCCTAAATTTATACAATTCATACAATATGATTTTTAAAAATATCAAACAAATATCTTCTAGTGATTATTCTCTGGACCAAATGATCCTAATAATTTTTTAACCTAAAATCTAGAACCCATGATCTTATATACAGGTTGTTCGATGGACCCATCTGATTTTACTAACTTCACACAAATGTATCTTCCTTCTTGAAACAGGTACACATAGCCACATTAACTAAACAATATCAACATGGATTCTATTGAAATAAAAATAACCCAATATAAACCTAATTCCATTTGTATCTCTGGAGAATGTGAGCTCTCAGATCAATCTCACTACACCCAAATTCAATTTATTTTTAAGATGCTCATAACTGTTTTTAATTTCACTGCTGAAAATTTATTCATTCCTAAATCATTGGGAACAATCCTCACATTGTTTATAATTTTTTACCAACATTATGTGTTTAACGGAGTTATGTTCCAGCACATAGAAACCAAGGGCAGGTGTGTCAGGCATTAACCAAAAAAATGTCATACGCACATAGGTGATTCTTTATTAACTAGTTTGAGAAATTGGTTTATATAAAAGATGAAGGTGAAATTGGTATTAACTAGTTTGAGATACACAAGATGTTGAGAACACTAAAGTGATTGAAAAAGTCATAAATCACACTTTTTATCAAACTTCGGCAAGTCCTTTTCACCACTCTGTTTTCCAATAGCTTTTACAAGTGCTTCACTAACATCCCTTACATCCAGGGTCTGGTCCTCAGCCACGACAATGGCTTCCAAAGAAAAACCATTTTCGCATGAAACTTTTGCTTGTTGAACGTTCAGACACATCTCATCAAATGCCTCTAAAATGGCCACTAGCGTGTTACTCCCCTTCTCACAGGTGACCTTCACCATGAAAGTTCCTGCCCTTACCTTCTCTATTTTCACATCCTGCCACATTTTTTTGCAACATTAAATGTAGAAACAATATTCATGTATATTATGTCATTAGCACACATTTTTTCCTTAATTGTCATATAATCAAAATAATACATATAACAAGTCTCATAATAAACTAATCTTTGAAATCGAATCAGACTCAAACTAAAATTTTAAAATAGTTGATGGAGTTAAGATACCTATGGGTGTTTTCATTTTTGTATATAGGTCTTGTTTTTCTAATGAAGAAAAGGTTAAGAGAATAGAAATACCTTGTTCTCTTTGACATGGTTCAATAGCTTAATGTGCTCTCCTCTGGTGGCCAGTAGGTTTTCATAATGTCTTTTGACAGTTTCCAAGGCGAGCTTTAGCTTGTACAAGCGCAGAACGGTGCTATTGGCAATGGAGGTTCTCTTGGCCTACAAAAAACAGAAACAACTTCAGTGTATGAAGAAATAAATTCTCTGCAATTTTGAAGTCATGGGAAAGAAATTGAGAAAGAGAGGTTGTAATAGATGGTGTTAGATTGCATTACAGAATTTGAGCTGGTAAGGACTCGCAGAATGTGAAGTTTTCTGCGCAGTGATATCCTCTTCTGCACCCTGCAAGCCATCTTCTCTATCTTTATCTCTATCTCTATCTCTCTATTGAAAGTTAAATTGGGAGTAGTTAACTTTGCAGGGTATTTATAGCTGGTGATTGGAGTGATGTTTCTTGGATTCTTGCCATTTCAAATTGATAAAAATAGTCCATTGCTACCATGAGTTTCTCTGTATGAAATTAAAAAAAAAAAAAAAAACTTGAGATATAAAGAGTTAAAGACTATCTGACACCACCATACCTATTACACATATAGAGAGACACGGGGAAAAGAGGAAAAGGAAAGGCACTGACTAGACTGTGAAATGATAAGAAAATGAATAGCGACAAAGAGACATAAGGTTGGTGTAAAAACCAAAATTTGTTATCAGTAAAATATATTTGAATAAAATTATTTTAAAGTTACTAAGCTTGATTCATTTATTCTCTTCAAAATTATGGAATTTTCATTAGCGCAAAAATTCGCTCATAGGTTTATCATTTAAAAAAAAGCAACGATTAAACACCTCTACATAGAAACAAGTTTTAAAATTTACAAAGTAGTGATCATGAATGCATGCATTTAAACTAAAATAAACTAGGTAGTTTTGCCTTAAAAAATGTTTAGTTTTTAATATATTCTTTATCCAAGAATATATTCATGTCATTTCCATCTTATCTTTAAAGTTTTCATTCATTATGTGTACTTTGTATAATATTTTAATTATTTGTTTGTTTAATTTATATATACTTCCTCAGATGAATTTTGAAACTCATTAGAATGAAATAAACTAAAAATTTATACAGGAAAATGATTGCTTACTTACTTGTAACAAAGTATATATACCAAGTTTTATTTTGAAAAAACAATTCTAAAATTATGATTCAGGATTAACATATGTTTATAATAACTAAAGAAAGTATAATTTTTTCCCAATGAATGATTCAACATTCATATAACTTTAATCTATCTGTTCTTTTCTAAGTATTTAGATGATTTTAAATTCTTTTGAAATAAACATGTATTCTCGAACGAAATTTTAAGCAGCTTCTTTTTTAAATTTAGACATATGTTGTATACTAGCTAGGGATAATGATAGATAAGCTATGACATGATATTATTTGAACTCATATAAATGACTCAAAAAATCATGACAGGTGATATCAGACCCATTCTAACCAGAAGTTACATTAATTCATAAAATGGAACTGATGAATGAACTCAATATCCTATAAAGTATGATTTTTGGACCTATTATATTTTAGTTTAGTTCATTTGGGTTGTATAATTTCATTATACTACACTCCCAAACCATTAAATTTGAAAGTATGAGTCTAGCTTGATTTTGAAGAAGCAAAATGAGGTTTTGATTTGAGATTTGTGTGACAGTGGTTCTGGATATGTAAGTACATTGTAAATGAAAAAAGGTGTGAGAAGTACAGAGTTTTAGTAATTTCTCATTTCTCAATGTGGTTGAAGAGAAGGGGTAGCAGAGTTGGTTGGTGAAAGGGATGTGTAGGAAGCAGAGAAAGTGAAGAAGGGAGCATGAAAAGGTGGATGATATAGTTGTGAGAGTGTTAAAATTTGCATGGGAAGGGATGTAGGAAGTGAAGCAATCCAATGGACAATAAGAGAGGATGGTCTTTCTCAGTCAGAAATAATAGATATGAGTTCAGTGACTGGCAATGAGACATAAGAATACATGCATGCACATTCACACACACACACTTCACGGGCCTCTCTTTGCCTTTGTCTCTCTCTCTCTCTCTGCATTCCCTTGCACCCCATGCCAAATCTTCACTTGCTAGTGGCCACAGTTGTATCACATGGACTGACACACTTTCTGTATTATTCTTTATATCGTTCCCTTTTTCGATTTCAGATTCGCTGCTTGGCTTCTACCTACTTCAATTAATTCATAAAGTATAAATTAGGTACTGCAACACTCATCCAATCATTATAATATTGCTTTATGCTAATTCTATGTTTACTCTATCCTTAAGTTTACAACTTATTTAGATCATTTTTTTATGAGCTCAATTTAAAATGGAGAAATAAATTTTAAATTAATTTTTTCTTAACTTCAAATTAATTTATATACACATTCAAAAAACAAAAATTAGAAAAGATATATGAATGAGTTTTTACAAATTCGCTTATATATAGGTTAATTCTAATTTATATAAATTTTTTTATTTTTATTTTTATTTTATTTTTTTTCTACAAATTTAAAGAGAACCTCATCTGAACAAACCTTAGTAAAATAGACATGAATCTAAGTTCTAAATGATTTTCTAAATTTACATTTCCTAATGAAAAATTATACATAAATGTTATTTCTCTCTCTTATTATAATCTATCAAATACTAATTTTGATACCTTTATCTTTCTTTATTGTGTCATGTTTTTTATGGTTATATATATTTATTACTTCTCTCTTTTTTTTATACTGAGGACTAATGGTATATAAATATTCACATAATATTTATTTCAGAAGTGAATGAGTGAAAAAAAAAGAAAAGAAAAGAGAAAGACAATAAAAAATAAGACTGTTTAGATTAAAAGAAAAAAGAAAAAAAAAACAGAAAAGGAAGTATATTTATTTATTTTAATGCTTTTATTTTATTTTAATTATTTATTTTAGTATAACTTTTTTTAATATTAATAAAATATTATTTACATACTCTTTAACATAGCTTATCATGTGATATACATATATACCTATCTATACCTATATATAGAGATGATTCTCCTCTTTAACTACCTTAATTTTTTTTTTTTTTCATATTTTATTCTTATATTCATATTTGATTTTATTTCAGTATTATGATTATTTTTTCATTATATTTGCCACAAAACAGTTTTTATATTTGAAAACAGTTTAACAACGCGTTTTCAAGGAAAAGTTTTCCAAGAGAACAATTTTAAAATTGATTTAAATAAAGGCACAAGAGTACGTTATATTATTATTCGAAACTAGTTTTTGAAAAATGAAAATGTGTAAAAGAAAATAGGAGTCTGCGTTGTGCTTTCTTCTCCTATTTTTACATAATGGAAGAGTTTTATTTATATGGGAGAATCAAGCAAAGGCTTAACCCCGAACTTTACTTAACAATCGACCATAACCTCTAGCGACGACCATGATTTACTGTGCAATGACCGCCACTCTTATGCTTCAGAGGACGTCTACTAATCCTCGAAGCGCCACCACCACCACCGCCACCATGGAAGCAGAAAAAGCACAGTGAAGAAAGTGAACGACATTGTGAAGTGCTTGGATGACTCCTTTTTCAATTCTGCCCATTGCGGGATGACAATTTCAAAGAGGGAGAAATTATTGAAGAAGACAATTGATATCGCAAAACTATAGCTAGTCATTCCAAGATCAAAATGTTCAATACAACAACGCAACTTTGGTACATTGATTAAAATTTTGTACAATTTATTTATTTTAAAATCATTGGATTCGTCCATCATGTCGTTGAGAAAAAAAATATCATTATATATTAGATATTTCAATTTATCCACTCGGTAGTCTTTTCTTCCACAATATGTAAATTTCGTTTTCCACCCGTCGAGAAACTTATGAGATTTTCAATAAAAAAAAATAAAGATATAATAAGTTAAAATTTGTAAAATAAATTTATAATTATAATAAATACAAAAATTTATATTGATGGAAACAGTTAAGTTAAACTAGTATATATATATATATATATATATATATATATATTTAAAAAAATTTGGAAAGTTTTTTTCTTAAAGAAAGAGTGGTGTGGTGGATATATGGTTAGAAAAATGTTTAAGATTAATTATAAATAAAAGATTATTGATATTGGAAATTATCACTTACTTAATGCAGTTTTATGAAAACTATGTACATTGCTACTTCTGAACCGAAACCAAAGTAAAAACAAAAACCAAACCCGTAGGAAGACAACGTAGAAAGAGTATAAAAAGAAAAGGAATCTCTGAAATATTATTGATTTTTAAAATATATACGAAAAATACGTAAATTTATGATACAATTAAAAATAAAATAAAATAAAAAATAATATATATATATATATATATAAACATAAGTTTATAAAAATAGAAAATAAAAATATATAATGTTTAGAAATATAGAAATACATAAATTTACGATAAATTAAAATATTAAGATATGAATTTATAATTTATATATATAAATGATAAAAATAAAAAATCAGATACACAGACATAATAACACTTCCCACTAGTATTAATAAAATATTTAGGATATAATATTATTCCTTGAACACAATTAATTATATCGTAAATAATTACCTATGCTTTCAAATACAATAAATTATATAAAAAAAGTTACAATTCTTTTATATTTGTACAGAAAATTGTGCATATATTTTTCGAGGCATTAGTGTAGCTTGACATATATATAAAACATTCTTATATTTAACAAAGAAGTACACAAATAAATCATTTTGTCACATCAACAACTACATATACATAATCTGTACTTGGTGCAGAGATGGAAGAAAGGAACTTAGTAATTAATTATTGGGTATATTAATTTTAAATTTTATATTTAAAATTGAATTATATATAGGATTGGTTTATAACAATCAGATAAAGGGTGATTTACAGTTATTATCTATTGTGAGTTTCCTATATATAAAGTTAGAGCAATGATACGTGGATATCTTGCTCCATTATACAACTCCTTATTAATGATATAAAAAAAATATTTTAATTATTTTTATGTAAAATTTGAAATGTTAAACTAAAAAAAAGGTTGTATAGTGGAATAAAGGTTGTCATTTTATCATTTTTCATAAAGTTAAGGAATAAAGTTAAGGAATAGCAGGGTTTTAATAATTGTTGTAACATGAATCAGAATTAGATTGAATGGATAATGAAAGGAGTTTAGAGAATTAGAAATTGATTATTTAATATAAACCAATGGTGGTTTAGTGTGTGGTGAATGTGTGTTATATTATAATCCAAGTTGAAGGAAAGAGTTTGGTCATTCGCTAAAGGTAGAAATGACAAACACATAGCACATAAGGTGCATAAAAGAACATGGAAAGGAGTTGTCCACTACTGAATGATCTCATTCTTGCATTGTTGCAGAGGCAAGCACTAGCAATACAAGAGGCAAAAAGAAGGTTTGGAATTTAGTAGTTGCATGCCTCCTTAAATTGCTCTTATTAGCCTTGTTTTGTTGTTGCCACTAATATCTCTTTTTGAAGGCTACTAGCTGCTACGTGAAAGAGGACTACTTTATTGTCTCCTCATGCACCAATGATAAAAACTTCATCCTTCCATCGGTTTTACTTGTCCATTTGTGTTTGACATGTCTCTCTCTGAATGGGAAAAAGGAAGCTAGATTTGTATCTATTCATTGGCTTCTAGCTAAAAGCTCTATACTTTTCATCTGCTTATATCCTTCATGGAATCTAGACTCACATGCTCTAAATAAGGGAGCAATATTTTCTATACCACCAAACCTGTGTGTCATGCCCGGATTTTACCTTCCAGAGAAGCTCACTGTAACCACAAAAACAAAACCACCATCACCCATCACACTTCGCAGACATCACCTTAGAGTGGTTTCGATGTTAGAATATTATTACCATCCAAAAGCAAAAGTTGTACACAATTTCATTCATAAATTTATATGGATATTTAACAAAATTCACCAGTTTACTCTTTCTCTTCAGCTAAGATTCGTCTAGGGAGGCTAACATGTCAGAGTATTAAGGATAGATACAGGTTTTTATTTCCCGTACTAGTGTAATTTGATTTCAAATTTTTGTAAATAGGTAAATTATTTTTTTTATTTTTTATTTGGGCGAATTGTATATAAAGAGTACAATTTGTCCATAACAGTGTAATTTGATTTCGAATTTTCGTAAATGGACAAATTATTTTTTTTTATTTTGGATTTCGGCAAATTGTGATAGGAGTATGGACTAATTATGAAAAAATGCCATTTAAATTCATGATTTTTGAAAATTTCAAAACATTGTATGTGGTAAATATGAGTTTTGTGTAAATCCTGTGTGCAAATTATTTCTAAATAAATCTACGTCAGAAATATGATTTTAATTAGCAGACAATTGTTCAAAAATTATACATGTAAAAAATATTTTCAAAAAAATATTGTATAGATGAAATCGTATTACATTTTAAAAAAAATCAATTTATCTACGTAACGAAAACAGAACTATTATCTATGACAATTATTAGTAGAGTTCAAACTAAACTGTAGCAGGTGAGACTTAAAGCCAAGTCCTTTGATTAAAAAAGTTTTTTTGTCATGTTATGATTATTATTATATATATTAATATGATTATCAATATTAATATAATTAATAATATAAATATTATTAATATTATTCATATTGCTGATAAAAAATAAAAAAATTAATATTATTTATGTATTTAATATCATTCATATTATTAATTTTATTAATATTATTAATTTAGATATTTGTGGGTAATAGTTGGTAGGTAATAGAGATCCATGAGTAATAGTTGGTAATAGATATTTGTATGTAATAGAGATTCGTGGGTAATAGTTGGTAGATAATAAAGATCCGTGGGTAATAGTTGATAAATAATACTGAATTTACCTATGAATTCAGATCTGTAGGTAATATCCATAGGTAATGTTGTCCGTATGTTATATCCGTAGGTAATGCTAAATTTACTTACGAATTTAGATTTGTGGATAAAAATTCGTAGATAATACTAAATTTTTTTGTAGTAATAACTTAATTTCAGTGATTTTTTTGGGAAGAAAACTTAATTATTTATTTAAATGATGGAATAATCTAAGAAAATTTTAGTTGTGTTATTTTGATTGAAAATAATGTAAAAAAAAGTAACAATGGTAGTCAAATTCAAATATAAGATGCTAAAAATCTTAAACCTAAATTTAATTACTTTTAAATATGAGACCTCATATTTTGAGGATTTAATTAGATATTTGACCCACATTTTACACTAGAAGAAATTTATTACATAAAAATCAATTTTAGAGATAAAAAATAATTACTTATTATATTGACTAAATTAGATAATATTTTAGAGACTAACAAAATTATTGGTATAAGTAGTTCTATTATTAAATAAACTGATAAACTACTTTCTAAATTGATATCTAATTAGTTACTAAGGTTTTAAAGTTGGTTGTTAAAACATTGATAGCTAATTAAATACCAATTTAAAAATTAATATATACATTTTATTAATTTTTAGTTTCTAAAATAATATCTAATTTAGTTATAATAATTAATTATTTTTTATTTTAAAATTAATTTTTATTTAATAATTTGTTTGTAGTTTTTAAATATGGTTTATTGTTTGCAATTTTCCTTCGCATGCATCACCAGGTAGGCACTGCAGTGGTGATGTCCTTCCCTTTGTCGTGGACTTAAAATGTTGGGCTCAAACTCTTTAATGAAAAGTCAACCTTCTTGAGTTCATACTGGCCCAATATCGTGACAAAAAAAGTACGTATGTTTTTATCTGTAACTGATGGGCTAATTGCGTTGGTCCAATTTTACCTTTTCAAATTCTTTTGGTGTTATTTAGTAACAAAAGAATCAATAATTAAAGTTTAAAAAAAGCCTAATTAAATAAGACTCTCTCTTCAAACAACATTTGAGCATGGTATCTCTAAAATGAAATTATTTTGGATTACTTTTTTTATGAATAGTTATGAAGTTATGCCTGTGTTATTATTTGTCTTTTTAGCAAATATTTATTACATATTTTAATTTAGTCCCTAAGTTATCAAATCATTTATATTTCAAAATTATAAAGATTTTAATTTTAATTTTAAAAAAAATATTTTATAGTTTTGAACCGTATTTTGTTATTAATATTTAAATATAGTACTTGTATGTTTTAAGTTTCTGAATCTCAACATTAAATTTTTTCTTAAAATATTTTAAAACAATAATCAAATTTTAAATTTAAACATTCACAATTTTTGTATTTAAATAAAAATAATTTAATTAGTTACGGGCTAACTTAAAATGTCTAATAATTTTATAATTATAATTAGATAACCAAAAAAAAAAATACTGTAACTAATAACTATTGGGGTAAAAATTAACTATAACAAAAATGCTTAAATTTAAAAGGATACAACAATATTTTTCTTAAAATTTTAACGTCATTTGTAAAGTGATATTTTCTAAACACATATTCATTTCTCATACCGTATACAATTTATGTGTTGAAAAGATGCCTCCAATGCCTTTTCTCTTTTCAATACTTCTACATAAATTAATCAGAAAGACAAAAGATCGCAATAATGGAATATTAATATTTTTAAAAGCTAGAAAAGGAAAGTTCCTTATACGTGCTTTGCTTTTCAAAATAAATTAATCAAAATTTCTATTTTAGTCCCATCAATATAATAAGCAGAACCAAACATAACCATAAACTGTTGTGTTGGAGGAATTGGACTTCGACTTTTGCAGCTTTGAATGGCCACCAACGTTTATATGTACCACAAAAAATTTGGAGAAACAAATTATGTTTTCCCTTTTGTTTCTCCTTTGCTGAAGCTTAGCAGTTGTGTGAAAAAATAATTCACCATAAAGGATGGTTCGCATAGAAAAGAATAAAACCATATGAAAGGACACATGCAACGCAAAATAAAGGCATAGTTCCTTTGGATATGCCATCCTAAGAGCCATAAATATGGTTTCCAAAGGCATTTATCTATGTGTGTGAGAGTGGGTCTTCCTAGTTGCAGCTGCATTACAGGGCAAGTTCTCCATTGGCAGGTAGCCACTATGATGCATGCATCTCATGCTTGCAACTTTCTTAGCGTGCAATCTGCCAAAGGAGATTTGCCCAGCGATTCTCCTGCAACAACTCAATGCTTCATGGAAACACCATTCCTTATACTTTTCTCAGCATCTTATATCTATTTACAAACATTTCTTCTAGGTCTAAATGATGAAGTTGAAACATTCATTTTGTTTTTTTTTTATCAGCAGAAACATTCATGTTGTATTTGGAAAATCATATTTCCCTATTTTTTTTGTCCAGTGAGGTTTTTTTTATTTTATACTGAGTGAATAGTGGATAGTTATAGCAGACCTAGTTAGATTGCTTGGCTGTATTATTTATATCTAGTTTTAACGAGTCCTTATTTAACACATTACTTGTTTTTTTTATTTTGTCATTTAAGGTGAATGAACTCCACCAATTATATGTCAAACTAGCATCTTTGTATCTCTCTTCTTTTCAAAGCTTTGTTCACACTATAACATTTTCATCCACATATAATGTAAATATAAATGTGATAATGTTTTTACTAACTCATACATTAATTTTCTTCAATTTATGATATTACCATTAAAAATAAAAACATTTTATAATATATAAATAGGTATAAATATCATCTTATAAATTGATTTTACAAAATTGAGTTAGATTACTAATCAAATTAGTTAATTTTTTATACAATCTCAAATAATTAAATATCATAATTATCACTACAAGAAAATCATGAAATAGAAACCAATTTTTAGATACAAAAAATAATTAGTTGTTATAGTGACTAAACTAAATATCATTTTAGATACTAAAAAATTCTGGTTTATAAATTAGTTTCTATTATTGTTAAATGATCTCTAAATTGGTATCTAATTAGCAATCAACGTTTTTGCTACCAAATTTAAAATCTAAATAATTGGTAGTTTTTGCAACTAATTATTTTTTTGTCTCTAAAAATTGGTTTCTATTTCATGATTTTCTTGTAGTGTATTTATGATCCACCTCTTAAGTATTTTCCTTAATTTAATTTATTCTTTGATGATAAAAAAAATATTTATAACCTAAATACACTCCCTTGCTTGCTTGCATTAGGTTTACATGTCATTGTTAACACCAATTGGAAGATGAATTTCTCTTCTATAAGGAATGAACAAATGCCACGATGGGATGAAGAAGATGTTTGTGCAATTAAGATCTAGTAAAAATATAAATTGGGTGAGTCAAATCAATAATAAGGCATTCACAGTTAGTTTCAGGAAGGACTTAAAGTGCTTCATGCACTTTGTGAGCACAAGTTTTGAAGGATAATAATAATCTTAATTGGTTAAAGTAGCTCTCTTTCTCCAATAAGAATATAACAAGCAGCACATAATCCAAATCTTTGCGCTGCTTCTAGTTTCAACATAAACAACTTTTGGGGTCAATAATTAATAATAGTGTTTGCTAGTCACCAATAACAAATCTCTAGTGCGTGTAGAAGCCAAGGAGGATGTGCTGCAGAATCTTCTTTCTGCATAATGGTCCCATTTCTTTTTTCTTCCCAACAAATTAAAATCAGATTCCTTATGAATTTGTTTACACAAAATCTGAAAACATATATTCTTATTGATCACTCTCCGTTGAAAGGTACTTTAATTCTGACCTAACATGTTCCTATATGTACACATAATTTTTTTCCCTTTCTGATACTTTGTTGGTTCTTTATTTAGTGATTCTATTCTATTTCTAAGTTATGTTCGCCACATATGTTACTTAATATGTTTCACAGTAGCTAAAACAGTGGGCATATTTTTATTTGTAGGGTCTCTTCAAAATGCTTCCACCGAGCCTAGGTTTTTCTTTGAGGCTAAGTTTGTTTCAGGGGAAGTAGAAAAAGGAAATAGGAAAAGAAAAATATAGGATGCAAATGTAAAATTTGTGTTATTTATTTGAGAAAAGAAAGAAGTCTTCTTCTTAATTATATTCTCACAGATGGAAATGTTTATTGTATTTACTCTTTTTATGTGATTGTTTAAAAGGTATAATATTTTATAACATAACAAATAACAAATAATTTTATTTTACAGAAAATATGCAAAGAAATGTTTAATGTTTTAGTTAAATTTAATTTTGTAATTAGTCTATAAAGATGATTTTTATACTACTCATCTATTTATTTCTACTCACTTTAATTAATTTAAACATGTATTTTCTATTCATATAAATAATACAATTTTTTATGTTCTATTTCTATCATTTATATTTATTTTCACTATATTTCATTTATAATTAATTCAAAATTTATTTATCTCATTTTCTTATATTTAAAAGTGCAGTATAAATTGGCGGAATCAGTTATCAAATTTTGACTCAAAATTAAAATAATTCATATTCGTCCCTCCATCGTTGAAACATCGGTTTTTAATATGATCTTTCATTATATTTTAATTTTATTTTTATATGTTTCTTAATTTTTTTTAACAATATATTATTAGAATTAAGACCAAACTGTCTAGGATACTCCAAGATCCATTGGAAAGCATACTTATAAACAAAAAAATGTATCCGACATCAGTATTTAAAAGACATGTCAGACCATTTTTGTATGAAAAAAAAAACGTATAAAAAGACAGAATACAAACTATGTCAAAGAATAATTCCTTGTAAAAATTGCTGTTGTAAAACATTTATTACATTAAGCATATAAACAGATTAAATACTTCTTAATTAGTATCTTTTAATGCATATTTAGTCATCTTTAAATTAAATAGTAATCAAATTTAAAATAAAAAATAATTAATTCATTGCATTAATTAATTTAGATATTATTTTAAAAACTAAAAAATTATTGATTATATTATTAATAAAAATTTATAAAATAATTTTTAAATTGATATCTAAATTAACTACCAAAATTTTAAGATAAAATATAAAATATATACCAAAATATGAGTATTGGAAATCTAACTTTGAATTCAAAACATATAACGAATAATTATAATACTGAACTTCACAAAATAAAAGTGCAACCCTTCTTTGCAAATTGTCTTACATTATATATGTAAAATCTTCTAATAACAAATAACATGAGAATTTCTTCATGAGAATTTCCTGTGTTTGCATCCATCATGAGAATTTCTTCTACCTAAGAAATTAATTTTTTATGAGAGTTTCGTTTCAGAAGAAAGGTTTGCAGCAGTTTTGGAGCAATTAGCTTGCCGGATGCCAATAAATGGTAAAACCAATATAAACAAGCAAACTTTTAAAACATCAATATAATTTGGTTTCATCGTGCAAAATAATAGAAATGCTCGATTTTTTTTCATCAAAAAACCCATTACAAGCGAAATATTTGATCATTTATAATATGTTTATTTACATATCAATCTATTAATTAATCGACACGTATCTTTTTTTTTTTCAGCACACTGGCATGTATTTGGAAATATTCTTTAGAATATTTCTTACGCTAGAATATTTCTGGAAACAACAACGCTACAATGAATTATTTAGAGAAATACTAATTTAATGAAAAAATAATAATCATATTTGAGAGCTTTTAGAACCAAAATTCACACCTTTTAGACACAACTAAATTTAATAATATTGACAATTGAAATCTAAATAATGAAATATGTAATTTATTGAATTATTGACCGGAAAAAGTATATGATTTCGGTTTCTTACAAGTTCGGACTTCCCTTAGTAACTTTTTTATTTTCTATTTCTGGTTGGCTTTTAGGTTTAGTGGTTTTTTAGTCTTTCAATTCTCTCGCCTCTACCAAATGACTGGAGAACTTGTTAAGATACATACTCTAACGCTTAAGTTAGTCTGATATGTAGGTGTGAGAGTTGAAAAGTTACATGTGATACTTAGTTGTGTCTGTTATTTATACTTTTTGATTGGATCCTCATTGTCATGAGCCTACTCGTAGGGCCCAAAAGGAGACCTAATTACACCTTAATTTTGTTTTGCAAATAAATTGACTTAATACTGATTAAGTGACATTTAAGAGTCTTGTTTGGATTTAAGTAAACCGAGAGGCCGTCGGCCATCCGACCATTCGACCAACTGGTAGTACATTCATCCGACTAACTTTAGAAGTTAAATAATTGGTAACTAAAACATTAGTAACTAATTATATACCAATTTAGAAATTATTTATCAATAATAAAAACTAATTAAGATACTAATAATTTTTTTAGTCTATAAAATAATATCTATTTTACTCAATATAACAACTAATTATTTTTTATCTCTAAAATTGGTTTCTATTTAATTATTTTCTACTAGTATTTTCTTTTTTGAAAACAATTAAAAATGTCAAGATTTTTTTTTTTGAATAAAATATAATTTCTATAAATTTACCAAGCTGAATTCCAAATAAAAATAATAAATTTTGAGGAAGCTATAACAGCTGGAAAGAAAGGTTCCAGCTTTAAAAATTACCTTGATTTTTCACTTTAAAAAGATGGTTCACAAAGGATTAGAGAAAACCATACGAAAGGGTGAGAGGCAGTACAAAATGAGGCATAATTCGAAGGGATATGCTGAGTCTAGGAAGCCATAAATAACATTTCCAATAGCCATTTACTTGGTATACCTTCCCACTTGCAGATGCATATTACAGGGCAACTTCTCCTTTGGCAGTTTAGTATACTATCTTACTCAAATTATATATATGCATAGTTACAACCTGCCAAAGAAGATTTGCCCAGTGATTCTCCTGCATGCTACTATATAATATCATCTCCTATTCTCTTAGGATCATTTTTCCTTGCATCTTTCACTCAAGTTTATGTTCATTTACATTACCTATTTCTGCTTTGAGTTGAAAAAAGTGTGAAGCCGGAATGATATTGTTTCAAGTATACTAAGAAAGAAGCTACCATTTGAAATGTACTTTAATGTCATTTAGCTAAATTTAATTTCCTCCTCAATATCAAAATACCTTTTCAATAAGGTATATCAAATTTGTGCATTTTCTTTCTTATCCCTCTAATCTGACTTTTGTAATCATTTTTTGTAGAATGTTGTGTGTGTTTTTTCATCTCAAAACTTAAAACCGTAGAATTTTTTTTGTTGGAATTGTTCTAACATGACCAAATATTTCTTTACGCGTTATGTTATATGTCTTTGAATTTTTAGGTCTTTGATCTAGAAGTACTTACGATTATACTATAATATTTAATATTTAAGTCAATTTCGATTTAAATTAAGGGTATATTTTGAAAGTCATATATATTTTTTATTTTTATTTTTTTTTATGTTCACCGGTTTATAATGAGGATATTTGATCATATTTTGTGTGAGTAATTAGGATAGACCTAAATAGGCTCACGTGTTGTTAATGATTATTGTAGGATGTCTCAAGGGTGTTTTTTACTAATTACGTTGTTAAGTAATCTGACTAAAAATAGTGAGATCTCAAAATCTTGAACACTCCTAGACATCTCGGATAGTAAAAGAATTTTGGATTATCACTTTTCTTTTTTTTATAAATCCAAATGTAATTATTTTAATTTTAAACCAAATTTAATTAAAAAAAGTATATACATTTAAGATACATACGTCGACATTATTAAATTTATAATATTTAATAAATAATATATAAAATATTAATAAATATTAAATGAAATTAACATAGGAGTATTGCCTTAATTGCATGAGCTTAATATTCTTTTTCTCTTAACAATAATGTTATTAACATTTGAACGGAGTACAACGTGTTTTATATATAGTTTATACAAATATATAATTTTATGAGAAAAATGTAATATTAAAGTTTGTACAAATTATAAGTATAATTTTAGAAATTCCCATACTTCTATTGTCAACATTAATAATTAATTTCAGAAGTAATATATATCAATAAAATGTGGCATACCTAATTCATTTTTTTAAAATTATATATACTTTTTTTAAAATTCTAGTGGGATCAGTGTGTCGACACCTTTTAAGGTGGATCCCTCACTTTAGAAAGCAATTAAAAATATTTAATTGATTAAATAATTAAGAAATATCTCGGGTACAATTATAGTTGAGTAGTGATTTATGTACTTTAATTTATAACTAATATCTTCCCAGTATCTACAATTTTAAAAAAATAGTATTGTGTTATGACAATAATCACTTATAAAATAATAATAATTTAACGTTATTATAGATATGGTTAATGTTATTCTCAGATAAAATTTAACATTTTATTGAATATATGATATATTATTAAAATAAAATTATAATTATGATCAGAGAGCAACACCAAAACTACTGTAGATAAATTTTCCTCCTATAGAAAAATTCAACACTAAAATGGTTCCTTAAAAACTAATGTAACAGCAGAAGAAATGTTTGAAATATTGACATCAACATTCTACATATAGATTGTAGAAATATATATATGTGTGTGTGTGTTAAAAATAAAATGAACTAAGAAAGGTTCAGCCAAAAGGAAATCGTAAGGAGAAGAATATAATGAAGGCATTGTTCCATAGGATATGCTGATTCTTTTGTTACCAGTTGTAAAAAACATTAATGGCAGAGGAAATTCCATTATGTGTTAGCTAAGGCTGCATGCATTACTGGGCATGGCATGCATATTTCTCCCTTATGCTTTTCATACATTCGCATTTTCTTGAATGAGCTTCCAAGCAATTTCCTATTACTAACGTTCAGTGTGTTCTTCCAAGCAATTGAACGTGAAGTACTACTTTCTTCCGTTTCGCTTTAGATGATATTTTAGAAAAAAAAAAAAATAGTTTTGTTTCATGAAATTAATGATACATTAAATTTCTCTTCCCACTCAAACAAATTTCTCCTTCACCCCAACTTCCACTCCCACCTACCATTGTTCCACCTTCCTCTTTGTACCAAAGAACTACAACCACTACAAGAAAATCATGGCTCTCCGGTTTTTAGTAAGTTGTGGAAGTATAAAGTCGTGCCTTCTGTTTTGTTTGTTGCTTGGAGGGTTCTGACTCGGTTAGCGTTGTGTGAAGTACAATTTGGGCGGGGGTTGTAAGTGAAATTTGGAATCACAGGAATTTTATCATTTTCAAAAAGGGTGTGACTGATGTGTCAGAAGTGTTTGTCTTGGTGCAAGTAAATATTTGGTCTTGGATTTCTGCAAAATCTCGTTCTGCTTCCTTTTCCTATTTTATTTGGTGTTTGGAACCTTTGGCGTGCATGAGGATGGTCTCTTGATGTTTTCAGGTTGTGATTTTAGTTAATGCTTTCGTTGGTTAGGTAGGCGGTTCTAGTTAGAAGTTGGGTTTTTGTGTAACTTTGTATAAGGGTTGAACCACCCCTGAATGGTTCTCATTTATTTATTATTTATTGCTGATAAAAAAATTAGATACCAATTTATAAACTATTTAACAATGATATAAACTAATTTAAAAAAAAAAAATTAGTTTCTAAAATATCTCTAATTTAATCACTATAACAACTAATTATTTTTTTTTCTAAAATTGATTTTTATTTTATGATTTTCTTGTATTACACACTCCAGAACAATGATAATAAATCATGAACTAACACATCGACTCAAAGTTAACTCATAAAAACATTGATTTTGGTAACAATTATTATAACATTTTTCAGTTTTATAACATTTTTCAGTTTTGTATCAGTTTAAGAGTTGACGTATTAAAAAGCAATATAAAATCTACCAAAGTTTTTACATCAATGACATTTACATAAAATATAAAATAATATAAATACTAATAAATAAACATTTATTTGTCCTTTTTTAACAGTGATAGGATATATCACATTATAATTTGTACTATAGTTTTAATATACAATTAAACCATTCAATTTTTTATTAAGAAATATTTAATTTTTATATTTTAAATATTATTGTATAATGTAAAGAGAAGAAGAAATCTGAAATAAAATATGAGTGAAATTTACATTTATTTTTGTATTTTAGTAGATATACAGATACTTCAAATTATTATGTAATGAAATGAGTTTTGGAAAAGGGGTGGTTTGTAGTGAAAGGAATAAAACCGTATGGATGGCATTGTTCCAGTGGATATACCCATTGTAGGAAGGCATAAATAGTTTTGCCATCAGTGTATGAAATGATGTGTGCAGTAGCAGTTGTTGTGGTGCATTACAGGGCAAGTTCTCTTTGGCAGGTATCACCACAAGCCATGCAACATTCCGCAACCCGCCAAAGGAGATTTGCCCAGCAATTCTCCTGCAACATTCACTTCAACACTCGCTCAAACTAGGTTATTCTTCATGCATCATGCATGCTATACGTTCACTCAATGTGTTTGGTTTCTTACTTTCACTTTTTTTTAATCTATTTTAATTATTTATTTTTCTTTTTCCATACACTCATTTTTCTTGCTTATATCAGTCGTTTAAATAGGCTTGCACGTCCTTTACAAATTCTAAGAGAAAAAAAATATGAAAAAAAATATACATTAATTTCATTAAAATTAAAATAAACTAAAAAAATTGTAAAATTATTCAAATCTTATTTTAACAATTAATGTATGTATAGATTAACTTTAATTTAAGTAATTTTAAAAAAAATTATGGAAAAAGTGATCCTAATACTTAAGGGTGTGGTGATCGAGCAGTATACACCAATAAAATATAAATAATTTGTTCTTCACTTATAAGGTGATTTCAAAAGGTGTAACAGTTATGTTTTTTTTTTGTTGCATCGCGTCTTCCCTCTCGGGTTGCAGGCATTATTTTCCTCTTACTTGGCTACAGGTTGGACTGCATTATGTGAACTTGCGGAGTGCTGTGTATGCTTTTTTGCTGGCCAAAGGGGTAGAAGAGCAAAGAATCTGTTTATTAATGAGATACTGATGATAAAATAAATAATAATAATAATGAGATACTTTTTTTCAGTTGTAAATTTTCTGAGCCTGATTGTGCCTATGCAGTTGTAGTTTTCTGTGGTTAGGGATGTGCTACCATTAGTTTCATTTTGCAAAATTAAATATGAGAAGAATATCATATGTAAGGTATTTTTGAGCTCAATTTTCTATAGAGGATTCCTTAAATATCCATTCATTTAATTTTTTGGGCTGATAAAAAAAATAATTCTTTTAACCACATTTCTTTGGTTTACAAAAAAGTGTCAAAATTGAGACTTTACCTTTGTTGAATAGTTTATTAGACAAAGATTATATCAACAAAAATAGTCTCAACCCTGTTCGTAAAAAAATTGGGGAAATTAAATTTCATTAGGATGGTGAGATATTTATAAAATATTCAAATTTAAGATTAAAATATTATATAATACTTTTTTATTTTATTTTTCAAAGTAATACAAAAGGTGTAAGTTAAACCTATTAACCTACAAAATGGTGAAGTGCGAGACGGACTAAAATGAAACAGCACTCGTATTATCATCCTAGATTTTATTTTATTAGCTTAACATTTATTACATGACAACATTTTCATAATTAACAATGACGATCATGAAAATTATGGTGTCAAAAGATAATTAAAATGTGTTTAGTTATTGAAAAATATTTTTTTAGATGTATACACAACTTTTATGGAAATTAAAAAATAATGTACTATTTATGTACAACTTCTTCTAATTCATATAAAGTTCTCCAAAATAGGTTGTGTTGTATTCACAAAATATAATAATAGAAATATATTTTTTTTTTCAAAATTACAACTTTAAATTTTATTTATAATAATTCTAAAATTTTGGTAATTAAATAGATATCAATTTAGAAATAAGTTTATAATTTTTTTAGTAATAAAAATTATTTTAAATACTAATAATTTTTTAATTTATAAAATAATATTTAATTTATATTTAGTTATTTTTTGTTATTTAATATTTTTTTTAAGTGTAATGTAATTAAATAAACGATCCAAATCGAAATACATGGTAGTGTAGCGAATAAATAATTTAAATATTAACATATATTTCCATAAAAACAAACAAAGGTAAGATTTGTTTCAGGGAATTGATATAAAAACTAAAAAATGTTTGTTACAGATTAAATTAAGAATGCTTATGTGAAATAGAAACAAAAATCATAGGAAAAGAGAATGCAACTAAGGGTGATGGAGAATAAGATTGCTACTAGGGTAAATTTGGAAAGGCGAGGGGTGGTGGTAGAGAATCTGGTGTGTGGGAAGGTGGAAGAGTCGTCCTGTCATCTGTTTTCCGTCTGCGAGTTTACCTAGCGGGTGTGGTGTCTTTGTTTTGAGTGGCTTGGAGTGTCGTTTGTTATTCACAAGGACTCTTTGATAAACTTCCAACAATTTAGGTTGTGTTCGGCTTCGGATGTGGTTAATGAAGTTTGGGGGGCGATTTGGGTTGGTGTTGTGAGTGGAATTTGGAGACATAGGAACTCAGTGACCTTCGACAGGGGCATGGTAGATGCGCTCGAGGTATTTAAATGTTTGGTCTTGGATTTTTGCAAAGTCCGGTTGTAATTACTTTACGTACCCCGACTGGGTTTTGAACCCAGTGGATTGTATGAAGCTGATTGTTTAATGTTTTCTTGAGTTGCTTTGGTTGTTCATTTTTAAGTTGAAAGGTGTTCCTTGATTGGAGGTTGGTAAGGCACTAGTTATTTATGTATAAAGGTTGGACCACTCCTGAAGTGGTTCCCATTTATTTATTTTTTATTGCTGATAAAAAAAAAGCTAGCTTCTAGCAATTAAGTCTTTTTTTTTTTAATTTCCACCTTCACCAATTTACTCGAATTTTTTTTATCTCAAATAACTAAAAATTTATATTTACCATCAATTTTATTAGTAAATTATACCAAAGCATTTTTAATTTAATCAAGTAAGTTGTAAGTTTTGTCTTTAACTTCAATCTTATAGTTTCTAAGCTCACCAATGTATAAGTCTTTCGCTAGGTTTGACTAAAGATTCTCTTGGAACAATTGTTAAAAGCCTTTTCTTTAATTTATATATACGAAAATTTGAATTCTATAATTTTTTGTAACATTTTTTTTTTCTCTTAAAGTACATTATTTCCAAATTTTCGCAAACATTATTTTTGTTTATCTTTTCTAATTTTTTACATATCATCTTTCATGATTTTTCATGAAAAAGTTGTTTTTTTTTAAACGCTATCAACAGATCCAAAAGTCTAATTTTTTTCCCATGGCAGTTTTTTTTTTCAAATCCCGTGAACTTAAGATTAATCCCATCGTTCGTGGTTCTTCGAGAAGCCTAGAACATTTTCATGCAGTAATTGTTAAACTAAAACCCAGTATTAATAATTGAAGTGACTGAAAAAATAAAATACAAACTTCAAACAGAAGAAGTAAATTTAAATTTATAATTTAGAACAACCAATGCTGTCTAATTAAGGCTTGTGAAGCAACGTATGATGCTGAATGGTCGGACTTCTTAGCAGAAAATATTCACTATGTAACTCATCTGCCCTCAAGTGATTACTTTCCTTTATGATAATCATTAATAAAACGATCAAATCAATAATTCTAAAGTGATGAACGACTATTTATGAAACACTAAATAATAGTTACATTATTAATCTAAAAAACTCATAATAGTCTACTCAAATGATACCACCTAATTAATCTATAAATATTCACTCTTTAAGAAGTACAATTTTATCTTATCCCATACTCTTAACCTCTCTCATCTTTGTTATCTTTGTTTTTTTTTTTATCAGCAATAAGCAATATATATATAAGAATCACTTCAGGAGTGATCCAACCTGTATACAAAAAATCGGATACATCCTTACATCACACACCTTCCTGCCAACAATTCAAAACTAGCCCTGCCAAAAACCACAACCAGACAACAACTAAAGCGAAACAAGTCAATCCAGAGAAATTAGACACCAATCAGAATAAGAGAAACAAGCAGAGAAGAATTTAGAAGTAGTTCAAGACCAAACTTTCAATTGAGCCAAAAAAAAAATCTCAGAATAGTCCAGCGCTCCACCTTTGAATAAAATCTTGTTCTTGTGACTCCAAATCTCACTGACCACCCCAATTCAAATCTCTTCATCCTAAATTGACTGACTCAAACATCACACATCCTCAATGACAAAAAATAAAAAATGAGAATAACAAAGATCTTTATTATCTCTGTACTTCTAACTTGAACATCAGATAGTTCTTTTCACATTTATTATCTCTGTACTTCTAACTTGAACATCAGATAGTTCTTTTCACATTGAAGATCAATTGAGAATGTATTCCTTCCTTAAAGAATTTTCGGTCCTTCTCAAGTAGAGCTTCCGAACATTTTTCTGGTAAAAACACATTGGATTTTTAAAAATCTAAATCTATATTATAAAATTAGCTATAATATAAAGTTTGTACTCATTTATATCAAATTCTAAAATTCAATCTTTCTTACCAAATCGTTATAAAATAAGATTTGCAACAATTTATATTTTTAACAATTTGCACTTATTTTCCTATTATTCCTTCTTTATTTAGAGATTATTACCTTTTATTTTAGTCATTTTTATTGTACTGGTATATGCTACGGATTATCCTCAGGGAACTTCTTTGTTCTCTGCATGCTGTCATAAAGCTCCTCATTCAACCAACCTTACTAAGACCTCACTACACTCGGAAGCATCTTATGAATCATATATGTGCCTAAACAACTTGATCTTGGTCAGTTTCATTATTTTCATGTGATTCGAAGTCACATGTTGAACAATCAAAGTAATGAATTGATGCTTTTAGATTCCTCTTTCTCAAATCCATTGTTTTTAAAGGTCTGCTTCAAAGTGCAGATTATTCACGTATGAATCACAGGAAAGGAAAATGCCATCCACTCGATCCCATCACATTAGAGACCCCCTTAAATTGTTCTATTCTACAGTAATTGTAGAAAATTAAGTATGAAGAAGAAGAACCTACCTGTGCATGCAATTAATATCGTAAAATTTCGAAGATCAAAGAATACTGTTTTTTGGTTATAATGAAATGGGAACAGTACATACTAAGTTAAATCTAGTGAACGTACTCTTTACAACCAAAAAGTTTTGGATAATGATTTCATGGAAATCATGCTAATTTGGCATTTTTATTAATAATATAAATTCGCTTTTGCATCTGAGAAGAAAAGGAATTGTCAACAAACGAACACAGCGGAGAGAAAAGTAAGAGAGCACAAACCTCTGGATCTTTTCTTCTCACCAAGCTTATTCTCTTTTTTCTTTAACCTTTCACGATTGTTATTCTAAAGTACTGAAAAGTAAAATACCCATATTATATATATATGATACCACCCTTTCTGCTCTTTCCCAGTTTTTAAAGTTTTATTCTGCTAGTAGTGACCTTTTAAAGTGTGAGGGGTTGCATAATGGAAGGGCAAGATTAAATAGTATAATGCATTAGATTCATATATTTCCAGCTCTGAAGTTTCTGTTATCTAAAAAATGTATTAATCAATATGCATGTGTGTGATAAAATTTCTCTGGACCAAGCCATTTATCAGAAAACTAAGTGTTTTAGATTATATATCAAATACACGTGCATGTGTATGTGTATGATAATACCTCTCTTTTAACCAATGCAACAATACTCGCTTCTTTTATCCTAGCAAGTTTTTATCCATGTAATGATGAAAGCCTTTCATTCGACACCTTTTTGTGTCATTAACTCATAATTGAACAGAAACAAAAGGTGAAATAAAAGAAAAATTTGGGGAGTTCCAAAAGGTAATCATCAGAATTCCTTATTAGATTGTCAAAATTTAAATTAAGATATTGGGGATTTGGCGGGAAGAGGTGTTTAAATGATAGCATCTGGGCTAGATATCTTTATAATAATCTAAATACGATAAATAATCATTGGAAAGATTATCCACGCCATCTTCTCAAGCTCCAACAATGGAAAATTTATTGTTAGGAAACAACGCTACAACAAAATCATAAAATAGAAACCAATTTCTAGAAACTAAAATAATTAGTTGTAATAGTAACTAAATTAAAGACCATTTTAGAAACTAAAAAAAAATTGGTTTCTAAATTAGTTTATATTATTGTTAAGTTTCTAAATTGGTATCTAATTAGCAACCAAAGTTTTAACTACCAATTATTTAGTTTCTAAATTTGGTAGCAAAAACATTGGTTGCTAATTAGATACCAATTTAACAATAATAAAAACTAATTTAAAAACCATTTTTTTTAGTTTTTAAAATGATCTCTAATTTAGTTACTATTGTAACTAATTATTTTGGTCTCTAAAAATTGGTTTCTATTTCATGATTTTATTGTAATGAAATACGTGAAATATGAACTTTGGGTATTGTAATTTTGAGCTAGAAGGACCAAATAAGGGATAAATGAGGAAAAAAATATAGTAGAAGGAACTAAAAAAATTAATTTTAAAACAAATATTTCTTTTATTTTAAAAACATTATTTTTTTATATTATACATATATCCTTTTAGAAGAAGCAACGATAATCATAAAAAATATTAAGGAATGTAAATATATTTTATTAACATTAAGATGAAATATCAACTCTAATGTTATTTGTGAATCATTTATTATAGAGATTTAGTCTTTTTATTTATATATTATTCACTTTACTTATTTATATATCTAATCTATAACTTTCAACTCATTTTAAATTCTTAACATTGACATGCATGAACACCACACCAATTCCACTGAATGCTTGAAAAGAGCTTGTTTGGTTTACAAGCAAAATGAATTTTACTCACTCGGGTTTTATTTAGGCACACATCTTTAAAAGGTGAAAAATCAATTATACCAAACATAAAACAAATATATAGGGTCTTATTAGATGCTGCTTGGTCATCATGTCCCGCGGATTTTCCGCATTATCAACAATTTTTATCACAATGATACCTTTAGATATAATCTCTAATGAAGCTATATATATTCCACATTTGTCTGTTTATTCTTTCAAGATACACTTGAATTTTAGTGTATGAACCTTTTAGTTTTTATTATCATAATGAATTAAGCACTAGCTTTAATTATCTAGTAAATGCAAAACATTTGAATGTGAATAACGCGTGAAATTTTTGTTGATAAAGAAAAACGCGTGGAATTTATTTAAACTGGAGTAATAGCCTTGAGAGTTTGAGATTTGAAGATTTCTAGAGTTTAGTGATTACAAAAAGTATGATAGCAATGCTCTCTAATAGAGAGTACACTAGCAGTGTGCAGAAAAAGGAAGTTGCTAACTGCAGCGTCTTTGCAACCTTCATCTTCATCTTTTTTAATCATTAAAAGAATAAATTAAATAAATTGGAAAAAAATGTCCAAATCTTTTACAAAAGGCAAAAAGAGACTTAACAGCCTCAATACCTCCATTGGCATATCTCTGATGAAATTCTCATCCAAACAAAGCTCTCGCCATATCACTAGACCAACACACATTTTCAAGGAACAGTTCCAAAAATCTCCACAAAAGTATAGTGAAAGTTTGATAGCATACCTAATAACAATGACCATCACAGATAATGATGCACTCAACTGATCAATTACAAGGAGTTCTGATTACTTGAACAACAATTCTAGTATCCCTTTCCTATGTTGCTCCCAGTATCTTCAACTTGGAAATGATTAGCATTGGTCATGTTAAACAGCTTCTTGCAATTGAATTTAGCTTTGCAAATCTGGAGAGGTTATAAGAGTAAAGCAATGCAGCAGCTCCCTGTTTGTGTAAGCTTGAGAGATGTCAGCAGTGAATTTCTGTAATTCCTTCGTATCTCTGGAAATCTGGATAGTGCATAAGCATCTTATTATAGCTCCATGATACTGATGCTGGTCAATTTTGTCTGAGTAATCTCTGATTGTTACCTATCTTTCTCTCATTTCATGTGACAGTTTAAACTCCTTCATATCCATCTGCCACATATTAAAAGAAAACAGCTAGTAAACAAGAAAGAAATTAATTAAATACAGTCATATCATACTGTAACTACTACTACAAGAAACCAACACATGTCTAATCAGCAGAAGATAGAAAATAGATAAAATAAATGCGGCAGTCAGAAACTGTAAAAAATGGCAGGGCAAATCTCCTTTGGCAAACTAGAAGCATGCATTTTGAAGTCCTCTGCTTCTCTTGCCAAATAGGAGTTTCGCCCTCTCATTCCTAACAGCAGACCAAATTTGTGTCTGAGGGATCATCATAAAATGAAAGGATATTTATAGGTAGCTATGAGCACCTAACTTGGATATGCCAATGGTAAGCATTAGGAGCAGGCAGCATATGCCGGTACAATTCCATTGCAAGGTTCTTGTTATTTACTGGTCCAACTATTTCATCATCAATCCCTTTCAAAAACAAGGATTTGTCTCTATCATGATTTACTAATCAATCATATTCTTTTTATACGTAGGAATTGGTCTTGAACACTTTATGTTAATTCAAACTTGGTTTCTTATGTCTGGAGTTTTTCTAGGTTATCTGCAACTCTAGTCTTTGTCAAGTTTCGTGTAGTTGGACTTTTTTTCTAAAACTTTTTTTTTATACAGTTGGAGTATCCTAATGTTATTCTTTGGCCATAAAAATGTGAAAAAGGTTTTATTAACATCCTTTGTCACTAAAACAAACTTGACACCTCTTGCGTGTCATTAATTGACGCTGCAGACGTGACATCCGGTGAGGATGTGATATTGGTTCTATATTATAATATATGACCTGTAACACTTGCAAAACTGATTATTCGTGTATCTATAAGTGGTTAGTTATGTAATGTTTATGGTCACCCACTCTTCATGAAAAAAAATACAATTTTTTTTAATAAGAACGATATATTACATCGGTTAGATGAATTAACCGGTGTAATAACCCTACCAGAACTACTCAACCACAAGTTCCTCCACATATACTGGTACACGCAAAACTTGTTACCCGTATGTCTGTAAGTGGTTACCTATGTGACGTTTATGGTCACCCACTCTTCATGAAAAAAAAATCAATTTTTTTTCTAATAAAAACCATGTATTACATCGGTTAGATGACTTAACCGATGTAAAAATCATATATTACATCGGTTAACCGATGTAATAACCTACCAAAACTACTACCCAGCCACAGGTTCCTCCACATATACTGACACACGCAAAACTAGTTACCCGTGTGTCTGTAAGTGGTTACCTATGTGACGTTTATGGCCCACCCACTCTTTATGAAAAAAGAAATCAATTATTTTTAATATGGATCATATATTACATCGGTATCTAACCGATGTAATATGAGTCATTCTGAGTAAAAAAAATATATATTACACCGGTTGTTTCTAACACTACAAGAAAATCATGAAATAGAAACCAATTTGTAGAAACCAAAATAATTAGTTGCAATAGTAACTAAATTATAGACCATTTTATGAGGCTGGTTGTTTAATGCTTTCTTGAGTTGCTTTGCTTGTTCCTTATTTAAGTTGGAAGGTGTTCTTTGGTTGGAGGTTGGTAAGGCGCTAGCTATTTATGTATAAGGGTTGAACCACCCCTGAAGTGGTTCCAATTTATTTATTTTTTATTGCTGATAAAAAAAATAAAAAAAAATAGACCATTTTAGAAACTAAAAAGAAATTTGGTTTCTAAATTAGTTTTTATTATTTTCTATAATTGTTAAATAGTTTCTAAATTGGTATCTAATTAGCAACCAAAGTTTTTGCTACCAAATTTAGAAATTAAATAATTGGTAGTTAAAACCTTAGTTGTTAATTAGATACCAATTTAAAAACTATTTAACAATAATAGAAAATAATAGAAACTAATTTAGAAACAATTTTTTTTTTAGTTTTTAAAATGGTCTCTATTTTAGTTCCTATTGTAACTAATTATTTTGGTCTCTAAAAATTGGTTTATATTTCATGATTTTCTTGTAGTGTAAGAACCGATGTAATATTTACCCTATTTTGAAGTTCGCGCTGCTCATTCGCGCGCAATCTCATTCTGTCACGTCATTGTCACGTCTGCAAAGTCAAACGTGTGTCATGTGTAGAGGGTGTCAACATATCGAGACTCCAAAAATATATACATGAAACGAAAATTTCAGTCTTCATTTATTTGTGATTTAAAATATGCATGCAGAGGTAGAACCCTTTTCATTCGGATTATAAAGAACATAACTGATAAATCAGAGTTGATAAATTATATACTTATAAAAGAATAAAGAATAACCAATTTGAATATGTAAATCTTGGTATTGAAGTATTAAAAAGAATTTAGTAAGTGACTCAGTATAAGTTTAAAACTAAATAGGTTATATATTAATCAAATTAATATTTTAATTAAAGTAAGCATTTGACAATTATTTATAACGATTAGACGACATAATATAGTATTATTTTACTTCGAAAAACTATTCAAAAAGTAATATAATATTTTTTTTCCATCCTTCCTATCTCTAACTTGATTTTAGAGAATAGTAAATGTCAAATTTAACTTATCATATATTAATCATCTATATATCATAAATTTATTACATATACAGATCTATATTTAGATTATTATGTTAAAGTCAAGACGACTTCATGCTCTGGTAAATTTTTAAGTATATTGAATTTTGGAGGGGATAAAACCAATCCAACATTAAGCATAAAAGGTGTCCATTATGGAGAATTCAAGAATTAATTGCTTGTTGAACTGATGGAAAAGAAATTGTTCTAAATTTAAGAAATTATTGAAAAATATTAAATGAAATTTCACTGACACAAGTTCTGTCTACTGCCATAGGTTCTTCCACATTCGTGCCAGCTTTCTTCGCTTGTGAAATTTTCTGTCACGCTATCATACACAAAAGAAAAGAAAAGATTCGCAATTAACAACAGGTATGAGTATGTACATGTAGCAAAAAGGGAACACAAAATAATATCTTCATTCTCAATCATTCAGTTGAAAATATAAAAAATCATCTTCATTACCAGGAATTTCAATATAATAAGTATTGCCTCGGGCATTAAGAAATATAATAAATCTTTATTCCAGAGCATAATTAATTTAACATTTCATTACTTGTTCTCTTCTTGTAGACATGTTCATTAAAATTAAACGAATGGTATATGAAAAGAAATATCCGTGGAACCATCTGAATGTGAAAGTGCAGTAACCACTGTGAGACTAAAGCAAGCAGATGGACCACTTTTTTGTTGAGAGGAGGATGTGCTTGGAATATCCTTTGTGTTGTGCTATGCATATGCATGTCCTGGTATTATATATACACATGGATACCAAATATAGTTTATCATCAAGAAAGGCAATGTGCAGGTGCATTACTGGGCAATGGCTTCTTTGGCAGTTCATAATTCATCTGCTTCAATGATGAAGCAGAAAACCTATCTTCACCGCCAAAGAAGATTTGCCCGGCAACTCACCCTGCCCACATTAATCGCTTTCCTATGTCAAGGTTTATGTATTTATCTTCCTGCTTATTGCATGCTGTAATGCTCATCTAATATGTTCACACCTGGTTGTTAACTATGAATACCTTGTTTCAAAATTTTGGATGCAACTAATTCAGTTAATCTTATTATAAGTAATATTTGGGTAGCTTTGATCAGTGAGAATAGGAGACACAGAAATAATTGTTTGTTTAAAGGAGGAGTGGTTGATCATACTGAAGTATTTTTCCTGACATAGGTCAAGATTTGATTTTGGATCAACTCAAAAATACCGTCAGTGAGTTTCGTATTCTCTGAATGGTGTCTTGAACCCTTGGTATGTATGTACTCAATTTAATGTTGCTGTATTGTTTTTTCTTCAGTTATTAGATTGGAACGGAAGTAGATGATTAATCTCTGAATTTTAGATACGAAGGTAGAAAAGAACTTATCTATTATTCTCTGTATGAGGGTTGAACCACCCTTTAAGTGGATCGATTTAATTTAATTGTTTATTACCGATAAAAAAAATCTTGCTTCAAAATAATTCCATTTATGATGTGTTATTTATTTTACAATTAACTTTTATTTATAGCTTTTATTCGGGTGTATGCATCGAAGATGAAGATGAAGATAGTTTGAATTGATCAGTATGAGCATGTTATCAAAACTTGGATAATTTATTTGATTATCTTATACATTATAATACGTTGATTGAAATCTATAAGATTTTCTTTTGGTTTCTTTTATAAATTTATTAGAATAATTAAATTTTAAGAAAATTATCCAAATCGATAAGTCTGAAGGACTTAAAGTTTAAGAACAAGCTACTTTCAAATACATATTTTGAGTTATGCTTAAATCATAAAAAGTGCTATATGATAATACCACTTTCATTTCTTTTAAAAATAAATTAAGTTGTATTTGATTAGATACTATTTTTTTATATATTTAAAAAAAACTAAAATTGTATCACTTTGAAGCTTTGATTAAAAAACTATTCCACTAATATCATTAATTTTTCCGCAAGTGTAATCAAATTTTGAAAGAAACAAGATTTTGAAAATGTAATAAAAAAAAGGGTCAAAACTGAGAGAAAAAAAAAAGTGTACATACTAGTGAGAAAATAAGAATGAAAAAAAAGAATTTACATGTTTATTTGTAATCACATTAAAAAGGATTATTTGATCCATCTTAGTCATATCTTAGAAATACTATGAAAGTAAAAAAAAAATAGAAATCCCTTCTTAATTTACTACCAAATTGGGTAAATCTGGTTAGACGCATAAGCTTATTTGTTTACTGTGGTGGTTAGCAACATAATATTTATATAAGGATTTAGATATTCCTTAAGTTTTTTATTTTAGTTCATTTATTTTTTTTAAAAAAAAACTACCAAAGATTCAATTTAATTACATTTTATGAATTATATTGGGTTATTCAATGCAAATTAGAATTATGTTATATAATAAATTTATGAGTGTCAAAATCCGATCAATCCATCTGTAAAAAAAAAAAGATTCAACTGTGTTTTTTTTGTAAGAAATTCATCTGGCTTAAAATAATTCTTAGTGTATTTTTTAATTTTATTTTATTTTTTCTATTATGATTCTGTATTTCATTTTTAATTATTGGACGATCACAAAATTGCTATTTCTTCTTTTTCTTCAGTTGATCCTGGGTTGAAAATTATTTTTTTAAGAAATTTCGGTTGTAAGATTCTTTTGAAAAAACACTCCAAAACTAAGAGCTGTCACGTTGAAAGTTCTAATGATCTAGAAAAATATAAAACGTTAAGGAACAAATTTAACAATTTTCCGTAGAGATACTCTAATTCATTTATACCTCTACTATTTTTTTAATCTTGGTTTTGAGACTTGTTCAAGAGCTTACTTTTCGATTGAGTCTTGAAACTGGAAATCTAGAGTAAAAAAGGTGAATATTACACCGATGATTGATTCGATTTATGTTTAGTTTTGGTTGAAGTTGATCTTCAATTCATTTTTTTATTATTATTGTTATTAATCGCTGTTAAACGTGGTCACTTTTATGACTTTTCCCTCCCTAGTACATTTAAGTAATAGAGATGAATTATTAGAACGAGTATGACATTAATGTGAAGTGTATTATTCGTTTTCATATTGTCTCAACTTTTTAAAAGAAATTCTGCTGCCTAATTTTTACTAAAGGAACCTTACGAACTTAGTTTTAGAATATAAAAAAAATATTTTAAATTTGACTACCAATACGTGTGCGAAAGAATATTTTATTCGTATAGATAAACACGTGACAAGGCAACTAATAGTCAACAACAGCAGATAATTATTTTATTCGTCTTCAGATTCACACGTAATTATTGTTAACATGAAAGATACATGGTACATAAAATGGTATCTTATACACTTAGGTACCTTACACGACATCAGTATTCCTATACTATACAATACTATACAACGTTTCAATTATTATCGTTATAAACAATGCAACCGTGCATCGATGTTTTTTAGGAAGTCGTGTGTCCTTATTACTTATTCTCAGACTCTCTCTGACATCAGTTTTACTAACGGTCAACACCTTTGTTCAAAATTATTTGAAAACACAAAATTAAGTGTGCTATTGTTGTTCACACGTGATCTCAGTAAAATTTGCAGTATCAGTTGCTGCCCCTTCTTTGTCATAATCTAAAAGCTTTTTTTATATTGGTCTCGTGTATGTTATGCATAAAAAAGAAAAAACCACGTGTACGTAGCTTAACTTATAACAAATTATTTACTATATTTTGAAGTTAAATTCCTTCTGCTCCTTCTAAACCTGCTAATTATACAAAATATCCACAGATGTGTTTTAATCCTTCTATATTTGTTAAAATTTAGTTTAAATTGCTATATATTTAAATCGATAATTCAAACTTTAAAAAATATATAAATTTTATTATGAAAACAACATTAAATTCATATATTTTTAAAAGTTAAAAGACTAAACTTACCAATTTAAAATATAAAAATCAGAACCTTGTGTTCAAAAGTTCACAAGAGTTAACATGTTTGGTGAACAACAGTAAAAACTGTAAAAAAAAATGAGAAAAACATACAAAATAAAAGCAAATGGCATCTGACATAGACAATAAAGTTGGTGTAATATTGAAGCAACTAACAATAATTGTTGCAGTTAGAGGCACCAATTCTACTTGTAATCTTCAAACAAGGAGAGAAGAAAACCAGTAAAATGTCAGAACTAGAGATAATAAGATAAACATGAGTAGTTCATAAGTAACCTGATGTCACATTTTGAAAATCCCCAACCTTGTATCTAGCTTTATCTAGTAGCATTCATAATTCACTGTTCCATCTCAATCAACCCTTCCTTTTACTTCTTCGTAGAACCACCTAATTCCGAACACATTTCCCTTGTCACGGAATACAATACTTTTCACTCGTCAAAATAAAAAATAATATTCCAACAAAGTTATATCACACATGCAATGAAAAAGAAATGCCTCAACCAACTTAATTCAAAACGTGTAAACAATTGGTTATAAACTATTGCAATTAGAGGGTAACATGAAGGGCAATATGGTCATGGAGTTTGGTGTATATATATTCTAGCTGGCCACATGGACTAGGTAAATCACTTCCTCCAACACGCAATTAACAGAGGTTATTTTCCCTTCTCATTTCCTCCACAGCCGCCATGGAAACCGAGGCTGTTCTGAAGCTCTTTCATTCTTGCTGGTTTGAGGTTAACATTTTGAAGGAAAATTCCAGCCCTGAAACACCAATTACAAGTGGTATAGAAAATCTAGATTATGAGAAAAAAGAAGAACAAGAAGAAGAAGAGGAAGAAGAATTAGAACCAAAGCTTCCCTTGATCCGAACCAGCCACACCAGATCCATGAGTGACCAATCCATGACAAGCACGAGATTCAACCATGATTCTCTTTCTCCGGACTCTGTACTTCTTCTCCCGCCAAAGCTCCAAACCATTCTCTCAGGAAAAGAAGTCACTGACTCGGAAGGTGAGAGTCCAACACAGATTAGTTACCATGAGGTGTTGTGTCCCAAGAACAAAAAAAGTTGCAAAATTTCAGGCAATAGAACTAGGAAGAGGAGCGATAGCAAGAGTTTGTCAGACCTTGAATTTGAGGAGCTAAAAGGGTTCATGGATCTGGGTTTTGTTTTCTCAGAGGAGGATAAAAACACAAGCTTGGCTTCAATTATTCCTGGGCTGCAAAGGCTAGGGAAGAAGGAAGAGGAAGAAGGAGATTGTAATGAGTTAAATGTCCCAAGGCCTTACCTTTCTGAAGCATGGGAGGTTCAGGAATATGGTAGGAGAAAAAGAGAGAACCCCTTGATGAATTGGAAAATACCTGCTTTGAACAACGAAACTGACATGAAAGATAGTCTCAGATGGTGGGCACACACAGTTGCTTCCACTGTCAGATGATGAGGCAGTTGTTCATAATCCAAGTTTTTTTTTTATTTCTTTCTGATTTATATACACATTTTTCTTATTCTTTTCTCCATTTTTGTATGTAATTATTCCTTCTTCTTCTTTTTCTGGAATTTGGCATTCCACATATTTATGGTTACATGTAATCTTATACCAAAAGAGAGAAATTTCATTCAGCATTTCAGATTTATTGGCACAATCTGTAGGTCCTTGATAAATTTTGTTGTGAAACTCATGTCAGGTCTGAATATTTCAACTTTTTATAAGTTGGGTTAGTTATTAATAAACTATGTTTTTGCCTTGCTTGTTTCGGTAAGGATTTGACAATGTAACTGGTAGGTACCAAACTTAGAAAATAGAGTTTTACATAACTGAATGATGAATTGGGTTCATAATTACGCGCTAATTGGCTGAACCACAATCGCCAACTAAAGAGAGTAGCAGCATTTTAAATATCATAAACACTTTTTTATCTCTCCCTTTGCATTGATAAGTAAAATCCTGTGTATCACAGTTTTTGTGCAGACGATGCACTGCACTGACGATGCTTTATTCCCTCAACAACCCAAATATATCGCAAAACCTGTTCTACTATCTAAAACAACCATAGACCCAATCTAAAGAATAACTAATTCTTTTTTCTTAAATTCTTGTATATATTACTTTATATCAATGCAGGCTTTTTTTCACGATTGAATTGGATGATTTATTTCACCAAAGTTGGCAAAGCCTAATGATAGTAAAATTACCAAAAGAGCCATGCAAAGAGAGAAACATTAGATGAGACTAGTGTGAGGAAATGGAAGTTAATCATTTAGTGGTTATGCATTAGAGATAACCTTCAATGTGACACAAATTTATAAGGTAGTGTTGGTTAATCCTACATAAAAAAAAATATTATTTATAGTGTAGGTTTGGAAGACATTAAAATGGATATAAAATTAAATAATTATTAAGAAGTGGACTCTAAGTCTAACTTAAAATCGACTTATAAGGTGAGATTTGAACTCACTTATAGGTGAGACTATATATTATGGATGGTCCGATAATGGACCGATAACAGGTGACCTGGTAAGCCCAACAACCATCGATAAGATAGACTTGAAATGACTCTGATACCATAGTAAGAAGTGAACTTTAAGTTTAACTCAACCTCATAAAACAGTCTTATAAGATAAGGTTTGCACCTACTTATATACTATGAAATGTCATAATCTCTAGATAATGTGGGATCTCCAACAATAATTAAACTTAGCATCGTCATTGAGGACACTATGTGAGAAAACAAATGTGAGTAAATTGTCGTTATTGGGGACACTACTTGGAAAACAAATATTAGTGTCGCTTAGACTTATGTTAAATATAGTAAAATATTAACTTACATCCACTTAGTGTCTCCATTCTCGATGCAATATCATTCTGCAACTTAATTTTTTATTTGGCTCTACTTTATATCCCCATTATAGACTTAATATTATTTTGTCACTTAATTTTTTTTATTATATCTACTTTTTGTCCTCATTCTAAATGCTAACTTATTATTATTATTTTAATAATTTTTAGTATGAATTAAAAGATCTTGATTCTAAACACAATATTTGATATTTATTTTTGTGTTCAATTTGAGTAAACTCTCTCCTTATTTTTTTATATTTCTTATAACCTTTTCTTTATTCTGATTTTTATTATATTATATATATATATATATATATATATATATATATATATATATATATATATATATATATATATATATATATACTAAAAGCAAACAACCAATGAAAGGAACTCTTCCTGGAACCACAAAATCATCAAACTTATTTCATAGTTTAGGAAAGAAATCTTTGTGGGAAGTTTCGATTGGAGCAGAACTTGTCTTAAATATTCCTCTTCACAAGGTAATACTTTAAATTTTGTATTAAAATATTTTCTAACTATTCACGCTCATTGCATGCACTTTATAATAACAATATTAATTACATGTTGTATGTGGTAAATGCATCCGTTTTACAATAGAGACAGTTTTATTAGCACCCAGGAGGAATCCGTAATCAGAGATATTATTAATGAGTTTAGTGAAGACGACAATGTTGATGATTTACCCGAAGATGGTGGTATCGCAATGTCATCACTCCAACAAAGTGAATTCAATAATCGATCTAGACAAATAGTTCAATATGACATTTCTGAACGGATGACTTTTCCTAATAAAGAGGCTACATTGGTTGCCATCAAACAATATCACATAGCTGAATGGTACAAATTTGTTGTCATGAAGTCAAAGACGGATCAATATGTAGCCCGGTGCATTGCCTACAATGATGAATGTCAATAGTGGCTTAGAGCATCCTTCAAGAAAATTCATGATACATGGGAGATCAAAAAAATTGAAGCACTCCACACATGTTTGTCGAGTAATCTTTCCGATGATCATGTACATTAAGGTTATTAGAAGACACTCTTTGTTTCGGAAAAAAACTTTATGTTATTGGTAATACCGAAGAGAGATATTTTTTGATTTTATATAGTACACTTGTCAAAATCTCCATGAGATAGTTGCTATGACTTATATGTTATGTTGTGTTCATTCTTATTATTTAGAGATGTTTGACAAATAATACTAGTCTTGGAAATTTTTATCGAATGTACATCAGAGTTGTTTGAACTTGGTTTTTTCAAAGAGAGTCATGAGATCTTCATGGCTTGGTGTCTAACATTATAGAGCATTTGCTCTTGATCATCTTCTTGTATGTCTTGATCTTCTTCTTGTTTAACTTGGTCTTACTTATTATAAAATTAAAATAAAGAAACTAAGGTACTCTGAAGACCCATACAAATTGTGGTTATGGAAGAGATGCAAGTATGAAACAAACCATATTCTCCTTTCAAATTCTCATTTCCGAGTAAGACCAACGTAATCAGCGAGACCGTAAGGTTCAAACCATTCTGCAAAAAAACCATTCTTCCTTCTTGGATTATGCTTCATGTCTTTGCAAAGTTGATCTTGATACCAAATTCCCCAACTAGCAATGCATGATTTCCATGAATATGTTCCACCATATCGCTTCATGTTCTCTTCCCACACTTTCACGTCCTTTTCCATCTCTCTTATACTAGGCAGTTCAACGTTTCCATCCAAGAATTGCAGCAGCCACAAGCTTCTCATTTCCGAGGCAAAAATGTTTGATACGCTGTCAGCATATCCTATTATTGCCAACTGTGGAATCCGAGGGTGAATTATTTCCCTGAAGCGGAACACAGATTTAGTTAATTTTTTTGCTTTTGTAATTCATTGTTTTCATCCTTCTAATTGTAATTTAACTCAATGTATATGAAAAGGACTAAAAGAAGTGATCTAACATGTTGAAGAAAAATGGTTCAAACCCAGCCTAACCTGTAGAGAGGAACTGTGGATGTTGCTGGCCCAACGATGTAATTTTGGAAAATTGGGGATTTGAATATGTTTTTGATCTTCTGATCACCTTTGTATCCAGTGGCAAAAATGACTAGATCAGATTCTATGGGTTTTGATTCTCCATCAATCATCACACCTTCTCTGCAGAAGCTAAAGCTCTGTGAATTCTTTATCAGGATGGTTCCTTCCTTTAATTTGTCAAAGAAGTTATCAGGAAATACTCCAAGCAGACATGTGGAGAGGTCATGAACAATGCTGTGATTAGGTACCAATCCATACTTCTTCAATGGCAACTTCCATTTCAGAATATTTTCTAATACTTTAGAAATTCCCCATCTCTGAAAGTCAATAATGGAGCATGTGATTTCTAAGAATATAAACTAAGAACAAGATATTAAATGATTAAAACCAGTTTATGCAGATAACTTGTCTAGATCTAAACTAATTTTACTTTACCTTTTAATTTTCTCATTTTAAAAGTATTTGATACAGAAAAGTTTATGTAAACAGTATTGTTACCAATGGTGAAAATAAAGTGGCCAGAAGGCCAAGAAAGAAGGGTTCTCCTGGCTTGTGAACAAAAAGCTCTGCAAAGCGGTTAAAATATAAGAATCCAACAATAACTCCCCAACTGTTAAAATCTGGAAAAAACCAGTAGGAAGTCCTTTGGATGATTGTGCAAGGATGCATGACTCCTACAAAAGTGATTAGTGGAATGAAATATCAGAAGGGAAACATTGAGAACTACTAAACTAGCTAGTGGTGTAGGACAAAAAACACAAATAAATCCTTCTGCAGGTTGAGTAGAAAATGTTGCAACCAAAACAATTTCTCACCATTTGCATTTGCACATTCAGCTGCAAGATCAAGAGCAGATTTTTGTGAGCCTATTATTGTAACTCTTTTTCCTTTGACCAATTCAGTAGCAGTCTCATTGTCGAGATTGGAGTAGTCCATGGAGTGCATAACTTTGCCATTAAAAACTTCTGGGCCTTGTCCCGGTGGGAATTCAGGAATGTTTGGAAAACCACTATATTTCCCAATGCAAAGAACAACAAACTCAGCCTTATGTACCTGTTCATATAAATGTTCAATTTGGTATATATTATTACTATAAAACAAAACACACCAAATGATAAAAAGAATCTAAGAATAAACATGTTTCTTTTTTACATAATTTGAACTCAAATTTATCCTCCATGCCATTCAACAAAATGATGTTTATGCATACATAGCTAACTAGAGAATACAAGAATCTCGAGCAGATACTTATTCCAAGAACAATAAATAGTCAAATGAAGGTAAGACTTGCTCAGATTATAGGATAGAAGCTTACCAAAGTAGAAAAAAACTATACATAGATACCTCTAGGGATAAATTCTTGGTATGTTGCACAGAAATATGCCAAGTTCCTTTGGAGCAAAAGGGCCTGCCATTACCACCCCAATATTCCCATGACTTCATTTCTTCACTAGACTCTCCACCAACATAATCTATGTCAATGACTCTGGAGTTGAATCTAATGTAAGGAATGAGGGAAAAATGTTCAGCATAGGAGTTAAGGTAGTCTACCACTTGGTTGTGACTTGGATTATTTTCTTTGACTGAAGAAGGCCATGGAAAATCCATGAACTGGTAGCCTTGCTTATTGCTTTGGAGCTTGGTGGACTCCATAGTATGTCTCCATAGCCCTCCAACACCATCATCAACTTCAAACACAGTTGGATTAAATCCAAACTCTAGAAGGTATTTGCAGGCCACAAGGCCACTGGTTCCTGCCCCGATAATTGCAACTCTTCTTTCCATTTCACCTATGGAGACAACAATTGCAACCAACTCTTTGATCCAATGGTCAAAGATTCTTGAAAAATGCTTTAGAACTATATTAACAGTACACGGATTTGTCACTTGCTGGGTGAATATATAGATGAACTGAACTATTCTCTGAATTATATAACTATTTGGACAAATTAAATTGCATTATAATTTCATAAATTATATTTGAGTTTATTAAGTTCTATTTAGGATAATTTGTTTTTTTAAAATTAAACAAAAAGTAATGTTCTTTGCAAAGATGCTTTGTTATTTAATTAGCTCTGATACCAACCTTGTCTAAATTATGTACGATAAATTATTAGGTGTTCTTACACCGCTACATCCACCAATTACAAAATATTGATTAAATATCATTAATTATTTTATCTTAAATTTTGAAAACTTAAATATGTGTCAGGTTGGTCCCATAGAACTTATGGTGACCCGGGGCCACCAAATATTTTTCCTATATACTATTTATATGATTATTTTAAAAAAAATTAACAAGTATAATAAAGTCTTACTCGTCTACTTGGTCTTAATTATACATCTTTCTTAATGTGTATATTTTATTTCACTTTCCTAAACCACTTTAATTATTGGTATTCAAATCTCATTATTCTAAAGAGATCAATTTAAAAATATATTAAATGGAAAGAGGGGATTAATTTAAAAAATTATTAAGGATAAATTTAGAATAATAATAAAAATCATGGACAAATTTACTATCATCCACTAAGTCAATTAATTTTCTTAAAAAATGTGAATTAATTAAAAACGATAGAGACATACGATTATATTTACTATAAAGAGAAATAAATAATGTATCATATGACTAGAAAGTGTACAGCTCTGTAGTTTTATTATTTTATTGTCTGCCAATTCAATTGCTGAATTTTTTTTTTATGGCATAGCAAATCAAATGAAAAATCTTGTCTCTTGTAATTATTATTACAAAAATAGTACAATGACGAATGGACAAAATAACACAATAATGTATAGTACAAGTAATTGGTTCAAGCCAAAAGCAAAATATTATTTCTTACGTGTGTGTGTATTTTAAATAAGAGTAGGTTACACGAGGTTTTTGGATATATATTGTTTAGGGTTATCTTTACAAATAATGGTTGAAGCCAATGCAAAAAGCATTTTTTTTAAGGACATATTTTTAGTGGCACTAAAATAATGCACTCTGATTTATAATTTAAACTATATGGTATAAGCTACTAGATTTTGGCTGGTAAAATATTACTATCAACTACCCATTAAAATTAATGATCATATAATATTAAATGCTAACACTCAGAATTTCTTTTAATACTAATGCTTTTCTCTATGACTATAACTTCCTAAGTTTTGCTGATCTCTTTTTTCTCAGGTCTTAAGCTATTCGAATTCTTTTCTATGAAGTCAGAAGCTACTATTTTCTCTAGTAAATTTTTTTTGCCTTTTGCTTCTCTGTATGCATCGATCATCAATTTATAAGTGTTGTCTGTGTAAAAAGTAAAACACAAGGAGATAAAAATGTGATATAAAATTCATTTTTCCAAAAGTGAGTACCAATTTGAGACTTATCAAACTTAATGTTGGAATTTTCAAAGATAATTTTTCTTTTTAAAAGGGATATCAATTTAAAATAATAATTATAAGGTAAAAGCATCTAAATAGGACAAAGTGAAATGCCTCCGGTAAAAGAAAAATGAGATCCTTATTTCATTAAAATTATGAAAATGTTAAAAGGAAGAAGTTATTCTTTGAAGAATCAAAAAAATGGTTACATATTTGAGAAATAAGTTTCTTTTATTAATAAAAAAATTAAATAAATAGGAGTATGGATACCTAACTCTTATAGAAAAAACTATTTAATATAGTCTCTAACGTAATTTGATAAATAAGTTATTTAAATATAGGTAAAAATAGTAAGAAATGTGAATGTCAAAACTAGTTAGGTATGTATCTTTTCACACACACGAATTTATATTGCTTTACAGTAACTTTATCAAAAGTTATTACAATAATAAATTGTTGATCCCCTTCATAACCCTTTTCATATTAAGAGGATATATAGCCTTATCAACGTCCACACATTGAAATAGTTTTATCAATTCTTAATTACCAAGATTACAACCAATCTAGAAACTACAACAAATTACAAAAAATGTTACAACACAACTGAAACAATTCATTAAACCAACACTTCATCACAACCTTCTTGAAATCTTTGGAGTGTACAAATAAGTGGATGAAAAATGTTAGAATCTCTTTGATTGCTTGAAAATCTTATGCTCAAAATTTCTGCTTCAAAACTAAAGCTAAGTTGTTTATTTATAGATTTTGAAAGTCACTAATTAAAACAAATTTTAATGTATTTAATCGATTATTGTTCACATTAATTGATTATTTTATGTAAATTTCCTTTAATAGGAGCTTGTGCTTTAATTGATTAATTCATCAAATAATTGATTAAATTAGTTATTAATTATTAATGGAGCATGTTTGATCGATTATCTAAAGACTACAATCAATTATTATCTTGAAAATCAACTATTCATTTATTACGGAAACATGTTTAATTAATTATTTCAAGAATGTAATCAATTATAATCTTAAAATATTTGAAAATACTTATGACAGTTTTATGTTTTAATCTATTATCAACACAATAATCGATTAACCTATTCTAAACCTTATTAGAACCAGTTTAATAAATTAAACAACCATATAATCAATTATTTTAAAACATTTTCAAAATCAAATTATCTTATTTTACTTTCGTTGTATGTTGAGAGTACACTTAAAAAACAAATACACATAAAGCATAAACACATCTATAACAACATCATCTTCATTGTTCATGAAGATTCATCATCAAAATATTATCATTTGAGGCTTGAGTGTCTTCTAGACCAACAATCTCTATATATAGAACAAGAGAGTTAAAATAATTAAGACAACCCATATATGAAAACTACAAATGGTGGACAATGGACAATCTAACTAAACTTAAGAGTACTAGATGTTTTCTAACACATATGTAGGATTCTCCTCAAAAGCTACTTAGTTCATACCTCCTCAGACTCAATATCATCTTAAAAGAGATGTAGTCTAACATTAATGTATATTTAAGGATTTAGTAGATGTAAGTGTTTTGCCTATCACAATTTATAGTCACACAATTATAAACAATGCTCAACTCTCCTATCATCCCCTTCAACAACAAAGTTCTATTGTTAGTGTGATACATTTAATCTAAGTGATAAATAAAACCACCATTAATTTCAAATTGACTTTACAACAAATTATTTTTCTAAATAACGTGAAAACATACCCACAAATTGACTTTCTAGTATTCACATTCACTACATAAAATGCCTCTATAAACTCTTCTATAAAAATGAAACAAAAGTGACAAGGGAGGACAAGAAAGAGGGGTTTGATTAGGATTTAGTTCAGTATAAGTAACGATCTCTTTCTTTGCACTTCACCCTTTGACGAAGTAGAAGCTATCATTTATTTTTTGCGTTAGTTTCTTACATTTCTGTCCATGGATTTATTTTCTTGTAATGAAAAAATGTTTCAACTCCGTATCTATTTTGACAAGCCGTGCATAATGGATGAATAAGAACACATGAAGTGTCTTATTCTCTATAATATGAAGATTGGGCTAACATTTTAAGACAATTTTTAGGTTTAAATTTCTGGTTTGATAATCACTACCCTGTAAGTTGTATTTATTACCTTGTTATTGAATTTGCTTTAATATTTGGTTAGGCAAAAGATAATGGGTTGGAAGATGGTGTTGTCACGATTGAAGAAATATGATCAAGGATTGAGTCTCAAGGACTAGGTAATTTGTTAAAGTTGCACGAGGTGTTTGACTTAGAATTTGTGAAGTGTTTCTAGATGTTACCTAGGATAAAGTTTCATTGTGTAATAGTTTGATAAATTTCTAATTTCTAGAAAGAAACACCACAAAACAATTTAGAATTTTCTAACAAATATGTGAACTAAAATGCCTAAAATATAGGAAAAAACCCTAAAAAATAATAAAAAATAAAAAACTGTTAGTAAATGGTTGATTATTTAAAAATTTGGACTTCCAATCCCCTTTGGGTCTTGACCATTGGATTCTTTAACTTATTTCGAACAACTTTTATTTTTATTAACACATTTCAATTCGAATTCTCTATTAAAAGAGGTCTTGATCAATTAAAAAAAAAATTCTTCTAAATTTTGGTTTATTCTCCTAAGCAACTACCACAGGACCAAAGAAATCGCAACAGTCTTCATCAAAACAAAAACTCTAACATATATTCAGAAAAATAAGATTGGAATTAAAAAAATATAAAAGTGTATGAAAAAGATATGGAGGTGCAGATAGAATTTGTCAACTTTATTTTATGTGCAGTGTTTTTGTCATTTGCAGGCTGAAATCCACATATATTTTATGAATGTCATATGGCTGTCAATTTTGGGCTTGGTTCCAACATAAATCTTTCATGATTGCCGCAAAAATTTTCAAGTTCGATCTTTCTTGATAACTTGTATATTTTAAATTTCTTAGAGAATGAAAGGGAGTTCTTAATTATGAGTAAAATTTAGACTATTTTAAATATATAAAATCTGTTTATATATCTTATTATTAAATTTTCAGATTATAAAATTCAAATAAAGAAATTAAGGTATTGTAAAGACCCATACAAATTGTGGTTATGGAAGAGATGCAACTACCAAACAAATCATATTATTATCCTTTCAAATTCTTATTTCCGAATAAGACCGACATAATCAGCGTGACCATAAGGTTCGAACCATTCTGCAAAAAAACCATTCTTCCTTCTGGGATTACGCTTCATGTCTTTGCAAAGTTGATCATGATACCAAATGCCACAATTAGCAATGCATGATTTCCAAAAATATGTTCCACCATATTGCTTCATGTTCTCTTCCCACACTTTTACGTCTTTTTCCATCTCTCTTATACTAGGCAGTTCTATGTTTCCATCCAAGAAATGTGCCAGCCATAAGCTTTTCATTTCTGCAGAAAAAATGTTTGACAGACTCTCTGCATATCCTATTATTGCCAACTGTGGAATCCGAGGATGAATCATTTGTCTGAATTCATTGGTAAACATTGGTCACGGTTAAAATCTTCACACAATCAAATAATATAAGATTAAATACAATAAGCATTTCATATTATAAAGTTATAGGGCTTCTACAAAGAGAGAATGACCTGTAGAGAGGAACTGTTGAGGAGGTTTCTGGCACAACTATGTGGTTTTGGAAGAATGTAGATTTAAACATGTTTTTTATTTTTTGGTCACCTCTGTATCCAGTGGCAAAAATTACTATATCTGTCTCTAGGGGCTTAGCTTCTCCATCAATGATTACACCTTCATTGCAGAAGCTACAACTTTGTGATTTCTTTATAAGAATGGATCCTTCTTTTAGTTTGTCAAAGAAGTTATCAGGAAACACTGCAATCAGACATGTGGAGAGGTCTTGAAAAAAGCTGTGATTTGGTATCAATCCATACTTCTTCAATGGCAACTTCCATTTTAGAGTAGTCTCAACAACTTTAGAAATACCCCATCTCTGAAAGTTAACAGAGGAACTGTGTATCAACATACTGTTATATAAAAATTGAAAATTTGGTCTAGTTATATGTGAAAAAATTTACAATCTTATTTCTTTAGCACTAGAGTAATTGTGAAGAACTATATAATGTTACCAATGGTGAAAGTAAAGTGGCCACAAGTCCAAGAAAAAATGGTTCTCCTGGCTTGTGAACTGAAAGCTCTGCAAAACGATTCAAGTATAAGAATCCAGCAATAACTCCCCAAATGTTAAAATCTGGAAGCAACCAGTGTGCGTTCCTCTGGATAATTGTGCAAGGGTACTTGACTCCTATCAAAGTTATTAGATAAAAGAAATATCAGAAGGAAAGATAACTAATTATTAGCTAGTGATGTTGGACAAAAAACTCAAATAAATCCTTCTGCAGGTTGAGTAGAAAATGTTGCAACCAAAACAATTTCTCACCATTTACATTTGCACATTCAGCTGCAAGATCAAGAGCAGATTTTTGTGAGCCTATTACTGTAACTCTTTTTCCTTTGATTAATTCAGTAGCAGTCTCATTGTCGAGATTGGAGTAGTCCATGGAGTGCATAACTTTGCCATTAAAAACTTCTGGGCCTTGTTCTGGTGGGAATTCAGGAATGTTTGGAAAACCACTATATTTCCCAATACAAAGAACAACAAACTCAGCCTTATGTACCTGTTCATATAAATGTTCAATTTGGTATATTATTGCTATAAAACAAAACACACCATTGTAAATGATAAAAAGAATCTATTAAGCATGCTTTTTCTTTATTCTTTATTTGAACTCAAACTCACCTCACACGTGATTAAAAAATTTAACTTTATGCAAACAAAGACAATGATGTCATGTTACTGAAAAACAGAATACTAAGAACGCCAAGGAGATACTTATTGACAGAACAATGAATAGAAAAAGGAAAGTGAGACTTCCTCAGATTAAACAAACTATAAATACATACCTCTGCAGATAAATTCTTGGTATTTTGCACAGAAATATGCCAAGTTCCTTTGTGGCAAAAGGGCTTGCCATTACCACCCCACAATTCCCATGACTTCATATCTTCACTAGACTCTCCACCAACATAATCTATATCAATGACTTTGGAGTTGAATCTAATGTAAGGAATGAGGGAAAAATGTTCAGCATAGGAGTTAAGATACTGCAGCACCTGGTTGTGACTTGGATTATCTTCTTTTACTGAAGAAGGCCATGGAAAATCCATAAACTGGTACATTTGTTTATTGTTTTGGAGCTTGGTGGAGTCCATAGTATGTCTCCATAGCCCTCCAACGCCATCATCAACTTCAAACACAGTTGGATTAAATCCAAACTGTAGAAGGTATTTGCAGGCAGCAAGGCCACTGGTTCCTGCCCCGATAATTGCAACCCTTCTTTCCATTTCATCCAGGAAGCAGAAATTGCAAGCAACTCTCTGCTCCAATGTCAATGATTCAGGGCTTTAACATGTTGCAGGGAACTCTTGGAAGTATATTAATAGTAAAATCTCATGAATGTTGAATGCAGAGACGTGTGGCCTTTTTCCTATGTAGCCTTGACTTGTTCATCAAAATCTTGTAAGGCAGGGATAATTGTTGTATACTATCTCTTCACTGGTTTAATAATGACTTGGATTCCTTTCTTTTGTAAAATTTTCAATGATGATGTCTGAATTTTTTCTCTCTGAAATTTTAGTTCCTCATTTGAATTATCAGTAAATTTGCTCTATTATTGTCCACGTGATGCCTTCTTTTCATATAGCTATGGATTCTTTATCTAAAGAAAAAGATTTCTTTGACGTATAGTGAAAACATACACTGACAACACATTATAATAATATAATAATATTTTATTTAAAAAATAAATTAAATATAGTGAAAATATTATTTTATTGGTTTATGAAGTATATGTTTGTTATTTATGACGGTGTTAAGATATCGCCATCTTATCACCACCTTATCTAAAATGAGACAGGGAGATAAGAAAAGCATGCATAATACAAATACTTTTTAAAATTGAATAATGTTATAAATAGTTAAAAGTTAAGAGATCAAAATCATGTAAAAATAAGTTCAAACAAAATTATGGATTTTGTAATATATTGAACAAAATTAGAATCAATTCTTTGTAATAGAAAGAAAAAAAAGTGAAAAACATATACATTCGAAATGGGGAAGACTTTTGTAGATTTAAATAATTTTTAATATGTAATATAGTACCTTTATTTTAGTGTAGTTCCTGTTCCGTGTGTCTTTTTTAATTGTCCCTATTTATTTTCATTGCATTATAAAAAAAAATGTTTAAGGGATAATATAAATAAAATCACTACAAAAAATCATGTAAAAAGTGGCGGTTTTAATATGACGGTTATTAATAACCGTCACAAATTTCAGTATAATACGTCATTTGAATAACCGTCACAATTTTTTTTCAAAAATATGTCATTTCCAACTAATTATCCTTCTGAATTAAAACAAGTTTTCCTTTTCTTCATTTCTTCATTACCGCGTTGCGAGAACTGTTGGGCCTACTTCAACACCTACTGCAAGCTTGAGCAGTGGTTCTAGTCTTGCTCCCTCTGCGACAACCTCAATGGCCTCTCCTCCGACGCCATCGAACGCTACTTTAGCCCTCAGTCCTGTGCCGAGATTATGTTCTCTTTCGTAGATCTCGCATTGCCTACGCGTAATTATGAAATTTACTTTTCGATTTTGGCTCATCGTTGTTGAATTGGATTGCTCTTGTGCATGTTTTTCATATTTGACTGTTTTGATTGGAACTGTTACAGAGGAATCGGCGAAGGAAGCGGCAATGCTGGCATGTCCGGTACTTGTCCTGTAAGTCTCCTAACATCTCACGGCTTATTGATTTGCTAATTGTGATAATTGGAACTGGATTTTGACAATTGGATGGTTCGGTGAGGTTAATTGATCAGGAGTTTATGGTATGCT